>WBZS01000114.1_pt1 | contig 161563 bp, 139 predicted proteins | sample 5204201 | NCBI WGS metagenome assembly WBZS01 (sample SAMN12344357, study PRJNA552823) | activated sludge metagenome | biome: Activated sludge suspended growth; feature: Nitrification reactor; material: Wastewater; isolation source: activated sludge from nitrification reactor of wastewater... | reverse complement strand
AATCATTAAAGAAGGAACCACGACCAACGGATCGTGGCATGGTATTAATTAAATATAAAGTCAGATTTTGTCGCAGTAAATTTCTAATGCGTATTTTGGGATTATATTTTAAAATACATTCGAGGATCAGAAATAAGCACAATACACCCCAAAATCTCCGGTTCAATGTGGTTTCTCAGCCGCTCCAAAATAAGCCTTCAGCAGGGGTTGTCCCGAGGTTGTCCCGAGGTTGTCCCGACGTTGTGCCGACAATAACTGTAGGATAAGCTATGGATAAGTCACGGATACCCCCAGCATACATTATAAACGCACTCTGTCCGATTAATAAAATGGACACCAATATGGCCTCCGTTCATCGTTGGTATTTAAGGCCACCTCGTCCATGGGTATTTTAAACCTGTAGATTTTAATTCTTTCACTTACTATTGATTACCTTTGCTTCGTTCAAATAGACTTATTTTGAAAAAGTATCCTGTAGTCATTTTTTGTTATTTCTTTTTAACTGCTTCTTTACCGGCACAGATACTGCATGAAAATGTATTGTCAGGTTTGAAAGGCGAGGCGCTTTTAACTGAACTGATCAAAGAATTTAAGCCGCTGACTGTATTGGACTACAGTGTAGCAAGAGATACCTTGTTTGGAAAGATAGATGCAGTAAAAGATTCATTGGAATGTATTTACACCGGACTGAAACTATATATTACACCCGGACAGGATGCAACAACAGCAGTCTACTTGGGGGGCATTCCGAATGGAATCAATACAGAACATACCTGGCCACAGAGTAAAGGTGCCATCGGAATGGCACAGAGCGATATGCACCATCTATACCCCTCGCGCATAAAAACAAACGCAGATAGGGGAGATTTCCCTTTTGGTGAAATTCCGGACAACCAGACTGCAGTTTGGTACTATAAAAATATGGAAAGAAATACGCCACCCGGCACAGGAAGGGATTTATTTTCGGAAGGAATAATCGGAAGGTTTGAACCCAGGGAATCTGTAAAGGGAAATATTGCTCGGTCTATTTTTTATTTCTATACCATGTACAAGGATCAGGCAAACACGGCAGACCCCTTCTTTTTTGAACTGATACGCCCGTACATTTGCGATTGGAATTATCTCGACCCGGTGGATAAAGTGGAGTGGGAAAGAAATCTTAAAATAGCAAAGCACCAGGGAGGGAAACGAAATCCTTTTGTATTGGATTGTTCCTTGGTATCTAGAGCATATTGCAATAATATTGATCAGGTCTGCGAATCACTCGTTTTGAGTAAGACAGAAAATAAGGATCTGACATTGCCGGAATGTAAGGTTTTCCCAAATCCGGGATCCGGAACATTTCAGGTTCTCCTGCAATGCAAAGAAAATGTAACCTGTACTATTAAAGTTACTAACCTTCTGGGAGTTGAAATACATTCAGATCAGTTTGATTTTGTGACAGGTTCAAATGTGATAGAATTGGATTTATCCGGCCGGTCTGAAGGATTATACTTTATATATATAATAGATTCTTTTGGAAAATTTAAAGTCCTGCCCTATACATTATTGAAATAATTTAACTTCATAATGACAATAAAAATATTGGCAGGGACCCAATCCAATTCCATCTTTAATCTTATAAATTTTAAGATGTAAACAAAATCAGGAGTTTATACATATAGAATTACAGATATGACCTTTGTTCCGAACTTTGATAAGAGTGGAATTACAAAATGAGTTTCAGAACATATTAAATTTCAGGATTTTATTGAAAAAATATTACAAAAGTTTCCCTCCATATATAAAATAATAATACCTTTGCGTCTCTTTTTAAAGAAGGGAATTTTTTCTTCAATAAAATCAATATTTTATTTAAATTTTCATATATGCCAACTATTAATCAGTTAGTAAGAAAAGGTAGAGAAAAGGTGGTTGTTGCCAGTAAATCAAGAGCCTTGGATTCATGCCCTCAAAAAAGAGGAGTTTGTACCAGAGTATATACTACAACACCTAAAAAGCCAAACTCGGCACTTCGAAAAGTTGCAAAAGTTAGAATGACAAATGGTATCGAGGTAATTGCATATATCCCTGGAGAAGGGCACAATTTGCAGGAACACTCCATAGTTTTAGTAAGAGGCGGTAGGGTTAAAGACCTTCCCGGAGTAAGATATACAATCGTCAGAGGTGCTTTGGACACAGCAGGTGTGGCAAAAAGATTGCAGAGTAGATCCAAATATGGTGCTAAAGCTCCAAAAAAATAATAATCGTTTAGATCATAATAATTTTATCGAAAGATGAGAAAAAGAAAGCCAAAAAAGAGAATAATTGCACCGGATCCAAGATATGGAGACGCTATGGTTACTCAGTTTGTAAATAACATGATGTGGGAAGGTAAAAAAAGTGTATCGTATGGTATATTTTATGATGCCATGGATAAGATTGAAAGCAGAACCAGCGAAAACCCACATGAATTATGGAAGAAGGCATTAGAAAATGTAATGCCTGCCGTAGAAGTTAGAAGTAAAAGAATTGGTGGTGCAACATTTCAGATCCCTACAGAAATTAGACCGGCAAGAAGACTGTCTATCGGAATGAAATGGTTGATTAGATTCTCCAGAGCACGTTCCGGTAAAGGAATGGCTGAAAAACTTTCTGCAGAAATCATCGCAGCCAGTAAGGGTGAAGGAGCGGCTGTAAAAAGAAGAGAAGATACCCATAGAATGGCTGAAGCAAACAGAGCTTTTGCACATTTTAAAGCCTAAAGCTTTTTAGTTTTATTATTATTTTATCAAGAAAAATTAAATCTTTATAACCATACATTATGGCAAAAGATCTTAGATATACGAGAAATATTGGTATTGCTGCACATATTGATGCTGGTAAAACAACGACTACTGAACGGATTCTGTACTATACAGGGATCAGCCATAAGATTGGAGAAGTGCATGAAGGTGCAGCTACAATGGACTGGATGGAACAAGAGCAGGAGAGAGGGATTACGATCACATCCGCTGCTACTACTTGTAACTGGAACTATCCGACAGAACAAGGCAAGACTATTGCAGATACCAAACAATACCATTTTAATATTATAGATACCCCCGGTCACGTTGACTTTACTGTTGAAGTAAACAGGTCATTAAGAGTGCTGGACGGTTTGGTTTTTCTTTTTAGTGCAGTTGACGGTGTAGAGCCTCAGTCTGAAACAAACTGGAGACTGGCTGAAAGATATAAAGTTCCAAGTATCGCATTTGTAAACAAAATGGACAGATCCGGAGCTGATTTCTTTAACGTGGTGAATGACATCAAGGAAAAATTAGGCGCAAATGCTATTCCACTTCAGGTTCCAATCGGAGCTGAGGAAAAATTTAGAGGAGCAGTTGACCTGATTACAAATATAGCCATGGTATGGAATGAAGAGGACCAGGGTATGACTTTTAAAGTGATAGACATTCCTGCAGATATTGCCGATACAGTGGTTGAGTATAGAGCTAAACTGATTGAAGCAGTGGCAGAATATGACGTAGAGTTGATGGAGAAATTTTTTGAAGATCCTGATTCTATCACAGTTCCTGAAATTAACGCTGCAGTAAGAGCAGCCGTAATGGATTTGGCCTTTACACCGGTCATGTGCGGTTCAGCATTTAAAAACAAAGGAGTACAGGCAGTATTGGATGCAGTATGTGCATTTTTACCTTGCCCGCTTGACGTGGATGCCATTACAGGTACAAATCCAAAAACAGATAAGGAAGAACAAAGAAAACCTTCCGTAACTGAACCTTTTGCAGCACTGGCTTTTAAAATCGCAACTGACCCGTATGTAGGAAGACTTTCTTTTATGAGAGTATATTCAGGAGGTCTGGATGCTGGTTCATATGTTCTAAACACAAGATCAGGAAATAAAGAAAGAATATCAAGACTCTATCAGATGCACGCCAATAAGCAAAATGCGATTGACAGGGTTGAAGCTGGAGATATAGCAGCCGGTGTTGGATTTAAGGATATCAGAACAGGTGATACGCTTTGTGATGAAAACCACCCGATCGTTTTGGAAAGTATGGTATTCCCTGAGCCGGTTATTGGATTGGCCATCGAACCTAAAACTCAAAAAGATCTGGATAAACTTGGCATGGCATTAAACAAGCTTTCTGAAGAAGATCCGACATTCAGAGTTAAATATGATGAAGAAACAAACCAAACCGTAATCAGTGGTATGGGTGAACTTCACCTGGAAATTATTGTGGATCGTTTAAGAAGAGAATTTAAAGTTGAAGTGAATGAAGGGGCTCCGCAGGTAAATTACAAAGAGGCCCTCACCACAAGTGTCGAGCATACAGAAAGATTAAAGAAACAATCCGGAGGTTCTGGTTTGTTTGCTCAAATGTCTTTTGAACTCGGACCTGCCGATGAGAAGTTTTTGGAATCCGAAGACTTTAAATCAGGTAAAACAAAATTGCAGTTTGTAAACGATATTTTTGGAGGTTCAGTACCAAAAGAATATTTCGCTTCTATCGTGAAAGGATTTACGTCCATGATGGATAATGGTATATTGGCAGGTTACCACATTGACAGCATGAAAGTCAGATTGTATGACGGTCAGACCCACGCTGTTGACTCTAAACCGCTGGCATTTGAACTTTGTGCAAAAGAAGGTTTTAAAGAAGCGGCTAAACAGTGTAATCCTGTTTTATTGGAGCCTATTATGAAATTAGAGGTAGTTTCCCCTGATGAATACGTAGGTTCTGTTATCGGTGACTTGAACCGTAGAAGAGGACTTCCGAAAGGACAGGAATCAAGATCAGGTGGTGCAATTGCGATCTCAGCAGAAGTTCCTTTGGCTGAAATGTTCGGATATGTAACACAGCTTAGAACGATTACTTCCGGAAGGGCAAGTAGCAGTATGGAATTTAGCCACTTTGCACCTGCTCCAAAAGGAATAGCTGATTCAGTGATCGAAAAGGCAAAAGGCGCTAAAGCGTAACAGGCAAGTTTATGTATGGAAGTAATTCCATTTTATTTTATAGATATTTTTAATTTTTTTACATAATAATTTTCTATTTTTAAAAAGAGTGCTATCTTTGCGGCCTCTTAAAAAACAGAGTGAATATTAACATAAGGTTATGAATCAAAAAATCAGGATAAAACTCCGTTCTTACGATCACAATTTGGTAGATAAAAGTACCGAAAAGATTGTAAAAACGGTTAAAAACAGCGGAGCTGTTATTTCCGGTCCGATTCCGCTGCCAACAGAGAAAGAAGTATTTACAGTATTGCGTTCCCCGCACGTAAATAAAAAGTCTCGTGAGCAGTTCCAGCTAAGGACCCACAAACGCATAATCGAGATTTTTACACCTACTCAGAAAACAGTAGACGCACTTTCGAAGTTAGAACTTCCAAGTGGTGTAGATATCCAGGTTAAGCTAACATAATCGCTGGATTTTTATTTTATTTTTAGATTCTGAAGGTATTTGGGTATTGGATATAGTTCAATATCTTATTTAAAAATTTAATCATGAACGGATTAATCGGAAAGAAGATTGGTATGACCAGTATTTTCGACGCCAGTGGTAAGAATATTGCTTGCACTGTCATCGAAGCTCAGCCTAATGTGGTTACTCAGGTAAAGACAAATGAAACTGATGGATATGATGCCGTTCAGTTGGGTTATGGTGAGGCAAAAGTTAAAAACACGACAAATGCACTTAAGGGGCATTTTAGTAATGCCGGCACTACGCCTAAACAGAAGGCTGTTGAATTTAGAAATTATCCTATGGATAAAAAGTTGGGCGAAGAAGTTTTATTAACCGACATTTTTAATGAAGGGGATAAAGTGAGCGCTATAGGAACTTCCAAAGGAAAAGGTTTTATGGGTGTTGTTAAAAGACATAATTTTAACGGTGTGGGTCAGTCAACGCACGGACAACACAACAGATTAAGAGCACCTGGTTCTGTTGGTGCCTCAGCATGGCCTTCCCGGGTTTTTAAAGGAGTTCGTATGGGAGGCAGAATGGGCAACGAACGGGTTAAAACAAAAAATTTGAAAATTGTAAAACTTTTACCGGAAATGAACTTGATTCTGATTCAAGGCTCTGTTCCAGGTCATAAAGGTTCATTTGTAATCATTGAAAAGTAAGGAAAATGAAGCTCGAGGTATTAAATATTCAAGGTAAAAGCACTGGACGCTCAGTAGAGCTTCCTGCAGAGATCTTCGGAATTGAGCCGAATTCACATGCTGTTTATTTAGCTATTAAACAGTATAATGCTGCACAACGCCAGGGTACTCATAAAAGTAAGGAGCGTTGGGAAATTGCCAGAACAACAAAAAAGCTTAAAAGACAAAAAGGTACCGGTACTGCTAGAGCAGGTTCAATGAAGAGTCCTGTATTCAGAGGTGGTGGTCGCGTTTTTGGTCCTAAACCACGTAACTATTCATTTAAACTGAATAAAAAAGTGAAGGAGCTGGCTCGTTATTCCGCTTATGCCGATAAAGTAAGCAGCGGTTCAATGATTATTGTAGAAGATTTTAATATTGCAAGTCCGAATACAAAGGAGTATAAAAATATATTAGCCAATCTTTCGGTTACCGGCAAATCGCTGTTGTTAACTTCAGATTTGAACAAAAATGTCTACTTGTCAAGTAGAAATTTACCAAAAGCTGAAGTGTTGACAGTAAAAGACGCAAACACGTTTGAAATTATTAAAGCTGATGTTTTGGTAATGTGTGAAGGTTCAATCAGCCAGCTTAAAGCTGCTTTCGATCAAAAATAAAAGTAACATTCGATGTCAAAGAATATTCTAATAAAGCCTATTATTTCAGAAAAATCTGAAAAACTGACCTCTAAAGGAAATCAGTACACGTTTGTTGTAGATAAGAAAGCAAATAAGCTTGAAATTAAAAAGGCGGTTGAGTCTATGTTTACGACTAATGTTGTTGCGGTTAATACTGTAATTGTTCCGGCAAGATTAAAATCCAGGAATACACGTTCAGGTGTGATAAGAGGTAGCGTGAGCGCTTATAAAAAGGCATACGTAACACTTGCTGCTGGTGAAGAGTTGGACATTTATGGAAGTTCAGAAGAATAATAGCTTAACAATAAAAGCAAATTGTAATGGGAATTAAGAAGTTTAATCCAATCACTCCGGGACTCAGACAAAAAGTTTCAGTCGATTATGCTGAGTTGACTACATCAAAACCGGAAAAAAGCCTGACCGTTGGTAAAGGCCGTTCCGGAGGTAGAAACCATGATGGTAAAATGACAATGCGTCAGATAGGCGGTGGTTGTAAACAGAAGTACAGAATCATAGATTTTAAAAGAGATAAGGAAGGAATTCCTGGTAAAGTGTCTACTATCGAGTATGATCCGAACAGAACATCTTTCATTGCATTGATTGTTTATGCTGACGGAGAAAAAAGATATATAATAGCACCGGATAAAATTAAAGTGGGAGATAAAGTGCTCTCCGGTAGTGAGGCAACACCTGATACAGGAAATGCACTCTACTTCTCATCGATTCCTTTGGGAGCAGATATCCACTGTATTGAAATGGCACCTGGTAAAGGCGCAGCACTGGCAAGAGGGGCAGGAACATATGCAACGATGATGGGTAGAGAAGGTAAATACGCAATTGTGAAATTACCTTCTGGTGAAGTGCGTAGAATTCTTTTGACTTGCAAAGCAGTCATGGGAAGAGCTTCTAATCCGGATCATGGTCTGGAAGTATTAGGAAAAGCTGGTAAAACCAGATGGTTGGGTAAGCGTTCAAGAGTTAGAGGTGTGGCGATGAATCCTGTGGATCACCCAATGGGAGGTGGAGAAGGAAGGGCTTCTGGAGGACACCCTAGATCAAGAACTGGCATTATGGCCAAGGGTCAGAAAACTAGAAGTGTAAATAAAGCTTCTTCAAAATTAATTATCTCTAAACGAAAGTAATCATTTAATATTTCATCAAATGGCTAGATCGGTAAAAAAAGGACCTTATGTCCATTTTAAGCTTTACGAAAAAATTGTTAAAGCAAATGATTCAAATAAAAAGTCAGTGATCAAAACATGGTCTAGGGCGTCAATGATTATCCCGGATATGATTGGCCAGACTATTGCAGTTCATAACGGCAAAACATTTATACCAGTATTTGTAACTGAAAATATGGTGGGACATAAGTTGGGGGAGTTTTCTCCAACAAGAACGTTTAGAGGCCACGGTGGTAAAAAATAATAAAACTGGAATTTAACCAATCGCAAAAAATATAAAATTTTACAATGGAGGCACTTGCGAGATTAAGAAATTGTCCAATGTCAGCTAGGAAAATGAGACTTGTAGTTGACAACATCAGAGGTAAATCTGTAGATGACGCGCTTAATATTTTGAAATATACAAATAAAGAAGCAGCTACCTGGTTGGAGAAAGTAGTTTTATCAGCTATTTCAAACTGGGCAAATAAGTCTGATGCTTTAAGTCCAGAGGACTATAGGCTGTTTATTAAAACCGCTTATGTTGACGGTGGACCTGTATTAAAAAGGTTTAGACCGGCACCACATGGTAGGGCTAATAGAATAAGAAAAAGAATGAACCACGTAACTATTGTGGTAGAGAATAAAGTTAAAATTGAAGAATAAATAATTAATATAAAACATCAATTTCATGGGTCAAAAGACAAATCCAATTGGTAACAGACTGGGAATCATCAAAGGATGGGATTCTAGTTGGTTTGGTGGAAAAGAGTTTGGTCAAAAAGTGGTTGAGGATGAGCAGATCAGAGTTTATCTGAATGCGCGTATCCAAAAAGGTGGTATATCTAAAATTGTTATCGAAAGAACCTTAAAAAGGGTTACGGTTACAATGCATACCTCACGACCGGGTATCATTATTGGAAAAGGTGGGCAGGAAGTTGACCGGATTAAGGAAGAGTTAAAAAAATTGACCGGAAAAGATGTTCAGATCAATATAATTGAAATTAGAAAGCCGGAAATCGATGCCGCTATTGTTGGTGAAACGATAGCAAAACAAATTGAGTCTCGGATAAATTATAAAAGAGCCATTAAAATGGCGATACAGTCTGCAATGCGTGCAGGCGCTGAAGGTATAAAAGTTCGGGTAAGTGGTAGGTTGAATGGTGCAGAAATGGCGAGAAGTGAGGAATTTAAAGATGGTCGTACCCCACTTCATACATTTAGAGCGGATATTGATTATGCATTAAAAGAAGCATTAACAGTATACGGTAAAATTGGAATTAAAACCTGGATTTGTAAAGGGGAAGTTTTAGAGAAAAGAGACTTGTCGCCAAATGCAGGTGTAGGTAAATCGAATACTGATGGTGGTGGAAACACCGATGCCAGAGGAGATAGAAGGGGCACATCTGACAGGGGTGATCGAAGAGGAAACGATAGAGGTGACCGTAGAGGAAACGACAGAGGAGATAGACGTGGAGGCACTGGTGATAGAAACCAGATTAATAAAAAAAGATAATTAGTTTTAATAATTTTGTATTACCTTTGCGCCACTTTTGTAAAAAGGTAGTTTATTAAATGATGACAAGATATGTTACAGCCAAAAAGAACAAAGTACAGGAAACAACATAAAATGAAAACTAAAGGTATCGCTGTTAAAGGGGGTACTATTTCATTCGGTTCATTTGGACTAAAGTCTTTGGAGATTGGAAGGATTACAAACAGACAACTTGAGTCTGCAAGGATCGCAATGACGAGGTATATGAAAAGGGAGGGTAAAGTTTGGATAAGGATATTTCCGGACAAACCGATCACTAAAAAACCACAGGAAGTGCGTATGGGTAAAGGAAAAGGAGCACTTGATCATTGGGTAGCAGTTGTAAAACCGGGTAAAATAATGTTTGAGTTGGATGGCGTTCCTGCAGAAATTGCTGTTGAAGCGTTAAGACTTGCGGCACAAAAATTGCCTGTGTTAACCAAAACAGTCGTAAGAACTGATTATAGCGAATAATTAAAGAAAGTTGAGATGGCAACAAAAAAATATTTAGAACTTCAGAACATGTCAGTTGACGCAATTAACCAGGAGCTTAAGCAGGCTGAAGCTGATTTGAGTCGAATGAAATTTGATCATGGTTCTAAGGGCCTTCAAAATCCCTTTGAATTGAAAGAAACAAAAAAAGATATAGCAAGATTTCGTACAGAACTCAGGGCTAGAGAAATAAAGAACTTGTCTCCTGCTGAAATAGCAGGAAGATCAAGGATCAGGTTAAGAAGGAATTAATCATATTAAAATTTAAGTCCAATGACTGACAATTTATTAAATAAAGTTAGAGTAGGGGTTGTTGCAAGTGCCAAAATGGACAAGACAATAACTGTTTTGATTGAGAGAAAATTAAAACACCCGATCTATGGAAAATTTGTAAAAAAATCAAAGAAGTTTTTTGCACACGATGAAAAAAACGAGTGCAATGAAGGAGATACAGTAAAAATAACTGAAACAAGACCTCTTAGCAAAAATAAAAGCTGGAGACTTGTTGAGATAGTAGAAAAAGCGAAATAATTAAAATTAATTAGTCATGATCCAACAAGAGTCAAGATTAAAAGTAGCCGACAATAGTGGTGCAAAAGAAGTACTTTGTATAAGAGTTCTTGGTGGCACTAGGAGACGGTATGCTTCAGTGGGCGACAAAATAGTGGTAGCTGTTAAATCGGCTACACCAACTGGAATCAAAAAAGGTACCGTAACTAAAGCCGTTATTGTACGAACTTCTAAAGAAGTGCGTAGAAAAGACGGTTCTTATATCAGGTTCGATGATAATGCTGTAGTGTTATTAAACAATGCTGACGAACCGAGAGGTAGCCGTATTTTTGGTCCTGTAGCAAGAGAATTGAGGGATCGCGATTATATGCGTATTGTTTCATTGGCACCAGAAGTGCTATAATTAAAAATTAAATTTATCATGCCTACTACAAAACGATTTGCACCTAAACTAAGTATTAAGAAAGGTGATAAGGTTATGGTCATAGCTGGATCAAATAAAGGTGAGTCTGGTGAAGTGAAACAGGTTTTTGTTAAAGACAACAGAGCAATTGTTGAAGGTCTGAATCTTGTTAAAAAACATACAAAAGCCACACAGGATAACCCTGGAGGGATTAATGAGATTGAAGCCCCTATCCATATTTCAAACCTCATGGTTATTGATCCAAAATCAGGAAAGCCAACAAGAATTGGTCGTAAGCTGGTAGATGGAAAGTTAGTTCGGTATTCAAAAAAATCAGGTGAAATTATCAAGTAATGAGTTATATTCCAAGACTTAAGACAAAGTACAGAGAGGAAATAGTTCCGAAACTGAACGAACAGTTCGGGTACAAAACTGTAATGCAGGTTCCTAGATTGTTAAAAATCTGCGTAAACCAGGGTGTGGGTTCAGCAACTCAGGACAAAAAACAAGTTGATAATGCGGTCAATGAAATGACCACAATAACAGGTCAGAAAGCGGTTGCTACAATTGCATCTAAATCTATTTCAAATTTTAAATTGAGAGAGTTTATGCCCATTGGTGCAAGAGTAACTCTTAGAGATCGTCAGATGTATGAATTTTTGGATCGATTGGTTACTGTCGCATTACCTAGAGTAAGAGACTTTAAAGGAATCAACGACAAAAGTTTTGATGGGCGCGGTAATTATTCTTTAGGAGTTAAAGAACAAATTATTTTCCCTGAAATAGATATTGATAAAGTAAGTAAAATATCAGGTATGGATATTACATTCGTAACCACTGCAAACACTGATGCAGAAGCTTATGCTTTACTTAAAGAACTTGGCTTACCTTTTAAAAATCAAAAGAATTAATTTACTATGGCCAGAAAATCAGTTATTGCAAGAGAAGTTAAGAGGGAAAGATTAGTTGCTAAATATGCAACCCTCAGAAAAAAACTTAAGGATGCAGGTGATTATGAAGCACTTGATAAATTGCCTAGAAATTCATCTAAAGTTAGATTACATAACAGATGTAAACTAACCGGAAGACCAAAGGGTTATATGAGAAGATTTGGAATTAACAGAGTAACATTTAGAAAAATGGCGAACGAAGGTTTAATTCCTGGAATAACTAAAGCCAGTTGGTAATTTTTTTTAATCGAATATTAGTTTAAAATGATAGTAACAGATCCTATTGCTGATTATTTAACAAGAATCAGAAATGCCCAGATGGCAGGTCATAAAGTGGTTGAAATTCCTTCATCAAATATGAAGAAATCAATTACAGAAATCCTGTATGAATACGGATATATTTTGAAATATAAGTTTGATGACACTGCCGGAAAACAAGGTGTTATAAGTATTGCTTTGAAATATGATCCTGTCTCTAAAAGACCTGTAATCAGAGAGTTAGGTAGAATTTCTACCTCTGGATTGCGTCAGTACGCTGGAGCACAAAATTTACCAAAGATTATCAATGGCCTGGGTATTGCTATTGTCTCTACCTCAAAGGGGTTAATGACTGACAAGCAAGCCAGAAAACAGAATATTGGCGGGGAATTAATCTGTTATATTTATTAATATTAAAAAACATTTATAGTCATGTCAAGAATAGGCAAAGCTGTAATTAACATACCTTCTGGAGTTTCTATAGATATTTCTAAAGGAAACTTTGTGACTGTAAAAGGCACTAGAGGTACATTGTCCGAGCAGATTAATCCGGAGTTAAATATTAAATTTCAGGATGGTGTTTTGGAAGTGGAACGCCCTACTGATCAAAAGAGACATAGAGAGGCGCATGGTTTGTCCAGGTCTTTGATCAATAATATGGTGACCGGTGTTTCCAATGGTTTTACCAAACAAATGGAACTCATCGGGGTAGGTTATAGAGTAACTAATACAGGCAACTTATTGGAACTTATAATCGGATATTCACACCCGATATACTTTATGGTGCCATCGGAAGTAAAATTAACCACTAAAATGGAAAAGGGTGAAAGCCCTACGATTATAATGGAAAGCGCAGATAAGCAATTGCTTGGTCAGGTATGCGCTAAAATTAGATCATATAGAAAACCTGAGCCATATAAAGGTAAAGGTATTAAGTTCGCAGGTGAAGTGCTTCGCAGAAAGGCAGGTAAAACTTCAGGCAAGAAATAATTATAGATAAAATCCTAAGTGATATAAAATGGATAGTAAATTATATAATAGGACGCGGGTTAAGTACAGGATTCGCAAAAAAGTAAGTGGTACAAGTCAAAAACCAAGACTTTCTGTATTTCGCAGTAATAAAGAGATTTATTGCCAGTTAATAGACGATGTTAATGGAGTTACTATTGCAAGTGCATCTTCAAAGGGTTTAAAGTTACCTGGAACAAAGATTGCCGTTGCCTTGGAAGTGGGTAAATCATTGGCTTCTAAAGCTAAATCTGTTGGAATTGAGACAGTAGTATTTGACAGAGGAGGATATTTATATCATGGTAGAGTAAAGTCTTTGGCGGATGGCGCCAGAGAAGGTGGATTAATTTTCTAAAAAATAAATTTTATGTCAACACCAGTTAAAGTTAATCAGGGCGATTCAGAGCTGAAAGAAAAACTAGTTAACCTTGCAAGAGTTGCAAAGGTGACAAAAGGAGGTCGAACTTTTAGTTTCTCTGCATTAGTCGTTGTAGGTGATGGTAATGGATCTGTAGGTCATGGCTTAGGTAAGGCACTGGATGTCTCTGAATCTATTCAAAAGGCCGTACAGGATGCCAAAAAAAATATGGTAAAAGTAGCATTACATAAAGGTACTGTTCCTCATGAACAAAAAGGGAAATATGGAGCAGGTAAAGTTTTAATTAAGCCGGCTGCTGATGGTACCGGAGTAATTGCTGGTGGTGCTATGCGTGCTGTTTTGGAAATGGCTGGAGTTCACAACGTTTTAGCTAAATCTCAGGGATCATCTAATCCGCACAACGTGGTTAAGGCTACTGTTGATGCTCTATCTAAAATGAGAAATGCCAAAGAAGTAGCACGAAATAGAGGAATTGAATTAAACAAAGTTTACGAAGGTTAATATAAATACTTTAAAATGGGAAATATTAAAATCACACAAATAAAGAGTGCAATTGACAGAAGTAAACGTCAAAAAGCGACAATTGGAGCTTTAGGCATTAAAAAACTTCATAATCCTGTGATTAAAGAAGCTACTCCTCAAATTCTGGGTATGGTGGCGAAAGTGCAGCACCTCATAGTTGTAGAAGAATGTTAGTGGCTAAAACCATTATTAATTAAGTAATATTGTAAATTTTCTTATATGAAATTGCATAGTTTGAGTCCGGCTCCGGGATCAGTTAAAAAAGAAAAAGGTAGATTAGGTAGAGGTGAAGGTTCCGGTTCAGGAGGTACAGCTTCAAAAGGACATAAAGGAGCTAAGGCCCGTACTGGTTATAAAAGTAAAAGAGCTTTTGAAGGAGGTCAAATGCCACTTCAGATGCGTTTGCCAAAAAGAGGTTTTAAGAACATCAACAATGTTACTTATGTAGCTATCAATGTTTCAAGGCTTCAGGAGATTTTTGAAAACTATGGTATAACAGAAATTACTAAGATTTCATTGTATAATGAAGGAATAATAAATAAAGGACAAAAAGTTAAAGTTCTTGGTAATGGAGATATTTCAGTTAAATTGAATGTTACTGTCGATGCATATTCTGAAACAGCAAAGTTAAAGATTGAAGCTGCAGGTGGTACTATAAATGCTTAATTTACAATAACATGAATAAGTTTTTAGAGACTTTAAAGAATATCTGGAGTATTAAAGAGTTAAAGGATAAGATTCTGTTTACTTTAGTTATTTTGTCTGTTTTTCGTCTGGGTTCTTATATAGTACTTCCAGGTGTTAATGCGGTTGCTCTTGAAGCAGCTTCTTCCGGTAGAAAGGCAAATGACCTGTTACAGTTAATTAATACTTTCACTGGTGGGGCCTTTAATCAGGGTTCGATTTTTGCATTGGGAATAATGCCTTATATCACTGCTTCAATCATTGTTCAATTGCTGGGTTTTGCTGTACCTTATTTTCAAAGACTTCAGCAAAAAGAAGGCGAGTCTGGTCGGAAAAAGATAAATCAAATTACAAGGTTCTTAACTTTGTTAATTACGCTTGTTCAGGGAAGCGGGTATTTATTGATGTTAAAAACAACGCCTGGAGCTGTCGATACCAGTATTAATGCAGGTGTTTTTTGGTTTAGTAACATGATTATTCTGGCTACCGGTACCATATTTGCAATGTGGCTTGGTGAAAAAATTACAGACCGAGGGATTGGTAATGGTATTTCCTTATTAATTATGGTTGGTATTATTGCCAGATTGCCTCAGGCTATTATCGCTGAGGTTTTAGGGCAGATTTCAAATAATAGATGGATTCCATTGATATTGGAGTTTATAGTTTGGTTCTTTGTAATTATTGCGACTATTCTAATAGTTCAAGGCGTAAGAAAAATTCCAATTCAGGCCGCTAAACGTATGGTTGGAAGGGCTGCAGGGGATGCCGGTGGTAGTTCAGGAAATGATTTTATAAATCTGAAACTTAGTGCTGCCGGAGTTATGCCAATAATTTTTGCTCAGGCTATTATGTTCTTACCTTTAACTGCAGCTCAATGGGCAACAAGTAATGCAGGTGTTCAAAGTAATTTACTGTTGGCTTTAAATGATCCAATGTCGTTTGCCTATAATACAGTGTTTTTTATTTTGATAGTTATATTTACATATGTTTATACGGCATTAATTGTCAATCCGCAACAATACGCGGAGTATTTAAAGAGAATGAATTCTTTTATACCTGGAATTAAGCCTGGACAAGATACGCAGGACTACATCGATACATTAACAACACGAATAACATTGCCAGGAGCAATATTTATAGGTATGATCGCCGTACTGCCCGCTATGGCTGCTTTTGCAGGTGTAAATACTGCCTTTGCTTACTTTTTTGGCGGTACTTCCTTACTTATCTTGGTAGGCGTTGTTTTAGATACTTTACAACAAATTGAAAGTTATCTGTTAATGAGAAAGTATGATGGACTTGTGAAATCAGGACGTATTCAGGGAAGAGGAAATCAAGGCATCACCATTGGTGCTGGGATGTAATTCTATTCTATGATATATTACAAAACTGATGAGGAGATTGAATTAATGCGTGAAAGCAATCTTCTGGTTAGTAAAACACTGGCTTATGTAGCTTCTATCCTAAAAGTAGGTAAAGTTTGTAAAATTATTGACAAAGAGGCCGAAGCTTTTATAAGAGATCATGGCGGTATTCCTGCATTTAAAGGATATCGTGGGTTTCCCGCTTCATTATGTATGTCTGTAAATGACGCTGTTGTGCATGGAATTCCTAACGATCGGGTTTTAACTGAATCGGATATGGTATCTGTGGATTGTGGTGTGATACTTAACGGATTTTATGGTGACGCGGCCTACACATTCGCTTTTAAGAACGTTGGCGCTGAAGTTGTAAAACTAATGAAAGTGACAAGAGAGTCTTTGGCAAAAGGTATTGAAGCGGTGGTTGTTGGTAACAGAGTGGGTGATATAAGTTTTGCAATTCAAAATTATTGCGAAAGGATTCATGGTTACGGAATAGTGAGAGAATTGGTTGGACATGGTGTAGGTCGTAGTTTACACGAAGATCCGGAAGTACCTAATTTTGGGACAAAAGGGAAAGGCCCTTTACTAAAAGAAGGAATGGTGATAGCAATTGAACCAATGGTTAATTTAGGCAATAAAGCTGTTAAGCAGTTAAATGACGGCTGGACTATTTTGACCAGGGATGGTAAACCATCTGCACACTTTGAACATAGTGTTGCAGTAAGAAAAGAAGGAGCCGATATTTTATCTGACCATAAAATTATTGATGATTCTGTTAAAAAAAATTTAGAATTGATAGATATTTCGATAAATTTTTAGATATTTGCGCTCCAATTTAAAAAATGGCAAAACAGGACCTCATAAAATTAGATGGAATTATTGAAGAATCGCTTTCAAATGCGATGTTTAGAGTGCGATTGGAGAGTGGGCATCTTATAACAGCAACAATTTCAGGTAAAATGCGGATGCATTATATTAGAATATTACCTGGTGATAAAGTGGCAGTTGAAATGTCTCCATATGATTTATCAAGAGGTAGAATTAATTATAGGTACAAATAATAGAATAAAGGCTTAATACAATGAAAGTACAGGCATCAATAAAAAAACGATCTGTCGATTGCAAGATTGTTAGAAGAAAAGGGAAACTTTATATTATAAATAAAAAGAATCCTAAGTTTAAACAAAGACAAGGTTAATATAGTATAATATGGCACGTATTGCAGGGGTAGATTTACCTAGAAATAAAAGAGGAGTCATTGGATTGACTTATATTTACGGAATCGGTCCGACACTTGCTAAAAATATATTAGCTGCTGCTGGTGTTTCTGAAGATACTAAAGTTCAGGATTGGTCTGATGATAATATTAAATTCATCTCAAAGTATATTCAGGATGAATATAGAGTGGAAGGAGAGTTGCGTAGTGAAGTTCAGTTAAGTATCAAGCGTTTGATGGATATTGCTTGTTACCGCGGCTTGCGTCACAGGAAAGGGCTACCGGTTAGGGGGCAGAGTACTAAGACTAATGCAAGGACCAGAAAAGGTAAAAAGAAAACTGTAGCAAACAAGAAGAAAGCAACTAAATAATACTTAATTCACACAAATTATGGCGAAAGGTAAAAAAGTTAGTAAGAAAAGAGTTGTAAAGGTTGAATCTGAAGGATTGGCTTTTATTCACGCTTCTTTTAACAATATAATAATCTCACTTTGCAATAGATCAGGCCAGGTGATTTCTTGGGGCTCCGCTGGTAAATCAGGTTTTCGGGGTAGTAAAAAGAATACCCCATATGCTGCTCAAATGGCTGCTGGTAGTGCTTGTTCAACGGCTTATGAAGCTGGACTTCGAAATGTTGAAGTATTTGTCAAAGGCCCTGGTGCCGGAAGAGAATCTGCTATCAGAGCAATTGATTCCTCAGGAATCAAGGTTGTTCGGATAAAGGATATGACACCTGTACCACATAACGGCTGCAGACCACCTAAGAAAAGAAGAGTTTAATTAGTTTTTAAAATCCATTTATAATGGCAAGATATACAGGGCCTACAACAAAAAAGGCAAGAGCATTTGGTGATCCTATTTTTGGTTATGATAAAGCTTATGAAAAGCGGAAATATCCTCCGGGTCAGCATGGTGCTATGAAAAAGCGTAAGCAAAGAACCGACTATGCTCTGGAATTAAATGAAAAACAGAAAGCAAAATACACTTATGGTGTGCTTGAAAGACAGTTTAGAAATTTGTTCGAAAAGGCAGCGGCTAAATCTGGTGTTACCGGTGAAATTTTGCTTCAGTTATTGGAATCAAGATTAGACAATGTTGTTTATAGAATGGGAATTGCAAAGACCAGACGGTCAGCGCGTCAGCTTGTAACACATCGGCATATCTTAGTAGATGGTATTTTATGTAATATACCTTCTATGCTGCTTAAACCTGGAATGGTTATATCGGTTAGAGGAAAGTCTAGAAATTTGGATTTAATTAAAGCCAATGTTTCCTCCAAAAGAGATGGCGCCAAAACTTATGGGTGGATAGAGTGGAACGGGGATAAAATGGAAGGAAGATATTTGGCTCATCCCGAAAGAGAAAAAATACCGGAAAATATCAATGAACAATTAATTGTTGAATTGTATTCTAAATAATTAATATGGCTATTCTTACAGGATAGCCTATTCCTTTTTATAAAATAAGAAATATTATTATAATGAGTATATTAAATTTTCAAAAACCTGATAAAATCTTACTTCAGAAAGCGGATGATTTTGAAGGCATTTTTGAATTTAAGCCATTGGAGCCAGGATTTGGTCAAACAATTGGAAATTCATTAAGAAGAATACTGCTTTCTTCACTAGAAGGTTATGCTATTTCCGCAGTTCGAATTGCTGGTGTAGATCATGAGTTTTCTACAATCAAAGGAGTTGTAGAAGATGTTGTTGATATTATTCTAAATTTAAAACAGATACGTATTAAACCATTGATCGTATCTGAAGGTACCGAAGAAGAAAAACTTTACGTAACCATATCTGGAAAAGATAAATTTGTTGCCGGAGATATAGAAGCAAATACCAATGTATTTAAGATAATGAATCCGGATTTGTACATTTGTACTTTGGAGCCAAATGTGACTTTAGAGATCGAATTTACTGTTACTAAAGGTCGGGGATATGTTCCGGCTGACGAAAATTTGCCTAAAGATGCGGCTATTGGAGTTATACCCGTAGACGCAATATATACGCCTATTAAAAAGGTTGCTTATAAGGTTGAAAATACGAGGGTTGCTCAGCGGACGGATTATGAGAAATTAACAGTAGATATTAAGACCGACGGTACAATCCATCCGGAAGAAGCAATTAAGGAGGCATCCAGAATTATGATTCAGCACCTCATGCTAATCACTGATGAAAACATAACATTTAACGATTCTTCATCAAGACAGGATGATGTAGTTGATGAACATATTTTACATATGCGTAAACTGCTTAAAACCTCATTGGAAGATTTGGATTTATCTGTTAGAGCTTATAATTGTTTAAAAGCAGCTAAAATAAATACGCTTGGTGAGATGGTGCGTTTTGACATGCACGAATTATTAAAGTTTCGTAATTTTGGTAAAAAGTCTTTAGTAGAGATAGAGGAACTTCTGCAGCAAAAGGGATTAACTTTTGGTATGGATCTTTCTAAATATAAACTTGACGAAGAGTAATCGTTTCGACCCGTAAATTCGGATTTAATTAATTTAATTAGTATAAAACGTTGCCAGTAAAAGTTAAAGGTCGAATAGTAACGATGGCAATAGTGGTACAAAAACAAAAAGTTTATGAGACACGGTAAAAAATTTAATCATTTAGGCAGAAAGAAAGGTCATAGAGATGCTTTATTGATGAATATGACAAATTCTTTGATTCTTCATAAAAGAATCAATACAACTTTGGCAAAAGCTAAAGCACTTCGTGTTTATGCAGAGCCTATTTTAACAAGAGCTAAAGACAACACTACCCATTCAAGAAGAATGGTGTTTGCTGATCTGCAAAGCAAAGAAGTCATTACCGAATTATTCGACGTAATTGCTCCTAAAATTTCAGAAAGACCAGGAGGATATTGTAGAATTATTAAAACTGGGTTTAGAAAAGGGGATGGTGCTGAAATTGCGATGATAGAGCTGGTAGATTTTAATGAAATATTGAAGCCTAAAGCTGGAAATGAAAAAGGTGGTACAAGAAGAAGCAGAAGAAGAGGAGGATCGACTGGTGAAAAGTCCGCATTGGGTTTAGCTTCCGCTGCAGCCATCGCGCCTTCAGTGGTCCAGCCAGATGTAGCTAATGACACATTGGCTGATAAAGAGGAAGAATAAGAGAATATAAGATAGTTAAGTTTAAAATGGTGTGCTATTTATAAATTAGCACACCATTTTTATTTTAATGCAGGAAGCTGCATTGCCTCAATGTTTTTTAAAGCAAGTGACAACCATTGAAAATCTCATTCTTTTTTATGTTTTGCTGATATTACGAGTTTTACCCAACTCAGGCAGAAATTTATTTTTTTACCTGAGGTCTAATTTTTATCTATAAAAATTATTACCAATCAGTGAATAATAGCTCGAAGTCACATTTTTAAATTGAACTTTATCTCTTTTGAGTGAGGTTACACACACAATTGGTCTGATGCAAATCTAAATTTGTATTACAGAAATATATAAATTGAATGTAATTTGTTTGTTTTATCATTTATATTTGCAGTCGTAATTGCGTTTAATTATAAATAATTGAAATTAATGAAAAAGAATAAAGCAGTTTTACTTTTTGAAGACGGTAGTTTTTTTGAAGGTATTGCTGCTGGAATCATTGGCACGACCACAGGTGAAGTTTGTTTTAACACAGGCATGACAGGATATCAGGAAATTTTTACTGACCCTTCTTATTTTGGACAAATTCTGGTGACAACAAATGTTCATGTGGGTAATTATGGAACTAAACTAACAGACACCGAATCGGAAAATATTCAGATTTCCGGATTAATTTGTAAAAACTTTACAAACGATTATAGCAGACCATTAGCAGATTTTGATTTACAACAGTATTTTGAAATAAATAAAATAGTCTGTATTTATGATGTGGATACAAGATCAATAGTTCGAAATATTCGAAATAAAGGAGCAATGAATTGTGTAATTTCTTCTGAAGAATTTGACAAAGATACATTGTTTAAATATCTTGAATCAACACCTAAAATGGAGGGCCTCGAGTTAGCAAGCTTAGTGAGCACCAAAAAATCATTTTACTTTGGAAATTCTGATTCTCCATACAGAATCGCTGTGCTTGATTTTGGCACAAAAAGGAATATTTTGAATAGCCTTTCTCAAAGGGGCTGCTATTTAAAGGTTTTTCCTGCAAAAACTGACATATCTGAATTGTTGGAATTTAATCCTGATGGATTTTTTCTGTCAAATGGCCCGGGAGACCCTGCTGCAATGGACTACGCCGTTGATACAGTTAAAAGATTAATTCAGTTAAAAAGACCAATATTTGGTATTTGTTTAGGGCATCAGATACTCGCCCTGGCCAATAATATTACTACTTATAAAATGCATCACGGTCATAGAGGTGCAAATCATCCTGTAATTAATTTAATTTCAGGAAAATGTGAAATCACAAGCCAAAATCACGGATTTTCTATTAATGAGAAGGACGTCCTGGAAAATTCGGAAACGATTCAAATCACCCACAGAAATTTGAATGACAATACAGTTGAAGGTATAAAAATGAAAGAATTTCCTGCTTTTTCTGTCCAATATCACCCGGAAGCAAATCCAGGACCACATGATTCCAAGTATTTGTTCGATAATTTTGTTGACTTTTTAAAACAATCAAAATATAATTAATATGAGTATAATTGCTGATATCAGGGCCAGAGAAATCCTGGATTCAAGAGGAAATCCTACAGTAGAAGTGGAAGTTTTAACTGAAAATGGAGTTATGGGTAGAGCAGCTGTGCCATCTGGCGCTTCAACAGGGAAATATGAGGCAGTAGAGTTAAGGGATAATGAAAAGAGCAGGTATCTGGGTAGAGGTGTCTTAAATGCATGCAATAATATTGATGATAAAATTCGGGAAGCATTAATTGGAGAGGATGTTTTTGAACAGAGATATATTGATGATATCATGATTGAATTGGATGGAACAGATAATAAATCTAATCTTGGTGCTAATGCAATATTAGGCGTATCGCTTGCTGTTTCCAAGGCAGCCGCTGAAGAATCTGGTCAGTCACTATATAGATATATAGGTGGTGTTAACGCACATATCATGCCTGTTCCTATGATGAATATATTAAATGGCGGATCTCATGCCGACAATAGTATAGATTTTCAGGAGTTTATGATAATGCCGGTTGGGGCAGATATGTTTTCGGAGGGACTTAGAATGGGAGTCGAGGTTTTTCATCATTTAAAATCAGTGCTTAAATCAAAAGGCTATTCGACTAACGTAGGCGATGAAGGGGGATTTGCACCAAATATTAAGTCAAATGAAGAAGCCATTGAAATCGTATTAAAATCCATTGAAGCTGCAGGATACAGGCCGGGAATTGATATTATGATCGCAATGGACGCAGCAGCATCAGAATTTTATAATGAAACTGAAAAAGTGTATCATTTTCATAAATCAGGAGGCAACAAACTTACCAGTGAAGAAATGATTGAATATTGGACGGGTTGGGTTAACAAGTATCCTATTTTTTCTATAGAAGATGGACTTCACGAAGACGATTGGGCAAGTTGGAGCAAACTTAACAACACTTTGGGAAATCGCGTCCAACTGGTAGGCGATGATTTATTTGTTACGAATACCAAACGACTTCAGCGTGGAATTGAAGAGAATGCTGCTAATTCCATCCTTATTAAAGTAAATCAGATTGGTTCCTTGACAGAAACAATTGATGCTGTAAATCTGGCGACAAGAAATGGCTTTACCTCAGTGATGAGCCATAGATCCGGGGAAACAGAAGATACTACTATTTCGGATCTTGCTGTTGCCTTGAATACCGGACAAATTAAAACAGGCTCTGCTTCAAGAAGTGATAGGATAGCAAAATACAATCAATTACTAAGAATAGAAGAAGAATTGGGTGATTCTGCATATTATCCGGGAAGATCATTATTATCATAATTATCAAAACAACATAGTAATTTTGATATTTTCTAAAAATTAATTTATGGCAAAAGATAGAAAGTTACTGGATGAATTTGCGCACTTAGTTGGAATATCGTCTTCTTGGATAAACAAGTATACGGTGACAACAGTGCTGTTTATTGTTTGGGTTACATTTTTTGATAAACATAATATTTTTGCTTATCAAAAACTTAACGGAACTATAAACAAAATGGAAAAGGAGAAGGAAAGATTAAATGACGACATAGCTCAAGCCCTTAAGGATAAAGAAGACCTAATAAATAATCAGGAGAAGTTTGCACGTGAAAAACACCTGATGCATTTAGAAGGGGAAGAAGTAATCCTAATAGAACAAAAAAAGAAATAATAAAAATTATGAGTGTATTAGTAAATAGGTTCTCAAAAATAATTGTTCAGGGCTTTACAGGAAAAGAAGGGACCTTTCATGCTGAACAAATGATTGAATATGGAACAAACTTAATTGGTGGTGTAACACCTGGAAAAGGGGGAACCATGCACCTTGGTAAACCTGTTTTTAATTCAGTTAAAGAGGCAGTTCTAACAGCGGGCGCGGATACTTCTATTATATTTGTGCCGCCAGGATTTGCTGCAGATGCAATAATGGAAGCCGCTGAAGCAGGAATAAAAGTTATTATTTGTATAACCGAAGGTATTCCGGTTCAGGACATGGTTATTGCAAAAGCATACATTGAAAAATATAATTGCATTCTGATTGGGCCTAATTGCCCGGGTGTAATTACACCAGATGAAGCAAAAGTCGGAATCATGCCGGGTTTTGTTTTTAAGAAAGGAAGAATTGGGGTAGTGTCTAAATCAGGAACACTAACTTATGAAGCAGCTGACCAAATTGTTAAAGCAGGTATGGGTATTTCTACTGCTATTGGTATTGGAGGTGACCCCATTATTGGCACTCCTACTAAAGAAGCAGTCAAATTGCTGATGGAAGATCCCGAAACGGATGGAATTGTTATGATTGGTGAAATTGGTGGTAATTATGAAGCGCAGGCAGCAAAGTATATTCGTGATTCAGGTAATAAAAAACCAGTGGTGGGCTTTATTGCAGGTCAAACAGCTCCAAAAGGAAGAACAATGGGCCACGCGGGCGCCATTGTAGGTGGCCATGATGATACCGCAGAAGCTAAAATGAAAATTATGGCCGAATGTGGAATTCATGTTGTCAATTCACCTGCTGATATTGGTATCACTATGGCAAATTTAATAAATAATTTGTAGTTGATTTTATCTCAATATTGATTGGTTTTCTGATCGCTGTATAATCTTGTATTAATGATTCTGTAAAAAAGGATTTGTGAAATCTAAAATTGACAAAATTCAGCTTGAAAAATTCATCAAGGATGGCCTTTATGAAGATATAAGAGAAGGAGATCATACCTCATTGGCTTGTATACCAAAAGATCATATGAGCAAAGCTAAGCTCTTGGTAAAAGGTGAAGGTGTAATTGCTGGAATTGAAGTTGCTGAAGCAATTTTTAAATTTGTTGACCCTTCATCTGTTTTGAATATTCAAATAAATGACGGTGAAGATGTAAAGTACGGAGACATAGTTTTTTTTGTAGAATGTAACACACAAGCACTTTTAAAGGCCGAACGCCTTATTCTCAATACCATGCAAAGACTTAGTGGTATCGCTACACTTAGCAGCAGATTTGCATTTGAAGTTGAAGACTTACCAGTAAAAATTCTGGATACTAGAAAGACCACGCCTTTAATTAGATTTTTGGAAAAATGGGCTGTAAAAATTGGGGGTTGTGACAACTATAGAATTGGCCTGTATGATTGGATAATGATAAAGGATAATCATGTAGATGCTTGTGGTTCCCATACTAAGGCGATAGAAAATGTGCACCAATACCTTAAAAAGAATCAATTGGATCTAAATATTACAGTTGAGGTTAGGAATTTGGTAGAATTACATGAAGTGTTGAATAAAGGCGGTATAAATCGTATTATGTTTGATAATTTTGAACTTCCTATTTTGGCTGAAGCAGTGGCTCATGTAGACGGTAAATATGAAACCGAAGCATCAGGTGGAATTACCTTGCAAACAGTTAGAAAAATTGCATTAACAGGGGTTGATTATATTTCAGTCGGGGCATTAACCCATTCTGCGGGCTGTCTTGACCTGAGCCTTAAGGTGATAAAGGACGTGCACTGATTATGAATAAGGTAGAGCGAATACTACAATATTTTCCTGAAAAAGAACTTCCGGTATTTATTTCAGATGAACATATTAGTATCTACGAAACAGAAAATGAAACTTTTCCAAAAGCCTTTGTTGATGAAATTATACTCGAGTGGGAAAATGCTATAGATGAATTTACCGAGTTTATTCCTTGCTTCAGATTACCAAAGGAAGAAAATTTTAATGCAATACTATATTGGAAAGGTGGTCTGCTTAAGTATGAATTTATTTTGGCAACGATTGATAAAAACGGTGGGTTAATAAGCAAAAAATCGATAGCAAATACTATTGTAAATGGGAATATCATTAGCAGATCCGTTGCGTCTATCGAAAGTGATTTAATCATTAATATCATAGCAGGTCAAACCATTGTTGGTTTTGAGTACGATCCGACTATGTCAAAAGCTTTTACTATGGAAATTTTACATTCAGGGCAAATCATATTTACTTTGGATTCATTAAATTAATACCATAGTTTAAAATGTTATGGTTTTAACAAGGGAAATACTTTAATTTTAATCTAAACCTGTAAATCAAATTATACCATTCCTGGTCTCTGTCTTTCAATTATTTTTATAAGAAACTCTTTATACTATAGCATCGTTATAATTAAAGTTCTCTTTATAGCAATAAGGTGTTCTGCAGATTAAAACAAGGATCCTGATCTGTTATTTAAATTTTGTAATAATAATTTTATTTTTCTCCACACATCTATTTGAGTAAATACTATTTATTTAAAATATTCTGTGGAAATATACACCCTTTACAAGAATTAGTGTGGTTTTTAGCGGCGTTTCAAAAAACTATATTAGTGATTAATCGTTTCATATTTATGTTGATTGAATATTATGAGTAGAAAGCCCAGACAATTAAAGGATTTGGATTTACAAAACCAAATTGAGAAATTATTATCAAAAAACCCCAAAACAAGGTTTAATACAATACAAATTTGCCGAAAGATTAATGTGGCTAATCCACCTGAATCAATTAAGACAGCACTTTTGAAACTAATAGAAGCTAAAAAAGTGATTAAACTGTCGGAGGACAGATATAAGTGGGATGATCTTGCAAGTGAAAGAAGACCTCGAAGAGATCAAAAAACCGAAGATGAAATTCTTTATCTTGGCATCGTTGATATGACTCGATCTGGGGCAGCTTACATTATTAATTCCGAATGCTTTGAAGATATTTATGTAAACGCCAGAAACCTTAAAGGGGCCATGCACAAGGATGAAGTTCTGGTCGCTGTAAGTGAAAGCAAATCAAGAAGAAGACCAGAAGGCAGGGTTGTTTCTATTGAAAAAAGAGCCATTAAAAGAGTGATTGGGCATATACGAATATTTAATAATTATGCCATTTTAACCCCGGACAATGCACGAATATACCCGGAAGTACTTGTTCATCATAAGGATACTAAGATGTGCAGGGATAATGACAGGGTTGTTGTTGAAATCATTTCATGGGGCAAAGGATCCAACAATGACATATGGGGAAAAGTAATAAAAATATTGGAAGATATTTCTGATATTGAAATGAATATGCAAGCGATTTTATTTTCCAATGGTTTTGATCCCGAATTTTCGGACGAAGTACTATTGGAGGCTGAAAACATGATAGGAGAAATTACAGAAGAGGAGATAATAAAAAGAAGAGATTTTAGAAATGTAATGACTTTTACCATAGACCCATTAACAGCTAAAGATTTTGATGATGCATTGTCAATCAATACACTCGATAACGGGAATATAGAAATTGGGATTCATATTGCTGATGTGACGCATTTTTTAAAAGAAGACTCCGTTTTGGATAAAGAAGCCTTACAGAGATCTACATCAGTTTATTTGGTCGACCGGGTGTGTCCAATGCTCCCTGAAAACCTTAGCAATAATCTATGTTCTTTAAATCCAAATGAAGATAAATTAACATTTTCAGCGGTATTTGTCTTTGATGAAAATTTTGATATTATTCAGGAATGGTTTGGAAAAACCATCATTCATTCAAAAAGAAGGTTTACCTATGAAGAGGCACAGGAAAGATTGGAAAATGGGAATGGCGATCTTGCAGATGAGCTTAAAATGTTGAATGACATAGCAAAAAAATTGAGGAAGGAAAGATATGCTGAAGGTTCAATTAGTTTTGAATCAGAGGAGGTTCAGTTTTTACTGGATGAAGAAAGCACTCCTCTTGGCATGTACGTGAGAGAGAGAAAGGAAGCCCATATGCTGGTCGAGGATTTTATGCTTCTTGCCAATAAACGGGTTGCTTTATATATTGCGACAAAAACCAAACCTGAAGTTCCATTTTTGTACAGAATACATGATTTGCCAAATATAGATAAATTAAGTGATTTTGCGCAGTTTGCCTCAGAGCTCGGCTTTAAGTTTAAAATGGATAAACCGGAACAAATCGCAGATTCTTTTAACAGATTATCTGTGGCAATACATGAAAACCCAATATTGAAATTGTTGGAGCCTCTGGCAATTAGAACCATGGCAAAAGCAGTTTACTCAACAAACAATATTGGCCATTATGGTCTTGGTTTTCAGTATTATACGCACTTTACCTCCCCTATTAGGAGGTATTCAGATGTACTTGTTCATCGTATTTTATTCAAAAACCTAACGGAAATATTCAGGGAAAATAAAGAAGTTCTGGAACTCAAAGCCAAATACATTTCTGAACAGGAAAAGAAAGCAGCAGATTGTGAAAGAGAATCAACTAAGTATTTTCAAACTTTGTTTATCTCCAGATTCATAGGGCAAGAATTTGATGGCGTAATTTCAGGTATCATTGAAAAAGGAATTTTTGTAGAATTAGTGGCCAACAAAGTAGAAGGACTGGTGACTTTTGACAGTATGGGGGATATGTTTATTGTGTCTGAAAATAGGATGAAGGCAAAATCAAGACTTTCAGGTATGGAGCTAAGAATTGGGCAAAATGTTAAAGTTAAAATTAAAGCTGCTGACCCCGATAGCAGAAGAACCGATATGGAAATGATAGTAAACGATACTAATTAATATTAACGTAATTTCTGCCACTGATAAATTAGCCCAATGTAAAAATTTCTTCCCCAGTGCAAATTTTGTTGATTGCTGGCTTCTATGTGTATACCATTACTATTGTTTGCCTGTAACTGACGAATATTAAATACGTTTTTTACACCAATATTTACCCTAACCCTCTGATCAATTAGGTTAGTTGATAAGCCTAAATTTAGCATATGCCAACTTTTCGTTAAACCTTGTTCTGTTTTACCGCCTTCATTATAAAAAAAAGGTGTTTTTCCTGTAAGTTTATGCCAGATATTTAAACTAAACTTATTTTTAATAAAATTTAACGTTAAATCATTCGCCCAATCAGTGGACCAGAGATAGGTGTGGTTTGTGTTTTGATTTTCATTGGTAACATTGTTAAAACCTGTTGTAATTACTTCAGTTTGAAATTTTAACCAATCGCCCAAACTTGTATTGATTCTGAAACTACCTCCCTTGGTTTTCGATTTTTCCACGTTCCGGTATTCATAATGCACAGGTCCCAAAGAGGTAAGTATAATTCTGTTGTTTACTTTATTGTAAAACAATGTAGTGGTCAGTGATAATTGTATAGGGTCAAAATTTAGTGTTTTCCATATAAATTCACTACGAAGGTTAATAGACTTTTCGGGTTTTAATAAAGAATTCCCCGTTACATAATGATTAATATCTACAAAACTGAAAAACAACTCTTTTATTGACGGTGATCTAAACCCATAAGCCCACGAAGATCTGACTTGTAAGGGTATCTTGGGTTTCCACAGAATCCAAGTCGAAGGCGTAATAGCTGACCCGTAACGCATGTTCCATGTTAATCTGGCACCTGATTGAAGCGTAAGTTCTGGTAAAAGTTTAACTTTTCCGCTGGCGAAAATTCCCGTATCATTAGTAAAAGCTTTTCCGGAATCTGTTGCAGTACTATCAGATAATCGTGTCCCCTTTGCCGTTTCAAAATAATTCTCTAAACCCAAAATGTAGTTAAGTTTTTGCTCCTTTCGTTCACTTGCAAAAGTCACTCTGGACAAATACCCACTTGATGATGAAGTATCTTGTAATCCATCCAAAAGCGTTTTCCTTTCTTCATCAAAATCAAAACGATAGGTGTTTTTTACCCTGCTGAATACATTCCATCCCAAAGTAACTTGAATTTGATTTCTCTGTTTTGTCCATTTCTCTGCATGAAAACTTAAATCACGTCTTTTGGTAGTATAATAGTCGTCAAAAGCATACGGTTTGTAAACGGATCGTTTTTTATCACCTAAATTGTCAACTTCTTCATTTAATATATTTCCGGATATTTTTAAATCAAGATCTTCAGATGGAGTATACCGAAGCATTACTCTTCCTGATTTTTGCTTTTTAGGATTCCACAATTGGTCCCTGCCTTGAGTACTGTCTTTAACAGGCACAAAATTTTGTATGTTGCCTGTCCCTTGTAAAATTACTTTACCGGTGGAATAACCTATTCGCGTTGATAAATTTCGAAATCCATTACTCTCAAGTTGTGAGTTGATTTCGGTGTCTACGTTGCCTGTCTGACTTTTTCTTGTGATAAGATTAATTACTCCCCCGGATGCTTCTGACCCATAAAGTAAAGATTGAGCCCCTTCAATGATCTCAACTTTCTGAATTGAACTTAGAGGAATTTGTCCTGCATCCACATTCCCATTAAGCCTGCCTACAACGGGAACACCATCTATCAGAATTTTGAGATTCTCTCCCTTTAAACCATTTACACTAATATCACTTCCAAGAATAGCATCCTGTGCAATCCGGATATTTGATTCAGTTTGAAGCAATTCCTGCAGATTCATAATAGACCTCTGTTCAATTCGTGTTCTATTCAGGATACGAACTGAATTTACTGTTTCTCGGGTATCAGTTGGAGTAAATTGTGCGGTTATAACTATTTGGTCAAGGTTTTTTGACAATAAACTGGAATCTGTTGCAGTTTGTGAATACAAATTAAATAGAGGAACTATTAGTAAAATGAGATTATTTAAAACTGCACGCATAGAGAATTATATTTTCAAAACTTTTTTTGTAAAGGTTTGATTTTGGTCATTACTGATATGTACAATATATAAACCGGAATTCCAGTCGGCTGCGTCCACTTCATATATTTTAAATCCGGAAGAAGCACCGGATATGGTTCTTTGAATGAGTACCTGCCCTTTTATGTCAGTTATTTTTAACTGTAAGTCATGCTTTGAGATCTCCGAAAAATCAAGCGCAATCATTATCCTGTCTTGAAAAGGGTTTGGGGTAATACCGACCTGAATACCCGCCAAATCAATGGATGATGAGAAAACGCCCAGGTCTTCTTTTTCTATTACAGCTGTTCCGGTTGATGAACCTTCAAAATCAATAAACCTGATTTTCCAGATATGATTGTTCAATGTCTTAACAAAGTATACCCTGTCCTGATCAAGAACCCAGGATATCCCGGACAATGTTTTCCAGTCATAACCAATGATATCTGTCTGAGAACTTAGTTTATCTTTGTAATCATTATAAGAAACTGTGGAAGGGTTTATACCATCTGCTTTTGCTGTTTTTATACCAGGACCTGAAAGCACTCCGGTTACATTATATTGTTGAACAATAGTACCATTGGGGTCCTTTGCTATGGAAATGTACCTGCAATACATTAAATCAAATCCATCTTCAGGAAGAATGTTTACTGTACTATTAGATGCAAAGCTATAAAACATAAGTTTCTGACCAAAATTGTCAGTTTGCTTATTAAGGGTTTTAGTGATTTCTCCACTACCATCCAGATTCGCATATTTAAATGTATAACTGGTACCAATAACAGATTCAATTTTAATTTTTCGATATTCGCCATTTCGTAATTTCAATACATATACTTTGTCTCCTATTACCCTATTAGTTGCTGGTTGATATTCTCCCCAACCAAAATCAAAAGGATTTAGTGTATCGCGTATTTCATTGAAAGCACCGAAATTCCATGAAACCTCACTGTTTAGATATTTATTTACTTTTATGGTTTCTAAATCTATAGGGGCATTGAAGTCGTCTGTTAGAGCGTAATATAGCTCGGTTTGAGGTAAATTCTGTCCCATGGAACTGCCTGAAGACTCATTAATAAAAATACCGGCATCCTGAAATCCAAAGGCAGTAAACGCAAGATCCCAGGATTCATTGTTTACTTGTTTTTGACTATTATCTTCTAATTTAATAAAGCTTTGTTTATTATAACCTGCACCTGTACTGATCTCCTGAAATGTCTGTGCATAAGTGTTTTGAATAATAAAAATTACAATGAAGAAAAATAAATTTATTCGCATGATATAATTGATTTATTAACATCACAAAGGTATCCGGTAATCACCTAATTTATGTTTGTTCGATGTCAAATAAATGTCATATTTGATTTCATTTTATATCATATCCTTTAAATATTTAAAATCATCCCAATATAATACGCTGTATTTATTAGGTTATTTTTGGTGTTTTTAAGCGCGTAATGAAGCTTTACTGGTTTTGAATTAATTGAAAAAGCGGCTTTTAATCCAAGACTTTTTATGGCATCAAAGTCAGCATCAAGCGTACCACAAACCGCAATAACAGGGATATTATATTTATTTGCTAAAGCCACCACACCTGAAATCACTTTTCCATGTTTGGTTTGATTATCTATTTTGCCCTCTCCGGTAATAATCAAATCGGCATCCTGAAGTTTTTTTTCAAACGATGTTAAACGTATTATTTGATCTGTTCCATTTTGTAACGTAGCACCGAGAAAAACAATGGAGCCAAAACCAAGACCACCTGCTGCACCTGAACCTTCTTTTTCAGCTTCATTTATATATGACCCCTTTTCAACTAGATTCCTCAATCCATCGTCCAGCAAACGAATTTCAGACTTTTTTGCCCCTTTTTGACTTGCATAAACATAAGCAGCACCTTTTTTGCCAAATAATGGGTTGTTTACATCATATAAGGCTGAAAATTCAATTTCGGACAGTCTTTGTCTCAATGCCGGAGGTATTGATATTGTATCTATTTTTAATAAATCACTGCCTACTCCTTTCAAAATATGGTTTTGGTTATCAAAAAAATTATAACCAAGTGATATGGCCATGCCAATACCTGCATCAGTTGTGGCACTGCCACCTAAAGTAAGCACAATTTTTTTAATTCCTTTATTTATGGCATCCTTTATCATTTCGCCAACACCAAATGTCGAAGTAAACATTGGGTTTCTTTCCTTTTCTGATAATAATTGTAATCCACTGGTTTTTGCTATTTCAATAAATGCAGTTTGTATGTTTTCTACGATCAGATACTCCGTCCTGATGGGCCTGAATAAAGGATCAAAAGAAGTCAAACTTTGTTTTACTCCGTTTAAATGACTTGAAAGTACCTCTACTGTCCCTTCACCCCCATCACCTAAAGGGAATGTTTTAATTTCAAAATCAGAAGAAGCCAGTTTTAGTCCTTTTTCTATGGCGCAGCATACGTCTTCTGCACTTAATGAATCTTTGAAACTATCGGTCGCAATGAGTATTTTCATTTTTTATTCCATTTTTTATCACCTTTTATGTATTGTTCTATTAAAACTTGTTGGCCTGTTAAACACATCATGTGATTACAACAAAGACTTAATGCGCCCCAATTTCATATAATGAACATTCTGATTGCATGAGATTTTGTTGACATCACAAACTTTAGTTTTAACCTTGAAAATTTTATAAGTAGTATTGACTCAACAAACATTCCGCAAGATTTGCTACAACTATTTTATGATTTTTATTTATTTAAAAAATATTTGTATTCACCCATTTGAATTACAACAAATTGATTAGTAAAACTATAATATGAATTGCCAACTTAATTCAGCCTGTAAATAGTCCTTTTTGAATTAACAATCACATTTGTTTCGGCATGTTATACTACGGCATTTTTCCCGGTACCAAATTTTACTAACGCAAAATATAACCTCTGTTTATATATTCCGCTCTTGGAATACTAAAAATCTGATATGAATAAAAAATTTCCATTTTCCATAGATAGAGCCATTTTTAAATAGGGCAACTTTACCCATTTAGAATTTAAATAATCTTTTAATTTGCAAAAATAACATATTTGTTATCTTTGAACTGCCTCAATCATAATCTATACATGCAGACATATATATTAGCCTTGGATCAGGGAACCACAAGCAGTCGAGCTATTATTTTTGATAAGCAGGGAAGTATCGTTTCCATGGCTCAAAAAGAATTTAATCAATATTTTCCTGAATCTGGTTGGGTTGAACATGACGCTAATGAAATATGGTCGACACAAATAGGTGTAGCTGCAGAAGCCATTACTAAAGCCGGACTTACCGTACAACAAATTGCTGCCATTGGTATCACTAACCAAAGGGAAACGACGGTCATTTGGGATCGGAATTCTGGACAGCCGGTTTATAATGCCATTGTCTGGCAGGATCGACGAACCGCTGATTATTGCGATCAGTTAAATATAGAAGGTAAAGCAGATTTAATTCAGAAAAAAACCGGACTGATTATAGATGCATATTTTAGTGCAACAAAAGCTAAATGGATACTGGATAACGTTGAAGGTGCCAGGGAAAAAGCAGAACAAGGTCATTTGTGTTTTGGAACAGTCGATACCTGGCTGGTGTGGAAACTTACAAATGGTAAATCACATGTGACCGATGTTTCAAATGCATCCAGAACCATGCTTTGTAATATTCATACGCTGCAATGGGATGGAGAGTTGCAAAAGATCTTTGACATACCAGGCAATATGCTTCCTGATATCAGGAGCAGCAGCGAAGTATATGGCTATACGCAAAATATTTTGACATCCACTAATATTCCTATTTCAGGCATTGCGGGTGACCAGCAAGCTGCCCTTTTTGGTCAAATGTGCATTTATCCGGGCATGGTAAAAAATACATATGGAACCGGGTGTTTTATGTTAATGAATACAGGTACGACTGCCGTGTTTAGTAATAATAAATTACTGACTACCGTGGCCTGGAAAATAGACGGAATTACGAATTATGCCCTCGAAGGAAGTGTATTTATTGCTGGTGCCTTGGTTCAGTGGCTCAGAGATGAACTAATGATAATCCGGACTTCTGCTGAAATTGAAACGATTGCATCTGAAGTTGATGACACTGAGGGCGTTTATATTGTTCCTGCATTTGTTGGCCTTGGTGCACCTTACTGGAATCAGCATGCCAGAGGCACCATTACTGGTATTACTAGAGGGACTTCTAAAGCGCACCTGGCTAGAGCAGTGCTTGAAAGTATTGCGTATCAAACTGTTGATGTATTGAAAGCAATGGAAGCAGACTCTGGTATTTCAATTAGGGAATTAAGAGTTGATGGTGGGGCTACTATTAATAACTTTCTCATGCAATTTCAAAGCGATGTGTTAAATTGTGAAGTTATCCGACCAGAAATCACGGAAACAACAGCCTTGGGTGCAGCTTATCTAGCAGGCCTTGCAGTCGGATATTGGAAAAATGTTGATGACATCAAAAATCAGTGGAAAATGGAAAAAATATTCTCACCACAATTGGCAGAAGAAAAACGAACTGAATTGTATGATGGTTGGAAAAAAGCAATTAGAGCTTCGATATCTGTATCTGAATAAAACTGGCGGCTAATGCTAAGGAATGATCAGATACAACAATTAAAAATAATTCCGCTTTGGGATTTCATTATAATTGGAGGGGGCGCTACTGGCCTGGGAACAGCTTTAGATGCCGCCAGTAGAGGATATAAAACTTTATGTATAGAAAAATCTGATTTTTCTAAAGGAACCTCAAGCCGGTCTACAAAACTCATTCATGGTGGTGTAAGGTATCTTAAACAAGGCAATATCAGTATAGTAAAAAGTGCTTTAACCGAAAGGTGGTTTTTTATGAAAAATGCATCTTCCGCAACAGCTAAACTTCCATTCATTTTGCCCGTATATGGCTGGTGGAAATATTTTTATTATGGTCTGGGCTTGATGCTTTATGACTTTTTATCAGGAAAGTTCAGTCTGGGGAAAACTGGTTTTTTAAGCAAATCAGAAGTTAAAGCCAGAATTCCTGAATTAAATTCAGACTCCCTAAAAGGTGGTATCCGGTATTATGATGGTCAATTTGACGATAGCCTGATTTGTTTGGCACTGGCAAGAACAGCGATTAATAATAAAGCCACAGTAATAAATCATATCGCAGCTGAAAATTTTATATATAATGAATCCCGATTGATCGGACTATCCGTTAAAGACCAGCTTACTGGCGATTACTTTAATCTCAAAGCTAAAGTAGTGATTAATGCAACTGGCGTATTTGCGGATGAAATTATGCAAATGGACAACCCCGATCACCATGCAATAATATCGCCGTCTCAGGGAATACATTTGGTAATAGATAAAAAATTCTACAGTTCGGATGAGGCACTGCTGATCCCTGAAACAACAGACGGGAGAATATTATTTGTTATTCCTTGGTATAATAAAGTATTGATAGGAACAACGGATAGAAGTATTCCAGTGGCGAATGCGGAACCAATACCTGAACAGGAAGAGATACAATTTGTAATTGAAAATTTCAACAAGTACACAAATCACCAAATTTCTACAAAAGACATTAGATCTGTTTTTACAGGCTTAAGACCATTAGTGAATAATAAGAGCATCAGATCTACGGCAGATCTGGTACGTGATCACACTATAGTTATTTCAAATTCAGGACTGATATCCATTACAGGGGGCAAGTGGACTACATACCGTAAAATGGCAAAAGACGTTGTCAACAAAGCTATAAAAAATGCGGATTTACCTTTCAAACGGTGCAAAACCAAAAATTTAAAATTAGATTTAAATTCAGACACCAGTGAAAATAATTTTTCTGAGTTGATACATCCGGACTTTAAGTACACAAAGTCAGATGTTATTCATGCCATCAATCATGATATGGCTTGCACTTTAGAAGACATTTTGGCCCGTAGAATCAGATTATTATTTTTAGATGTTGAAGCAGCTCTGGAGGTGGCGCCAAAAGTCTGCAAATGGATGCAGACGGAAACTGGAAAGGAAGATTCCTGGTATATTTCTGAGCTGGCATCTTTTGTAGCTCTGGCAAAATGTTATCTGCCACAGGACCGGTTATAATCGATATTTTTAAATCAATCAAATAAAAATGTACTATGTCTCCTTTTTTTAGTGAATTAACCGGATCAGCTTTTTTAATCATCCTGGGCAATGGAGTTGTTGCCAATGTGGTACTGAATAAAACAAAAGGGCAAAACAGCGGTTGGATTGTAATAACTTTTGGCTGGGCAATGGCTGTTTTTACAGCAGTTTTTATTTCTGCTCCGCATAGCGGCGCGCATCTCAATCCGGCAGTTACGCTTGCGTTGGCATTGAATGGTAATTTTGACTGGCATCTTATACCGGTTTATCTGATGGCACAATTTTCCGGTACAATTACCGGACAGTTAATAGTGTGGATGGCTTATAAAAACCATTACGATGAAACATCAGACCCGCCGGCTGTTCAGGCAACATTCTGTACTGCACCATCAATATATAATTTATGGGGGAACCTGACAACTGAAATCATTGGCACCTTTGTATTGATACTGGGTGTTTTATTTATTGTTGCTCCTTCTGCTTCATTAGGTGCCCTTGATGCCCTTCCTGTAGCATTACTTGTATTAAGTATCGGATTGAGCCTTGGCGGACCTACAGGCTATGCAATCAATCCGGCAAGAGATCTTGGACCGAGAATTGTATATGCTTTACTGCCAATAAAAAATAAGATTGATTTCGATTGGTCTTACAGCTGGATACCCGTATTGGGACCATTATTTGGAGCCGGTATGGCAGTTTTTGTATTTAATTGGTTGACTTAGAAATGGTTGATTTATTTGATTTATCTCCATGAAGTAAGAGAATATTCTTATTAGTTGGGGAAGCACTGATGAATTCAACTTGAATGGATTTCGAATTACTTTTTATTACTAACCCGATATTTCACATAACAAGGCAATAGGGATTCAATAAAAATAGGATATTGCCAATCCCGGATGGAATGATGGTCTGGTACGAATTTTTAAAAGAACGGCTAAAAAACAGGTTGAAAACAGACAAGATGATTTCCAGTTTTATTAGTTCATTTATAGGAAAGAATAATGAAATTTTTATAAAATTTGCTTTCGATTCGGTGCTTATGCAATGCACTTTAAATGTAGTTTTAAAAGAGTGATGGTTTAATTTTGTGGATCATTCGTTTTTATCTTAAAAATAATAAGTTAAACGAGTTTATCCTATTCCAAACTGCTTAAACCAGGATTAAGTCATTGATGTAGTCGCTGGTAAAATAAATAAAAGTAGTGGTGCAAAAAAGAATTTTTGGACTGTCAGGATTGACTGAATTGAAGAGAGTGTGCCAATAGAAGTGCTCAGGCAAATAGGAAATCAGATTTTATTAAAGTATATATCTAATGCGTATTTTGGGCTCAATATGGTAAAAACAGAACCGGAATAGTAAGGCATATAAAAATTAAAAGCAAACCCTGGGCAGAAGCGTATTGGAAAGCGAACCATGGGTTAAAATATTTAAATACAACTGTTTTCAAAAATAAATGTAATTATGTATCAACCAAAAATTCATCAGATATTAGCAGAAAAACTTGAAACGGCAGGGATTGGAAAAAATGGAAAAGACCTGGAATTTATTTTGAGATTTTCAGCCAATATTAGTCTGATTCATGAAATATTCAATCAGATTTACGGCCACCGGTTAGATGCAACAAAATGGTACGAAAGACTCACCGACAATATTATAAAGGCTTATGTAGACAGAAATGATAAATTAAAAAACCTTGATCAAAAAAAGTTGACTTCAGGCACCTGGTTTTTATCAAATGATATAGTAGGCATGAGTTTATACGTGGATAGATTCTCCGGATCAATTAGCGGATTAAGTGAAAAGCTAAATTATTTTGAAGATGTAGGAGTCAATTTTTTACACTTGATGCCTGTGATGCAAAGCCCGGAAGGAGAAAGTGACGGTGGATATGCAGTCTCTGATTTCAGAAATGTAGATCCAAAGTTAGGTACTATATCAGACCTGAATGCATTGGTCTATAAAATGAAGGACCAGGGGATGTACCTCATGCTCGATATTGTCCTGAATCATACATCCTCCGCTCATGAATGGGCAAAAAAAGCAGCCGAAGGGCATCCTCAATATCAGGAATATTATTACATGTATGGAGATCGAAGTGTACCTGACACCTTTGAAAAATCTATGCCTGATATTTTTCCGGATACCTCGCCCGGAAGCTTCACTTATAACCAGCAGTCAGGAAAATGGGTAATGACAGTTTTTAATTATTATCAGTGGGATTTGAACTATACAAACCCTGCCGTTTTGCTGGAAATGATGGATGTAATCTTTTTTTATGCCAATCTTGGTGTAGATATACTACGAATAGATGCACCTGCATTTATTTGGAAACAACCGGGTACATCCTGTCAAAATTTACCACAGGCGCATAGCCTGCTTCAGCTGATCAAACAATGTGTACAGGTGGCTACTCCTGGTATGGCTTTGTTGGGTGAGGCCATTGTGGCACCAAAAGAAATTATGAAATATTTTGGAACCGACCGGTTTGTCGGAAGAGAATGCGATGTGGCTTATAATGCCACACATATGGCTTTACAGTGGGATGCCCTGGCTACCGGCGACACAAGGGTAATGTTGTCAGCCCAACACGATATTCAGCAAAAACCATTTGGGACTACCTGGATTACTTATACGCGTTGCCACGATGATATTGGGCTCGGTTACGAAGATTATATGATACAACAGGCAGGATTCAATCCAATGGAACACAGGACGTTTTTAAAAAATTATTATTCTGGAAACTTCCTTGGCTCAACGGCAAAAGGGGCATTATTCGGAGTGAATCCGAAAACCAACGATGCCCGTATCAGTGGATCTCTCGCCTCCCTTTGTGGTTTGGAATACGGCCTCGATCATGACCTAAAATATGTAATTGATCAATCTCTGGACAAAATTTTACTAATGCAGGCGCATAGTTTGTTATTGGGCGGAATTCCGGTCTTGTTTTATGGAGATGAATGTGCATATACCAATGATTATAGTTTTATTAACGAAGAAGGTAAAAGTTACGATAATCGATGGATGCATAGACCCATAATAGATTGGAATAAAAATAAAAGAAGAAAAATTAAAGGTACAATTGAAAATTTTGTGTTTTCAGGGACAAAAAAAATAATTAATATTAGAAAAAAATATAAAGCGTTTGGAGATTACAGCAATATCACATGGATGGCCCCGCACAATATTCATATAGCGGGTTATTTGAGGCATTATGAAAACCAGATGATATTTTGTATTTATAACTTTTCAGATAAAGTAACATTACTCACCTGGTATGCATTAAAAGAATTAGGCTGCACCAATGGCCAGAAGTTGAGAGACCTGTGGAGCGGACAATTTTTGATCGTAGGTCAGGATGATCAGCACCTCGAGCTGAAACCCTATCAATTTATGATTATGATTTAATCTGCTTTTATCACTGCTTTTTAATTTAGTACCTTCTCTTCAAATGAAGAATAAGTAATACTGTTTTTACCCTGCTCTTTTACAGCTATTTCTCGGAATAATAAGGGAAAAACAGAGGTGCGAATACCTACATCATCCATAATTTTTGTATAGGGAATTAGGTGTGTATTTTGGCATTAATGAATTTGCGCACTGCAATAGCCGGAACAACTTTAGTTCTTTATTTCTGCTTTATACCCTTTCTGGGTATAGGGTCGTGCCCATGGCCAGCCCAGGGATGGCATCGGCCTATCCTTTTTAATCCCAGCCATATGCCTTTAATAGGCCCCCATTCCTGTATAGCATCAATCATATATTGCGAACAGGTAGGTTGATATCTGCAGTTGGAACCCAGTAAGGGAGATAAAAACAACTGATATGCCCGCACTGGCAGTATTATTATTTTATTAATAAATTTTAACACGATGATTTACAATATTACTGTAATGAATTGATAAAGCAGGGTAGCTAATGCCCGTCTCCTGTACTATAATGTATACACCTCTTTAACTTTTTTGGAATCAAAAATCGTGAAATACTTTTTCTTTTTATTAATGGTAAAATCGACTATATTTTTCTGATCATTATACAGTTCATGAAGAATCGTATTTTGAATTTCCAGCGCAGTCAGGTTTTTAAGTCCGGTTGCCTCCAGATAACACCACACCGCTATCATATCTTTTGAGGTTTCTTTACCCAACAATTCCAGCTTTATACTTCTGCTTCCGGATTTAAACGTTAGTTTCTGTCCGAGATAGCCCTGTATAGCATCATCCGCATCAACACTTTCCTTTGACGTACATAAATGAAGACCTTTTTTACCGTCCACAGCCAGGGCACTTTCTAGATCGTCAATAAATATATGGGCAGAAACCTGCAAATCTCCGGATGCAGTTTCATAGTTGACTTCACACCTGCTGATGTGAAAATCATGTATTGCCTTTTCTCCCGAAAAATGCAGACCTGAATGAAAAATAAAAAATGAAATCAGTGCATATACCATACTAGTATATAAAACATAAAAAGGCATCACAAGTTCCTGCTCAGCAATCAAAAAAAACTAAAAACATGTCCTCTGTAAGTCAATGCACTGTTGCCCCGTGTTGAACCGGCATCATTGCACCCAAATCAACTGGTTTTATACAGCTTACCGGACATTCCCTTTATCACCCCCTTATATTCGCGCCTTCTTTCACCATGGTAATTGCACGTAAATAGCATACACGTTTTTGCAATATCCTGAATTTAATGAAAGGTGACATCTTTATTTCTGAATGTAGGTAAACAAAACAGCGGAGTAATTACGCTAAATGATTGGACCTTCCTTCCCTTCACCCGCCATCCACCGGCAACTGATCCCGCAGTACCTTAGCCTTCACCAGTCCGCTCGCCCGCATGATCGCGTCAGCACCAAATCGCCTCCTGATCCTGTCCATCTGTTGCATGAGGTGAATGTGTTCCATCGTATCGTCAAACAGGTTAATCTGATAACTGCCTTGTACCAGACCACTGTACTTGACTCCAATGAGCCGGATCAGCTGGCGCCGCTCATATACCTTGTCGAAAAGGTCAAGTACGTGCTGCCCAAGTAGTCGGTCATTGGCCGTGTATGCAATGTTTTTTTGTTTGGTGTAGGTATTAAAGTCGGCATACCGGATTTTGACCGTGATCGTAGAAGCCAGCTTACCCGAGGCGCGCAGCTCAAAGGATAGCTTGTCAGCCATATCGAGCAGCAAATGTTTCATCATAGTAACATCAAGGGTGTCTTCTATAAATGTCCGTTCTTTCGACATGGACTTTTGTTCATGATAGGGCACAATTGGCGTAGGGTCAATGGCATTCGCTTTTTCCCATAAAGTACGCCCCGGCTTGCCAAATTCGCGCTCGAGAAGCCGGATAGGAATCTGGCTGAGCGTATCAATAGTACGCACACCCATAAAATTGAGCTTTTTGTGCGTCTGATCACCGACACCAGGTATCTTGCCTACAGCCAGCGGTGCCAGAAATCCCTTTTCAGTGCCATTGGGTATGTGCTTGGTGCCATTCGGCTTGGCTTCGCCGGTGCCGACCTTGGAGACCGTTTTATTGACGGACAGACCAAAGGATATGGGCAGCCCCGACTCACTGATCACTTTTTGCCGCAACTCCGTCGCCCATTTAAAACAACCAAAGTGTTTGTCCATACCACTTAGATCAAGATAAAATTCATCAATAGAGGCCTTTTCATACACCGGCGCTTCTTCGGCAATGATATCGGTGACAATACCGGAATATTTAGAGTAACTATCCATATCTCCCTTGATGATGATGGCTTGCGGACATAGACGAAGTGCCATTTTCATGGGCATGGCCGAATGTACACCAAATCGGCGCGCCTCATAACTGCACGATGCCACCACCCCGCGATTGCTCGTGCCGCCAATGAGCAGAGGCCTGCCCAGTAAACTGCTGTTTTTAAGACACTCAACCGATACAAAAAAAGAGTCGAGGTCCATGTGTAGAATAGCACGATCGTACATGTAGGATAAATTTGCCGGTTTCTGAATTTGGTAAACGGATATCGCTGCTGTATCGTTTTTATGACGCAATATACGACATTTATTTGACGCAATATACGACACTTTGAAATATATATGTATCTTTGATGCAATATTTTCTAAATAATGTCATTGCTGATAACAATATGGCCGAATTACTGAAACATATATATAATACAACATTTTTTGATACCTACAGTGATGCACTGGCAGAAGTAATACCCTCATTGGATAAAAGTACATGGATGAAGGCAAGCCATACAGCTCAATGGGCCAATATGGAACTAAAACAAAGAATGGCTTTTCTGGCTCATTTAACAGATCAGTGGCTTCCTGAGAACTATGTAGAAAAAGTAACAACCATACTCCGGCTGATCGACGCCCTGCGGAAACGCGGCGTCAAAGACCAGAACCTGGCATATATATTTCTTGCAGATATCATTACATGGCATGGCTTGGACGACCTTAAAACATCTGTTTTTGCAATAGAACATATCACGAAGTTTGTCAGCTTTGAGTTTGCAGGAAGGGCCTTTATTATCAGATATCCGAAAGAAATGATGCTCCAGATGCTGGAGTGGGCCGCCAGTCCAAATGAAAATGTCCGCAGGTATGCTTCGGAGGGCTGCAGACCAAGATTGCCCTGGGGCAAACAATTGAAAACACTCATCGAAAATCCCTTACCCATTATTCCTGTATTGGAAAAACTGATCAGTGACCCGTCTTTGTATGTTCGCAAAAGTGTTGCCAATAACCTCAATGACATATCAAAAGACCACCCCGAAGTAGTCATTGCATTTATTCGAAAATGGCAGGGCGAAAACGATAAAACCCATAAATTGCTGAAGCTGGCGGCTCGGACCCTGCTTAAATCAGGCAATCAGGAAGCTTTGGCCCTGTTCGGTAATCATCAGCATACCCGGTTTGAGTTGAATGATTTTGCCATCAGTAAAAATACCTTGACCATCGGTGATGAACTGACCTTTCGGTGTGTTCTTCAAAATACGGATGATCAACCCGCTGCATTTCGTGTGGAATATACCATCAGCTATGTCAAATCTAACGGACAGCATTCCCGAAAAATATTTAAATTGGCAGATAAATCCCTGAATCCCGGTGAAAAAGTGACTTTCAGCAAGCGACATCGATTTGCAGATCTCACAACAAGAAAGCATTATCAGGGCCTGCATCGCGTAACTGTTGTGGTTAATGGCAATAATGGACCGACACTTGATTTCACTCTTTTAAATTAAATACAACTTTCCCCAACCTGATAAAATAAAAATGTATACCAATGATAGGCCAAAACATTAAATACCTGCGCATCAAACACAAATTATCGCAGCAGGAACTTTCAGAAAAATTATCTGTTCCCCGCTCATCCCTCAGCGATTACGAGCGTGGACATACACAGGTTAGTATCGATATACTTATTAAATTGTCTGATATTTTTAAGGTTAAAATTGATGATCTCCTGCGGTCAAACCTCGGTCACCACGACCTTGAAATCATTAGAAACAGAGACCTGCGCGTACTCGCCATCTCCGTAGATGCAGATAACAATTCCAATATTGAGCTGGTGGAAACCAAAGCAGAGGCCGGGTACCTGCAATCATTTGCAGATCCGGAATATATCCGGGATTTACCAAAAATTGCTTTCCCCAACATACCGCAGGGAACGTACAGGGGATTTGAAATTCATGGGGACTCAATGCTACCGGTAGAATCCGGAAGTATCGTAATCTGTGCTTACGTGGAAAGCCTGAATGATATTAAAAAAGATCGTACCTATGTAATCATTAGTAAATCAGAAGGTGTCGTTTATAAGCGGGTTAAACCCGATCTGACTGGGAAAAAACTGATTTTGATCTCAGATAACGACAACTACCTGCCGTATGAGATTGATTTTCAAGAGGTAGATGAAATATGGCAATATTATGCCCACCTTAGTTTTTCCGACTCCAAATATACATTCAATTATATGCTGGAAGAAAAACTGCAGGACATCCAGCGTAAACTTAATGCAGTACATGACGTCGTGGTGAAAAAATAATGAAGCCCTGATATTAAACCTGAATTTTTACAAATGATCAGTATGGATATCGGATATCACACAAGATCAGACCATTGGCAGGCACACTCCAGTCATGACCGGTCCGCTGTTTATTTTTTAAAGCCTGATGCACATCCTCAATCCTGATTTTCCCCCGGGCTACATTGAGACACATACCTACTATCAGACGGATCATTCCACGTAAAAAGCGGTCAGCACTGATTCGGTATATATATTGATCATCATTTTTAATCCAGTAACTTTCTGTAACATGACAGATCATGGTTTTTGCATCCGTATGAAGTTTGCAAAACGTGGAAAAATCCCGGTATTCCATGATTATTGCCGCTGCCTCGTTCAGAACTTCAATATCTGGCTTATCATAGGTATAATAAAAGGAATGTACCGCAAAGGGCGATTTTGCCGTATGCAGATGATATTCGTACGAGCGGGATAGAGCGTCAAATCTCGCATGCGCACTATCCGTTACCCTTTTAATTTCATGGATTGAAATATCCTGAGGTAACATTTTATTGAGCCTGTAAATGACCGTTTCTGCTTCTATTGTTTGGTCAGTATCAAAATGTGCTATGTAATCGCGGGCATGAACTCCTGTATCTGTCCTTCCACAGCCTGTAATGTCTGTTTTAGCCCCCAGTAATTTGCCCAGCGCAGTTTCTATCGTAGATTGTATGGTTACAGTACCATCATGGGGTTGATTCTGCCACCCGTTATATGAAGTCCCGCAATACGAAAGTCGAATAAAATATCTTGCCAATATCTGGTACATGTTATATCGGCAAAGGTACTGCTTATTGGCTTAAAAAGTATGGATGTACCCTACATTCAATCCTGCAAGTTGATAAGTCTGCCGAATCCGGTTCGCATCCCCGGATAACGATTCCGGAATAAACCTGACTCTGGCCGCTAAATATATTTTCCCTCCGCCATAAATTTCCTTGGCAATATGTACGCCACCAAAATAACTCAGCCCAATGCTGTTCCGGAAATGATTGACAGGTTGGTCTGCAGCAACAAATGAAGTGTCAGAAGCAAGTATGTTTCCTGATGATCTCATCGATAAATTTATAATAACACCACCTTCTATTCCGGCAGACCATGTACCTAGTCTTTTTTCTGCACCCAGCGATATGGGTAGATCGATCAGACTCAGTGAATAGTGTTTTGTTTTATTGCCTGATATTTTTCTCTGTTGGATGATGTCTCCATAAATATAGGTGATAGTATCTCCTGTTTGCGATACCGTTACTGATATAATGCCCTGTGTCGTGTCCTGTCGGGTATAGGAATAGTCCAACGGCATTTTTTCTGTCAGCCTGGAATAGGATAAACCTGCCTTCAAATAAAATGGAGATTTTTGTTTTCTCAGCCTAGCATAAAGACCTGCACTCCATCCAATTTGAGACTTTTCATTTTTATCCCGCAATAAATATACATTGTCAGACTCTGTATTGTTAACCTCAAGTTTTTTGAATGGTTGAATCATTCCGATTTCCGGTATTATTTCTAAATACATCCTGCCTTTATTTGAAAAAGAAGGGCATACAATTTTATCGGTATTGACTTGAAGTGCCCGACGCTTCAACGGAGATAAATAGGATACACTGGTTTTTTCTTTCAAGAATTCTACCATATTTTGTCCGGCACGATTTTCCTGAGCAGCACTATTTTCATTAAAGGATATCTCAGATAGGGATGATGAAGTACTTGGCTTTTCAGAAACCAATAAACCTCTTTTTTCTTCTTTTTCTTGCGCAGAAATTGGGTGTGAAATGACAATGTTACCTCGGGAACTCCAAAGCATTTGAGTATTTGCCACATTTTTTTCATTGGAAATCGCCTGCTTGTCCCTACCTGAACTTCGCTTTACCGGAAGATTACTGATTTCTGCGGTTACCGGCATGGACTTACTATGCCCAATTTCTTTTTCTGGCATGAACACCTGCTTTGATTCTGTTTGCCCCGTAGTGGCCGTAAAATACAATCCACCAGCCACACATAGTATTCCTATACTATACCACAGCCAAAGAAAACGCCTTTTATCATTCTTTTTTGGATGCAAATTAGCGATAAGTGCCTGTATATCCACCAGACTGGTGTCATCTTGTAGGGTTTGCGCTATGTGTTGTTCAAATTTTTTGTATTCCATATTAGGTAGATATTTTACGAAGCCTGGGCTATTGCAACTCCGTTCTGTTTTTTAATTAATGACACCAATCTGTTCCTGGCTTTACAAAGTGCTGCCCTGGACGTGCTTTCTGTGATTCCAAGAGTCTCCGCTATTTCATGATGCTGATAGCCTTCCACCACATACAGATTGAATACAAAATAAAGACTATCAGGCAACTCTTTTAGTAAAGCCATAATATCGTTTTTTCCAAGCTCTGAATAGATGTCCGGAATAACTGCATACGACCAGGAAGCTTCTTCGGTTACTTCATCAAAATACATTTGTTTGTATTTTTTATTTAAGGTAATGGAAGAGGTAACAGCGATTCTTTTCAACCAACCCTCAAACGACCCCTTGCCTTCAAATTTATGGATAAAGCGGAATGCATTGATAAAACATTCTTGTAATGCATCCCTGGCTAGTTCTTTGTCTGAAGTATATCGTAGGCATAAAGACAAGAGCCCTGGTGCGAACTTTTGCACCAGAGCATCCTGACATTTTCGGTTTCCCTCTTTACATCCTTGTATGATATCTTCAATATTCAAAGCCTATATCAAATTTTAAGTTTACTGTATTTTAACTTTGTTGAAAGCAATATAACAACCGGTTGTAGCATCGGTAACTACCACATAGTATTCCCCTTTGGCCATATTTCCGGCGTTGTTATTTGTTGTCAGATCGGTGTTAATGTCATTAATGTCAAACACCTTGGTCTGACCTGCCTGACAAGAATAACACTGTGCACCTGTATTTACCGTTATATTGATTTTACCATCATTACACGTGCCGCAGGAAGTATTAACAACGGTTGTAGTCAAACCCTGAACAAGTTGTGGTAATTTTATCTGGCCATTGAAACTGCAATTGCTTTCAAATGCATTGATTCCAAAAGTGAATCCCGTTTGAAAAACATTGACTGAAATGGGAAAGGTTAATTGTCCTTGGATAGTGGTTCCATTAGCATAATAATATCCTTGACTAAAAGGGGAACTTGGAATGTTATAAGTATTTTTATCACACGATGTTGGGCTGCTCTCAATAAATTTTGGTCCGCTCCATACATTACAGGCACTGCCTGTGCATCCGTTTGCATCGGATACAGTTACACAATAGGTGCCCGGCACAGAGGCCGTAATTTCCCGGCTTGTCGCACCGTTGCTCCAGTTATATGTGTAAGGGGCAACACCACCATTCTGATATACATAAAATTTACCGTTTTGACAATCCACTTCCATTCCTGCAAATATTTTACCTCCAATTTTTTTACAGAATGTTTTCTCACAGCCTGCACCGGTATCCGTCACAGTGATACAATAGGTTTTATTTTCGAAAATCGAATCCTGATTCGGTATGGTATAAAAACTTCCTGTGCTGTTATCTTCCCAGGTATAGGTAAAGTTTCCGCTACCACCCGTAATGACCGCAGACACTTTATCCACACAGTCAAAGACCAGATTCCCTGTGAAATCACATGCCGAGGTACAGACATTGAGTAAAATATTTTGTGAGGTAGTATTGGTTAAAGTAAGTACAGGGCTGGTTTCAGTACTGTTATTGTCAAATCCAAAAATAGTTACCGGCAATTCCTCTCCACATATATATTGTGTTAGGTCTATGGAAAATGTCCCGTCTTCTTTTGCAGGAAAAACTAAAGTAGATTCTTTTATTTTAATCACAATAATACCTTCATCCACTGCGATGCTATTACATTGTATTGATCCGGTTACTACAAAGGAGGGTATTTGATGTATAATGATGTTGTCAATTATTGTATTATTCTGAAATGGGCCAAGGGTTACTTCATCTATTTCGGAAGTGCAATTATAATGACTTATTTTGAAGGTGAGTTTTTTCCCTTTAGGCATCTTACCACAAAATTCACCATTATTGTTGGTAGTTCCATACGAGGTGCCAAGGCCTTCAGCTTCTACCACAACGCCTATATTGACTGCTGGACTTCCATCATCATACAATATTTTACCGCAAACTTCAACTAGCGGAAAAGGAGCATCACAATTCCAGAAACTAAAATGACCGACTTCAGCTTTATATACATCTCCGGCTAAAACGGCCTTCCCTTCTTCTTTCCATCGCCCTTTGTTTTCATCGAATGACCATAATTCAATGGTTGTTGGTTTGTAGGAGACGGAAACTGGAAATTCAATAATAGCTTTTTTCCCTGCTTTGAGCTGAAGTTCTTTGTTATTGATGTCTCTCAGCTCAACGGCCATCATTCCAAGGGTACCAAGCACTACCGTATTCCCGTTTATGGCGTCTGCGATCAGTGCTCCTGGCATCAGATTACCCAATTCTTTTTCTTGCGGGTGAAGATATTTTGCAGTTACGGTTACTTTACCATTGTATGCATTTCCTTCCATATCCGTTATTGCATCAGACGGGAATAATACCTTTCCTCCACCCTTGGCAGTTATTGTGCCACCGGCACTGGCATCAAAACTCTGATCTTTGTCCAGCGCCATGATCTTTATGTTTGCAAAACAAGTGGTGCCGGCAGATGGATAAACAAAGTCTGAACCCAGGATGTACCCATCCTTGAGTACCTTAATATAGGTGCCTTGTTGGTCCATTTTTACATTTTTAAATACAAAAACACCATGCTTATTGGTTTTAGTGCTTGCACTGTATATAGCTACATCAGCATTTGCCACCGGCTGATTGTTTTCATCATACACATATCCTACAATGGTAGATGTTATTTCCTGATATACCTGAACACTAAATGTATTTAATATATCATCATTGTAACTCTCCGTATCTTTATGACATGAAGTAATAATGAAGATGGTTAAAATGAATATTAAACTAAATCTGAATCGCATTTTTATAAAATTTCCTGTTAAAAATAATACTTTTTCCTAAAATTCGGAACCATTATAATAACAAGAATGCAGTAATGAACAAAACGCTCCTTTTTTAATAAAGAAATGTAAAAAAAAAGGAGAAGATATCAATATCTTCTCCTTTTTATAAAATCTTAAATCAAAGGGTTTAAACCCCGGTTAATTTATTTCTGAACCACTACTTTTCTTGTGATAACACCATTGTCAGTGTGTATCATTGCACTATATGTTCCTGATATCAGGTTTGAAATATCTAACTTTAATCTGGAATCCTGAACATTTGTAAATGATCTTGAAAGCGCAGATTTACCATCCATAGAAATCAGGTCAATTCTGACGTTCTGAGATACTTTATTTAAAGTGATATCAAAATAGATTTCTCTGGATGCAGGGTTAGGGAATGCCGTTACCTGTGCATCTTTTGCAACATCATAAGTGCCTGTTGATTCAACAACATCCATTTCCAGGAATACTGCAGATTGCGTTGCACCATTTTGAACTATTTCATAGTTTCTTTCTTCAACATCTTCAGCACTGGTACCTGTCAGTCCAAAAAGTGAACCTGAATTTCTTTGAATTCCTAATGTGTCAAAGGCATAAGTTGATGCGGCATAGTTGGTACTTCTGTCAAAAGCTGTAAATGTCCTTCCGGTATAACCTAATAACTGGAATCGCTCTACAGATGGATCCAATGGAGAAGTATGCGCCATAACAACATAGGTAGTGTTATCTTTCAGATTTACTTCTTTTCCTTCATCTGCATTGCCTTCATCGTCTAATGCCCATATAGGCAATTCAATCAAACGGGCATTTTCAATAGCACCATCAAGGAAAACTGCATTTGTTCCAACTTTTACTCTTTCTAACGGAGCACATTCGTTGTTGTCATCTTCATCAACCCACTCATATACATCAACATTTATGAAACCTGTTTCATTGATATTAGCGATGTCATTAGTCAATCCAAATCGTACTTTATCTATGGTGATATCTTTTCCGTCAGCAACATAATAGATATTACCTGCAGAATAATAAGTTACTTCATCTCCGACTACCCATGGATCCAATACATAGCCCATATAGTCAGCTGGCGTTACTTCAGCTTCAGGAAGCAGATTGGCAAATGTATTTTCTGTCACATCAAAAAAGAAGGACCTGGTGTTATTGGCACCTTCTGAATCTTCAGTAGATGTTATTATATACGATGCATTATATCTTCCTGGTGTTGCAGGTGGTGTCCAGGTAACAGGGAAAGGTTTGTTTTCCTGAGCAGTTCCTGCCGGAAGAGCACCATAATTGTTGGTAAGTCTTGCAAGCTCTGCATTGTTATTTTGTGGGTCAGTAATGACCAGTTCTACTTTTACATTACTCGCGTTACCATTACCTACATTGGATATGTCTGTAAGAAATACCATTTCAGATACCTGACTTGCCGGTACTCTTAAAGAAGGCGCTGAAGCAAAAAAGTTTTCATTTACCTGTACATCAGCTTTACTTTCATTGATCAGAACGACGTCATCTATACCCCAGTAGTAATAATTTCCGGCATATTCAAATTTCATTCTGAATGAAGTCACGCCACCATATCCAACTAAGGCAATTCTTTTTCTTTCTGCAGCAATAGCATTGGAATTCACAGGATATTCTGTATTAAATTGAACAGTATCAGGCCAGGTTACGCCACCATCTTTACTGGTGATGAGGTAAAACTGACTTTGGAATTGTCTTAATCCCTGGTGGAATTCGACCACAATACCATCAATAGTTTGTCCGGAAAGATCAATGGTTGGTGAAATCAACGCACCAGTACATGGCGCAGGACAAAGTCCGGCTCCAAAATCACCGGCTACACCGCCATTGTCAAGAAAATCGCTGTTAAATGCCATTACACCGTTGCAGGCACTGAAGGACGTCATTTGTACTCCGCCATAAGCGCCGCCGGAGATGTTGCCATCTTCTACATATGCCCAGGTGTTTTCTTTATCAACTGACCAGTCATTTAGTCCGCCTAGAAAATCTCCTTGTCCGGGCTCCTTGCCCCAAACCACATTAGGTCCATAACTAGCCGTGCTTTTACAGGTATTTCTTAAAGTAACATTTACACCACCAGCAATGATATCTGCTCTGATTTTCTGACAATCTGCATAGGATACCATAAATGTTGGAATAGTTACCTGCGCACCAAAATCACCGGGAATCATTGGGAACGGAACTTGAGCTGCATTCGCAGCATTGTTACAAACTATGGCAACAATTGCACCTGCATTCTGTGCAGTAAGTGCTTTGGCACCAAACTGGCAGGTTCCTCTGTCGACAAAAGCAATTAAGCCTGTTGCACTGTTAACAGCCGGAGAACAAGCCTCATAAGGCTTAGCCGTTCCATCATTAATGAACACGGAATTACCTGTTATTGGCGTATTGCTGTTACTACCAAACTGGGCCCTTACTGCAAGATAGTCTCCCGCAATGCCGCTTGGCGAGTTAATTGTTAGCGTATTGATGGTTTGTCCTACTAACTGTAGTGAAACAAAACTCAAGGCCAACAGAAATAAATTTTTTGTAAAAAATCTTTGCATAATAAAAATTTTAAATTTGGTTTATTGTTAATAAAAATCCATTTGCAGGTCGTAAAAGTAATGTATTCTTGTGAATTAAAATGTCTTTATGGATACATTTTTCATTTTTTATCCTTTAAATTTCATATGACTTATCTCACTATTTATATTCTTTCTTGTTTTAATTTTTTAACTAAAAAAAATATTGTAATACAAAATACAAGGTTATTCAATTTTAATTCCGAATTCTTCAATATTGTGTATTGAAACAGAATTATATTTTAGTGATGTTGCCGGACAGGGCTTGCAGTTCATCATTTAATGTTTCCCGTTCAATCGAAGCAACACCTGGTTTTTCACAAACCTGTCCTCCTGCAATATTTGCGACTATCGCCATGTGGGCACTATCCATACCCTTTAAATAACAAAGACTGATCAGACTTAATACCGTATCTCCGGCACCACAAACATCCGCAATGTCGCGCTGTATAGTTGGAAAAGTTTGCCCTTTTAGAGTATCGTGAATGTATATACCCTCACTGCCCAGTGTAATTACGGTAATGTCATGTTCCAACTTTTGCCTGAGCAACGCATCCACCTCATCCATTCCTGATTCAGATTCCCGGATAGCTCTTAATACCTCCTTTTTATTGGGCTTGAATATCGTACAATGCCTGAATTCAAAAAAGTTTTTTTCTTTTGGATCCACAAAGGTAGGGATTCCTTTCTGGTTACAATAGCTAATGGTACTATGGATTAACTCCGTAGTAAATAAACCCTTGTTATAATCCTGTAAAATGAGTCCGTGTACTTTAGAAGTGCCGCAAATATCCTGTATCACCTCCATTAACTCTCCTTGGCATGAATGTGAAATATCATGCGTATCTTCACTGTCTATTCGTAATATATGCTGATATCCCGCCATCACCCTGGTTTTTATGGTGGTTTTTCTGTTTCCGGTTTTTATGAGCCGATGTTCCAGATTTGGCATATTCGATAACAACTGTATCATCACCTCACTCTCCGCATCTTTTCCAACTATAGAGACCAGAGTGACTTTCGCTCCAAGTGCATGAAGATTAATGGCAACATTGGCAGCCCCACCTGGCCTGTTTTCAGTATTTTCCAGCTCTAATACCGGTACAGGCGCTTCAGGCGATATTCGGTTGATTCGCCCGGTAACATACCTGTCGATCATAACATCACCCAGCACAATGAGATGCAAATCACTAAAATCAGGTAGTTTTATTTTTTGGTCTTGATTCATAGTGCAAAAATAATGTTCAATGGAGATAAGGCACTAAATGTGAAATTATTTTTTTTGTAGCCCCACGGTTATCTTGAAAATAATCCTGAATTTTATTTCTGATTTCCATATATTTGGCATCATTACTTTCAAAGGATTTTATAATTTCAGCCATTTCTTCATACCCTTGAATTCCATATGCCATTTGGTGTTTTTGCATATTCACCGCTTCATTGAATTTTTTGTGATTGGGTCCAAAAAATACAGGTATTGTATACACGGCTGGCTCCAGAATATTATGAATACCATACTGAAAACCACCTCCGACATAAGCATACTTGGCTACTGCGTACAAACTGCTGAGCATACCTATGTTATCAATCAACAAAACATTTTGGCTTATCCCATTATCAGAATATACATCCATCGGCATAGCTATAGCTTTTTTTATTTCCATAAGCGCTGTTTCAGAAATCTGATGCGGAACAAGAATGTGTTTGAATACGGGAAAAGAAAGAATCATCTTTTTTACAACCGCAATATCTGATATCCATATACTTCCATATACGACCAGCGTACTTTTATCGGCAAATGTTTTGATTTTTTCAGGCAATTCCGGTGACAATGCACGCTCAATTACCCTGTCAATACGTGTATCCCCGGCAACAACAACACGTTTAAAACCATGTTTTTTTAATATGGATCCGGAAACCTCATCCTGTACAAAAATATTCTGATATAGCTTTAGTGATGCTAAAAAAGGCCTGAATAACGGGTTAAAAAAGTAATCCTCTTTTCTGAAAATGGCCGAAATCAAAAAAACAGGAATTTGACTCCGGGTCAGCAATTGGATAAGATTCCACCAAAATTCATATTTTACAAATATCACGACGGACGGCTTAATCAACGACAACAATCTTTTATTGTTGGTTTTTAAATCGGAAGGTAAATATAGGATTAGGTCGGCTTGTTGATATTCTTTTCTTATTTCATAACCGGAGGGTGAAAAAAAACTCAGCACGATTTTTTTATCCGGATGATGCTGTTTTATGTACTCAATCACAGGCCTTCCCTGCTCAAATTCTCCAAGCGACGCACAGTGAATCCAGATTGTTTTATTATTTTTATTGTTTGTGGCAAATTCGGAGAGCTTGCGCCAGGTTTCCTTTCTGCCGGTATATAAAAGCTGTAGCTTGTCTGAAAATTTTTTTCCTATATAAAGATATAAGTCTCCAAGATGAATGCCAATGGAGTATAAAAAGAATAGGATGTATTTCATTACACTGTGACTTAATAAAATACGACTTCTTCACTTCCGCTATAAAAAGGGAGATTCCAGATGATACGGGCTCCTATAAGCATATCAAACCTGGAAGGAATACTTGGCAAACCGGTATCAAAATTATACGCCCTCACTTCTGAAGTAAATCCCTGTATAAAGTCAAGGGCAAATTCGAAATTTAACCGGCGGTCTTTACTGAGGTGCTTATACGCCACAGTTTCTTTTAATGAAAAACCCCTGGATAAACGGTCATAACCAATATTTCTTCCTGCCCTGATTTGGGCTACAGAATTTCGTTCGTCTGTAAATCTAATATAATGTTGCAATACACCGCCATTAAGCAGAAACTTTAAACCCGACCTGTTTCCTTCCTTTAGAGGTATCAGTTTCCCTATTCCTAGTCCAATATATAATCCGCGTTCCCTTAAAAAAATATCGGCAATCTGACCGTCGTCACCGGGGATTACACCGCTGCTTGTTCGGTAAGGAGCAAGCACATCTTCTTTTATCTTATCCCCAAACAGAAAAAGAAATTCTCCGTTAATCAGCCAGTTGTTTTTAAATATATAATCACCGCCCAACGAAAAATTCAGATTGCTGCCATATCTGTCTTTTAAATCAAATGCAGGCAAATTGATCCCAAGACCAATTCCAAAATCCAAAATAGACCCGTCTGATGGTTTTTCCGGAGCTTCCTGAGCTGTAAGTGATATGGTACTCATAAATAGAAGGAGTAGCATAGATATTAATAACTGGTACAATCGGAACATATTAAATGAGTATGAAAAAATGCTTAATAAAGAATTTGAAGCGGAACCTGCTTTCAGCATAAGAACGATGTAAAGATAATTATTGTTGGTGCAGGTTTACTAAAACTTTACTGGAGAAGTAGTTTTTTATAAAATTTTTGGTCATCAAGGGTATTCGATCCAAAAAATTCTGCAAATTTTACCTGCGGGAACACACCGAAGTCTTCAGCATAAATATAGATCATTTTGATCTCGATATTTATATTTTCAAAGTGGGCAAAAACCCGGAATCGGCCATTATTGTTTTTTGCTAGATAAAAGGTTAAAGAATCATACGATACAAACTTAAATGATATTAAATCATTGGATATGACTTTGAATTGATAGCCGTAGGCCAGCTTTTTTTGAATGTAATTTAATTCATTAATAACCTGACTTCCATCTTTTTCAAAATTGATCCACGATACCTTAATAGGTTCATTTAAGTTAAGCAACCCACCGGCATGCATATTTATTTCATAAATAACTGTATTTAAATTCTGGTTTCGCTGTATGTAAAATAACAACTCAGGATAATCATCTAATACCGGATAATTGTCGGGCCTGCCCGACTGCCCGGGATTGATAAGATGATATTGTTCTGATTGTGTATAAAACATTCGTTAAATTTGAAAGGTTAAATATATAACTTATTTTCGAATTTAACCCGGTTTAAAATCGTCAGATATTTGTATCCTTTAGGTATGAAAGGGCTCAAAGGAATGCAGTTCTTCCTGAACAAAAAATTTCCTGAACTTTTTATAAATATGGTTAATCACAAAATAAATAACACTGAATGGAAAAACGATAAATATCAAAAGTAAGATTGAAATGATGATCTTTTCAGACATAGAAATATTTTTTACAAAAGAATAGCTTTACCTTTAATTACAAGTGAATTAAACATTAAGTAATTGTAAACAAAGCACATTAAATGAAAAGAGCAGCCAATATGTTAAAAAGTTAGCAAATAAATGGCTAATCCGGGAAACTCACCTTACCTTTGCACCCCGTAGCATAGAAAACAAAGTTTCTGTACTCAGCATAAATGGCTAAATATATTTTTGTTACGGGGGGAGTGACCTCATCACTTGGAAAAGGAATTATTGCGGCATCACTCGCTAAATTATTGCAGGCCCGGGGCTTGTCAGTTACCATTCAGAAGTTTGATCCATACATTAACGTAGATCCGGGAACGCTTAATCCGTATGAACACGGCGAATGTTATGTTACCGAAGATGGGGCAGAAACAGATTTGGACTTAGGACACTATGAACGTTTCCTGAATACGCCCACGTCTCAGGCGAATAATGTGACGACTGGACGAATTTATCAGACAGTTATTGAAAAAGAAAGAGCGGGAGCATTTTTGGGCAAAACTGTGCAGGTCATACCACACATCACCGATGAAATTAAAAATCGTGCAACACGCCTCGAAAAAGAAAAAAATTACGATATCATCATTACTGAAATCGGTGGAACGGTTGGCGATATCGAATCATTGCCTTATCTCGAAGCCCTAAGACAACTTAGACGTGAAATCGGTAAAGAAAATTGTGTGGTGATTCACCTCACGTTGATTCCCTATCTCAAAGCAGCAAAGGAACTTAAAACCAAACCGACACAACACTCCGTAAAAGAATTACTTCAGGCCGGTATCCAGCCCGATATCCTGGTTTGCCGAACCGAATATCCCTTGCCTAAAGAAATAAGGGAAAAACTGGCACTTTTTTGTAATGTGGATGAACGTTCTGTAATTGAAGCCATCGATGCCGAAACAATATATGATGTGCCTTTGCTGATGCTCAAAGAAAAACTGGACAAAACAGTATTGAAAAAGTTAAACCTGAAATCTGTAGCTGATCCGGACCTGACTCATTGGAAAGAATTTTTGGGCAAATTGAAAAACCCGACCAGAGAAGTCAATATTGGCCTGGTTGGTAAATATAATGAACTCCAGGACGCGTATAAATCAATTTATGAGGCCTTTGTTCATGCCGGCGCTGTCAATGAATGTAAAGTCAATGTAACGCCAATTCACTCTGAAACACTCGAATCGGGCGAAGTTTTTATAAAGTTGAAAAATTTTGATGGCATTCTGGTTGCTCCGGGTTTTGGCGAAAGGGGTATTGTAGGAAAACTGCAGGCCATACAGTATGTCAGGGAAAATAAAATTCCTTTTTTTGGTATTTGCCTGGGCATGCAATGTGCTGTGGTGGAATTCTGCAAAAATGTGTTGCATATTAAAGATGCAAATTCGACCGAAGTGGACCCGGCAACAACGGAACCGGTCATCGATTTAATGCCGGATCAGAAAAAAATAACAGCAAAAGGAGGTACAATGCGCTTGGGCGCTTATGCCTGCAAATTAAGTAAAAATTCAATAAGTTATAGGTCTTACGGCAAATCCGACATTTCTGAAAGACACCGCCATCGATATGAATTTAATAACGCTTATCTGGAAAGGATTGAATCAGCCGGCTTGATCGCAACAGGTAAAAACCCGGATTCTGGTTTGGTCGAGGTGGTTGAACTTAAAGAACATCCATACTTTGTAGGAGTGCAATTCCACCCCGAACTTAAAAGTACCGTTGAATGCCCCCATCCCCTGTTTGTTAGTTTTATTAAAGCGGCAATGCAAAAGAAATAGTAGCGATGCGCAAGCTAAAGTTGGATGAGCTGGGAAGACTTTCTCTCGATGAATATAGACAATCGGCCAAACAACCCGTGGTTGTTGTTTTAGATAATATCAGGTCCGCAGTCAATGTAGGCTCTATATTTCGGACTGCCGATGCTTTTGCAATTGAAAAATTGGTGATCTGTGGCATTAGCGCCACGCCTCCAAACCGGGATATCAATAAAACGGCGATTGGGGCCACCGAATCAGTGCATTGGGAATATGAATCTGAAATCAGCGTGGCTATAAGTCAGTTGAAAAATAAAGGGTATCTGATTGCCGGAGTCGAACAAACGGAAGGCGCGGTTTTACTCAACAAACTAAACCTGACCGATCAAAAAATCGCCCTGGTCTTCGGTAATGAGGTTGATGGTATCAGTGATGAAATTATCGGCGACCTGGATATCTGTATTGAAATACCCCAGTTTGGGACAAAACACTCTTTAAATGTTTCAGTGTGCGCTGGGATTATTCTTTGGGAACTGGCAGGAAAAAAATAACCCCTTCCTATGGGAATTGTTTTTATCCAACTTTGACAAACACTGATTTTTTATATCAGCACGATTATAATTAGCTTAAAGTAAGCACTTTATTTTAAGCCCCGGTATTTTATTTTCCCTCCCGGTCATTCCCCGCAAAAATCAAGCCTGCAAAGGGGTTGTCCCAAGGTTGTCCCGACGTTGTGCCGACCCATTCTTATGGATAAGCCATGGATAACCCCCGGCAACCCCATGGATATCTTATGAATAATCCTACCCCAATTTCCGGATATTTCAACTTGTATACTTCGACCAGAAATAGTTTGTTTTTCTATAATATCCAAAGCACTGTAATTTTACCTAAGATTACGGCAGTCCTGAAAATCCAATAAATCACAAAAAACATAGTTCAGACAAAAAGACCAGGTAAACAAAGTAAACAAAGTAAACTGACAACTGACAACTGTAAACTGAAAACTGAAAACTGTCATAAACCAAAGGCTATGAACAGAGATAATTTCAATATCAGATTTTATGATGCCTTTTACGGCATGGTACGTTCTCAGTGAAATTTGTACCTTTACCTTTTATAATTTTAAACGGTCTTGGCAAATAAATTCGTAAAGGTCATTTTCCCGCTCGTTCTGCCTAAAATGTATACCTATTCAGTACCCGATGAATTGGAACCATGGATACAGATAGGGCAGCGGGTAGAAGTTTCACTCAAAAACAAGTTGTACTCTGCAATTATTGCCGAAGTGTATGATCATCTTGATCTGGAGTACAAACCCAAACCAATCGTAGCAATATTGGATAAATCACCCATTGTGCTTCCTGATCAGTTGAAACTTTGGTTTTGGATGGCAGAATATTATTGCTGCACTATTGGGGAGGTTATGAATGTGGCTTTGCCGTCAGGATTGAAACTGGAAAGCGAAACTAAAGTGGTTTTTAATGGCAATTTTGAAGATATTGCGCAGGATTTATCGGATGATGAATATCTGATTGCTGAAGCCGTGTCGATTCAGAACGAGCTGACCATCTTTCAGATCCAGGATATTCTCAATAAAAAATCGATTTTTACTGTATTAAGAGGACTTTTAGATAAAAACATCATTTCGGTAAAGGAAGAGCTGATTGAAAAGTTTAAACCCAAATTGGCTTCATTCGTTGAATTGCAGCAACCCTATTCAGATAATATCGAATCAATGCAGTCGGCTTTCGACCTGGTTGGAAAAAGCGACAAACAAACCAACGCCCTGCTGGCATATATGCAGATTGGGCGTAATAAAAATATTTCTATTCCGGTTACCGAGATTTATCAGCTTGCAAATGTAGATAGCACAGTTATCTCGGCTTTGGTTAAAAAAGGTATTTTTTCCATTTTGAAAAAACCGATGAGCCGGATTTATGATGCCGGGCACGTTGAAAATGAAACGATCGACATGCAGCTTCTCAGCCAGCAACAGATATCGGCTTTACAAGAAATTGAGCATCATTTTTCATCAAAAAAACCTGTTTTACTCCACGGTATCACCGGTAGCGGGAAAACAAGGGTATTTGCCGAACTGATTCATAAAAACCTGCTCGCAGGCAAACAAACCCTGTACTTACTTCCTGAAATAGCACTGACTACGCACATGGTTACAAGACTTAAACACGTCTTTGGAGAGGATGTGCTGGTCTATCACAGCCGGATGAATAATCAGGAAAGAATTGAAATGTGGCAGGCTGTCCTGAATGGGGCAAAAATTATAATTGCAGCCAGATCGGGTTTGTTTTTACCATTTAGACATGTAGGATTAATTATCGTAGATGAAGAACATGACCCTTCTTTTAAACAAAATGACCCTTCACCCAGATATAATGCCCGCGATGCAGCCATTTTTATAAGCAATCAGTTAGGTGCGGATATTATCCTGGGAAGTGCAACGCCAAGTCTGGAATCATATTATAATGCTACCCAGGGGAAATACGGATTGGTTTATATGCCGGACAGGCATGGCGCTTCTATACTGCCGGATATCAGTATCGTAAATCTCAAAGACGAACAACGGGACAAAAGATTTAATGGAGTTTTCAGTCTGGAATTGATCAAGTCTATTGGAGAAACATTATCGAATAAAGAGCAGGTGTTGCTTTTCCAGAATCGCAGAGGTTTCGCCCCGACCATTAACTGCAACATCTGCGGATGGCAGGCCGATTGCCCGAATTGTGATGTCCGCCTGACCGTTCACAAAGTTTTTAACGAACTGCGTTGCCATTATTGTGGAAGCAGATCGAAAAAGCCCAAACAATGCCCCGCATGTGGAAATTATGATCTGACCGAAAACGGATTTGGTACAGAAAAAGTCGAAGAGGATATTAAAGAGCTGTTTCCTTCTGCCTCTGTGGCAAGAATTGATATGGATACAGCAAAAACAAAACTGGCCTTTGAACAAATTATTCAGGATTTTGAAGAACAACGGATTGATATTCTGGTCGGAACTCAAATGATCACAAAAGGACTGGACTTTGAGAATATTGCCCTGGTTGGGGTGATTAATGCGGATGCACTATTGCGATACCCCGACTTAAGAGCAAACGAAAGGGCATTTCAACTCTTAACTCAGGTTTCTGGCAGAGCCGGCAGAAGAGCCAAACAAGGGAAAGTAATTATTCAAACCTATAATCCGGGACATCCGGTTATCATTGAAACAATGCACCATCTGTATGATCGCTTTTTTCAAAGAGAGTCACAGGAACGAAAGACCTTCATTTACCCTCCATATTTTCGCATGATCCAGATTGAAGTTTTACATAAAAACGAAAGTATCGTCACACATGCAGCACAAATACTGGCTAATTTTATAAAAAAACACATTGGTAACAGACTTTTAGGTCCGGCAACTCCAGCCATATCCAGAATCAGAGGGAATTATATCCAATTAATTACCATTAAAATGGAGAAAGACTCAAAAGTAGTGCAAATGATTAAAAAAACTATTTTAGAGGAGCGGGAAAACCTGCGTAAAATACCGGCTTGTAAATCAGTGAGGGTCAATATAGATGTAGATCCTTATTAAAATGTTGGCTTCGATGCCGTATGGCAGAATAAAAGTGTATTGTTGTTCCAATGAAAAATATTATTACTACATTAAACTAATTTTGATAAATGATTTATATTTGGCGTTGTTAAATCAAAACTTTTAAATTATCAACAATGCGAAATTCACTTTTTATCTCACTATTGGTTATTTTTGCTTGCCATATTTCGGCACAAACCGTCGAAGGGCTGGTCACGGATGAAAACGGATTAGCTTTGCCGGGAGTCAACATAACGGAACTGAATAAACAAATTGGGGCCATAACTGATGTTGACGGAAAATATACCTTAAAGGTTTCTGGACTCAATGCAACCTTGGTATTCAGCTATATTGGATATACAACACAAACCATCGAATTAAACGGCCGGTCAACGGTTAATGTAATTTTAAACGAAGGGATGTTACTGGGCGAAGTGCAGGTAGTTGGGTCCAGAAGTTTTAAACGATCTTCTACTACTTCTGCCGTTGCAATTGATATTATTGACCTGTCAGACCTGCAAACCAGAAACGGCCAGGTAGAAATTAATCAGATCTTGCAATATGCTGCCCCTTCATTTAATGCCTCAAAACAATCCGGATCGGACGGGGCAGACCATATAGATCCTGCAACGCTTAGGGGCTTGGGCCCGGACCAGACGCTGGTCCTTATAAATGGTAAAAGAAGGCACCAATCCTCCCTGATCAACGTTTTCGGCACCAGAGGTCGCGGAAATACAGGTACGGATATGAATGCAATTCCTGTTTCGGCCATTAAACGGATTGAAGTATTGCGGGATGGTGCTTCTGCTCAATACGGCTCGGATGCAATAGCCGGAGTAATTAATATTGTTCTGAACGATCAGACAGAACACCTGCAGGGTAATATTACTTATGGAGCTTACAGCACTTCGGCACAAGGCACATTTGCCGCAGGAACACCCAATGCCGGGGGCGAAAACAGATTATATGATACCAATAAATCATTTGACGGAAATACAGTGAAAGTAGCCACCAATTATGGAATGAAAGTCGGAGAACATGGCGGCTTTGTCAATCTTACTACAGAAATTCTGTCAAAAGCCAGAACATTACGCCCTGGTGCAAGTTTCAGAAAGGGATTTGGCGAAGCAGCCATAGACGGATTTAATTTTTTTGTAAATGCAGCGGTCCCGATTTCCAACAAAACTGAATTGTATGCTTTTGGAGGTAGAAACTATCGGGATACGGATGCTTTTGCTTTTTCCAGAGACAATCAGACTCCCCGAAATGTAATTGGTATTTATCCGGACGGCTTTACCCCACGGATTACTTCGATCATAACAGACGCATCAATGTCAGTTGGTTTGAGACATGAAATGGGAAATGGTTGGAAAGTAGATTTTAATAATACGTATGGGAAAAACAAATTTCATTACCAGATCAAAAACACCTTAAATGCTTCTCTCGAAGAAGCCTCTCCCACCGAGTTTGATGCCGGCGGCCACAGCCTGTCGCAAAATACAACCGGATTGGATTTTTCAAAATTCTATAAAAAAATATTAAAGGGATTTAATCTTGGAATTGGAACAGAATACAGAACAGAAAACTTTACTATTTTTTCCGGCGAACCTGGATCGTATGCAGTCTATGATATCAATGGACTGCAGGTGACCAATCCGGGACAAGTCATTCCTGTTGACTCGGTAACCGGAGAAGAGCGGCCCGGTGGTTCTCAAGGTTTTCCGGGTTATAGCCCCGCTAATGAAGTAGATAAATTCAGGTCAAACCTTTCTTTTTACGTCGACGGAGAACTAAATGTTACCGATGCTTTTTTATTCAGTACAGCACTCAGATATGAAGATTACAGCGATTTTGGCAACACACTGAATTATAAATTATCCTCCCGTTTAAAGCTTTCAGAAGTATTTGCTTTGAGGGCATCTGTTTCCTCTGGTTTCCGGGCTCCTTCCCTGGCACAAAAATATTACAATCTGAAATTTACCAACTTCGTTGGAGGTACAGCCAGTGAAGTATTGTTATCTCCAAACAACAGCCCCGTTACACGGGGATTTGGAATTAAAGAGTTAACGCAGGAGACAGCTCAAAATTTAAGTATGGGCCTCACCATGTCCAAAGGTAACTTCTCTGCCACCATAGACGTTTATAGGATTAAGATTAAAAACAGAATTGTACTGACGGATTATTTTGATGCTTCACAATTGGGAATTAATGTGGCGTCGGCTCAGTTTTTTGCCAATGGATTAGACACAAAAACCCAGGGATTAGATGTAGTTCTTAATTATAAACACCGTATGGGCGAAAATTCTGTTAATTTTGCCTTAGTTGGTAATATAAATAATATTGATATTCTTAAAATAAACAATGGAAACCTGGACGCCGATGTCTTTTATGGTCCTCGCGAACAATATTTCCTTAAAGCTTCAGCACCAAAACATAAATTTGGTTTTAATACCAGATTTATTTCCCCAAAAGTTGAAGCGGGATTTGGTATAACTGCATTTAGCGGTATTACTCTTTTAGGCTGGGAAGTATTTGAATCAGATGATGATTTTGGAGGAACACCCGGAGCTGCTTTGAATGCTGCAAAGGACGTCTACAAACCCGCTACAGTTCTTGATCTGAATGTCCAGTATAATTTTACTAAAAAAATTAGTTTTTCCTTAGGCGCAAATAACTTACTCAACAAATACCCTACACAACAAGATCCGGATTGGACAGACTCCGGAGGATCATGGGATTCAGTACAAATGGGTTTTTCCGGAATGTACCTGTCGGGTAGGCTGTCATTTATCTTTTAGACCTAAATAAATTAAAAACCATTGCCCCTATTTTATTATTAATTATAGAAAATAAGCCAGAATAGGAACGAAGCAGTGAGCTGTTTATTCAGAGGCTTCAAGAGATGTTTTTAGGACAATATAAATATTTCGAATATTAAAAAAAGCCACAGACTTTGGCTGTGGCTTTTTTATGAGTTTTACGTTTTATTTGTAATCTTCACTTCAGGTCATATTTACAATTCAAAAGTATTAACCCTATTGTTTTTTGTTTAAAAAGGTAAGTAAACGGGTTTTTGCATTCTGTCGGATACTGAAATAATAAAAGTTAAGATCTGCAGGATGATAATTTTTTGTACGCAGAAAAATACTTCCACAAAATTTTGGTTTGCAAGCCCAGAGGATATTTTTGCTAACCTGAGCATCAATATGATTAAAATATATTTTATTAAAATCAAACAGTAACGTTCCCTTATTGTAAGTTTTAGGTACGTAGGTGGTATCTGTTTGCCATGATATGGGGTTCGTCACAGAAATGTTTTCTTCTTTAACAATTTTTGCTAAATCATACCCCCTTTTAAACGTACGCCATGAAACAAAACAACCTGTATCTGTGCTGTCTCTGCATGGAGAAATATCATTAAACCTGTTTTTTTTCACCGGCATTCCTATCAGATAAGCTGCTACCAGATTGTTTTTAAGAGGCTTACCTGAAAAATAGTCGTCTAACAGTTTTTCTGCATGATTCGTTCCTTGGCTGTGCCCGGCAATGATTATGGGGCGACCATTATTTTCATTTTTTAAATAATATTCAAATGCATTTTTAATATCAGTATAAGCAAATTGTAATGCTTTTTTTGCTGACATTTCATCCTTTGTAAAATAGGCATGTAAATGAGCCTGTCGGTATCGTGGGGCAAATACACGGCCTGCATAATTGAAAGCACTGGCTTGAAAACGTATGGATCCCTCTTCAGTCTTCTTGTTTAAATGCGCATCATCCAGGCTTCCGTTCCACTGGTCCTGGCCCTTTTCTCCGGTATAAGTCGTCGGATGAATAAAAAAGACATCTGCCTTAAGATCGTTAATATTCACAACATCACCCTCTGGTGTTTTGTCGGATTCATCAAATTTATTGGGGTGGGCGGCCCAGTTATTTAAGTCTGAATAATCAATATTTTCTAAGTTGGTTTCCTTATATGTATTTTCTGGTTTATAAGTTTTACAACCTGCCAATAAAAGCACATAAATCAATAGAAATACGTTTGTTCTCTTTTTCATATCATTTCTTCAGGCCTGACCCATGCATCAAATTCATCTGAAGTCAAATAATTCAGATCCAATGCGGCCTGTTTTAGTGTTGTACCTTCTTTATGAGCTTTTTTAGCTATTTCAGCCGCTTTATCATATCCGATCTTAGTATTCAAGGCAGTCACAAGCATCAGTGAATTATCCAGATTAAATTTTATCCGGGGTAAGTTTGCTTCTATTCCTATTGCACAATGTTCATTAAAACTCATACACGCATCTCCAATCAAATTGGCTGACATTAGAAAATTGTAAATCATTACCGGTTTAAAAACGTTTAGCTCAAAATGCCCGCTCATCCCTCCAATATTTATAGCTACATCATTACCCATAACCTGCGCCATAGCCATGGTTAAAGCTTCAGATTGTGTCGGATTTACTTTACCTGGCATGATAGATGATCCTGGTTCATTTTCCGGTATATTGATTTCTCCGATGCCACATCTCGGTCCTGAAGCAAGCATCCGAATGTCATTCCCTATTTTCATTAGTGAAACAGCGACTGTTTTTAGAGCCCCATGGGCCTCAACAATGGCGTCATGAGCGGCAAGCCCTTCAAACTTATTTACACCTGTTATAAAGGAAAGGCCACTGATTTCAGCTATTTTTTTTGCTACCAGTATATCATATCCTTTTGGTGTGTTCAGCCCCGTGCCCACGGCAGTCCCCCCAAGTGCAAGCTCGGCTAAATGCGCAAATGTATTTTTTATGGCCTTTATACCATGATTCAGCTGTGCAACATATCCGGATAATTCCTGACCCAAAGTAAGTGGGGTGGCATCCATAAAGTGTGTTCTTCCAATTTTTACAACCCCCATAAATTTTTGAGACTTTTCTTGGAGTGTATCCCTGAGCGTTTCTAAACCCGGAATAGTGACATCAGTAAGTACCTTATATGCAGCTATATGCATAGCAGTGGGAAAGGTGTCATTTGAAGACTGAGATTTATTAACATCGTCATTTGGATGAAGAATTTTTTTAGCATCATCCAGTTTTCCTCCGTAAATAACATGGGCTCTGTTAGCAATGACTTCATTTAAATTCATGTTTGATTGCGTTCCTGACCCAGTTTGCCAAACGACAAGTGGAAACTGATCATCCAGCTTTCCTTCCAATATTTCTTTACATACCGTTTCAATCAATATTTTTTTATCAGAAGGCAAAACACCAAGATCGTAATTTGCCTGGGCAGCCGCCATCTTAAGAACCGCAAATGCATGTATGATTTCTTTAGGCATTCGATGACCGCCAATTTTGAAATTTTCTGCAGACCTTTGTGTTTGAGCCCCCCAGTATTTATCAGCCGGTACATCAATGTAACCCATACTGTCTTTTTCTTTTCTGAATTGAATCATTATGTATTTTTGATTTGTGATATAAAATTGCAAAGTTACGATTTTTAAGTATTTCGGTAAAATTCAGTTTTGCAAAAAAATAATGAGAATGATCATTTTAAAAAACAGAAAGAACCCATTTTTCACTTTTGAATTGGTGACAAATGAATATGAGTCAAAATAGGGGGATTTAATGAAATAATTCTGAAGCTGGTTCATCCTTTTTCGCCATTCATTTATATTGTGCACCGTAATAAATACGTTAGCGGATTTATTCAGCAAATTTCTATTTCTTAATTTAAAGAAATGATAAAACGACCTGAATACTGTAAACTGACTTGTCTTTACACCTAAAATTGTGTATGGCTTTATCCCATCAATCTGTCCGGATGCCAGATTATTCATAAAACTTGTTTTAACAGAGGTTAAAACTTAAAGTCAAAGTGGAAAGAATAACAATTAGACCAAAAGGTTTTCTATAGCTTGTATATAGAAACTGCGGTATAATTGCGTTTTGATTTATTGATTTATGTAAAAATGATACGTCTTTTGGCGGCCCGTTGTAAGGCAATTTTGTGAGTAATGCTATTTATTATTTATAGAATATACCATATGAAAATTGGATATATTTTTCCATGTAGGCCCGAATTTAAAAGGAATTGATAATTTGCACAAACTCATCTGAATTAAGTGAGGCTCCCCCAACCAAACCACCATCTACATCCGGTTGACTGAATAATTCTTGGGCATTATTTCCTTTTACAGAACCTCCGTAAAGAATGCTTGTATTTTCCGCGACTCTTTTTCCGTACTTTTTCTGAAGCATGGATCTGATAGAAGCGTGCATCTCCTGGGCTTGTGCCGGCGAAGCGGTTTCACCGGTACCAATCGCCCAAATAGGCTCATATGCAATCACAATATTTTTCATTTCATTGGCATCCAACTGAAATAGTGATTCCATTAATTGGTTTTTTACATAATTAATGTGTGTATTGGCTTTCCTGATTTCCAGACCTTCACCACAACAAAATATTACTTTAAGTTTTGAGTTTAAAGCCGCACGTATTTTTAGGGCGAGTAGGGCATTATCTTCATGATTATATTCTCGTCTTTCTGAATGGCCGATTATTACATAGGGTACTTTCATCGCCGAGAGCATTTCAGGAGAAATTTCTCCGGTGTAGGCTCCCGAAGTTTTGTGGTGACAGTTTTGGGCTGCAAGCAGTATTTTTGAACTCGCCTTAATTTTTTTTTGTAACGGAAATAGATGTGTAAAAGGCACACCCAATATGGTTGTTATAGAAATATTCCTTTCCGCATTTGCAACCCGAAGCGCCAACTCGATGCCCTGTTCAATGGTAGTGTTCATTTTCCAGTTTCCTGCTGCTATTTTTTTACGTGCCATAATATTAAAAGTTAATTAAGGACGTAAAAGTAATATTTCTTTATTACCTGAAGTCGTTTTATTGACAATTTGGCTAGTAATAAACTTTGTTCATGGTTAGATTTACTAAAAATGTTTTAATTACCGTACATTTGCAGTCCAAATTTGATAATGGTTAATCAATATGAAACAAAGTAATTTATTAAGTTTTTTTGCTATTGCTCTTATTGCAATAACTTTTTCATGCTCAAATGAATTTGAATTGACAGAGGGTAATGTAGATATTCCTATTGTTTACGGTATGATATCAGTTGGGGACAGTGCTACTTATGTACGGGTTGAAAGGGCTTTTGTAGATGAAAATACTTCTGCATATGTATTATCAAAAAATCCGGCTAATTTATATTATGAAGATATAACAGTGCAAATCCGCCATGTAAAAACTGGAAAGGAATATACACTAATTAGAGTGGATGGTAATTTGGAGGGCTTTAAAAGGGATACCGGAGCTTTTGCTGAGGCACCTAACTATTTGTATAAAATTAAAAAAGGAACACTTAATTTTATAGCAAAAGATCAATATAAACTTATTATCAAAAAAGTGGATGGTACAATTTTAACTGAGGCAACTACGACCGCGCTATCACCCTATGCGAATGAAGATGTAACCAATCCCGGCCCAACTTCTTTATTGTCATTTAGTAATAACCTTGACTACAAAATAAGGTGGTATGGAGATGAAGCCGCAGTGATTCACGATATTAGATTTATTTTTTATGTGAAAGAAGAAAAGGGTGGCATTATAACCGATAAATACGTATCCTGGCCTGTTGCTAAAAATCTTGAAAAGACCGAATATACTTTTAAAGGAAGAGCCTTTTATGAATTCATGCAGGGTGCTTTTGAAAAAAATCCGTCTGTAAAAAGATATTTCCAAAACTCAACACTTGAAATTACTTCTGGAGCAAAGGAAATTAAAGACTATATAAGTATTGGACAGGCCAACCTGGGCATCACATCCAGCGGAGAGATTCCTTCATATAGCAACTTGTCGAATAGTGCAAGAGGTATCTTTTCCTCAAAAACGAAATTTACCAGAACAGATATTGGTCTTGCCAATATTACACTGGATTCTTTGAGAAATGGCGTCATCACTAAAAGCCTTAATTTTCAATAGAATCTGACGAACTGTCAGCATTATTTGCCTTTTTTTCTGATTTTATTACAATATTGACAGTCATATGTGCCCATATGGGCCAAAAAATGCATTGGCACATAGATTGTCTATATAATTGTGTTTTATAAAAATAATTAATTAAAAATTAAATTCAAAATCATACAATGGGCAAAATAATTGGTATCGATCTGGGAACAACCAACTCATGCGTCGCAGTTATGGAAGGTAATGAACCGGTTGTAATTGCAAATGAAGAAGGAAGAAGAACTACTCCATCTATAGTTGCATTTCTGGATAACGGCGAAAGAAAAATAGGCGATCCTGCCAAAAGACAAGCAATCACAAACCCTACTAGGACTATTGCTTCTATAAAGAGATTTATGGGTAATCGTTTTAGTGAAGTAGGTCCTGAAGCTGGCAGGGTAGCGTATAAAACAGTAAAAGGCGATAATGACACAGTAAGGGTAGAAATTGACGGAAGAATGTATACGCCTCAGGAAATATCCGCCATGGTTCTTCAGAAAATGAAAAAAACCGCTGAAGACTTTCTGGGTCAGGAAGTAACAGAAGCGGTGATTACAGTTCCTGCATATTTTAATGATTCGCAGCGTCAGGCTACTAAAGAAGCCGGGGAAATTGCAGGGCTTAAAGTACAACGAATAATAAATGAGCCAACAGCCGCTGCTTTGGCTTACGGGCTGGATAAAAAACAGCATGACAGTACAATCGCAGTATTTGACTTGGGGGGCGGTACATTTGATATTTCTATACTGGAGTTGGGCGATGGTGTTTTTGAAGTGAAGTCAACAAATGGAGATACACACCTCGGTGGTGATGACTTTGATCAGGTCATTATTGATTGGCTTGCTGATGAATTCAAAGCCCAGGAAAATGTGGATCTTAGAAAAGATCCTATGTCCTTACAAAGAATAAAGGATGCTGCAGAAAAAGCTAAAATTGAATTGTCTTCTTCTTCCGAAACAGAAATCAACCTGCCTTATGTAACCGCTGTGGATGGCGTTCCAAAACACTTGGTGATGAAACTGTCCAGGGCTAAATTTGAACAGTTGGCTGATAAATTAATTAAAAGAACACTTAAGCCTTGTGAAGATGCACTGAGAGATGCTGGATTGAATAAAAGCAAAATTGATGAAATTATTTTGGTAGGTGGTTCAACCAGGATACCCGCGATTCAACAGGCTGTCGAAGACTTTTTTGGAAAAAAACCCAATAGAAGTGTTAACCCGGATGAGGTCGTTGCATTAGGTGCAGCTATTCAGGGTGGTGTTTTAAGTGGTGACGTGAAGGATGTTTTGCTTCTTGATGTGACACCACTATCATTGGGAATAGAAACAATGGGAAATGTTTTTGACATTGTGATTGAATCAAATAGTACCATTCCTACTAAAAAGACAAAAACTTATTCAACTGCTGCTGATAATCAGCCTAGTGTTGAAATACATATTCTCCAGGGTGAAAGACCTATGGCCAGAGACAATAGAAGCGTTGGTAGGTTTATACTTGATGGTATACCGCCAGCTTCCAGAGGAGTACCTCAGATTGAAGTAACTTTTGATATGGATGCAAATGGAATTCTTAAAGTTTCGGCAAAAGACAAAGGCACTGGAAAGGAACAGAATATACGTATAGAAGCATCTACAGGCCTGTCTCAGGAAGAAATTGCTAAAATGAAGGCTGAGGCCGCTGCAAACGCAGATACCGATAAACAGGCTAAAGAAAAAGCTGAAAAATTGAATATGGCTGATAGTTTGATTTTCCAGACGGAAAAACAAATGAAAGAAATTGGCGATAAAATACCTGCTGATAAAAAATCAGTGATTGAAAGTGCCTTAACAGAGTTAAAAGAAGCGCATAAATTGCAGGATATAGCCGGAATCGATAAAGCTACGGAGACCATGAACAATGCATGGCAAGCCGCATCTCAGGATATTTATCAGGCACAACAAAATGCAGGAGGTGCTCAAGAAACGCAACATGAAGGAACTGGTCAAAATGGACATGCCGGTAGTGCTGGAACCGCTGATGATGTAACAGATGTCGAATTTGAGGAAGTAGGCGGTGATAAAAAATAAACGCCAAAAGAGATTTGTAAAATTTTTAAAGCCTGATTGTATTGTACAGTCAGGCTTTTTTATTGTTTCTAATGAAAACTTGGGTTTAAGTTATTTAATACAATTTGTATATTAGATTTTGACGTCGTAAATATATTATTGAAATAGTTTTTGAAATGAATATTTATAATTCTTTCATAATTTGTTCCAATTCACTAATCATCATAGCTGTCGCACCCCATAGCTTTTTACCATATATATCATAATAAGGTGTTTCAGGTAAAATAATATCTCGGATAAGAATGTCGGTCGTTCCCTTATTCTTAGACTTGCTGAAATGATTTACAGGCACTTCAAGAATGCTTTGTACTTCAGTTTCTTGAATGTTAAATTTTGGATATTGAGTGGTGAACCCAACAAAGGGATGAACTAAAAAATTGCTTACATACACATAAAGTGGTGTGAGATTGCCAAGTATACCAATACTTTCCGGAGGAACACCAATTTCTTCATATGTTTCCCGCAGAGCACAGTCTTCATAAGAATAATCATTTTCATCAAGCTTGCCTCCAGGAAAACTAATTTGCCCTGAATGTTTGTCTTCAGGAGAATGATTACTTCTTTCTATAAAACTGAGATGCCATTCATCGTCTTTAGGAAATAATAGGACCATAACACAGGCAACTTTGTGATCAGGAGAAATTATCCTGTATTTTTCACTACCAGATGGAGCCATTAAATTTTGATAATATGCTCCTGGTAAGTCCTGATAAAGGCGTTTTTCCAGGTCCTGAATGAATTTTATATCCATCAGAATAAAATATTAATCCTTAAGGTACATTGAAGCCATACTATTTTGCACCATTAGCTTTCACAATGTAATTTTCTAAAGCTTTGGTCATAGAAGGGGCTTCAGGTGTGGGTGCTTTAATATTGACAAATAGCCCTCTTTCCTCAGCAGCCCGAAAAGTAGTATTTCCAAACACGGCAATTCGGGTATTATTTTGTTTGAAGTCCGGAAAATTTTCAAATAAGGATTCAATTCCTTGTGGACTAAAAAATGCCAGCACATCATAATAAACATCGCTTAAATCTGATAAATCTGCAGAAACAGTATTGTACATTACAACCTCTGTATGATTTATATTAAGCTTTTCAAGATAACTAACGATTTCAGTTGATCCAAGATTTGAACAAGGAAGAAGAAATTTTTCTGTTTTGTACTTATTAAAATAATGCGCAAGATCTTCTGCTACTCTTTTACCTACAAAAACCTTTCTTTTTCTGTATAAAATGAACTTTTGAAGGTAATTGGCTATTGCTTCAGTCAGACAAAAATATCGGGTGTCTTGCGAAATACGAGCTCTTGTTTCTTCAGCTAGCCTGAAAAAATTATCTACAGCCCCTTTGCTGTTAAATATTACACACGGAAATTCTGCAAGGCTGATCCTGTTTTTACGAAATTCTTTCTCAGATACAGGAGCGACCTGAATAAAAGGTCTCCAGTCTATTTTTAAACCCCACTTTTGCTCCATTTCATAGTATGGAGATTTATCTTCAGGTTTTGGTTGAGATATTAAGAGTGATTTCACAGGGTTGTAGTTTTCTATGTATTGAGTTCCTACCTGTGATGCTGTGCTTTTACTTGCCATTTACTCCAAATAAGTTTACTATAAATTTTGTATTCATTGTCCGGAATTCATCACTGTTTTAATCAGGATAAGTATAGGAGCAATTTCGAAGGCACAAAGGTATATAAATATTTGAAATAATCTATCTATAAGATATTCTGAAACAATAAAAATTCCTCTTACTGTCCTGAGAAATACCAAAATTAATATTATTAAAAATGAAATTCCAATTATAATTTCTTTTACACTTTCAGGGCCAAATGCAATTAATAAATTTAAAGGCAATAGAAATAACCCGGCAAAATGGTTAAAAACCATTATGGTAAATCCATATAAACTGGTATTTTTTGAAATTTTAAATACAATACCAAGTACACTCAAGCTGAGGTGTCTGACAATATACACGGCAAACACGCCGGCCAATATCAGGAAAAAAGTGTTAATTCCGGACGGACCACCATAATACAAGGAAATTAAATAAATATAAACAGCTGTATTGATACAAAAGACAAAATAAAGTAAAAATAAATAGGTTGAAACCTTAACAGATTCCTCCCTGTAAAACAGTTTAAGCATATTTTCATTTATCAAAGAGCGATAAATAAGACTAATTGCTTTGGATTTTGTATTTAATACAATGGCAAGTATACCACTGGACAATAAAAGAAACCAAAATAAAAAATTGTTTGAACTTCTTGACCCTATAGAGGGGCGGTTCAAGTATTCCGAGCTCTTGATGATGTTTGATTTTCTTAAAGGCACGTGATCAATATCAAAAGGATTTTCATTAATATTTGAATTCTGAATCGATTTTTCAGAAGAATTGCTTTCCTCATTGTTCAATGATTCACGCCCTTGTCCTTTTAAATTTAACTTAACCGGCGTAAATGTATCAGTGATATTTAAAGTTTTAAGTCGGGGTTTTATTTCAAAAGGATTACTTCTGGTTTGACTGGAAACCAAAGTGAACAGGAACAGAACGAAGAATCCTGTAGAGACAAATTTTAAATGATATTGGGTTAACTTTAGCATTAATGCTCAAAATTATGAAATATATGAGGAATAAACAATTTTGACTTTAACTTCTTATCTTTGAGCTGGATATTATTTTTAAATGCCAAGTAATTTAATCAGAAGAATTATCATTCTCGGTGGACTTTCAATTATTGGAATTCTCTTTATACAGTCGTACTGGCTGTTGAAAACATGGGATATTAAGGATAAGGAATTTGACCAGACTGTAAATATCGTCCTCCGAAATGTGGCTGAACGAATGGCTAAATACAATAAAACGTTATTGCCTAAATCCAACCTGGTTCAGAGGCGTTCATCCAATTATTACGCTGTTAATATCAATAGCGCAATTGATGCCGGTCTGCTGGAACAATATCTGTTACAGGAAATGACAAAACAATCACTAAATATTGATTTTGAATATGCAGTATATGATTGTAGCACAGATGAATTAGTATATGGTAATTACTGCAGTGCAGAAAAGCAGGATGAAAAATCTGTCAAAAAGAATAAACGATTGCCCAAGTTTAATGATTTGATTTATTATTTTGTAGTCAGGTTTCCTCAACGCGAAAGTTTTTTGCTCGCAAACAGAAATATGACATTGACTTTAACTTTGTTATCGGTGCTCGCCATTGTTTTTTTTCTTTATAGTATGTGGATTATTCTGGAGCAAAAAAGACTGTCTGAATTACAGAAAGATTTTATTAATAATATGACCCATGAATTTAAAACACCCATCTCTTCTATTAAAATTGCGTCAGATTTTTTATCCAATGATCCTTATCTGAGTACAAATGAAAGATTGAGTAAATACACGCAGATTATTAGAGATCAAAACAAAAGACTTAATGATCAGGTCGAAAAAGTATTAAATGTAGCGCGACTTGAAAAAGACAGCATTGAATTAAAAAAGGAAATATTTGAGATAAATCAAACGTTATACGATATAATTAATAATGAATCGTTAAAACTGAAACAAGGAAAAATCAGTTTTACTCCTTCTGAAGTAAAAGTGAATATTAATGCCGATAAACTTCATTTTGTGAATGTCGTGGCAAATATGATTGATAATGCAATAAAATACAGCAATGATACTCCAATTGTGGATATTTGTGTAAAAAATGGGAATACAGAAATATTACTTGTTATTAAAGACGCAGGCATTGGAATTGAAAAGGAAAATCAAAAAAAATTATTTGATAAGTTTTATAGAGTTTCAACAGGTAATGTGCATAATGTCAAGGGATTTGGATTAGGTTTATTTTATGTAAAAAATATTTGTAACGCTCACGGTTGGCAAATTCAGGTACAATCTGAACCGGGGCAAGGCTCAGTTTTTATAATTACGATACCAAAATTTAGTGAAGTATGAACGAAAAATCAAAAATTCTATATGTAGAAGATGATGAAACCTTAAGCTTTGTTACTAAGGATAATCTTGAATTACATGGTTACAAAGTCGATCATTGTTTGGATGGCGAAAGTGCAGTCGATGCTTTTTTTAGTGAAAATTATGACTTGTGTATTTTGGATGTTATGCTCCCTAAAATGGATGGATTTGCTGTCGCAGAAAAAATTAGGGCGACGGATCCCAATGTTCCAATTTTATTTTTAACAGCAAAATCAATGAAGGATGACAGAATCCATGGGCTTAAAATTGGAGCAGACGATTATATAACTAAACCATTTAGTATTGAAGAATTAATACTGAAAATTGAAGTTTTCTTGCGAAGAAAATATGTTTCTGTTTCTATAAATGATCAATATAAAGTCGGTAATTACAATTTTGACTACAGAAACCTGATTCTTTCATTAAATGGAGATGAAAGGAGCCTTACTCAAAAAGAAGCAGACTTACTAAAAATGCTGCTTGATCATAAAAATAATGTAGTAAAAAGAAGCCTTATTCTTGAAAAACTATGGGGTGAAGATGATTATTTTCTGGGAAGAAGTATGGACGTGTTTATTAGTAGATTAAGAAAATATTTATCCGGTGATCCTAATATAAAACTTGATAATATTCACGGTGTCGGTTTTAAACTTATTATTGAAAGTTGAAAACGTGGATACATCAAATTGATTAAAATATAACTTATAATTGCCAATAATTCAATTACCTGAAGTATTGAGGTGCATTAATATTTTAACTCACAAAGTAATTTACATTTGTAATAAACATATTTTACTAAAATGTACTCTATGACTTTTTTTATTTAAATGTTTACTGCAATACATTTGAAATGTTTTTTTTAGTTTATATATACATATTTAACTAATTTTGTCGTTAAAGGAACATTTATAAACTAAAACATATTATAATTATATTAAATATGAATATTCTTTTAAAAAAAGTATTGCATACAGTTTTGTTCATTTCTTTTTTGCAGGTATGCTATACCCAAAAAAAATTTGGTAATGAATGGATTGATCCCTCAAAAACATATTTTAAAATTAAAGTTGCTGAAAACGGAATTTACAAAGTATCATTTGAGGAACTTGTTGCGGCGGGATGGAACTTTGGTGTAATTCCGTCCAGAGATTTATTACTAATTAATTTTGGAAAAGAAGAGGCGCTGTCTGTAAGCGCTCCCGATTTTGGTCCCGGGGCATTTTTCGAGTTTTATGGTGAAAAAAATACAATTGGTCTCGATTCATTACTATATGAAGATTGGAATAAAGATCTTTTTAACCCTGAATACTCTCTGGTTAACGATACGAATGCATACTTTTTGACCGTTTCACCAAATACGACAAATCAGAAATATACAATTTATAACCCCGACTTTAATAATAATTCGCTTTCGCCCTTTCCGTATTATCTTCATGAAGAAAAATTGGTATTTCATAACAGTTTTTTTAAAAATGTAGATGGTGATATTAGGTATTCACATTTTGAACCTAGTGAAGGATTTGGAGATGCGCTGCAACAAACAACAACTAGCATCATTGATGCCTCTCTTTTTGTAGAAGAAGGGCCGGCACCTGTATTGAGCTTTAGACTTGGCCAGAATAATCATCTTTCAAAATTGGAAGTGAGCTGGAACAATGTTATTAAAGAATTACGGGTATCGACTCCAAAATTAACAAGTCAATTCCAGTATATTCTCGACAAATCTGAAATTAAAAGTAAAAATACATTAGGGTTAAAAAATGTAAATAGCGCTAATGATAGACATAGATTAGCTTATTATTCTCTTATTTATCCGCGCAATTTTGATTTTGGGAATAATACAGCTTTTACTTTTACGCTACCTGAATCTTCAGGAAAAAGGTTCTTTGAAGTGAATTCTTTTAAAGAAAATAATCAACCTGTATTTCTTTTTGACATAGACAATAAGATCAGATATAGTACAAAAAGCACCGGGGGAAAGGTTCAATCTATTGTTAACCCGGTACAAAAGGCTACCAGATATATTTTAGTCAATCAGGTAGATGGGGTGCAAAAAGCAAGCAATATTATAAAAATACAACCGAATTCCTTCTTAAACAAAGGTGATGATTATATTATAATTTCCAATAAAGCACTTTATTCAGAAGGTCCGGACTTTGTAAAGGAATTTGCCGATTATAGATCTAGTGAGGCTGGAGGAAGTTATAAAACCACAATTATTGATATTCAGGAAATTTATGACCACTTTGCTTATGGCATTGATAGACATTTTGTAGGATTGAAAAATCTGTCTAATTATTTGAAGCAAAATTGGCCGGAAGCAAAATTTGTACTTTTTATTGGAAAAGGTATTGAATATCCATACATGAGAACAAAAAATGACGTTATCAATAATGAAAATAAGGTATTTTTTATCCCAACATTTGGATATCCGGGTTCAGATAATATGTTATTGTCCGAAGGAAATTTCCCCGACCCAAATTTTGCTGTTGGCAGAATAGCTGCAAGAACTCCTGATGATATAAAAGCATATCTTAATAAAGTAAAAGAATATGAATTAGCCTCTTTTTCCCCGCAAACTATCGAAGATAAATATTGGATGAAAAGGGTATTGCATTTAGGAGGAGGAAATACAAATTTTGAACAGGCTGCTATAAAAAATGGACTTTTAAGTATGGAGTCAATACTTGAAAACTCCTTAATGGGTGCAGATATAAGCACCTATTATAAAACTAGTACCGATATTTTACAATCTGCTACTTCAAGTGAAATAAAAAACACAATCAACAAGGGTGTAAATATAATTACATTTTTTGGCCATTCAGGAGTTGGAACCTTTGATTTCAGTTTGGAAAGTCCTGGAGAATATACTAATTTCAAAAAATACCCACTTATTAATTCACTGGGTTGTTATTCTGGAAATATTCATACAATTCAGAAAGGAATTAGCGAATCTTTTGTTTTTGAAAAAGATAAAGGGGCTATAGCCTTTTTAGCATCTTCAGGAACTGCTTTTATAAGTGCATTAAGTAATTATGCCATTGAATTTTATGATAAAATCGGAAACACTTCATATGGAGAAGAATTAGGGCTGATTAATAAGTCCATGGCTAATAAATACCGGTATGAATCTTTCTCAAACCTGGCATTTTATCAACAACAAACTTTTCACGGTGACCCTGCTTTGACTTTGTATAATAATTCAGGCCCGGATTATATTTTTGATTATAATAGTGTTAAAACAATTCCATCTTTAATCACCTCTAATACTAAAGAATTTGAACTTTCATTTGATATAGTAAATATTGGAAAAGCGATATCCGATAGTTTGGAATTAAGATTTGAATATCAATTGCCATCCGGATTATTTTTTGATACAATTTATAGTAAAGTGTTAGCGCCAGTTTCTAGATCAACTTACAGGATAAAATTAAAAAATGCAGGTGTTGACGCAATAGGGAAAAATACTATTTTTGGAGCTATTGATCCTTTACATAAAGTGGAAGAGAAACCCGACCCTGATTCTAAAAACAATAATAAGCTTGAATATGAATCTCAATCAGGATTTAAGTTTTACATTCTTGACAACACCGCTTTTCCGGTTTTTCCTGACCCATATGCAATTGTGAATAATAAAAGTATCACTTTGCAGGCATCGGCAAGTAACGCTTTTATTGAAAAAATAAATTTTATTTTTGAAATAGATACTACAATTCTTTTTAACAGCCCGTTGATGAAAAAAGAAATAATTGCAGCAAAAGGCGGTCTGATTGGTTGGAAGTTGCCATTTGATTTGGAGCAAAATAGAGTGTATTATTGGCGGGTTAGCCCGGATAGCTTAGATCCTGAGATAGGATATCTATGGCAAAATTCATCGTTTATTTTTATTCCTGGCAGCGCTACTGGCTGGAATCAGAGTCATTATTTTCAATTGAGAGATAATAATGGCTATAATCAGATTAATGTTAATGAAGATAGAAAATTTATTTTTCCTCCAAGCGAATTATTTGTTCAAATGAGGAACGGCTTTTATCAGGAAGAAGTAATTGGATATAGGTTAAATTTGGGTATAAGGTATACTTCTGTAAGACCGTGGCTTTTTACTACAGGCGGTGCAGTTAGTTTTGTTATTCAAGATCCTGATTTGGCATCTAATGCCTTACCCGGGGGCATTAAAATTAATAATGGTGGTGATTTTGGGAGTGTTTATAGTTCTGAACATGCTACTAGAAGAAATTTTACTTTTTATACCCGGACACCTGAAGAAAGAAAAAATGTTATTGACTTCATGACCAATGTAATTCCAGAAGGAAGCTATGTTACTTTTTTTACCGTATTAAATAATCAGGCAGATGATATTTATGCCAATGAATGGGAAAATGATACTCAAATATTTGGCAAAAACATAATTTCATTACTTGAATCTGAAGGTGCTCAGAATATTCGAAATCTGGCAGAAAATGGCACAAAGCCATACATTTTTATGTATCAAAAAGGGAAAAGGCCAATTGCAGAAAAAGTAGCCAGCGATCCAACAGAAATTATAGAAAGTCAAATGTCCATTCCATTGAAAGGAAATGAAGGCATACTCAAAACTGTCGAAATTAAAAACGCGTCTAAATGGGAAAAAGTAGTGTATAAACTATCTGAAAAAGAAACGACGGACACTGTAAGTATGAAAATTATCGGTATTGATCAAAATAATATAGAAAAGGTTCTTTTTGATAATATTTTGGTACCTGAGTTAGATCTTAGCCAAATAGATGCAGCAATTTATCCTTCATTAAAAATTCACCTGATCATGAAGGATGTAGTAAAAAATAATGTACCACAAGTAGAGTATTTACGGGTTTTTTATAATGAAATGATTGATGTAGCAATAGATCCGTCTTCCTTTTTTATTTTTAATAAAGATTCAGTGGATCAGGGTGAATTATTTAAAATGGCAGTATGTGTCCGAAATCTTTCTACATTAAATACAGATAGTATTGATGTTAAGTATTATGTAATTGATCTGAAAGACAACAAAGAGATATATAAAAATCAGGTTTACCGCAAAATAAATCCACTGGATACACTTAATATTTCATTTTCATTAAATACTGTCGATATTTCAAGTGAGTATTTACTGGTTACAGAAGTTAATCCACAAAAAAGGTTTGCTGAAAAATATTACTTTAATAATATTGGAAAAAGAGCTTTTAAGGTTAAAAAGGATATGAAAAACCCATTAATGGACATATATTTTGATAACATTCAGATTATGGATGGGGATATCGTTTCCTCAAAACCTGAAATAAAAATTATAGTGAATGATGATAATCAATATTTATCAATAAACGACCCCAACTTACTTGAAGTCAAGTTGGATACCGGACGTAACCAACTCGTAGTTATTCCAATGAACAGTCCTGAAATAAAGTTTATACCTGCTGATCAAAATAATAAAACAGCAAAATTATTTTATTCACCAACACTAAAAGAGGGTGAATATAAACTAATTGTTCAGGCTTCAGATGCGTCAGGGAACAAATCAGGTTTAAACCCCAGGATTATTAATTTTAGAGTTGTTGAAAAACAAAGTATTAGTAATGTTTTAAATTATCCTAATCCTTTTTCAACGTCAACACAATTTGTCTTTACTCTGACAGGAAATGAAGTTCCGGATATTTTGTCCATTACAATTATGACGATATCAGGTAAAGTAGTTCGTGAAATTAGTAAAAATGAACTTGGTCCGTTGCATGTTGGTGTTAATAGAACGGAATACAAATGGGATGGTACAGATGAATATGGAGTCCGTCTGTCTAATGGTGTTTATCTCTATAAAGTCAACACTAGAAAGACAAATGGTGAAGTTTATGACAATTTTAATAATACCAAAACTGATGTTTTTTTTAATCAGGGTTTTGGTAAAATGGTTATTATGCGATAGTGCTAATCTAAAGACTTTTGCGTTTTAAAAATAAAAACCGCTGCATTAAATTATAAAAACCCCATGCTCCTTTTAATGAATATACAAAAAAATGTTTACAATAAATGAAATCACTATCCGCCCAAAAAAGAAGTTTTCATTAGGATGGAGTGAAATTTGGGAGTATCGGGAATTAATGTTTTTTTTTGCTTGGAGAGATATTAAGGTTAGATATAAACAAGCGGCACTAGGTATTTTTTGGACCTTGCTGCAGCCTTTGGCTATGATGTCTATTTTTTTTGTGTTGATCTATCGGGGCCTGGGTATCCCCACGTCAAATCTCCCGGCCCCATTATATTATATGTCTGGCCTGCTAATATGGAATCTGTTTAATAGCACAATCACCAATGCATCTCAATCCATGATTAATCATGCCGGGATAATTAAAAAAATATATTTTCCTAGATTGATTATTCCTATTTCGGCATTGTTAACCGCATCATTTGACTTCCTCATCAATGCAGTCTTATTTTTTATAATGGTAAGTTATTACCAGATAAATGGCGACTTACTATTTTCCTGGATTTCAATGATAGTAATGTTGATAATAGCATTTTTTTTCACTGCATTAACTGCATTTAGTTTAGGTGCTTTATTGTCAGCAATAAACGTCAAATATAGGGATGTGAGATATGCATTGCCATTTTTTATTCAAACTTTGTTTTTTTTTACACCAGTTATGTATGATGCACATATTATAAAAAATAATTTGATTTTATCTGTTCTGGAACTGAATCCCCTTAATTTTGGCATTCAGGGCATTAGATTAAGTTTAGATCAAAACTTCAATTTTGATTTATTAAATATTCCGGCACTTTCAATTTTAATTTGCTGTATTCTTTATGCAATAGGGCTGTATTCTTTTAGACATATGGAAGCATATTTTGCTGATTTGGTTTGACCATACCTTTATGCTATTTCAAATAATACCTTTTAAAATGGAACGGATTATCTTTTTTTAATTTAAAACTTCTTAATTTATAACTTGGTAAAAACATACTAAAACATTATTTATTGATGCATTTTTAAAATTGATTAAGTTAGGGCAAATTTTAAAAATAAGAAGTTTTGTATATTTGCTATGATGTAATTTTTTAATCTAATTGGCCTTTAAGACACCATATTGAAACCTATAATAGAAGTAAAAAGTGTTTGGAAAGAGTACCCACGGGGTGTGGATCGGAAATATAAAAGTTTGAGAGACACTATTTCAGGATTTTCAGAAAACTGGTTTAGAGAAAAGACAGAAAAATTTTGGGCACTTACAGATATAAACTTTTCATTAAATGAAGGCGAATCATTTGGTATTATTGGTAGAAATGGCGCAGGGAAATCGACATTACTAAAAATTTTATCAAGAATTACCCCCCCTACTAAAGGTGAAATTGTTTTAAGAGGACGAGTATCTGGATTACTTGAGGTAGGAACTGGATTCCATCCGGAATTAACAGGCAGAGAAAATATCTTTTTTAATGGCTCTGTTATTGGAATGTCTTACAAAGAGATAAAAGCAAAATTTGATGATATTGTAGACTTTTCAGGCATCAGTTCATTTATTGACTCTCCTTTAAAGCACTATTCAAGTGGTATGCAAATGAGACTTGCTTTTTCAGTGGCATCACATTTACAATCAGAAATATTTATTATTGACGAAGTATTGGCAGTGGGCGATATCGAGTTTCAAAAAAAATGTATCGAAAAAATAAAAACTATTTCTTCAGAGAATGGTAAAACCATCATTTTTGTAACCCATGATATTAATGTTCTAAAAAACCTTTGTCAAAAAAGTATGCTTATATCCGCCGGTAAATTGAGCCTTATTTCAAATACACAGGAAGTTTTAAATCAGTTCTACAAAGAAAATAATATATTAGCTAATCAGGAATTGAATTCCCTAAAAAGAAGTTCTGGTAATCAGGAAGTGTTTATTTCTGGAGGTAAAATTTGGCAGGTTAATAAAAATAATGAGCATTTTATTGTTCAATCTTTGTCTGACATAAACATTGAAATAGAAATACAAACAAGTAATATGCTTATAAGTAAAGAAATTAAATTAGACCTTGGAATAAACGGAGCTTTAGGTCAAAGATTAACCTGGATTAGCACTACAATTGATTTAACTTTAGTGAAAAATCCTGGCAGCAAATCTGTTCTTTTCAAAATTCATTCCTTTCCTTTTGTCCCGGGCACGTACGACTGCAATATTCATGTATCATACAATGGAATTGTTGCTGATTGGTTGAAAAATGTATTAACTTTTACAGTGGTTAAAGGTGATCATAATGATATGCCGTCCGACCAGGGAAATGTCCTTTTAAATTATACTGTTCAATGACATTTTATTTCCAAAAATTAAAGAGCTTGTATCGAAAGTCTTTACACATCGGAACAGACATTAAAGAATTATTATGGGCTGAACATTTTCATGACTATATAAATAGTATGGAAGAAATTAAAAAACTTCAATTAGCTCCAAGGGGTTGGGCTGCTAATTATTCCATGCTTTTTATCATTACTAAAATAATTAATGAATTTAAACCGGGGAAGATACTGGAGTTCGGACTTGGAGAATCAAGTAAACTTATTTCAACTTTAATAAATAACTTGGACGAAATTGAAAATCATCTAATAATAGAAAGCGATTCAGATTGGATAGATCATTTTAAAAATAATTTTGAGCTGTTGCAAAAATCAAAAATTGTTAAAACACCTGCTTTTTTACATGAAATTAAAAAACAACAGACTTTAATGTATGATTTACCTAAGACAAATGTTTATTGCGATTTTGAACTTTTCATTATTGATGGACCTAAAGGAAGTAGAAATTTTTCGAGATTCAATATTTGTGAAATAGCCGACAATTTTAAAACGGATAAAGAATTTATAATTATTATTGATGACGCCGAAAGAAATGGTGAAATCCAGACGATTACCGAATTACAGAAAATCCTGAATAAAAACAAAATTATATTTGATAAAAACACTTTTACTGGATGCAAAACACAATATGTTATTGCAACTGAAAAATACAAATACGCACTATCGTTATAAAAGTCTATACTATTAATGGAATTGAATTTGACCTGTTGCTTATTATATAATTGTATTATAATGGCTTATCATTCCATACTTTATGTATTTATATAAAGGGTGTTTGTTGTATTTTTTATTATATTTAAAGTATCCTAACTTATATTACCTCATATCAAGAATAAAGAATAATAAATTCTTCACTCTATTATGGTGAAAAATTTACTCCAGACTTATAATAAATAACATTCAATAAAAGATATTTACGGGAAAAATGATATTGATTATAATTTAAAAATTCTCGGAGAAATAGAAGAGAGATACAATACTTTGCATTTATCCCGATTTCTGGTTATTCTTGAAGCCGGCTATAGTATTTATACACTTATTTATTACTAAAATGTTTAAAGTTATTACTAGTATTTGATTTATAAGTCTTTGTACGAATAATGAATATTTTTAAGACCCCAAAAACAAGATATTTGTTCATTTTAATATATTTTAAGAGTAAAAATGATAATAAGCTGAAGAGTGAAAATATAAATCACGAATTGTAAGTTTTTTAAATTTTAAATGGGATGGCTTTTGATGAACATCTGTTAAATATAATAGCTGAAAAAATTAACATTAAATGCAGAGTTTAAGTAAAAAAATATTGATAGTTGATCCTTCCTTTGAACTTGGGGTTGTTGGCCCTGCAAAGTTTACAGGAATTATTAAAAGGAATTGGCCAGATGAAACTGATGTATTAACTGAAAATTCCAAAAATCCTCAGATCATTTCTGTAAATTATCGATTAAACTATTTTAAAAGGAAATTAACACAATTTTTTAATCGGGATATTTATCATAAAAAAATTATAGAACTTATTTCTCGGGATGATATCTATAGCCACATTATTTTTAACAATGGTATTATTGGCTTTGGTTTTAAAATTCCTGCAGGAAAAAAAATTAAAGTTGTGCATATGATAAATCATGAAAAATATGCTATCCTGAAACCGTACTTTAGCTTGCGTTATTTGGCTGAATTATTCTATGTTTGGATGGAAAAAAAAGTGATTAAAAATGAAGAAAATCTTATTGTCAACTCACAATACCTTAAAAGTAAACTGATACAAGATTTTGGAATTCTACACGAAAAAGTATTTATTTTAAAAAAATCCATTGAAATTCAAAAATATAAATTTAACGTTGATAGATTTCAACAAGACATAATTAGAGTATTATTTGTGAAAAACAACTGGGAAAGGGGTGGGCTGGAAGATGTGGCTAAGGCGCTTCGGCTGCTTACTGAATTTCGTTTTGAAATATCAGTAATTGGCCCTGGTATTAAAGAAAAAACCAAAATTGAAACACTTTTTCTTGATGCCGGACACATTAAATTAAACTTTGCAGGTTACCAGAGTGAAGAGGAGGTCATTAAGGCCATGAATAGTCATGATTTGTTTTGTGTGCCTTCTCGGTCAGAAGCTTTGGGTGTCGCTATTATGGAGGGTCTTGCCTCTGGAATTGCTGTTGTAACAACCAATGTTGGAGGAATAGGAGAGGTGACTAAAAACGGGGAGTTTGTTTGGGTATCTGAACCACAAAACGCAAGAAATCTTGCTGATGTAATAAGCAATTGTATTCAATTAGAAACAGAAAGGAAAAGTAAATCCATCAGCGGACGAAATTATATAAATGATAATTTTAACCACAACAGGATGTTAAAAGATTTACGTGATTATCTTTTACTTTCTTAAGCCTGAATGACTGGCTTCATATGCTTTTTTGAGCTGATGAATAATTTGGGGTAAAACTAGTTTTTTATCATATTGCAGACATGCTCCTGATTTTATATGAGATGAAATGAATTTTTTATGGTTAAAATGCATATATACCATAGCCTCAGCTAAAGATTCAGGGCTTTCCGGATTTATAGTCAAACCTGAATACGTGTCTATTAAATCTTCAGGCCCACCACAGCGGGTTGTTATAACTGGAAGACCTGATGCAAGAGCTTCCAACACAGCAATACCAAATGTTTCTACCCTGCTGGCACATATATAAACATCAGATTTTGCTAAAATTTCAGGAATTTCTTGGGGTGTTACCCAGCCTTTCAATTCAATATTTTTTTGTAAACCCAAATTTTTAATTAAGCGAAGAAACTTTTTCCGGAGAGTTCCATCTCCGATTAGGGTTAATTTAAATCCTAATTCAGGATGCACTGTTTTAATAATTCCACAAGCCTTTATTAAAATATCAAAGCCCTTTTGAACATTACATGCTCCTGTAGAAATAAAGCGTATATCATTATTTACAGTATTTTCATATTTTAATCGATAATCATCATGGTCAATATAATTTGGTATGTATATAACGTTTTTAACATTATAGTCATTTTTAAGTTTTAACATCAAGGTTTTACCGACAGCAATTACTGCAGATGCTGAATCAAACATTTTAGTTAGATATTCATTTCTCCATTTTTCAATTGACCCGTTTATAAAACTAGTGTTATGAATAGTGACTACATATGGTATTCCAAATTTAATGTACATTTTGTATGCTGCATAACCGGCTATATGATCGTGGGCATGAATTACATCATAGGGTTTACTTGTTATTCTTGAATGGAAAAATTTACAAAATTTATCAGCCCATTTTGATAAAAATGCTAAATTTTTCCGGGGCAGATAAAATGTAGAAAATTCAACTATTGTTAATTTATCAGAATTATAGATATGCTGTGAACTTAGTATAGAATTTGAAAATATCAAGTATTCAACTTCATGAATCTTTGACAAATCTTTTGCCTGTTGGAGCATATAAATACCGGCTACCGGATTTTTGGTATCCGAATGCCAGGATGGTATCACAGCAATTTTCAAATGCCTTGAGAATTATTTGGTTTAACTAATAAAGAAATTATTTTTTTCATTTAAGTATTTTTTTAGTCCATCTATTCCAGTGTTCATCAACCCATCTATTATAGATAGTCCCATGTTTTTCGAAGATGAAACCTGTTCATATTTATTATCTGTGATTATCTTTAGATTATTAGTTTGTACTAAACGAATACCATTGTCATAAAAAATGGATGCATCCTCATATTTATCGCTGCCTTTCCCACTGAGATAGGTCGTACCTTTAAGATATTTTGTTAAATTCAAATTGTACTCCGAAGATCTTCCTTCAACAGGCAAATCTGATGAAAGAAAGACTCGAACATTTATTTCAAGTAGATTCATGATGTTTTTAATAAAATAAATATTGACATCTTTTAAATACTCAAATTGTGATGCTGCCAAATACCAGGCAGCAATTTCCGGATAATATAGGTTAAAATACGTACATTTTTTATAGGCAGCGTATATCTTAGCTAAATGTTTAGCAGGCCAATCATTTTCCCAACTAATTTTAAGGTCTTTAATTAAATCAAAATCACTATGCTTTTTTAATGGAACGGTCAACCATTGAACATGATCTGATGTGTGGTCAGCTGATATTTTTACCCTCCGGGTTGGTCCGCTTTTTGTAAATTGAACATTATCATGAAATACAAATATGTCACTTGCTGCCATCTTCATAAAATATCCAATCCAGGGCATATAATTAGGCTGATGTATGGCTATCGTATTTTTAGGCACAGAAAAGAAATATTTTTATAAAAATCAAATTAAAATGAGTTATTTCAATATTAGATCAATGTTGAGATACGAAGTAGTTTTAATTTCCGGCGAATTATTTTAACATATTTCAATATATCCGTTATAAATACATGGTTTTATTATATGGTTTAGATAAAAAGAGGAAAGCCTTTTCACATGGATCTCAAATAATTTCGATTCAAGTAGTTTAAATAAATTGGTGATCCTTTAAAATCTACTTTACATATATAGTTTGTAATTCAACTTTTACTAATCTAAAATCCAAACTTTATTTAAATTTTTAACTACTATATAGGATTGATAATGTTTCAGCTTTTTTCTTTTAAACAGCTTTTAAATTAATTATTATTTTAATGGTAATTTATTACTGTTCGTGATCAATCCACCGAATTATTTCAAATGCTTCAGCATAGGTAGCATTGATTTGTGTACCTCTCACCACTGCCATAGATTTTATAAATTCATAATGCATATATGATTTATTTTCCTGAGTCTTGTAAGCGGATAATGCTTCTGTTTTTTTCCTCAGGTCTTCTCCGCTTATTAAACAAAAGTAATCTGTTGAAAAACTGAGATTATTCCATATCAGCTCATATCCTAAAATGGAGCAATTTTTAAAAGCTCTGATCCCTTCGGCTGTGACCGTGCTATGATCCTGATGAATATCATTCCGGGATGGTAGGATGACTATTTCTGGTTTGATCAGTTCTCTTAAACGGATCATTTCTTCCAATATTTCTTGCCTGACGTAATTTAACTTTCGGACACTATGCTTATAAATAAAAAGATGCTCCGGTTTGATTCCCATAATTTGTGTTGCATTGCGTACTTCAATTTCCAATTGGTTGGCTGGGAACTTATCTGGCACACTTTCATCAGCTGTCGAGAAAGCAGCATAATAAATTGTTGAACCAAGCCTAACAGCTTTTGCTATCAAACCTCCACACCCCAATTCACCATCATCAGTATGCGGGGCAAGTACAAGTATTCTTTTATTTTTTAGATTACTGGGCATAATCAATAGTATTTTTTGGTAACCGCTCCAGCAGTACAACAAAGTTTATGTATTGCAAATAGTTTACCAAATTTATTGAATTGGTTTTACAAATCTGAAACCCAATGTCTAGAAGCTTATTCATGCTATGCTCAGTATTATAAATTTGATCTGAAATGAAGTGCATTTCTACATATATAAATCTGATTTTATCGAATATATGCGGTTGGGTGTGCATGAAAATTTCATGTTCACCTCCTTCACAGTCCATTTTCATAAGGTCTATATACGAAAGCTGAAATTTATTTAATAACATTTCAATGTTCATGCTTTCCACAATTTCACTTTTTGTTGCATGGGGTAAGTAAGTTCTTAATAGACTATTATTTTGATCCCTCGAAAGTAAAAGTGTTCTTTTCTCATTATCCATTGCTAAAGCAGATTGAACTATTTCCGCATTTTTAACCCCGGCCTTTTTTAGGTTTTGCCTTAAAACAATGATATTTTTTGATGAAGGTTCCACTGCAATAATCCTGCAATTTTCCCCATAATGCCTTGAAGCATAAATTGTAAAAAATCCGTAATGCGCTCCAATATCTAAAATTACAGGTTCTTCATTTTGTAGATTCGGAAGTTTATAAATTTGTTTTTGAAATATTTCCTGAAGAATTTCAACTCCATTTTTATTTAGTCGGTAATTTAAATTAAGATGAAATTTGCGATTTAAATATTGAAATATAAACCACTTAAAATGTAGATGATGATATAAAAAATATTTTAGCTTACTTAGCATCCAGATATTTTATTATCTCTGCCACAATTCTTTTACCTGCTTGGCCATCACCCAAACAATTACTGTGATATTTTGGCCTTAGCCATGTTGACACAGTCTCCAATATCTTTTTTTTATCCGGTCCTGTAATAATGTTCCATCCTTCCTTAACCGTTTCTATCCATTCTGTTTGTTTATCCAGAATGATTCCTGGCACTTTATGAAAATAGCTTTCCTTAATAACGCCACCTGAATCTGTTAGTACAAAAGCTGCATTTTTAATTAATTTCTGAGTTTCCCAAAAACCTTGTGGTTCAAGAACTTGAATTTTATTGCTATCCAGCAAATATTGAAAATCATAGGATGAAATTGCTTTGGCAGTGCGGGGGTGTATTGAAAATTTTACCGTATATTCCAATTCTCTAATTGCTTCAAGAATTTCCTTAAGATTATTTTTTTCATCAGTATTGGCTGCACGATGGCAAGTCACAAAAATATATTTTTCACTTTCAAGAATTGTAGATTCCATATGCGACCTGTTTTTGAAAAGCAAATCAAGACTGATATCACCTGTTACAAAAACATTGTTTTGCCTTCCTTCAGCAATTAAATTTGATCTGCCGGATTCTGTTGGGGTAAAAAACAAATCTGTAAGTGCATCAGTGATAAGTTTATTGACTTCTTCCGGAATGCTTTTGTCAAACTCCCTCAAACCCGCTTCCACATGAGCAATTGGAATTTTTCTTTTAGCTGCCGCTATTGCCCCGGCAGCAGTAGTGTTTGTATCTCCATAAACTATTACTAAATCAGGAGTTTCTTTTTCCAAAATTTCATCAACACCAATTATACATTTAGCTATTTGAATATTGTGATAATCACTTCCGATACCAAGATTATAATGTGGTTTAGGCAGCCCTAGTTCGTCAAAAAAATGACCAGACATATTGTGATCATAATGCTGACCTGAATGTATGATGATATGTTCGATATTCCTTTCACATGTTATTGCTCCGTGTAAACCAGCCAATTTTATAAACTGGGGTCTTGCGCCAACTAAGGATAGTATTTTGTATCTCCTTTTATTCATCCTGGAATTAATGGATAATTTGAATTTTTATTTTGTTATTAGTTGAAACCTTTATCATCCAAACATCACAAACCATGTAAATTAAACAGGGTGATTCCATATTTATTTTTAAAAATAAATTTAAGTGTATGAAATAGGTTTGCTTATAATAAATTCTAATTTTTTGTTAGTTTATCGCCAGCTTGTTCTGTAATAAAGTTTATTATTTTTTTGGCTTGTTCCTCCCAACTATACTTTTTAATAAGAATATCTTTTTTAATTGTTGATTGAACTGCACCCATTAGCTTCCATTCCTCATATTTTAGTAAAATATATGCCTTTAAACCACTGATGTCAGATGGATCGTACGCAATATAGCCTGCATTTAAAGTTGAAAACATGGCTTCTATTTCAAAGTCCGGAACTCCCTTAATTAGACATATTATCGGGTTTCCTGCTTCAAAGTATTCAAAAAGTTTTCCGGTAACTAATCCCTGATGTTCAATACTGGATGATGTAAGTAACAAATTAATGTGACTTTTTTCCTGAATTTCCATTGCTTCTGGTCTTGTTACAAAACCTGCATCCACAAAGGAAGAATCCAACCCTTCAGATTTAATCCATTCATGCATCCTTTTACCATCTTTTCCTGCATATAAAAACTGAATATCATTTAATTGTATCTTTTGGTCTGATATCAAAGAATTAATAGCGCGAAATAGAAGCCTTGGATCTCTGAAATCGAGAAATAGTGACCCTGAATATGAAATTGTAAACCTATCAAACTGCGTTTTTATTGGTCTAAGATCAACTCCTTTGAAAATTGTAATGACATTTTCATGATATTTCATCATTTTTTTACTGATGCCATCGGATACACAAGTGATAAAATCAGCTTTTTTAAGTATCTTTTTTTCAGTCCATTTTTGAAATGGCACCCAAATCGTATTTTTATAAATCGGCTCTATATGCAGATCCCGGAAATCAGCGACCCATTTGATATTAGGATATTTTATTTTGAGTAAGTAAGCTATTATATGATCCGAATAGGGCATAAACGAAGAAAACACGATATTAACATTTTTCTCCCGAATCAATTTGCTCCCTGTTAAAAAACCATGTATGATATATAATAAGGCACCCTCTGCCAGAAATAAATTAAATGGAAAACTTCGCTGTATTTTTATAAACCAGCTAATAAAAAAAGAACTTTTTTTGTCTTCAGTAAATTGAGCCCCTGACTTCGATTTTACACCATTTAGCCAGCCAATTATTCTTCTGTAGTCAAATGTAAATGATTCTATACGACTGATATTTTGGTGCAGTGGCAAAGGTTCATTTGGCAGGTACTTTCTATTGTCTGTAGTAATTAAATAAGATTTACCTGTAGCTTGACTAAGTGCTCCAGATAAATAGTAATTGCGATAAACACCACTATTCCTGATTGGAGGATAATGGTAATGAATAAAGAGAAATTTTAAGGATTTTTCTTCCAATTAACAATTTATTTCAATATAAATTTTCGAATATATTGAAGCTCTGCATTGTGGCTGAATCATAAGAAAGAGTGGTTGATGTTAATCTTAAAATCGAGCATCATGTAAAGCTCTTAATTGTTCACAAGTTGGAGTCAGATATATTTTAAGTCTTATGATATATCAGTCATGTTTGTTTTTGACTATCTTATAAATTTCCCCTGCGATCAACTTATCATCAAATTCCCGAATGGCCTTTTGCCTTCCTGCCTTTCCCATCATTTCCCGGCTTTCATTATCCAGATTTAAAAACTTTAAGAATGCACCGTGTAAGGATGCAGCATTTTTAATTTCTACCAAATATCCGTTTATATCGCTTTCCACGGCTTCACGACATCCTGCCGTGTCAGTCGTGATGACAGGTTTTGACATAGACATCGCTTCTGTGATAGTTCGTGGAATAGCTTCCCTGTATGAAGGAAGTACAATACAATCTGATTTGGCAATAATATTACGGACATCTTTTATAAATCCATGGTAATAAACGACATCTTCATCTACCCAGCGCACTAAATCATCTTTATCAATTGTCGCAGGATTTTCAGAGTCCAACTCTCCAACAACCCAAAATTCGGCATCTTTCCTTATTGACTTAGTACATCGTGCAGCCTCAACAAACTCTCTGATACCTTTATCGTAAAGCAATCTTCCAATAAATGTAAATACCGTTTTATCTTTTTCTTTAAAACTGGGGTAGGGGTGGTACCAATTAGTGTTTACACCACAACCCTTGACGGAAATAGCTTTATCACCTCCAACGATTCCTAACTGCGCAAATAATTCTCTGTCTTCAATATTTTCAAAAATGAACTTTTGATGACATCCTGCTGATATCCGATAAAGCCAGGACATTATTTTTCTTACAAAACCCTTATGAATAAAAGCGTAACCTAATCCAGTAACTACAGCAATTGACTCTATTCCTGATATCCGGGCAGCAAAGCCTCCATAGATATTTGGTTTGTTTGTAAAGTGAAGTATAACATCCGGTTTTATTTTTTTATATCGCCTGATAAGTTCTAAAAACAACAAAATATCTTTGATGGGATTGGTGCTGTCTCTGTCTAACATCCTGATTCCATAATGACGCACAGATGGATATTTTTCTTTATATGTCAGATATTCATCAACGGGGGCAATAACAACCACTTCCATGCCCTCTGATATAAATTTATCAATCAGATTGAGCCTGAAATTGTAGATATTCCATGTGGAATTAGCTACTAAAGCAATGATCTTTTTAGTTGAAATTGTTATAGATATTTAAAGTTATAACCCTATTTGCTGAACCACTTGTTTGATCTCTTGTTCGTCAGATTTTGGATAAATTAAAAGGGCATTTTCTTCGTCCACAACTATATAGTTTTGTAAGCCTTTGATAACTATTATTTTATCATTATTAGACATTACTATAAGATCATTGGTGTTGATCAAATTAATATTTTTACCTATTGCCACATTGTCACCCGACGGTTCAAAAAATGCATGTAAACTATTCCATGTTCCCAAGTCACTCCATCCAATATCAGCAGGTATTGTATATACATTTGCGGCATTTTCCAAAATAGCATAATCTATGGAAATACTTTTTGTTTTTGGATATACTTTATCTATATAAGCTTGTTCAGTATTAGTATTAAAATGACTTTTTTCGGCAGACAGAACTTCAAAAATGTCTGGTGCATAGTTTTGAAATGACTTTATAATTGATTTTACACTCCATATAAACATACCGGCATTCCAAAGATAATCACCGGAAGCCAAATATTGACTTGCCGTGTACGCATCCGGTTTTTCTTTAAAGGAATGAACTTTATAAATATTTTGCAGCGCCTTTTCTGGAAGAGTTGTAATATCTGAATTCACAGGCTCATTAGCTATTGGGGCTTTATTATAATTGATATAGCCATACCCGGTATCTGGTCGGGTAGGTTGAATTCCCAATGTAACTAAAACATCACCGGAAGCTGCAAAATCAAAAGCTTGGCGCATCAATTTTAAATATAAATTTTCTTTCATTATGACATGATCAGCAGGAAGTACAGCAAATACTGCCTCAGGATTAATGGCATTAATTCGCAACGCTGCATATGCCACACTAGGTCCCGTATTATTTGTACTTGGCTCGCAAAGAATGTTGTTTTGAGGAATTTCTGGAATGTGCAATAAAACCAGATCTTTATATCTGGTATTGGTAATGATGAATATATGGTCGGTAGGTACCAGTTCCAAACATCGTTCGAAGGTCATTTGAATTAATGATTTTCCTATTCCGGTTATGTCTAGAAATTGCTTTGGCCGGTCAATGGTACTGGATGGCCAGAAACGGCTTCCAACTCCCCCTGCCATTATAACAATATATTTATTCATAATTAAATTTAAGTTGTTTCTTGAATCTTATTTATCTTAATGTAGTAAACTTAAATTACTTTAAGATTTTTATCAACACAAGAAATTTAAAGTCAATATATAGTAATTAAATGATTATTTTTAACAGTAATTTGACCAATAGGTTCTGACATTGTTTTCATGTTATATTCATTTAGAAGGGCTTTGACTTCTTCAACTGCATGTGTATCAACAGCAATTAAAAGCCCGCCACTTGTTTGAGGATCAGCCAATATATGTAACATAGTTTCATAATCTTGATTTTTATTGTATGAAATATGATGACCATAAGATTTTAGATTTCTTAAAGTGCCTCCGGGTATCGCTTTTTGTTTTATTAATTCATACAGACATTCAGAAATCAATGGTATCTTATTACTAAATAAGTCCGCACTAACATCGCTGCCTTCACACATTTCTGTCAGATGGCCTATAAGGCCGAATCCGGTCACATCAGTCATCGCTGTAACACCTTTGACGCTGCCCATGATCTGACCAATTTTATTGAGCTCCATCATTTGATTGGCAGCAAGATTTTTATCTTTTTCTGACAAAATACCTTTTTTCTCTGCAGTCGTTAGAATGCCTACACCGAGTGGTTTAGTTAAAAAAAGTAAATTACCGGGTTTTGCTTGATTGTTTTGTTTAATCTGATCAATTGGCACTAATCCATTAACAGCCAGGCCAAATATGGGCTCCGGACTATCAATGCTGTGGCCTCCGGCCAAAGGAATACCTGCTTCTAAACATATACTGCGGCTACCTTCAATAACTTTACGGGCAACTTCAGATGAAATTTGATTAATTGGCCAGCCTAAAATTGCAATGGCAAGGATTGGCTTGCCCCCCATGGCATATACATCGCTAATGGCATTAGCCGATGCTATTCGGCCAAAATTAAAAGCATCGTCAACAATGGGCATAAAAAAATCTGTTGTAGAGATAAGTGCGGTTCCATTGCCAAGGTTATACACCGCAGCATCGTCTTTACTATGATTACCTACTATTAGGTTTTTATTATCAGGTAATGCAAAATTAGTGGTTAAAATTTCTTCAAGAATATTTGGCGCAATTTTACATCCGCAACCAGCCCCGTGTGAAAATTGGGTAAGTTTTATTTCTGTCATGATTTCAAATTTAAAAATATATGGTATTTGGATTAAATTATTTGTGCCAGCTTCAGAAGCTTTGAAATTGAAAATATTTTAAATTATACTGTACCCGAAAATTGTATCAATCTGTTCATATTTTCTGTTTTGTCTACTTTTTTACAGGGTATCACTTCCATGGAGTCTGCGACGTTGTTTTTTTTATCCAAACTTTTAATGTAGGACTTATCATAATATTTCAACAAAATTTTAAATGATTCTTTAATATTGTCTTCAATCAGAAAATTAATTGCAAGTTTGGTTTCTAACCCTCCTAATCGCTTTTTTATCCTAATGATGGCATTGACTAGTTTTTCTCTGTCCAGTTTTCCATATTCTTTAATAATATTTTCAAGCCTTTCTTCAAATGGAATGTCCAGAAAAAATATCGGAAAATGGTTCATTTTTGACCAAAATTTAAGCGGAAGATTTACAGTGCCAATTCTTTGACTTTCATCTTCAATCCAGATTAACGGATCAGTATTTGATTTTGAATATAATGAAATTGCCAGAAGATTTTCAAACATTTCTTGCGAAGGTTGTTCGGGCATTCCTATATTGCCAAAAGCAGATCCTTTATGACATGCTAATCCTTCTAAATCAATAACTGCATGCCCATTTTTTCCCATTTCTTTTAATATGCCCGTTTTCCCCGACCCTGTGTACCCACCTATAATGTTTATCCGATATTCTTTTTCAAACTGCGCTATAACCCAGGACCTGAAGGCTTTGTAACCCCCATGAAGTGTATACACCTCAAACCCATATAGATCAAGTAACCAGGCTATTCCGCTGCTTCTCATGCCTCCCCTCCAACAATGAACTAATATTTTTTTTTCGGAAGGATTATTTTTTGAATTGGAAATGATCTCAGTTTGTTCTATAATTTCCCTCATCCTTAAGCCAAAAAATTCTAGCCCTCTTTTAATCGCGTTTTCACGGCACTCTTGTTTATAAATAGTTCCTACTTCAGCCCTTTCATCATCTGAGAATAAAGGAATATTTATAGATCCTGGAATATTTGCATGCCTGTACTCGCTTGGAGACCGAACATCTATAACAGGAAAATCCTGCGCTAATTCAATAAATTTTAAAATATGTAATGACTTTATGGACAATTAGTATAAGTTTAAGTTTGTAAATTATCTCCCGTAATCATCTTGTAATCGGACTATATCATCTTCATCTGAAGGAAAACCTTGGTTTGTGTGTTGCCAAATTTCTGCAATGACTCCCCACTCATTTAATCCGATTAACCGATGCCGTTCTGCACTGTTTAATGATAAAAGTTCACCTGTTTCCATCATTTGCAACTCCTTCTCCTCGTTGTCATCACTCTTTATATATGCAGCCTGCCCTTCAATAAGCTTCCACAATTCCCTCCTGCGGTTATGATATTGCCAGGACAGCCTTTGGTGGGGAGCTACACAAAGAATTTTGGGGCTTAATGGAAATGGTAAATGTAATATCTCTGACGCCTGCTCCGGGAAAAAAAGCGCCACAAATAGCTTGGTATCTGTTTCTGATATGACAAAAAAACCACCCCATGGACGATTAAAATCATATGAATTGATATTCAGATTTTTAGCCTTTAATTTTAATCGGATATTTTCTAAAAAAAGAGATTTGGTATCTATGGACATATAATATTTTTCAATTTTTGTTAAATACTAATTTTTATATTATTGAAATTACCCAACATTACTTGAGATTTATGGAGCACTTTTTATCTGAAGCTTCATCATACATAGTTTTTTCAACCCTCAGAATGGGATGTTTTTTAAATATTTAAATGAAATATTGCACTATTTTTCTTAAAGGCTTTAACCATAATGTATAAAAATAAGGGGTAAGATGGTTGATTGACCAGGCCATTTTATCTTCTTTATTTGCTTTTAATCGTGCTATAAAATTTTGATTACTGGCCCCTCCCACACGCATTTTTATTATTGTTTTTGGCAAATAAGCGCATTTACATTGGTATTTTTGTAAAAAGCGAAGCATTAGTTCATAATCAGCGGCTGTTTTCAGAGATAAATTAAAGGTGCCATACTTTGCGTATATTTCCTTTCTCACAAAAAAAGTTGGATGAGGTGGCATCCAACCATAATAAAATGATCTTTCATTATATTTACCTGACCGCCATTTACGGATGATTTTTGATGTATTTTTCTGATCTACATAAAATAAATCAGCATATATACATTCTAGGGAAGGGTCTGATATAAAATACTTGGTTACTTCATTGATGACGTTGTCATCAGTATAAAAGTCATCTGAATTGAGGATGCCTATTATATCGCCACTGGCAAGGGATATACCTTTATTCATGGCGTCATAAATTCCACTATCTTTTTCTGATACAACAATTTTTATATGGGAATATTTTTTAACAATATCCAGCGTTTGATCTTTGGATTCACCATCTATAATGATATGTTCAATGTCTTCGTATTTTTGATCCTGGACACTCTGAAGAGTTTGATTAATAGTTGCAGCACTATTATAACTGGCCGTTATTATGGTAACTTTCATTTATTTATCTCGTCTTACAATACAGTTTTCGAGAACCAGCATATCCATGTTCGTCCTAAGATAACATTCCAGGGCATGTTCCGGATTATTAACGATGGGTTCATTTTCGTTAAATGACGTATTGAGCAATATAGGGACTCCTGTTTTTTTTCTAAACGTTTCTATAAGATGATAGTATCTTGGAGAAACTTCTTTGTTTACGGATTGAAGCCTGCCTGTACCGTCCACATGAGTAACAGCTGGAATAACAGTTCGCTTATGTTCTTTTATGGGAAATACTTTTTCCATAAATGGAACTTTATCTTCACATTCAAAGTACTCCTTTACATAATCTTCAAGGATGGATGGGGCAAATGGCCTGAAACTTTCTCTTCTTTTAATTTTTGAATTGATTAAGTCTTTTGCGTCATTTCGGCGTGGGTCAGCTAAAATCGATCGTGCACCTAAAGCTCTTGGCCCAAATTCAGCCCTCCCCTGAAACCAGCCAACTACTCCGGAATTGATAAGGCAATCAGAAACTATGTCCATTAATTGATCATCGGGGAATATTTCAAATTTAATATTTCGGTTTTTTAGGAAAATTTCTATTGCTTCATTCGAAAATTCACTGCCTGTGTACGCTGACCAAATCGCAGGCATTCGCTTTTCCTTTAATTGATGATTATATACGTATAGAGCAGCACCCATAGATATTCCTGCATCATGCCCGGCACTGGGAATATATATTTCTTTGAATGGCGTATTTGATGTTATTTTACCATTGGCCACAGAGTTCTGAGCAACACCTCCGGCAAGGCAAACTTTGGTAAGCCCTGTTTTTAAATGTAAATGATGTAATAGGTGGAATATAATTTCTTCGGTAAATCGCTGAACAGAAGCAGCAAGATCTTTATGGTATTGTGTTAAAGCTTCGTCTTTTTCCCTTTCTTTCCCAAAAAGGGCGATAATTTTTGGACTATATAATTTTGCAACAGATGGGGTATTATTATTTCCATAAGTCACTACTCCACTTTTTGTAGCATTAAAATAGGATAAATCCAGTTTGAAAAGTCCATTTTTATCCAGTATAACCACCTTACGAAGCTGATCAACATACTTTGGTTCGCCATAAGGTGCCAGACCCATGACTTTATATTCATCACCATAATGTGGAAATCCTAAATATTGGGTCATTGATGTATAAAAAATACCAATGGAATGTGGAAAATCAATAGAAACAATCTCTTCAATTTGATTTCCTCTGCCTATTCCAAACATGGTCGTGGTAAAATCACCTGATCCATCAAGAGATAGTAGTGCTGCTTCTTCATAGGGCGAAGCAAAAAAAGCAGATGCTAAATGCGCTTTGTGATGCTCGACTTGATGAATTTTAAGTTTAAGTATTTTTTTATCAATATTGGGAAATAATTTTTCAAATTCATCTTCCAAAGTTGATATTCTTTTTGAATTATCAAACCTGTCTTTGATGGTTGACCAACCAATTTGAGGGTGTGTTAAAGCAAAAAGTATTTTTTTCAGAAACTTGGCTTTCGGATCCCTGCCTATTGCTATATGATCAACTTGTTCAATACCAATTCCTGCTTCCGTCAGACAAAATTTTATGGCTTCTGATGGAAAACCTGCCCAATGTTTAATCCTTCTGAATCTTTCTTCTTCAGTTGCTGCTATCATGACCCCGTCTTTAAAAATCGCTGCCGAAGAATCTGCATGATAAGCGTTTAAACCTAATATATACATTTAATCAATATTTCTATGAATTAATTTTTATTCCAAATTCCTTCTCAATAACAGAAGTTATGCTAATATTATTTTTTTTAGCGATATATTCTATTTGATAAATTTTTGCATCTATGAGCATTTGGTACCAAAATCCTTGCAGAAAATGCCATACCATTCCTTGTATTCCATCTAAAAACCCCAATTTTAAAATATATCGGTATAAGTAGTATAATAAAGCTCTTAAAAAAAGTGGAAGTTTTAAATAAAACTGTTTTGAAGCTTTATTTTTAAAATCGGAGTGGTTGCCTCTTAAAAAATTATGTTTATTATCCAACCTGACAATAGCTTCTCGGGTCGAATAATTGTTATGTTTTGTAGTCCACCACACCAAATTATTTAAGTTCTCATCAACAATATCATTTTGAAGTAATTCCCATCGACCCTTCGTGAGTTGAATATGTTCATCCATCCATTTTTGTTCCATATAACCTGATGATACCCTGAATATCCGGTTTAAGACCATGGGATAGTAACCTCTTTTTATCCATTTACCCATGAAAAACACCCTGCACTTTACTTGAAACCCACCGATATCATCAGAGCAATTCTGTAGCTTTTCATTAATTTCATATGCCAGCTCTGGTAGTATAATCTCATCCGCATCCATTTTCATGATCCACTCTGTTTCAAAAGTACAATGATCAAGTGCCCATTGAAATTGTTGTGCATTATTTATGAATGTATTTTGATATACAATGGCACCTGATTTTTTTGCTATTTCTAGGGTAGAATCAGTAGAAAATGAATCTACTACTAATATTTTATTTGTAATTTGTTTAACACTTTGAATACAACGTTCTAAATGCAGATTTTCATTGTATGTGAGAATTATTACAGTGATCATTTTGTATTTTTTTTGTTCCACATTTAATTCAGGGAACAAGCGTTCTGACAAATATATATATTCGTAATGTATTAATAATCATAATGGATGTTAGCAATATTAATTCGGATACCTCCTCCAAAATAATGCTGATCCCTTTTTGTATCTATTGTTGTCTGTCTCCACATCACCTGAAAATCCAAAAAATAATTTTGGTAAAATTCATAACTGGCATCAAAATTAATGGCCTTAACCATAACTTTTTCCCCTTGACCTATATAATTTCCAAAATCTGTTTGTCTGTTATCGAAAGGTAAAAGTATATTTCCCCCCCAATTTTCACCTTTTTTATCTTTACCATATATAGTATTGATAATTTTTGTTTGAAGATAAATTCTATTTGTGGGTTTGTATCTGATAATAAATAAAAGTTCTTTAAAATTAGCACCTAATGGATGAGCTAGAGATTGATTAAAATTACTGTAATTGGCAAATGTCTGCGATGAAGAAAAGGAAGAAGTATCTGTAGATGCATAGGTATAAGGCATAACTGCATTGTATTCAAATTGTATGTCAAGATGGTCCGCATTTAATACATTAACATATTTTATTCCCAGTTGACTGCCAGTTCTTTTTGACCACCAGCCATTACTTTTGACGATTTTAGTTGGGTTAATCTCATTTGTTAATAATTGACCATAAATGGAAACACTTCTAAAAATATTGAATTTCATGTTTAGTCCTAATAATATGTTGTTAGACCTGCTATTTATATTTTCTAAGGTGCTGTACAAAATCAAAGGATTTAAATATGCCAAATCAAATTTGTTTTCTTTTTTATAAACGACACTTTCAAACAAACCAATTTCACACCAGGAATTTGGTTTAAATCCTAAATAATGAACCGCCACATATTTTTTTGGTAAAACTGCATATCCTGGGCTGTTTATTGCCGGAGGAGGGGAAGTTTCCGAAAATATACTCTGATATTGAAAATTTCCAAATTTAAAATTCATTTTAAAGTATAAGTAATTATGACTGTAGTCTGAAAGCAATAGTGATCTTATCCCGTTTCCAATAAAATGGTTGCCATGTCCAAGTTCAAGATTCAGGTTCTTAATAGGATTAAATCCAAAGTATGCTCGTGCAGTAAAAAAATCATAACCCTTCAGGCTTTTAATAACCGAGGAGTTATATTTTTTTATGGAACCTTGTCCCGGCAATACCCCAAATTCTTCAATTCTTTCTTCTAAATACGACAAATAATTTCGTTGGTTTTCAAGTATTTGAGTAAAAAAATACACTTTTTGGTCAATATAACCTCTAGCTTCAATTCCCCGTGTATTTTGAAATACAGGCCTGTCATTGTTTTTTTCATCGTAAAAGCTGATTTGCAAAATGGGATTAACATATAAGCTGAAGTTTTGCGTTTCCAGTTGTAAAAAGTTAGATCTGCTAAAATAAAAGGCTTTTAATTTTGGGGTTTGGTCAAAATATGTTTTATCTGGGCTAATTGTTACTGGCAGACTGTCGGTATTTTGAATGTAACTTTGATATCTGTCTTTTATCTTACCAGGCTCTAAAAATTCAATATTATCAGAGAGAACATGCAAAATGTCGTATTTGTCTTTTTGAGTAAGCAGGGAATCTTCAAAAATGGCCCTAAAATAATTAGTGAGCTCTTTTCGATTATAATTATTGATGCTATTAAATATTTCTGAATTCCTGTTTAACAAAAGTTCAGCTCTGTCATAGATATGATAAGCTATATCTCCTCGGAGCAAATAAGGTGATTGACTGCTTAAATTGGTATTTAAAGAAAATAGAATGAAAAGAATGAAGCACCATTGATGAAGTAAATGTAATTTACTTAAAAGAACAACGTTACAAATTGCTTTTTTAACTTTAATCAATATTTTATACATAGCTGCAATAGCAATTATAACATTCAATTTAATTCCATGTACACAGATATAATATAATCTGATGTATTTAATATAAATATACTTAAATATTTTTTATGATTCTAAAGATCTTATTGTTTTACAATTTATAGCTGATAATTTCCGTAAATAAATTAATCATGGATTGTATAATGCTAATATGTTTTCACAAGGCGAAGAATCAATTTCTGTAAGTGTTGGTAGATAATCAGCGTTGTATAATTTATAGCCAGCATCTGTAAGTATATATTTTACTTCAATAAAAGAATCTTGGAAAACTTCAACTAAAATTTTTGGTTTGTTAGCCAATACTTTTGATGCGCCTTTCAAAACGAGCCATTCTGCTCCTTCAGTATCAATTTTTAAAAAATCTGGAGGAGCATACAATTCCAATAAATAGTCTAGTGTAAATGTTGGCACATATTTAATTTGACGAACCCCGCCTGTTTGAGTTGAACCTTTTACATCGTATAAATGGTTGGTGGACCTTGCACGATTAGCTATAATAAATTTAGATATTCCAATTTCGTCAGAAACTGCAATCGGTAAAATATTTATATTTAAGTCTTTATTTAATCGTTTTGTTTTGAATATTACAAAGCCAAATATCAGGTTCAATTGATAAACGACTGCCTGTTTTTGATTTTGAAATTGCTGCTAAGGAAAAGAAGCCTAAATTTGTACCGATATCCCAAATAATATCACCTTTATTTATAAATTGCTGAACAACTTTCGAAAGCATTGGATCTATACTCTTAAGTCTTGGTTTCCAATATCTTAAACCTCCTTCAGGTGAAACAAATATAGCCCTTCCACCTAAGTCATTTGGCATACGTCGCTTTAAGATAATCCCCCTGCTTAATTTTTCTAAAATATTCCTTTAACCCATTATTTTTTTATTACTGAATTATAAATTCCTATCCAGTCTTTAATTCCTGACTCAATATCGAACTTCTTACTTAGATTTAATGCATTAATTCTTTGTTCCTTATAAAGATTTGGATCCATCTCCAATATATGATCAATTGTAGAAGCCAGGGTCTCGATACTGTTATCTACCCAAAAGCCACACTTATTATCTTCAAGTGATTGCCATGGTGAAGCTTTTGATGCAACAACGGGCGTTCCTTGAGCTAACGCTTCTGTCACAACAAGTCCAAAATTTTCAGTATGAGATGGCATGAAGTTATAGTAAGATTTTGACAAAAAGATTTCTTTTTCTTCCTTTTCTATGTGACCAATAAATTTAATTTGATTTTCTAATCTCAAATTACTTGTCAATTTGATCAAATCTGCAGCATATTGATTGTCCATTGCTCCTGCTATCTTCAAAACAAAGTTAGATTTTTTAAAGTTTTTACTTTGGTGTACGGCTTGAATAAGATTTTCAATTGCTTTCTTAGGATGGATTCTACCTAAATATGATATATATGCTTCAACTTCGCAATTTATTTTTTTTGGAAGAATCATATAATTAGGAATAATACAAGTATTAATGTTCCCTAAATATTTTTTGCAAAATTCGTTTTCATCATTTGCAGTAACATGAAAAACTGCTTTCTTTGAAAATATTTTTTTAAAAAAATACAAATAAACTTGCTTCCTTATTTTAGAATAAATCAACGCCTTATTGTCGAGCTCTCCTCTGACTGACCAGACTATATTTTTCTTTAAAATAAGCGCCATGATTCCGCTTAAAAACGAAAATGGATAAAATATTGAATTTAAATGTACAATATCTGAATGTTTCATGGCGCGCCAGGTACACAAAATAGACTTTATTGGAAAAGAATGATACGTTTCTTTATTAAAGATGATTTGCCCATAATTTGAACTTATCCAGCTGTCTCGTGGAATACTGGCATCCAATTGAATATCCGTTGAAATTATAGTTACAGAATTTTTACTTTTTACAAGCCCATATGCAAGCCAATACATAGAATTACTGGGACCACCCTGTTGTGATGGATAAATGGAACCTATTGGGATTAAGATCTTCAAAATTTATTCTCCTTTAACCATGACTCCAAAGATACTAATAACCATATTTTAGACCAAAGAATACGATGACTACCATTCGCATATTCACTATAGTATTCCAATAATCGATTTTTATCAAATATATCTCTATTAGCCAGATTATGGATATTTAGATCAACAAATGACTTCATTTCCTTTTTCATCCATCGATCCCATGGAAAAGAAAATCCCATTTTTTTTCGATGAACGACTTCTTTAGGTAACATCGGATGGATTGCATCTACCAGGAGTTTTTTGGGAGTATGAGGATACTTTATGCTATCACTTACTGACAATACATAAGAGACGAGATCATGATCAAAAAACGGAGACCTTATTTCCAAGGAATTGGCCATCGACATAACATCAGAATCTTTAAGTAATACATTTTGAGTGTATCCCTTTAATTCCGCGAGGCCATATTTCGAAAATTCTGGTAAATGATCAACTTCTGGAAGCCATCGATTCATATTGTCTCGAAGAAAATCTACTTTTGCATTTTGTTGTGGAGCAAGATAATGAACCTCATTTGTACTAAATACATTTCTGGAAAGTGTATAAAATGAAGAAAGAGAAACATCTTCTAATTCTATAAGGGCTCTTTTTTTATTTGTAGAATGATCCTCTTTCAATAAGCCCATTATATTTGATAAGAGCTTTCTTATGCCAGGTGGGAGATTCCAAAATGCTTTGTATTTTTGAATATTTACATATCTTAAAAAACCGGAATAACCTACAAAAAGATCATCTCCTCCCAAACCTGAAAGTGCAACAGTCAATCCTCTGTTTTTTACAGCTTGTGAGATGATGTAAGTATTCGGACCATCACCACTGGGAACGTCCATACTCGCCAATATTTCAGGTAATTGTTCTAATAAAACGGTTGGTTTTAAATCAATTTGCGTATGAGATGTTTTATATTTTTTTGCAATTAGATTTGAGTATATACTTTCATCAAATTGTTTGTCTTCAAACGAAACAGTAAATGTGTATATTGGAGATGTTGAGTGTTCAGCCATCATGGCTACAATAGCACTACTGTCAATTCCTCCGGACAAAAAAGCACCTAACGGAACATCACTTTGCATCTGACCTTTTACAGATTCTGAAAACAAAAACCGTATATTTTCAAGTACTTCTTTATATTCTGTGTTCTGTGGGAGCTCTTTTAAGTCTTGGTGATTCCAATATGAATGAATATTTAATGAATTTTCCTTTAATACACCATAACTCGCAGCAGGCAAGGCAAATATACCATCTACGATCGTGTTTGGTCCGTTGACTGACTGATACTTTAAATAATCAACGATAGCATCCTTAGAAATCTTCTTTTCGATCAAATTAGATGCTAATAATGCTCTAACTTCAGAACCAAATAAAAAAATCCCATTTGCATGATAGTAATAGAATGGCTTCTCACCCATATGATCTCTGGCAATAAAAAGCAATTTTTTAGTTTCATCCCAAATCGCAAAAGCAAATTGCCCTTTTAAGTACTTGACACAATCGAATCCCCATTTAGCATATGCTGCCAGGATGACCTCCGTATCTGAATTTGTTACAAAAGTATAGTCGGTTAATTCGCTTTTTAATTTTTTATAATTATAGATTTCGCCATTATATGTGATTGTATTTTGATGAAATGAATCAGTTTTAGGCTGATGTCCACCTGGAGTTAGGTCAATTATAGACAACCTTCTATGTCCAAAAGCGACATAACCTTCTGACCAATAACCAGATGAATCCGGTCCTCGATGAATCATGGTATCCATCATTTTGGTTATGATCTCTCGTTTTCCTAAAAGATGATTCTTGTCAACTATTCCAGCTATTCCACACATGAATTATTGACTATTTCTATTTTTATTATACAACTCGTGATAAATTTTTTCATACATATTTGCAATATATTGTGGATCATATCTTTTTATGTTTTCATATCCTTTTGATATTAAATCATTTCGATAATCAACATCATTTATAACTTTCAAAATCCCGGATCGAATGGACGCCACATTTAATGGATCTACAAAATGTGCAGCATTTCCTCCTACTTCTGGCATGGAGGAAACGTCAGAAGTGACGACTACTCTTCCAGTAGATTGAGCTTCTAAAATAGGCATTCCAAATCCTTCATATGTTGATACAAAACTCATGACATCACAATCAATATATTTTTGAAGCATTTCTTCGTCCGATATTCCATAAGCATTGGAATAATCTATATTATAAGAGTTAAGTTTTGAAATGTATTCTTCATTAAGTTTACCGACAATACTTAAATGTACATTTAAACCTTCTATTGCCTCGATCAGTCTGGTCAAATTTTTATTAGGAGCCATCCCTATATGTAAAATAACGGGTTTAATGTCATTGAAGACCTTATCAACTCGTTTGAATTTTTCAGAAATTGCAACAGGCACTACTTTAATTTTATCGTGATGGCAATTTGTATATTTTATAATTTCTTGTTTGGTAGCTTCAGAAATTGCCGTGATTATACTGGACTTGTTCACTGGCAAATCTAGCCAAAATGTCTTTAATATCCACCTTTTGATACCTGTATGTTTTTCCATAAAAACACAATCCAAAATGGTTAATACTGTCTTCTTCTTACGCATCATTAAAGTAACAAAATGTATATCTCCTGTTACATGATTGATATCTCCTTGACGAATGCTACACTCCAAAACATTGTATAGTCGATTGATGAATCCTGTGCTTATTCGAGTACATACAAATTTTATAGCTTCTATAGAATCCGAAAGTCTGGATCTGACATCTTCGAATATATATTCCACACTGAAACTTCCTACTACTGGCTTTCTGTGAAAGAATACTACTTTTATCTTAGCCATGATTTAAGTTTCTCAATTCTTCTTCCAATAAAATATCCAACACTTCAAAAAATGATTTTTCATAAGTCCAGCCCAGCTTTGTTTTGGCTTTGTATGCTGTTCCATAGATATCTTCAATATCGGTAGGTCTGTAAAAATCAGGATTTATGAATAATTTCTCCATGGGTATATTTAGCCTGTTAAAAACATGTTCGATCACTTCTCTTAAATACAAAGATTTGCCGGAGCATATTAGGTAGTCGTCTGCTTTTTCGTATTGAAGTGATTTCCAAATTGCTTCAACGTAATCTGGTGCATATCCGAAATCTCTTTTGATATCTATATTACCAACTTCCAATCTTTGTTTTCTGCCTGAATGAATTTCAATACTTTCTTGCAATACTTTTTTAATAAAAAAATTTGAACTCCTCAGATAAGATTCATGATTGAATAAAACCCCACAACAAGTAAATAGCCCAAAAGCCTCACGATAATTTACTGTAGTCCAGTGAGCAGCTGCTTTAGAAATCGCATATGGGCTTAATGGATGGAAAGGTGTACTTTCAGTAATGGGTAGATTCTCTACCTTACCATACATTTCACTACTGGACGCTTGATAATATTTTATTTTTTTATTTACTATTCGGATGGCTTCCAATAAATTTAGTACAGAATTTACATTAAACTGTATCGTTCCTATTGGTTGTGTAAAAGATTGCGATACAGAACTTTGTGCTGCAAGATTATAGACTTCATCAGGAAGATACTTATTAAACAAAGTAATGATTTGAGTAATATCTGTAAGATCACACTCTTCAACTGTTACATTATCTTTTAACCCTAGGTATGTAATGCCAGATAAATTTTGTGAAGATTGCCTTCTGGATAATCCAATAACTTTATATTTTTTTGCTAATAGCAATTGTGCCAAATATGCCCCATCTTGCCCAGATATCCCGGTAATAATTGCTGTTTTTACCATCAAAGTTTGATTTTGAAAAATATCCTAAAAGAAAAATAAATACTCCAGCAAAATACAATTGCCTTAATCATTGTATTTATTGCACCTAAAACATCCCCCTCCATGCTTTGGATCGGTCCAATTAAAAAAATAGGCAGCCAAATAATTAATGATGGGTATTTCAAAGCAACTTTCAAAATTCGTTCAAATGACCAATTAAAAAACAAGCCATAAAAAAACATAAATATAATAGCGCCGAATTTATTAAAGTTTACATAGGCTTCTCCTATTGGACTTAAATTGTAACTATAATTTAGATTTTTGGGCGCTCCCAAAAAACGAACAATTAAATCTCGCCCCCCGCTTTCGGGTTTATTTGGCCAAATAATTCTTGGCACGAAAGCAGCGAAAATAGATTTAATTATTGTTTCGCCATGTGCAAAAGGCTCATAACGGGGTACATAATTCATTGTTTTTGCGATTAAAAATCCTTGATTGGCCCTTGTCGCCATCCCAAATAATGCATTAGGCTCAAATATTTTACCTGGATTTGATATTTTATTAATAACCAATTCACTAAAGTATCCTGGATCTGAACCCCTTTCATATCCTGGGCCCCAGGTTTTAGCTCGATATTCGTGCTTTATAGACTGAATAAATAGTATAAGGAAACAGCCTAGGATTAAATATCCTATTTTCGAAAAAATAGAAATATTGTATCCGATAGTAACCAATACAAAAATGAGTAAAGACCAATAAACGAGCTCTCCATACATTCCTGTCAAAATACATTGAAAAATAAGCAATAAGAAGGCTATGCTTACAACAGTCTTCTTGTATTTAAATGATGAAAACAAGGCATAAAAAACACCTATAAATGTCAGTTGGGCAAAAAAACTAAAAATTCCTTGCAAAAGGTGCGGTAAATATGGATTCACCATCGTTACAATGAAACCTATAGCAAGCAAAATCAAACTTACATTACCTTTGTTGTATAAATAGGTTTTTGCATTATAAATAAATTGTCCATCATGAATTCTTTTATTCAAATTTATTGGCAGCTTAAGTCCAAGAATAAACAAAATTGAACCTGGCAAAACAAAAGAGAAATATTGATCTGAAGACACCTTCATATAGGTATCCCACAGTAGAGCTAGCTTATTGTATTTATTAAATACATGATATGAAATTACTGGTACCAAAAGCCATAAAATAGAAATACTCAATATTATTAAATCTATAAATACAAACTTTACCGAAAGCCTGCTAATAAAGTTAAATAATGCGAATATAAATATACCAATAGATAAAGACTCAAGAACTGTTAACTCCGTTGTAGCTAAAAACCAGCCAATCCCAAAGATGGCCAAAACAAAAGGATTGAAAACAAATCGAAGCCCCTTCATACTAAATAGAAGAAAATATTTTATGAGTTAAACGGTGTAATACGGGTATCATAAAAAGATCCATAGATATCAATCCAAAAGCTACTACAACAAGTCCAAACATGGGTGTAAAAAGCCATATTAATAACAATATTAATATAGTGGAGAATAAATAAAAATATACAGCTGTTGTGTGTTTATTTATCGATAGTAAAAAATTCCATCTGGTGTACCAAAATACGTTGGTAACAATACTTAATAAAAATATCGAATAAAATGGTTCTTCAGACTGAACCTTACCTTGTGTCCAAACATTCAAAATCCAGGCGCCAAAAAAGAATAAAAATATTGTAGCTAAAATACTCGCCCCTATAGTCGCTAGATTAGCCATTTTAAATAATTTGGCGATGAGAAGCTTATTTTTCTGAGCAAATGCCGTAGTAAATTCGCCCCAAAAAGCCAAACTAATGATCATCAATGGCTGTTTCGCCATGTTACAAAGAGTACGAATCGTCGAAAAGACAACAACACTAACCGAGCCTAAGGTCATGCTAATTATAACGATTATTCCTTGAGAAGAAAAACTTTGACCTAAATAAACGGCCATCATAGAAAGTGAAGGATGTATCAATTTTTTTATGTTTGTATAATCCGTTTTATGCAATGCAAATTGAACGATTTCTGTCTTTTTTCTAATATCAAAAATAATAAAAAGTGTGCATAACAATCGAGCTATTAAATAAGTCAATGCTACCCAAATTATATTTAATTTAAATGTTACTGCTGCCAAAAACATAAAAAACTCAAAAAGTGTAAAACTAGTAGCAATGTATTGACCTCTTGCGAATAATCCAATACTTCTGTATAATCCTCTTGGCAAAGTAATTATGATTGCCAAATAAGAATATATACAAAGGAAGATAAATGAATATGTAAATTCATTCTCATCAATTTTGACAATATTTAACCCAGATTTTAGCCCGGGTAAAAAAGCAATGAGTATAAAAAAAATAAGAGGGAAAAGGCCCACTTTTACAATAAAGTTGAATGCACTATTAAAAAGCACTTTCGCTTGTTCTTTTTTATTCTGGCTGAGTAGGACATTTACTTCAGTACAAATAACTGTACCCAATCCGATATCTGACATTGCAATATAAGATGGTAATGTAAATAACACTAACCACTCACCATACAACTCAGTACCCCAAAATTTTAATAGCAAAGGAATACCTAAAAGTTGGATCAAAATATTTGAGGCAGTTACTATAACTCCGGATGTTACGCCAGATATAATCCGTTTCTTAAGTTCCAAAGTAATTAAAATAAATTTGATTCAAAATCATTCAAAGTAAAGACCTTGAAAATTATCATGATTTTAATATTCCCACATAATTAGATGCAATAGGAAAATTTTCAAGTCTATGATTAAAATTGTTTATCTTAATTTTACCCCAAGGCGTCAAACGATAAATATCATAGTTAGAATTCAATAAGTTAAAAGCGTCTTCTAACTTGTTTTGGGTGTTTTTCCACAATTTATTGTATTCAAACTGAATTACATTTATAGTTTTATTGAGAATATTCTCTTTGGCTCCTTCCAAAACTTGTACTTCATGACCTTCTACATCAATCTTTAGAAATGATATATAAGTAATTTGATGCTTCTTGCAATAATCATCTAAAGTAATAACCGATATTGTCTCTTCTTTTGATTGAAAGTTACTATCCAAATGCGGATGATGGTCAATGCTATTTGATTCACACAAATCACTATAAACAAATATTTTAGCTATTCCACTTGTATTTGAAAGAGCTTGGTTATTTGTAATTACATTTAAATGTTTCAAATTTTCTACTAATTTAGAGAAAGTTGAATTTACGGGTTCGAAGCAATGAATAGAAATGGCACTATTTATATTTTTTGAATATAATGCATAGTTTCCCAAATTAGCACCCACATCAAAAAGTATAAAATCAGATTTATCGGTTTTGCTTTTTAATAAACTATGTAAAAACCTATATTCACCGTTTCTGCGAGGATCACCCATTAAAAAACCTAACATAAAATTAGGAACAAGTCTTATTTTTTCAAAAAATGTCATGTTGATTTTTTTTATATGAAACTCAGTTGATTTTAAATGATTTACACTTACTATTCTTCTATATTTTTTGAAGAAATAAACTTAATGCAATTAGATTATCAAGTTTTTGAGTCAATGTTAGTTAGTAAGTAATTAATTTATAACCATCTAAATTATTTTATAGTCAGTAAAATCATTTCTACTCGATTTGAATATAAGTGATCTTTAAGTACTAACTCATGGCAGTCTCTTCTCATTTCCTGAACTTTTTCTTTATTGGAAAAGCAGTATTCTATTTTTTGAACTAATTCTTCTAAATCATTATAGTACAATAAATGTTGCCCTTCAATTAGTATATTCTCCATTTCCGGGCATGCTGAACTAATTTGAAATCCACCTGAAATGGGTATTTCAAAAAATCGCATGTTAGCAGCAGGAAAGTTTGAATGGTCAATAATATTTAAGCTTATAAATGAATTATTGATAAACCTGGCATAATCTTTACCATATATTTGTCTGTTTTCAGCAATACTTTTGAGTTTTTTAGATTTAGCCTTTTTCCAACTACCATTAATTTTTATTTTTAAATTCGGAAACTTATTAATTATGTAGTGTAGTACTTCTTCCCTTTCTGGCCTGTGGTTTCCAATAAATGAAATGTCATATAAAAATTTATCGTCAGGCCTTGGTTTAATTTCATGAATAGTTTCGTCACCTGCAAGCGGACACCAAAAAACGTTTTCAGCTCCTAAAAGAGTGAAAGACTTAACCCCTAATTGAGAATAGGAATAAATATTATCATAATTTGATATACAAGCACTATTTCGCTCCTGCATATTAATTATTGCATCGGGGTAAATTAAAACTACTTTTTTACCCAAAGAACGCAAATAAACTATTGTACTTGGATTTATCAAAGTGTTTGTAAAACAAAATATTACATCAATTTTATTAATTAATATATGCTTAGTTAATGCTACATTTACTTTTTGTATAGTAGTTTTTGGTTCAAAATGGCCGAAAATAAAATTATTGATTAATGTAGGAAGGAATGGAATAGGATGACTTTTACTAACAGAATCACTAATATTAAAGTAAGTAACTATTTCTCCTTTTCTTTCTAATGCTCTTTTATAAGAATGAGCTAAACTAGATTCATCTATTCCTTCGGAAACAATTAAATATTTCATGCTAAAGCTGATTTAAGTCCATCAATAATTTTTTCATATGAAAAACCCATAATAATTCTTTTGGATTCAACTCCGGCTTTTACTCTTTCTCTACTATCATTTCCATAAAATTCTAAAGCCTTTTGTAATTCCAAAATATTACCTTTTTTGACCAATTTGCCGTTTACACTATCTAATAATAAGTCAGGACCACAGCCAACAGAATCATAAAGGATTATTGGAAGATTAAAGTTCATCGCTTCATTTACTGATAATCCCCAAGTCTCACTTTCAGAGCACAACACAAAAACATCTGCAATAGCATAATAATCAGATATTTCCATTTGGTTTTTAAATCCTGGCAATAGTATTGTATTTAATCCTGATTCCTTTATATATTTTTGTATATCAGACATCATTATTCCATCACCCACCATAACTAAAAATTTATTTTCTAAGTCCGCATTTATGTAGGCATCTAAAAGATCGAGAGGACGTTTTATATCATAAAATTTGCCCGTAAATAAAATCAAATAGGCGTCTAAAGGAACTTTTAATTTTTCTCTAATTTCATTCCTTTGGGAACTAAGCTTGTCAAAATCTTCACTAAACCTTTTATTGTCTACACAATAAGGCGTAAAAAATAATTGTTCTGGTTTGAGCCCATATTTTTCATAAAATGCCTTGTTTTGAGAACCTATGTAAAAACCGTAATCGATAAAATGTCGAAACATCAGACGTAGACATTGGTATCGAATAATATTTAATATTCCACTTCTATTTTGTTCTTTATACAATGGTGCCTCCGTCCTGAAAGCACAATGATGTCCAAATATTTTACCAAAAATAATTGTTAAAACAAAACTCAAGTTTGACCATCCACTAATAATAATTACACTTTTAGAAGGTTGTTTCCACAAATAAGATATAATCCCAAAATTCATTAAACCCCAAAAACCAGTATTCAAAGAAGGCTTCCAGGAATAGTTTGTTAAAAACTTATATTTATAATTGTCTAATAAAGGGAGGTCCCACTTAATTTCCCTGCCAAAATGCTTATCAAAACTTCCTTTGACTGTTTCATCTGTCATGTAAACAACTTCAAAGTCTATTGTCCCTTCTTTAGCTAATTCTTGATATAAGGGAACTATATATTGAATGGGATGGGTAGCAACAAATACAATTTTACTGGACATCCATTAAAAATATTTATTCTCTAATGTTTTATTTATTCCATCTACTAAAGAAATCAATTCCCTGCCTAATATAGATTTCATTTTTGATAAGTCCGGCTTTCTTCTGGTCATGTCTCCATCTTTCAGTGGAGGAAGGTGTATTATTTTTGATTTTGAATTAACTTGTTTAATAATAACTTCAGCAAGTTCTAATATTGTATATTCAACATCATTTCCAATATTGATCACCTCGTTCAGGCATAAAGAATCAACTAGTATTTTTTCAATCGTATCTAAGTTGTCATCTATATAACAAAATGTCCTGCTTTGACTTCCATCCCCATAAATGGTAATATCTTGGTTTTTAAGCGCCAGATGCAAAAATTTCGAAATTACAAAATCGGTACTTTGCCGGGGTCCGTAAGTATTAAAAAATCTGAAAATAGTATAATCTAAACCATATTCCTGCTGGTATGATTTAAAAAAGGCTTCGCCTACATTTTTTACAATAGCATAAGGCAATTTTGAATTTAATGGTGTAGTGTCTTCAAATTGCGGAATTTCTACAGGCTCTCCATAAACTTCAGAGGATGATGAAAAAAATACCCTTTTAACACCGGTGTTTTTTGATAGGTCCAAAACATTTTTTATTCCTTCTATGTCGTCTAATACCATTTTGGGATTGTCTAAGGTCCTTTGAACACCAACCACAGCAGCATAGTGAAAAACAAAATCAAACTGATTTGCAAGCATGATGGCACTAATGTCTCTGAAGTTATTGACATCTGCTTTGATGAATCTCCAGTTTTTATTTTCTTTTCCTGGAAGTTTTTTTAAATCTCCGGTTAAAAGACTGTCAACCACTACAACATAATTTTCCGGGTTTTTAATTAAGCGGTTTGCAAGACTGCTGCCAATGTTTCCAGCACCGCCGGTGATGAGAATTTTATTCATCATAATTCAAATTGGTTCTATTATAAAATTTGATTTCTTTTGCTGTTTTGTCAAAAATATAGCGCATTCACTTCATATAGTCGTTTTTCAGCACCACAGTAGTTTTAGAAAAATAGAAAATTTTAATCAAATCGGAAATCGGAAGATTCTAATGGTGCTAAGTTTAATTTTTTACAAAGACCAATCCGGAAATGAGGTGCTTTTTTTTTGATCACATGTATTTTTTATGACTGGAAGTTATAAAAAATGAGAACTTCATGCCAACATTACACCATCAGCTATTTTTAAATACTGTAATTTTTATCAGTCTTTTGTTGTACCACTTATATAGCAGATTAACATTAAAATCAGAATCTGATTGAAAACTGAAATAATGTGAAACGATTTACATCGTATCTTTTTTCAAATGGTCAATTTGAAAATTTAAAATTAGGCCAGCATACTTTTTTATTAGCGCCGTCGATATCTTGGTCTGCGAATTGAAAAATTAAAAGAGAATAAATCAGAAAGGGGTATTTTAAAACATTGGTAGTGCTGCGACCGCTGAATTTAAATCCTCAAACTTTTGGTACGGGCATATACCACCAGGCATATATTTTCTAAGATAGAATTCAGGTAATTTAGATCGCAATTTCTTCAATATAAAGCTACCTGATATTTTTAATTTTACCGCTGAATAATTGTATCTGGTAAATAATTTTTAATTCAATTATTTATTTAAAATATACAATTTCTATTTCTTCATTTGGAAAACAAGCAGATATTACAACAGTATTACTTAAATATGTAAATTTTCTGTACCCTGGAGTTCCAGGAGTATATTTTAATTTAATTCCGTTTCTATGTACTTCAATAGGTATGTTGTTGCCATCAGGTAACGGTAAACTTTGTGTGATGGTGAAAGCAGTTTGCCCTTGAGTCGCTATAAAAGTTTCTTCATACCGCATCGGTTTAAGAGTTGCCCATGCAGGTGGTGCAGAATTTCCTTGAGACACCAAAACCTGTCCGGTTTGACCTGTAACATTATTTAATAAAACAGGACCGCCTAATTTTAATGTACCATTGATATGGAGTTTTGCCGTTGCATCAATACAACCAAGACAAAGATTTCCATTCGGTGCCATAAAAAATGAATTATCAGGCATATTGCCTGAAAGATAAAAAGGCGCAGTATTGCTTGAAAAATCGTGGAGATAAAATGCACCGGGTTCATTTAAACCAATACCCCAGCCATTGGAGTTATAATTGTTGACCATTTTTGTAACAATACCATAGGTCGTATTAAATAGGATTGAACTGAATTTTTTGCCTTCAAATCCAAAACTTAAACTGGACGCCCCATCACCAAAAGCTGTCCCAAAATAGTCGTATCCGCCACTATTCCCAATTTGTAAGCTGTTCCCAAAACGCACATTCATTTGGCCATTTGGATTGCCAAGCTGTAGTCTTGCATTTTCTGCATTATCTCCAATATACCCGATCAAAGGCATTATAGTTGCGTTACCGTCCGGTATTGTTTGCCAAAATGGTTGATAATTGGTAGATCTGAAAATATGTTTAAGCTGATTGCCATTATAATTCCATTCCTCAGTGTCCGTATTGATAGAATACAATTGTTTTGTACCGTCCTTATCAGACAAATTCATTGTTGAAACAAAATTTGACCAGTCATTTCGGGAGCCATCAAATGCACTAATTGTAGTTAATGGGCGTCGCTGTGTTCCATTTTCATCCACAGCCAATATGTGAAACTCAGTAAAGGGCATGTTATCTATAAAAAATCTATTCTCAAAACTTAATCCTGTAGCTGGGCTTCCCGGCTTGTAGGAGCCTCCCCCGGAAGACATGTTTATACCAAAATTATGGACATAATTATTAGGCTGACCTGGTATGGGATTCGGGAATTCCGCTCCGGTTAAGGTAAAAGGAGGTAAATCTGGAGTGGTAGCTATTTTAGGTTTCCAAAGGTTAAAAATAGTATGTGGACTCCCTTCGTAATCCGCATTGTTGATGAGCGTTTTTCCTATTTCAACATTTTTTTCAGTGTAGGCAATTTTATTTTGTAAATTCAGCCATACTCCGGGTCGGAAACTGTGATCCCAAACCGGTGTTAAATCAGGACCTCTGGACATGAGTATGGAACCACTATCACCGGGTACACCATTTGCAAGTAACTTTCCGGTAAAATTAATATTACCTCTGACATCAAGCTCTTCTGAAGGTGTCATTGTTCCAATTCCTAACTTCCCTGATGAATCTACAACGATTACCGGAATAGTATCTGAAAAGGAAACATACAACCCCCGTTCAGAAAAATCTGTTTTATTTTCTAAAGCATATATAGTGTAATTGAAACACCAGCACATCACAAAAGCCAAAAAGAAAGTCCTCATATCAAAATAATATTAACTATAATTATGTTTTAAATAAATTCTGAATATTATAAAATCAGTGCAACATGGGAAAAGGTAAATGCTTAATAAAATACATTTAACTTAACTGTTTTTCATTGGATCAAAACCGAGGTGCATGCGCAAATATATTAATATATTATTAAAATTTATTATGGAATTATAGAAAATTTATGTTTAATTTAAATAAAATTATGGATTACTGTTTTGAAATAGGTGTTGCGCTTGGACTTACGAAGACAAAAATTTGTAGTCGTTGGATCTTCAGACAAAACAATAGTGATATGTTGTACTTTAAAAATAGAAGAAATTTACTTTAACACGATTTATCTTTCTCTTAAAAAGCCTCCTGTTTTCAAGAGTTATCATATTCCTTTTTTTCAGCTTCTACGACTTTCCATGTACTGATTTTATAATAAGAGTGATAGGGTACATAATAAGTTTAATAGGGTATTGATGTGCCGATGCTATTGTACAGTTTTGATTTTTTATTGAATTATATTTTTGACCTGCATGAGGATAGAATTTTATTTCATACGCTCGTGCCAAAGTATAATGATGAGACGTGATAGTTGTTAAAATTTTACTGCGTCCTTAACTTGAAACCTGGCCTAAAGATTGGAATGAAAATTTACTTTTACGCTAATGATATATTTAATTTATCCAAAAAAATGTTTTTGATAGGTTTGCTCCAACCCGTCTGCGATGGATATGAACGAATTAAAGCCAAGCTTTTGTAACTTGGTATTATCCATTAATTTTCTGGGTGTACCATTTGGTTTTGAAGTATCAAACACCAATTCTCCTTCAAAACCGACAATTTTTTTAATTAATTCGGCCAACGCTTTAATACTGATTTCATGACCACTGCCAACATTGATAAACTGCTCCTCAGAATAATTTTTCATCAAAAAATAACAGCAATTAGCAAGATCATCAACATGCATAAACTCCCGCAGAGGAGTACCTGTACCCCAAATCACTACCTCAGAGGCATTTGCTGTTTTTGCCTCATGAAATTTTCGAAGCAAAGCAGGTATTACATGCGAATGGTTAAGATCATAGTTGTCGCCCGGCCCGTATAAGTTGGTAGGCATGGCAGAGATAAAATCACATCCGTATTGCCTTCTGTAATTTTCACACAGCTTGATTCCTGCTATCTTTGCAATCGCATAAGGCTCATTGGTTGGTTCCAGTATTCCGGTTAAAAGATCATCTTCTTTCATAGGTTGGGGTGCATATTTAGGATATATACACGAACTGCCTAAAAACAACAGCTTTTTAACACCAGATGTATACGATGCATGAATTACGTTACTTTCAATCATTAAATTGTCGTATAGAAACTCCGCCCTGTAGGTGTTATTTGCGGCAATACCACCTACTTTTGCCGCAGCTAAAAAAACATAGTTTGGTTTCTCCGTTTCAAAAAAGGCGTTCACAGCGTTCTGGTTTCGTAAGTCCAGCTCGCCGGATGATTTTATAACAATGTTGAAATAGCCCTCCGCATGTAGTTTTCGAACTATTGCCGAACCGACCATCCCATTATGCCCCGCAACGTATATTTTATCATTTGTTAGCATAGCTGCAAAAAATATTTAGTTTGATATAAATCATTTATTCAAATTCATTGCGAACATTAAATCCGGCATCTTTTAATACCTGATCTCTTTTGAATAAGGCAAGATCGGATGTTACCATCTCTTTACATAGAGCCTCTACATTATACTTTGGTCGCCAGCCCAACTTATTCATAGCCTTTGATGGATCACCAATTAATAGATCCACTTCTGTAGGTCTGAAATATTTTGGATCAATGGCTACTACTTCTTTTCCCGATTCGAGGGGATATAAGGTCGAACTTGACTTTACATAACCCTTTTCATCAACCCCTTTACCCTTAAATTCTATTTCTATTTGCAATTCAGCAAATGCCATTCGGATAAACTCCCGTATTTCTGTAGTCACACCCGTTGCGAGAACAAAATCTTCCGGAGTATCATGCTGAAGAATTAAATACATTCCCTCTACATAATCCTTGGCATGTCCCCAGTCCCTCCTGGAATTGATATTCCCCATCCATATTTTATCCTGAAGACCTAATGCAATTTTGGCTACGCCTCTGGTGATCTTTCTTGTCACAAACGTTTCTCCACGCAAAGGAGATTCATGGTTAAATAATATCCCATTACAGGCAAACATTTGGTACGCTTCCCTGTAATTAACCGTAATCCAGTATGCATACATTTTAGCTACCGCATAAGGACTTCTTGGATAAAAGGGTGTTTTTTCATTTTGAGGTACTTCTTGCACCAGACCATATAATTCTGAGGTAGAAGCCTGATATATTTTAGTCTTCTTTTCCAGCCCTAAAATCCGAATGGCCTCTAAAAGCCGTAGAGTACCCACACCATCAACATCCGCTGAATATTCCGGCTCTTCAAAACTTACCTGTACATGACTCATCGCCCCAAGATTATATATTTCATCAGGTTGTACCTCCTGAACTATTCGGATGATGTTGGTACTGTCGGATAGATCACCATGATGCAGTATAAAACTACGATTATCCACGTGTGGATCCTCATAAATATCATCTATTCTGGCTGTATTAAACAGGGAAGCACGCCGCTTGATGCCGTGTACTTCATATCCTTTTTTAAGTAAAAAGTGAGAAAGATATGCGCCGTCCTGTCCCGTCACACCTGTAATTAGGGCTCGTTTCATAAATGTGTTTTGTTTTTTAAAATTACTCGTACTTGTTTTGTCCATTCATGGATTTGCTCTTAAATGAATGGCTTTCTGGCTGCGAGTAAAATGGAAATAATGGTTCGTTTTTTAACATTTCAGCGGAATAAAATGAATTCAACGAATGTTTGGCACTTTAAAGGTTTCTTTTGGCTAATTGCCTCCTGGATTTAAGGCCTCAAAAATGGTTCTTTATGTATGTTAATATTGCTTAACTAAGGCCTGCGTTCCTGTTTTATTAAACTCAGGATGACTTTAGTATTTGATTTGATTTCTAAACCTGAACCACCTTATTAATGAATTTTTGTATACTCTGTGGCATTGTGAATTTGATGATGCTACTCGCTTATATTCTGAATATTTTTTAAATGAAAACCTGGAAAAGAAGCTTGAAATCAATTTTTTAGTAAATCAGGGAATAAGCACTGTTTTACAATTTATTTACAATCATTAGATTATCGCGTATTGCTCCATTTCTGAATAGGTTAAACTTTGCCGTTTTTTAATATTATTTTCAATTTAATTTTGCTGTTAATATGATTTAACCTGACCACATTGCAAACGTTAATCACACAATAAAACAAAATTTGGGGGTAATGGCCATATTGTTTTATAACTTCCAGTAGGACGCATAATCTTTTGGATCTTTTATTCCTTTAATATCAAAAAGAAGCAATTCATCTTTGGATAAGTTTTCCAGTTCAGTTTTTGTCAGATTTTTATATTCCTGATGCCCCACCGCTAAAACTATGGCATCGTATTTTCCGGAAGGCGTATCAATCATGGCTACATTGTATTCATGTAAAACTTCTTTGGCTGATGCCCATGGATCTACTACATCTACTTGTAATGAATAGGACTGTAATTCCTGAATTAGGTCGACCACTTTACTATTCCTGATATCTGCTACATCTTCTTTGAAAGTAACGCCCATCACAAGTACTTTGCAGGAACCGGGATTTTTACCTTTCTCTATGATTGTTTGAACTACTTTTTTAGCAATAAAATGAGGGATATAGTCATTTACCCGCCTTCCAGCTGCAATCACCTGCGGATCTAATCCAATTTTTTTAGCTTTATGTATGAGATAAAATGGATCAACACTGATGCAGTGTCCGCCAACCAGACCAGGCTGGTACTTATGGAAATTCCATTTCGTCCCGGCAGCTTCAATGACGGCTTTTGTGTCTATATTCATTTTATCAAAAATAATAGCGAGTTCATTCATTAAAGAAATATTGATATCTCTTTGTGTATTTTCAATCACTTTGGCTGCCTCAGCTACTTTTATAGATGGGGCAAGATGTAATCCAGCTGTGATTATTGTGCCATAAACCGCCTTAATCGTTTCCAGTGTAGTATTGTCTGAAGCAGAAATTATTTTAAGAATATTCGTTAATGTTTTAACCTTATCTCCGGGTACGATTCTTTCTGGACTGTATCCGATTGCAAAGTCGGTCAATCCCGTTAACCCACTGGCCTCTTCAAGCACCGGTAGGCAATCATCTTCAGTGCATCCGGGATATACAGTACTTTCATATACCACTATATCCCCCTTTTTTAAGGCCTTCCCTACACTTGCGGAAGCACCCAGTAGCGGCTTTAAATCGGGAACCTGATGCTCGTCTATGTCAGTAGGTACACCAATGATATGAAAATGTGCTTTTTTAAGATCATCGGCATTGGTTGTAAATTCAATATCACAACCCTCGAAAACGGAACTTTCCAATTCTCTGGAGGGATCAATTTTGTTTTTCATCAATGCCACTCTTTCTTCATTGATATCAAAACCAATAACACTGAAATGTTTGGCAAATTCCAGAGCTAATGGCAACCCCACATATCCTAATCCGGTAACAGAAATGCGTTTTTTCTTTTCTTTTAAATCTTTAATCATCTTTTTATGTTTCGATTATTAATCAACACCAATTTTTGTATTGTGCTTTTTATCTCAGCACTTTCATCAGATACTCCCCATATCCACTTTTGATAAGTGGCGCTGCAAGCTTGGATAATTGTTCACTGTCTATAAACTTCATTCTCCATGCGACCTCCTCAATACACCCGATTTTATATCCTTGTCTTTTCTCTATCACACGCACAAATTCTGAGGCGTCGTGCAACGAATCAAATGTTCCGGTATCCAGCCAGGCGGTGCCCCTGTCCATAATGCCAACTGATAGTAAGCCCTGTTCAAGATAATGTTGGTTTACAGTGGTTATTTCATATTCTCCCCTGGCTGATGGTTTGATGTTTTTTGCAACTTCTGCCACGGAATCATCGTAATAATATAAGCCGGGTACAGCGAAATCGGACTTGGGATGAACTGGCTTCTCCTCAATGGAAACAGCTTTGAATTCATTGTTAAATTCAACGACCCCATATCGTTCCGGATCATTGACTGGATAGGCAAATACGCGGGCACCTTTCGTAATTTCTGCACTTTGCTGCAACAGCCTGCTTAGTCCGGATCCGTAAAATATATTATCACCCAGAACAAGACAGGAGGGTTGTCCATTTATAAAATCAGCCCCGATAACAAATGCTTGTGCCAGCCCATTGGGTACGTGCTGTACTGCATATTCAAAATTACATCCCAATTCCTTTCCATCTCCTAATAATCTGATAAAACCGGCCTGGTCTTCTGGCGTGGTAATAATTAATATTTCTCGTATACCCGATAACATCAATATCGACAGCGGGTAATATATCATCGGTTTATCATAAATCGGCATCAGCTGTTTGCTGATCGCTTTTGTAATTGGGTAAAGTCGCGTGCCGGATCCACCGGCCAGAATGATACCTTTCATTAGTAATGGAATAACTGTTTAATGATATGTATGAATAGTTGGGATAAGAAATAAAACAAAATACTCATCAGCAAACCTGCAATGATTTATTCGGCTTCTTTATTGGTGTGATACGGGTATCCCATAATGTTATATGCCTGCATTGCCGATGCCTGAATTTTTATCGGAATGGATGTTTTGTTAACGGAATTACGGCATAAGGATGATAATTTCCGGTCAAACCAATGGGAACACTATTTCTGATCTCATGTACCATATTTATAGCTGTTTTTGCCTCCCCAATCCTGAAGCCACCCCCATTCAGTATGTCTTTGTAACTCAATGTATGCAGGTCAGTAAATCCATCCGAAAACTCAAGTTCTTCACCGTCAATATTGATGGACCGATAAGTTCGTTTCCCTTTAGCTTTTATGGCGTCTGGAATAGTATCCGCATTTATACTCAAAAACCATCTTACTTTTGCCTTTGCAAATTCAAAATAGCCTGCTGCCCGGTCATGAGTATGGATATGGACTATGTTTTGTTTTACTTCTCCAAAAACCCACTGCAGCATATCATAAAAATGGACTCCGATATTGGTGGCTATTCCACCCGATTTTTCAACATCGCCCTTCCATGATGTATAATACCAGGTACCCCTGGAGGTAATGTAGGTTAAATCAAATTCAAATATTTTATCCGGCTGTGATTGGGCGACTTTTTCTTTGAGCGCTATAATACTTGGATGCAACCTCAGCTGTAAAATATTGTAAACATGATAACCCGTTTCCTGCTCCAGCTCTTCAAGCGCATCTATATTCCATGGGTTAAGTACTATTGGCTTTTCACAAATTACATCTGCACCGTACCTTAAACCAAACCGGATATGAGCGTCATGAAGATAATTGGGACTGCAAATACTGATATAGTCTACTTTGTTATTTGCTCTTTTTAATTTTTCAAGATGCCTGTCAAATCGTTCAAATTCTGTAAAAAAAGCGGCATTCGGAAAATAACTGTCAATAATACCTACAGAATCATTGGGGTCCATGGCCGCAACCAGGTCATTTCCTGTATCTCTTATGGCTTGCATATGACGCGGTGCAATGTAACCGGCAGCACCAATGAGTGCGAATTTTTTCATGGATTAGGTTTAAATTTTACGTTGATATTATAATAAAATGGTCAAACTGAATATCGTTAAAGATTTGTATATTTTAAGGTGTTTATCAGTTTAAAGTTTTACGACTTGTTGACCCCGTAACTGGTATTTTTCTCCACTTTCACTGCATACCGCTTCGCCCTTTTCGTCAAAATGAAGTTTTTGCCCGTATTCACTCATCCAGCCGGTTTGCCTGCCTGGATTACCAACCACTAATGCATAATCGGCCACAGTTTTGGTGACCACCGCTCCGGCTCCTATAAAAGCATATTTACCAATATCATGACCGCATACGATCGTAGCATTGGCACCAATTGTAGCTCCTTTGCCTACTTTGGTTTTTAAGTATTCATTTTTTCGGTTAACAGCACTCCTGGGATTGATAACGTTCGTAAATACACAGGATGGACCAAGAAAAACATCATCTTCACAGACAACTCCGGTATACACAGAGACATTGTTCTGTACCTTTACATTGTTGCCAAGAATTACTTCAGGTGATATCACCACGTTCTGGCCGATATTACAGTGATGACCTATCACACAGTTGGACATGATATGACTAAAGTGCCAGATTTTAGTTCCTTCACCAATTGTGCATCCTTCGTCAATATAAGAGGATTCGTGGGCAAAATAGGTCATGGAGTATGAGTGTATGATTAAAAAGATGAATTTGAAATGGTCCCCATTGTTGCATTAATTGGATAAGGCGTCAACAAATATTTTGCGACCGGTTACGATACAGCACCCAAGCAATCCACCAAGCAGGCCTCCTTTTATTAATGCCATGATGAACGATTGTGTTATGGGATCCAGCGGAGGTAATGGTTCATCAATGATAGTAATATCTGGAGTCCCCGCTGTTAATGAAAAATCTGCCAGCTCCCTGTTTTTAGTCGCTTCAGCATACATGGTTTTAAGTTTAAGTATTTCTGTTTCCAGCAATTTTTTTTCTGTCAGCAGGTTAGGGTCAGCCAGATTCCTGTGCGAATCATTAAATCTGGACAATTGATATTCCCGGCTTTTCATTAACTCAAATATGGAATCTGTCTTTTGTTCCACAAACTTAAATGTACTCTGACTCCCTTTGGTACTACTGAGCATGTAGTATTTTTTAAGAGCTGTAAAGACCAGATTGCAGAATTGAATGGATAGTTCTTCATCCCTCGTATCTGCGGAAAGTGTTAGAATTCCCGTATCTTCATTAAATCCATTGCTAAAGATCGGATTTTTATTGCTTTCACTCCCTACAACCAAACCATAAACCATCTTAAGCGCATTTAACTCCTTATGTGAAAAAGATTTAATGGAATCATTACTAAATTTGAAGTCCGAATATTCCGGATTGTTTTTTGACCACGCTTTATCCAGCTCATAAAGCACTATCAGATGATTGGCAATATAATCATCTTTATTATCAAATGTATCCAGGGCTATTTTTGTAAAAAGTACCCGCTGTATGATATTTCTGGACTTCGATAATTCAACAATTTTATCTAAATTTACCTTGCCGCCTTTGCCTAATCCGAAAGAACCGAGTATGCCCGCAAGACCCGCCCCGCCTCCGCTGCCATCACTTAACGTATAAGTAAGTGCTGCTTTATACGTCACCTTAAATGTGTGCGCTTTATATCCAAAGTATAATACAAACGGTATTGTAAATGCAATGATCCACCACTTTTTTGACCAGATTTCTTTTCCATAATCTACTACCTTTTCTATAAGATCTCTGAGAGTGATTTCATCATCCTCAACTTCCGGAATCATGGGTTGCGATTGGTTCATAGTTGGAATTTATTTTATTTTTAAAATTATTAGCGAAGTCCAATGAGCGTCGTGCCAAACAACAGAGCTAGGAATACATTTTTTTATAATAATCGAGATATGCCCCGGAAGTAACATGCTCCAGCCATTCCTGGTTACTTAAATACCAGTCTATGGTTTTATCAATGCCGGTTTCAAAACTTTCTTCTGGCACCCAGCCTAATTCTTTTTGGATTTTGGACGCGTCAATGGCATAACGAAGGTCATGACCTGCCCTGTCTGAAACGTAAGTGATCAGTTGGCGGCTTTCCCCTTCCGGTCTGCCAAGCTTTCGGTCCATCGCATCACACAGATAATTAATAATATCAATGTTTTTCCATTCATTATGGCCACCAATGTTATAGGTTTCACCGGCAATTCCCGAATGAAGAATGACATCAATTGCCCTGGCATGATCTTCGACATACAACCAGTCGCGGACATTTTCTCCTCTCCCATATACAGGTAACGGCTTTTTTTGTATGATATTATTGATCATCAGGGGTATTAGCTTTTCCGGAAAATGATTCGGACCATAATTATTGCTGCAATTGGAAATGATTACGGGCAAATGATAGGTGTGGTAAAAAGCCCTCACCAGATGATCTGAACTGGCTTTTGAGGCTGAATAGGGCGATCTGGGATCATAACTTGTGGATTCAGTAAACATACCTCCATCCAGATCTAACGAACCATAAACCTCGTCCGTAGAAATATGATAAAATAACTTGCCTTCATATTTCCCATCCCAGTATTTTTTTGCCGCTTGCAGCAAATTGGCAGTACCCAGAATATTTGTTTTTAAAAATATGAGCGGATCTTTTATTGACCGGTCAACATGCGATTCTGCAGCAAGATGTACCACATGGCTGATATCATGCAACTTAAATATATCATTTACCAATACCTCGTCACCAATGTCTCCTTTTATAAAGGTATAGTTCTTGGCATGCTCTATATCTTTCAAATTTTCAAGGTTGCCGGCATAGGTAAGCGCATCAAGGTTGACAATGTGGTCTTGAGGATAGTTTGTTACCAATCTTCTGACGACATGCGATCCGATAAATCCGGCACCACCGGTAATGAGTATGTTCATGTTGTTCTTTTTTTTACCCGCCTGACCAGGCCTTTTAAATGTTTATATGCCGGAACTTTATTCAAGTGCCATCAATCCTTTTTTGTATATTTGCTCATGGTTGATTTATATTACTTAACTTGTTTTCCGTTAATAAAAGTAAATTTAAAATTGAATGGCTTTCGGCTTTCTCGCCTTAAATTATCCTTTCACCATTTCCTCAAAACCCTTTATCTCCCTATACTGTCATAATAAAAGCCCAATGCCCGGGTTTCTTTTACATCATATACATTGCGGCCATCAAAAATGACAGGAGCTTTCATCAGTTTTTTCATTTCATCAAATTCAGGAGTTCTGAATACATTCCATTCCGTAATGATAGCCAGGGCATCCACATTTTTTATGGCCTCGTACTCATTGCTACAAAATTCTATTTTATCCCCAAATATTTTTTGTACATTTTCCATGGCTTCCGGATCATAGGCTTTAATTTTTGCACCTTTTTGAAGCAATCTTGAAATAATAGTGAGAGCAGGGGCCTCCCTGATATCATCGGTATTTGGTTTGAAAGCCAGACCCCAGACTCCAATCGTTTTACCCGACAGTTCACCGCCAAAGTAATCAGATATCTTGGAAGATAATATTTCCTTTTGTAAATCGTTGACCTGCATGACTGCATTCAATATTTTAAAATCGTAGGCGTTTTCTTCAGCTGTCCTCGCAAGGGCCTGAACATCTTTTGGAAAACATGAACCGCCATAACCAACTCCGGGAAATAAAAACCGTTTTCCAATTCGGCTGTCTGAACCCATACCTTTTCTCACCATGTCAACATCCGCACCCAGTAGCTCGCAAAGATTTGCAATTTCATTCATAAAACTGATACGGGTAGCTAAATATGAATTGGAAGCATATTTCGTCATCTCTGCACTGCGTTCATCCATAAATAATATCGGATTTCCCTGGCGCACAAATGGTTCATAGAGGGCGGAAATTACCTTTTTAGCTCTTTCTGACGACGTACCCACTACCACTCGGTCAGGTTTCATAAAATCTTCAACAGCGACACCTTCCCGAAGAAATTCAGGATTGGAAACAACATCAAAAAGGGACCTGTCCAATTTTTTTAGCATCACGGCTTCTACTTGTTCTGCCGTTCCCACGGGCACTGTACTTTTATCCACGATCACTTTGTAATCCGTAATTATTTCGGAAAGCTCTTCAGCTACTTTAAGAACAAAGGATAAATCTGCAGAGCCATCAGCCCCGGGTGGGGTAGGCAAGGCTAAAAATATGAGTTTGGCCTCTTTTATCCCTTCTGCTAAGTCAGTTGTAAAATGCAACCTGCCTTGTTTTGTATTTCGTTCAAAAAGTACTTCCAATCCTGGTTCATAAATCGGAACGTATCCGCTTTTCATTTTTTCAACTTTGACGGCATCTATATCTACACAGGTAACATGATTACCTGATTCCGCAAAACAGGTTCCTGAAACTAAACCCACATATCCCGTTCCTACAACAGCTATTTTCATTTATTTGGCATTTTTAAATTTAGACTATAATATGGCGTACCTCCAAAATATTTTTTGAACAGTAACTTTTGTTTTTTTAATAAACGCTGAATCGGCAGAATTTATTTACCACCTCTGTAAGGTTAGGCATCATTGTAAACCGTAGCATTTTTGGGATTAATTAAAAAAGGATTTTACGGTGCTGGTTATAAATTTAAGTTGCGCTTCATCCATCTCTGTATGGATCGGAAGCGAAATCACCTCCTGACAAAGAGCCTCTGTATGCTGAAGATACGTTAAGCCATCCGATGTGGACTTAAACGCCTCCTGTTTGTAAAGTGGCACAGGATAATAGATCATATTGGGTATTTTTTGCTCATCCAGGTATTTTTTTAATTCATCCCTTCTGCCACCCTTTACTTTTAATGTGTACTGATGAAAAACATGGCTGGTATAGGGCGCTCTGTAAGGGGTTTCGAGTGCTGAAACGCCCTTAAAAGCAGCATCGTAATAATCAGCCACTTTTATCCTCGCAGCACAATAGTCATCCAGATGTGGAAGTTTTGCCGATAAAACTACCGCCTGAATGGAGTCTAATCTGGAATTACACCCCACCACATCATGGTAATATCGGACAGATTGCCCGTGATTGGCAATTTTATGCAATAAGGCACCCAGCGCATCGTCATTCGTAAATATGGCCCCGCCATCTCCGTAACAGCCAAGATTTTTGGATGGATAAAAAGAGGTACAGCCAATATGCCCTATGGTGCCCGCTTTGACTTTTCGGCCATCACTGAAGGTATATTCAGCCCCGATGGCCTGTGCATTGTCTTCTATCACCCATAATTTGTATTCCTCAGCTATTTGCATTATCGCTTCCATAGCTGCAGTTTGCCCATACAAATGGACGGGAACGATGGCTTTTGTTTTTGCGGTAATAGCCTCTTTGATTCCATTAATGCTTATATTAAACGTATCCGCATCGACATCTACCATAACCGGAACTAATCCCAGCAAAGCAATCACCTCTGCCGTAGCCACATAGGTAAACGCCGGCACGATAACTTCATCGCCTGGTTTTAATCCGACTGCCATCATCGCCACTTGCAGTGCATCTGTTCCGTTTGCACAGGGTATAACATGTTTTACACCCAGATAGGCTTCAAGTTCATGCTGAAACTGTTTTACTTTAGGCCCGTTGATAAAAGCTGTACTATCCAGCACTTCCTGAATCCCGTTATCTATGGTCTCTTTTATTTTAAGGTATTGGGACTTGACATCCACCATTTGTATATTCATCGCGTTTGGATTGAGTGATTAAATGTATTTATTGTTTAGGTTCATGGTCAGTGAATTTTCCCGGGCTATCTGTTCGTTTATTCTTTAATGGATTTGGATAACGTAATTCATTAAAAAATAGCCATAAATTGCGGAAAGCTAATTATGGGTCTCACTAAAATCAGGTTAAAATAGTATTCAATATTTACTGCACTGATTATTTGTATTTATGTTAAAATTTCCCACCTTGTTTAAAAAAGCAATACACCAATTTTTGGGACCAGGCCGAACTGACTTGCCTTTGTTTAAAAACCGGATACGGTTTCTGATTTACCTGTTCTAAAGTTCTTATGCCTCTTAAGACTTAAATTATTTTCAGAACTTAAAGCCCTGAGACCCAGCGAAATTCGGTATTTATTTGATTTTGTTTTATGTTTGACTACAATATTCCCCATTGGCTCGGCTATGAATTGGCATTTTTTTAAATGGCTTCGCCGTTGATAAGTCGCACGTACTTAATCGCATGTATTAAAAAAAATGATCCTACCGCACTGATTATCAGGCGGTAAGCTGTATGGGTCCCAAAGTCCGCAACAATTCAGGATCAATATTCATCCTGAGCTGAAACCCTAAGGTATCTAAATCTATTATAAAGTTTCGTTTCCCCGATCGACTTATAAGTTTGCCACGCATTCCGGTTAAATGACCTGAAATAACTTCCACCTCTTCCCCGACTTGAATTTCATGTTTCTCCCGGAATGCGATCTCTTCCACATCACCTGCAACCCGTTTTAAAATATCAATTTCAGATTGGGGTATCGCCAGTAAATCTTTACCCTGCTTTAAAAATTTCATGACATACTCGGTCTCCAAAGTAGGAATATACTCAGATTTTTTTATGCACACAAATACATAACAGTTGATCAGCGGTATGTCAAAATATTTAAGCTTTCGCGTATATTTTTTAATTTTTGTAATAAAAGGCACATAAACTTCGATTTGTTTTTTAGAGAGATGCCCGGCCACATGTTTTTCACACTTGTATTTGGTATACACGGCAAACCACCGTTTTTCAGTCAGCGATAGCTGGTTTATACTTGTATTCTGCGCCAAATTCATACTACTCATTTTCCCTTTATTAACTTTCCCACAATAATAAGGCATTCGCGTTTATATCTTTCCAATCCATAGCAGGCATTTCATTTTCATTATACACAATATAGCGAATCCGCCGGTGAATATGTTTTTCCACTTTTTCAATGAGCTCAATCAGATAGGTTTGGTTTAGGTCCCCTACAAAAAGAAGGTCAATTACCTGATCATCAAGTCCGCGCGCAAACGCACCGGTGACATAGACAGTCCGGATATCACCTAGGTTTTCAATAACATGGTCGATAATTTTATCAAACCCGATATACTTGAGTATCAAGTTATGGGTATCCTGATATAAAGGATGCTCTGTATTGGCCCTGAAATACTTTTTATTTCCCTTCGTGAAAGAATGCAACATGCCGGCTTTTTCAAACCGATTTAACTCAACTCGGATGGCATTGGTCGAATCCCCGAATTCAGATTCAAGCCCACGCAGATAGGAAGTGGCCTTACTGTTGAGAAAAAATTTCAACAATAACTTCAATCTGGTTTTGGATGATATCAGAGTTTCAAGCATATTGAGTATAAAAATTACTCAAAGATAATGAGTTTTATAATCAATTGACATTTTGTATCAATAAAATTAGAGAAAGTATTGCAGTGGCCTGGGCAATGGAGTTGGCCAATATATCCCCCCATTTTACATCCGCTTCTTCTCCTTTTTTAGCTTCCGGATCTTTTACTTCTTTATAACCTACTTTTATTTCTGCGCCGGGTCCGACATCCGGATATTTTTTAAAAAATAGAAATGACTTGGCTTTCGACACTTTGCCGGAAGCATCAATCACACTGACTTTACCCGATGCCGATTGGGGTGAAATCCCCCCGGCATACTCGTCGATATAATATTTGGCCGACTTTCCCTTTTGATAGGGCACCTGTATTTTATTCTGAAGAAGTATTTTTTCCGGATATAATTCTGCCGCTTTCGTAGCTCCGGTAATGGTTACTATATTGCTTAATTTTGGAATATAAATTTCATCGCCTTCCTGCAATATGATGTTTTCAAACGACTTCGGATTTTTTAAGGCTTTCTCCAGATCAATAATTACATATCCTATATTATCTTTTCCTCTGGAAAGGGTTGCTCCTTTTAAAAAGGCCTCATCCGTAGCGCCACCTGCATCGTTAATAATGGTTGCAAGTTTGGTATTATCACCCATAAGCGCATAGGTGCCGGGATAGGTCACTTCCCCATTTACAAAAACATTGCGTTGCAGCTCAAATTCAGGGGCAAATCGTACAAAGATCTGGTCGAATGGCTGCAAATCAAACACATCTGCCCCGGTTTTAAGATTATAATTTTCATCGACACTAAGGTTCGCAGCCAAAACCTTTGTTGTTTTATTTTCAGAAAATTCAAGCCGGTATACATCGATCCGGTCTAAGGCAGCTTCTCTCCTGAATCCTCCGGCCAACAACAGCAGGTCTTTCAGTTTTAATGTGGAATTGTATAAAAACTCACCGGGTTGTCTTACCGCTCCGGCTACTTTTATAAACGATTCGTCCGTATAGTTGTTTTTTGAATAGATGACCAGCCTGTCTTTAGGCTCTAGATCCAGATTGGCATTGGATTGCGGATTGGTTAATGCTTCTCTTAGATTAACTGCAAGGTACTCCTGCGTTTTGGCGTCTTCCAGCTTATTGCGGAAGATATAAGCAAAATCACGGATAGCATCATCCTTAAGGCCTCCTGCAAAAAATACAGCATCGGATACTTTCAGATTTTTTTCAACATCTAAGGTCATCTTTGTAGGATTCCTGACCGCACCTTCTATTTCTATTTCATAACTTTCAGTAAATGAAGCTTTCGAAGAAATGATCAGCTCATCCCCTTTTTTTAATATAAGATTTTCAGGTAAACCTGGGTTTTTTATAATTTCTTCCAGATTGAGCAATTCATATCGAACCGTTTTATAGTCATCATTGTATCGCTTCAGATAGGCAATACTTAATATGGCATTGTCGAGCAATACCGATTTTTCAATCAGGTCCGATACCTTTCCGTTTTGACTCATGGCATACGTACCCGGATTTTCAACGGCCCCGGAGACAGAAACTTCATTTTTGAGGTTTTCATTGATTTCAAATACGCGTACTGAATCCCCGTTTAGTAAATTAAAGTTTTTTCCGTTTTTTTCCAGATCTGCATAGTTTATATCGATAATCCGTATGGTGTCATTATCTATTCGGCGAACCTGAATATTCCTTTTCAGCGCATTTGCCTTCAGACCTCCGGCAAATTTAATCAGTTCTTTGATTTGCTCCTTATCGATGAGCTCATACCGGAAAGGTCGGTTTACGGCACCGGTAATGGTCACCAGCTTTTCTGCAACAGGAACATTGATATAATCATTTTCTGCCAGATAATAATCCTGACTGCTGATCGGGTTCTGCAGGTACTGATACACATCCAGCACTTTCGGTTTTTTGCCGGCGCGCAACAATTGAATTTTTCGCACACTACCTATGTCATTGGGCCCGCCGGAAGCGATCAACGCATTAAAAGCGGTATTTATGGCAGAAATATTGAACGTTCCGTTGTTAAATACTTCACCCACTATATTTACATTTAACGTCCTCGCAGTGGTCACATTAAATTCAAAATTTTCTTTCTGAAAATAATAATAGTTGCGCAACTTCGAGGCCATCATCTGCTCAGCCGCATCAACAGTTAATCCGGCCAGATAATATCTTGGCAAACCCGTAGGCTGGATATAACCATCTTTCTGTATTTCTGTAGCTATGTTTTCCTGTGTTGGTCCCCAGATGGAAATGGCTACCCTGTCTCCCGGCCCCAGAACATAGGCTTTGGTGGGTTTGGCATCTTCCGCCGTTCTGAACAGTTGAAGCGATTTGTCCCTGAATATATGTTGACCATAAGTCTGTGCTGGTGGTAGTTTTTCTTTTGATACCTCCTGCAGTTTTTCAGATACGGCTTCCTCAATGGTAGCCCCATCTTTTACAGCCTTCTGTATGTCTTTAGTTTGGTTGACAAGCTTGTTTTTGTCATCCACAGTCCGTTCATCTTTTATTTTAGATTGAGGCTCTGTGACAGTTTTGGTCTGATTACTTACCGGAGCCTCCGTTTTTTTCTTGGCCTTATTTTCTGCATCAAGAATAATCATGACTTCTTCTCCGGCCTTTTTAGCCCGGGCCAGTTCAACAGGGTTGTTTGGGTCAATGGAATCTGGATTTACTCCTTTTTTTATCATTTCTTCCCTGAACCTTTCTACATTATAACCCCTTCTTTCCAGTTCCCCCCGTACCGCCGCTTCATTGATTTGCTGGCCGTACGCGGATTGATTTAAACAAAATATAAAAAATATTAATAGGTACCGGTATATCATTTTTATGTTTTTAGTTTGAATAGGTCCGTTTTCTTTTATTAAAATATCTTCCGAATGATTGAATTTTTATATCACTAGGCGTATTTTGATTATATATCATAATTCAAATTCGGTGCCAACCATTTTTCTATTTCTTTAACGTCCATTTTTTTCCTTTTAGCATAATCGACCACCTGATCTTTTGAAATATTTCCCAAACCAAAGTATTTTGACTCGGCATGCGAAAGGTACCAGCCACTCACCGAGGATGCCGGATACATGGCTTTGCTTTCTGTTAGCCGGATTCCGGTAAGTTTTTCTACGTCAAGTAACCGCCATAACACATCCTTTTCAGTATGGTCAGGACAAGCCGGATATCCCGGTGCAGGACGTATACCTTGATATTTCTCCGCTATCAGCGCTTCATTATTCAGACACTCATTTGAAGCATAACCCCAGATTTCTGTCCTTATTTTTGCATGTAGAAACTCTGTCAGGGCTTCCGCAAGTCTGTCCGCAAGCGCTTTTATCATGATGGCATTGTAATCGTCATGCTGTGATTCATAGAGACTAACCCAGGTTTCAATACCCCTGCCTGTGGTCACCGCAAAAGCACCAAAATAATCTCTGATTCCCGTTTCTTCAGGAGCAACATAATCAGACAAACACTGATAAGGCAATCCCTCTGATTTTTTTCTTTGCTGTCTCAGAAAATGCACTACCTCTTTTACTTCCTGACCGTGGCCTTCATAGAGGATAACATCATCTCCATTACTGTTGGCCTCAAATATTCCGGTCACTGCCTGCAGGGTTAACCTGTTTTCTTTTTTTATGAGTTCCAGCATTTCAAGAGCATGATCGTACAATTTTTTTGCTTCCGTACCTACAAAAGCATCTCTGAAAATACCCGGATATTTGCCTTTTAACTGCCAGCTTGAAAAAAACGGTGTCCAGTCTATATAGGGTATCACCGCATCAACGGTAATGTCATTCCACACTTTTATACCCGTATATTGAGGCTTGACAGGTCGGTAATTTGTCCAGTCAATCACTGTTTTTTGTTGCCTCGCTTCCTCTAGGCTGACATATTCTTTGGCTGTATCTGAAGAAGCCCGACGCTCCCGCAACGCGGCATATTCTATTTTTATCTGCGCTTTAAAATCATTGGAGGTGTTTCCTTCTTTCGTTAATAACTGGCTGACTACGCCCACACTCCGACTGGCATCCAGTACATAAACGACCGGACCTTCATACTGTGGATCTATTTTGAGGGCCGTGTGCGTTTTGGACGTGGTCGCACCACCGATGAGAAGGGGTACCGTAAATCCCTGCCGTTGCATTTCTTTGGCAACATGCACCATCTCATCCAGCGAAGGAGTTATCAGTCCGCTCAGGCCGATAATATCTGCCTGACATTCCCGTGCAGCCTGAAGAATACGGTCTGCTGAAACCATTACGCCCAGATCAATAATTTCATAGTTGTTACAAGCCAGCACAACACCAACGATGTTTTTGCCAATGTCATGCACATCGCCCTTGACGGTTGCCATTAGAATTTTTCCCTTGGCCGAGCCACCCGTGAGTGCTTTTTCTGCATCTATAAAGGGAGTGAGGTAGGCCACAGATTTTTTCATGACACGCGCGCTCTTAACCACCTGAGGCAAAAACATCTTACCACTTCCAAATAAGTCGCCTACTATATTCATGCCTGCCATCAGCGGACCCTCAATCACCTGTAAAGGAGAAGCATATTTTTGCCGGGCTTCTTCTGTATCAGCATCGATGTAATCTGTGATGCCTTTGACCAGGGCATGCGACAAACGATCCTCTACATTGCTTTCCCTCCAGGCAAGGTCCTTGGTTATCACCTTCCCGCCACCGGCTACTCGTTCGGCATAATTGGTTAACTCCTCTGTCGCATTTTCTTTTCTGTTGAAAAGCACATCCTCTACCAATACCAGCAATTCTTTATCCACCGCTTCATACACTTCGATCATGCCCGCATTGACTATGCCCATATCCATCCCTGCACGGATGGCATGGTACAAAAACGCCGAATGCATGGCTTCCCTGACTTTGTCATTACCCCGGAATGAAAAGGATATATTACTTACACCACCGCTGATTTTGACTCCCGGACATTCCTTTTTAATAATGGCTGTCGCTTCAATAAAATATCGGGCATAATCATTATGTTCTTTTATCCCCGTAGCAACAGCAAATATATTGGGATCAAAAATGATATCTTCAGCCGGAAAATGAATATCTTCAGTCAGTATCTTGTACGCTCGTTTACATATGGCCACTTTTCGCTCCGTTGTATCGGCCTGCCCCTGCTCATCAAAGGCCATGACGACGGTGGCTGCACCATACTTCCGTAACAATCCCGCCTGCCGCCTGAATTCTGCTTCTCCTTCTTTAAGTGATATCGAGTTGACGATACATTTACCCTGAACACACTTTAACCCGGCCTCAATGACCTCAAACCGCGATGAATCGATCATCACCGGTACTTTGGCAATATCCGGCTCCGCCATCACCAGATGCAGGAATGTTTTCATCGCCTCCTTAGAATCCAGCAGCCCTTCATCCATATTGACATCGATGATTTGAGCGCCGCTTTCCACCTGCTGAGCAGCCACAGACAATGCTTCACTGTATTGATTTTCAGCAATCAGCTTGGCAAATTTTCTTGATCCGGTCACATTGGTCCGTTCACCTATGTTGATAAAATTTAAATCTTCCCGTACGATCAATGGCTCCAGACCCGCATAACACGATAATTTTTTCTTTTTTGGCAAAACCCGGGGTACCATTCCCTTCGTAGCTTGTGCCATAGCCCTGATGTGATCCGGTGTGGTTCCGCAACATCCGCCTATAATATTCACCAAACCGGATGCTACAAATTCCTGGATGTACTTTTTCATTTCTTCCGGCCCCTGATCATAGCCCCCAAGTTCATTGGGCAGCCCCGCATTCGGATAGGCACTTATAAAACAGGTGGCTATCTGACTCAGATCTTCAAGATGTGGCCTCAGTTCTTTTGCACCCAACGCACAGTTTAGCCCAACACTGAACAAATCGGCATGTGCCACAGAAATATAAAAAGCTTCCGCGGTCTGACCACTTAGCGTGCGCCCTGAAGCATCTGTTATAGTCCCGGAAACCATGACCGGTATGTCCGACTGGCGCTCTTCTTTGAGTTGCTGGATCGCAAACAGAGCCGCTTTACAATTTAAAGTGTCAAATACAGTTTCTACAAGCAAAATATCTGCACCCCCATCCATCAGACCTCGGGCTTGTTCGTAATAGTTAAACGTCAGGTCGTCAAAGGTTACAGCCCGATACCCGGGATTGTTTACATCCGGCGAAATGGACGCAGTTTTATTTGTAGGCCCTATTGCTCCCGCAACAAATCGTGGTTTTTCAGCATCTTTTAATGAATATTCAAGCGCGGCTCTTTTGGCTATTTTTGCTGATTCCAGATTTATTTCATACGCCAGATCATCCAGATGGTAGTCGGATTGGGAAATTCTGGTCCCGTTAAAGGTATTGGTTTCAATAATATCCGCACCGGCATCCAGATATGCCCTGTGTATTTCCTCAATTATATCCGGCCTCGTCAACGACAATAGATCGTTGTTCCCCTTCAGATCATAAGGGTGATCTGAAAAACGTGCACCCCGGTAATCATTTTCCTGAAGGGCATACCGTTGTATCATTGTGCCCATTGCACCGTCCAATATCAATACCCTTTTAAGGGCTAAGTCTCTTAATGCTTCCATACTGCACGCAAAGTTAGTAAATTGGTGTATGAATCTGCAACAACATAGACCAAATTGATTAAAGCACATGTTTATGCCCGGTCTCTTTCTTTAGCTTTAATGCCTTCCTGGCCAGGCTCAAAACATCAGTAGTCGTAACTGATATTCGAAATATTCACCCTCAATCCACCGCCAAAGTAGTGTTGGTTCTCCACACCATCCGTTTTTGTCTGGCGCCACATGCCTTGCAGATCCAAAAAGTAGTTGTGATAAATTTCATAACTTACATCAGCATATACAGCCATGACACTTTTTTTTAACCCCTGTCCTATGTAATTTCCATAGGCTTGTTGGATGGTTTCCAACGGCAATAATATGTTTCCTCCCCAATTTTCGCCGGGACGGTCATCGCCATACGTGGTGTAAAGAACGCGGCTTTGTATATATATTTTGTTGATGGGTTTGTACCGCATTACCCATATCATTTCTCTGAAATTGGCCCCAAGCGGATGGGCGAGCGGTTGGTTGGAATGACTGTAGTTGGCTACGGAATAGCCTTTTAATGTGGGAAGTGTATCCCGGTGTGCATAGGTATATGGCCGTACCGCATTGTATTCAAACTGCAAATCGAGATGGTCTATTCCAAATGCATTGATGTATTTGATGCCTGCTTGTACTCCGAACTTATTTGCCCACCAACCGGATTGTTTTTTAACTTCCGATAATTTAAATTCATCCACTATGATTTGCCCGTATAGCGATATGCCTTTGCCTGGGTTCCATTTTGTATTTAATCCCAAAATGACATTGTCCGGGCTATCCAGAAAATGTTCTACTGCCCGGTATAAAATCACCGGATTGAGGTATTGAAACTCAAAGTGATCAGGTCTGGCAAATACAACGGTCTCAAATAACCCGATTTCAAAGGAAGAATTTGGCTTAAATGCCAGATAATGTAGGGCTGTATATTTTTTGGGCAGCAAGGAATTATCAGCATTAAAAAAGGGAGTGGTAGGCGACAACTGAGCAAAAATATTCTGATACTGAAACTTCCATATTCGGGTGTTGAATTTCAGATAAGTATAGTTGCGACTGTAATCGGAAAGCAATAGAGAACGGTAACCATTACCAATGAAGTGATTACCATACCCAAACTCTATACTGATGCTTTTTACCGGGTTAAAACCGATATAGGCTCTGGCATTTAAAAAATCATACCCATCCAGGCCTTTTACGATTCCCGGGGTATAATTTTTCCAGGAACCCTGACCAGGCAATGCACCAAATTTTAGGATCCGCTCTTCAGTATAGGCCGGATAATTTCGCTGGTTTTTTGACAATTGAGCATATACATAAATACGTTTACCTAAATACCCGCGAATGTCCGCACCCCACGTATTCTGAAATATGCCCCGGTTAGGTTGTTTTTGTTGTAGATAATTCAGTTGTATCACCGGATTGACAAATAAGGTGATATGTTTGCTTTTTATTTCAAATAAATTTGCCCTCGAAGCATAAAAATATTTTAACAGAGGCTTTCTGGTATACATCACAGCACTGTTATCCCCCTGGCTTTCATTACCCTCCCTGTTTTCGTCAGCAGATCGGAAAACATGAGGAAGCAGCGGGTCCGGCAAATGTTTTTTTTCTTCCAGAAATTCCATGTTGTCAGCATAAATATGTTGAAAATCATACCTGTCCTTCTCCGAATATTGCCCTGAATCACTAATTTGATCTAAAAACCCGATCAGCGAACGCCGACTGTAGTTTTGAAGACCATTGATCATCGAGGTATCGCTGAGTTTTAAAATTTCGGCACGGTCATACGTGTGATATGCCTGGTCTCCGCGCAGTATATAAGGAGACTGACCTTGTAATTGGAAACAAAGACAAACCAACAAAAACCAGGATCCGGTATTTAAAAAAAATGTATCCATATTTTCAAACTGTAAAGATGGATATAATTGAATAATTTATGGATAAAATTTGGGTCTTTTATACCCGATCCCGGCTGGTTTTATCCCGCATTTATGTGTTTTCCTAATTTTTATAACCATTTTAGAGGGCACACTTTTATTATTTTATTACCTTAGCCTCTATAAGGGAACATGTTAACCCGAATGGTACAATCGAAATTCGAATGGAGAACTTAAAATACAATAAATCAGAAACTTCCATCCGGAAGACATGGCTTTATTGGTGTAGCAGACAAAACAGCACAGCTTCTGTTTTGTATTAGTGCATACCCAAAATCGATTTTCTGTTGCATTTTACGGATTTAATTTGCAAATGCCCCTTTATGTAATACCTGTATAGTGGAGAAAGTAAAATTTTTGTTCCATAGTCTCAGAAATTTCCAGCAAATGGGCACGGTTATCCGAAGCGGTGCGCCCATGTGCCGTAGTATGACGCAGTTTATCGACCGCCACAAAGATCTGATTATTGTCGAATTGGGTGCAGGCGACGGAGTCATTACTTCTTTCATCTTGGACAAAATGGCCCCGGATGCCCGGCTTTTTGTGTTCGAAATCAATCCCGAACTGTGCGAAATGATTTCCCGCATCAAAGACGATCGTATGATCCTCATCAATGACGGCGCTCAATATATGGAGTCCTATCTGCAAAAATATGAAATACATCAGGTCGATATGGTCATTTCTGCTATCCCCTTTCTGGTGCTGCCCGATGACATCACATCCGAAATTCTTCGGATTTGCCTGAAAATATTGAAAAAGGGCGGAAATTTTATTCAAATGCACTACGCCCTGTCTATTCGGAAAAAATATAAAGCGATATTCGGAAACGTGCATACCAGTTTTGTGCCTCTCAATATACCTCCCGGTTACGTTTTCAGATGCGAAAAGGAATAAGCCCCAAAAATTGCCTCCCTGTCCCTACCACTTATAATAGCCGATGCCGGCTGATCGGATAAGTCATACCAATAAAAAAGGCCTGAAATAATTAATTTCAGACCTTTTTTGTTTTGTTTTAAAATATACCTGTAAGCCGGATTCTGTAACATACCCGAAAGTATGCCCTCTATCATTTATCTAAGCTGCCTACCCCTCTGTATATGTCCGAAAACAACAAAACCGAGTCAATTTTGTCCTGAATCAGGAATACAGATGTACATGGCATTTCAACCCGCAAGGTTTGTCCTGATCGTACATTACTGCACGATCACGTGGGCTCTTACCCCACATTTTCACCCTTACCACGCCCCGAAGCTTGTGGCGGTTATTTTCTGTGACACTATGCTGTACCGCGCAACAGCGCGATCCCACCCGTTAGGTGGTGCGGCACTCTACGTTGTCCGGACTTTCCTCTTTCGGCTTCCCGAAAGCGATAGAGCGGTATATCGCCACAAAGATACAATTATATTTCTGTACACATCAACTCATTTTAGGCCTTCCGCTTGCCTTCATCTTATAAAGATGACTGCCTCGGTTATTATCCGTTATGCCCATTGGCACTTTACCATCATCAAACCCATTCATAAATGGAAAACGATGGAATAAGGTGAAATTTAAGGTTTTGAAAATCTATGTTTTGTGAGATGCCGGAGCCACTACGCTCTTTTTATAACACACTTCAGAGACAGGCTTATTAGAAAAAGGCACGATATTATTTTCAAAAAGAGTACATCAGATGATTAAAATTTCACAAACTTACTAGTTAATAATTTACCGTCTTTTTTATACAAAATAAGCATCTTAAGCCCTGCACTCAACTTCGATACATCTGCACCATCAACGTATGGAATAGTCATTTCGAGACGGCCGTCTGCCGCATACACTTCGATATATTGAATATTAAATTCTCCGCTAAAATAAATATGATCAAAGGAAGGGTTGGGAAAAACTTCAATTTGGGTACTATCAAAAACATCATTAGTTGACACAGGCGGGACCCAGCAAGGCGTATCAAAAAAATATCTGTACTTAGGTGCTATTTGTATAAAAGGAATGGTATCCATGGTGCCTCCTTCGATTTCATGCACCCGATACCAATTAGCCCATTTCCATTCATCAGGTTGAGGTTTAGTGTAGGGTAAAGTCCATGTCACAGATGAGTTTAATCCCATACACTTGTATGTAGAAGTGTCCTGACTGTTATACCATCCTGTCACTGTCTCTGATAGCCACCAGGTCGTAATCCATGAACCGGCAGTACACTCTTCTGCCCAGATATCCCGATCCCAAGATATTGTCACCGGAGGATATTTTGCATGGATAAAAAGAAAAATTCTATCCTGTAGTCGATAACATTGTTTATTCCCAAATGATTGTAAATCCCCTATTGCATTTACTATTCTTCTTGTAAAGAAAACACTATCTGTATGATTGTAGTTTTTAAAAAATGCACCACGTACTTCCAATACACTATCAAAAGGAGACGTATCTATCAATTCACCTAATTCTGGATTATATTGTTTTGTGAGATTTGGTTGAAGCCCAATTCCTAAACTGTCTTTATTACCCCGGGAATCAGTAACGTATATTTTCGATTCAAAAAAAAGCCCTTGACTATAAGAAGTTTGTAATATCGTAAAAGTCAGGAATTGTATCAATATATAATTTTTCATATCACTATTCTTTTACAATGGTATAAGTAAAAATGCCTTCATCAGTAACAACGTGTACAAAATTAATTCCGGGATACCAAGCAGTAATATTGGGCTGTAGGAAGATATCACCTGCGGTATTTAACCCTAGATTTTGTACGCCATATAAGCCATATATGGCATGACTGTAAGCAATAGTAATATTAGAAATTTTGTAGGTAGTAATTTTTATATTGGTATATTCTGATGCCGGATTAGGGATGACTTCAAAAACTATGGGTTGCTCTGTACAGTTTTTTACTCCGGGCAGAGTAAATGTTCTGGATTGTTCAGATTCGATGCCACAAGCATTTTTTACCTTGAGTCTGATGGTGTAAGTGTAGCCGGCTTTGAATCCGCCATTCAATTGGTTACTGCCCGATTTTATAGGAGATAAGTTTATGCAATAAGTTGTCGCACTCGTATTTAACCAACCCGTATTTGATATCTGAACAGATGATCCATTTTGTATTTCAGTAAAAGTTATATTATAGCTATCTTCGTTCATACTACCTCCAAGTTGGAAACAATAGCTGCAATCATTACCTGTTCCTTCCAAAGGCGGAATGTAAATCACAGCTGAAGGAGGAGCACATTCCGGATCGACTGCTAACACTTTGTTACAAAATTTTTCATTGATGGTATTAAGCATGAGTATCAATTGTTGGCGCGAAAATGTAGCTACATCTCCATTGACTCCCCATGCGGAGTATGCCATAAAATTTGTGGTTTGGTGACTCCACCCACAGCAGGGATGAACGTTGCCGCACCTATCAATCGGGCATATCGCTGTGCCATCAGGATATTTGGGATGATTATCCCAGCAACTAAATTTTATTACCGGAGGTGTAGAAGGATTACAGTCATCATCCCAGCTATATGATGGGTCCCAAGTATCGGTGAGATTAGTTAACACACCTTCTTCCCAAGGGTGATGGACGTTTGTTGTATGGGCTATCTCATGCCACAAAGTGCCTGCACCACCCCATGTCAATGCAGAAGTATAAATTGCATTACTACCATAAGTGGTATAACCTCCTGCGCCTGAAATTCCGGTTATAAAAACATTTATTTCTGAGGTTGGATTAACACCCAGACTACTCAATAAATTTGTACCAAGTCCTATTTGTTGAAGTGAAGTATTGCAATGTACATGTACTCCCTTTAAGACCAAACGAATAGGAAAACATTGGGCTACTCCGCCACCCGGTTGTTGGCCTATCGCTATCAATTCATTGCCCCATGGTATATTATCGCTAATGTTCTCAGCAAACAAATTTGCCCGATTTATAATATCTTCAATAATTGAATGAATATTATTGGAAGTAAGATCGCAATTTATGCAATATTCTCTATCATTTATGGCAATTTCTCCTTCGCAATTATTATCTAAAAAAACATGGACATTGACCCCGAGCCATACTTTTTTGCATTCATCAACAATTTCTGTCACATCAAAACAGCCTGCTGATGCACTTCCTTGTGCATTTATCGAATCATTTGGTTGAAGTGTAGATACAATATCATTACTGAGATCGGACAAGTAGCCTTGACTTTTTATTTCTTGAGTTAGCAAAAGCAAAAAACGGATTAGTAAATTACATAATAAAAATGTGTGTTTACGTATTTCCTAAACTATTTATTTTTAGTTTAGGCAAATATAAGATTTTATAAGCACATTTTCTGAAATAGAAATGAATTATAATTTGTGAAATTTCTACTCAAATTTCACTTTGTACCTTGTTTTGGAAATATATAGCTCAAACTTTTATTTTGAGAAGTAGCTTTGCAATGCTGTATTTTTAATTTGAACTACCCCAAACCCGCAATTATGTGCCTGATGTACAATTGACCTTAAAAGCATTTCCCGTTCATCAACTTCTACATGGCAATACATCAACCCTTCATGCCCTTTTCTTTTTGTCCCGAATCCTTGGAAATCCGGTAAGGCAGGATATTCAACAACGTTGTAAAAATTATTAATATTAATTATATTTGTAATGTTTATTTTACTACAATTCAATTTTTTACTACCTTAGCGCTTTCATATTTCAATCTGTTTCGTATGAAATTTAAGGGCTTATTGGCTGTTTTGGTTTGCTTGGCAGCAGTATTGCTGTTTTTTAGCAACAGGACATCCGACAAAATCGGAGTAGCAGGAAAAATGCAGCAGCAACTCCGGAGTCAGCTCTTAAATGATTCTGCCATCTTGCAAAGATATTTTAACAGCGAAGATGACCGGACCATGCTTTCGGCTTTATCCACTTCCCCCTATTTAATCGAAGTGTTTCATCAGGACAGCATCATCTTTTGGAATGAACAAACGTTATCTGGCAACGACCCGTCAAAAGATTTTGCCGACTTGCTTCGTGTAGGCGACAAAATCAATTATGCTACACTTAAACTAAACGTCCGGTCGTTTGACGCATGCCTGGTTTTACCGGTTGAAACATGTAAGCAGGTAAAATTGACGGCCGTACCTGCACCGCAACAATCGGACATAATCAATTTAAACAACCATTATTTTACAGTTGAATTTGAAAATGTACCCCGGCATCCGGCCATCAAAGGACTCGCTTGGTTATGCCTATTTTCATGTTTTATCTTATTTTCAGTGTTTTGTTACCGGCTTATCAAAAGCGGCTTAAAAACAGCAAAATCGGTAAAACTAACGCTGATATCGTTGTTTTTAGGTGTTATTTTTTTTAGAGGTATACATTATTTACCCGCTTTTACAGCACTTTTTAATGGTTTTGAAGGCTTTAAAACACTGGATACCGGTTCTTATGTCGCTGACCATATTGCCGGACTGATGATCAGTATTTGGATTTTTGGCCTGATGATCTACTTGATTTATTTGTTTTTGCCCAAAATTAATACCAGCATCCGTTATACCAACACCATGGCTGTTTTTACAGGCATGTACACTTTTTTTATTTTTGGTGCCTGTGCACGCCTTTTGGACAATATCATTTTAATGCCCGATGTAAACCTCGAAATCGAGGCCCTGCTCGAGTTTAATGCGGTTAGTTTTGTCCTCATCATTTGTTTTATCGTCCTAATGATCCTGATTTTTCAAAGCACCCACATGCTGTTTGAAATGTTGTATCATGCCCCGTTACGTGGCATCCAAAAATACAGTTGGATAGCCACAGGCTGGGCGCTTGGTTTGTTTCTTTTATTTTCCCTCGGATGGCTCAACGTACCGGTGTGGATTCTGACAGTTTTTGTTGTTTCTTATTCCCTGATTCTGGATGCATACAGCGAAACCAGAGAAAAGAAAATTACATACCTGATTTGGTGGCTCATCATGTTTGCCGCTTACCTGGCAGTAAGCATGTTCTATTTTGGTCTCCAGAAAGATATTGCTGATCGTACCCAGTTTATTACAGCCTATTTCTCCAGCCCCGAAGATAAGGCTGTAAAGGAAATGCAGCTCCTAAGCGACCAGCTGGTCGCAGGCGATGTGTTTTCGCGTATCGCCTCCCTCGATATGCCGGCGAAATTGGATATGAAAGACCTGTACCAGTTTATTTTTAACAGAAGCGACGATGACCCGAAATTTTCAATTGAACTTTTTGACAAAAAAACAGGAAACACCCTCTTCAACAACCACTTTGCCGATTATTACAAACTGAACCAATCGTTCGAAAACTCCCGCAAAGTCGGCCGCAACATCGTCCATAATCCGTTTGAAAATAAATACATTTCCAGATTTGAAATCGCCAGATCAGTGCCGGGCAATTCTTCCTGGTATTTGTTCATCATCCTCCAGGATCAACAGCAAACTACCTTCGACAGTAAAAGACGGATGCCTGATTTTGGTTTTGCCGTATTCAACAGGGAAAGAATGATCGAAAAGTCAGAAGGAACACAGGCTTCTCCGGACATGGCGCTGCTGCAGTCTGTAATGGCAACCGCGATCAAAAACGGCTATTCTTTTGTAGTGTCTGTCCCTTCCGATCAATACCGGATTATTTCATGGAAAAAGGTCTCTGGCCTCATCAAACCCATTTCACTGTTTTCTTTTATTTTTACCCTCTCGGGTTTGATCATCCTGCTGCTTACCTTCATCAATACCAGATATAACTTTTTGCCTGCCGGAATTTCACTTAAATTTGGCTCGCGTTCTTCACTCAAAACCAAAATTCAACTGGCAATTATTTTGCTTATTCTGGTGACCTTCCTTATTATTGGCGCCATCACCGGCTTTTATTTTAAAAACCTGATTGAAGCAAACCAGAAAACTAAACACAGGGAAGAAACAACCAGCATCATCAATAACATCCGATCAGACATTCAGAATATGGCAGATGATGAATCAGCCCTCTCTTACCTCAACAGCAAACTGAAGGATTTATCGTTTGTCCATAATAAATCCTTAAGCCTGTACGATTACGCAGGCAAATTAGTGGGTTCTACCGGCAGAGAAAACAACTTGATTCGTGTACCGTTTAATGTTTGGAATGCCTCTCTCGTGGATAAGGAAAAATGGTTGCTTCCTGATAGTCAAACCTTCTCCGACACGGAATACATGCCCCTCTACCTCAGCGAAAATAACCCGTTTGCTTTTATCGCGATCGATCACAAATCGTATAATTCCTCCGGCAACATCCTCGATTTTTTATCTACCATCCTCAATGCCTATATATTTTTATTTTTGATTGCCGGAGCTATTGCCATTACTATAGCCAATTCCATCACTCAACCTTTGTCCATATTGGCCGAAAAACTGAAAAAATTTAAACTTGGCAAATCCAATGAACTGCTGGACTGGAATTCAAACGATGAAATCGGCACCCTCATTCATGATTATAATAACCTGACTCAGGAACTCGAAAAAAGCGCCGGCTTGCTCGCCAAAACAGAAAGAGACATGGCTTGGCGCGAAATGGCAAAACAGGTGGCTCATGAAATAAAAAATCCGCTCACCCCGATGAAATTGAGCATCCAGTACCTGGATCGTGCCGCTAAAGACCATCCTGAAAAAGCGCAGGATCTGATTCCACGCATTTCATCGACCCTCATAGAACAAATCGACAACCTTTCGCAGATTGCAAACGAATTTTCAAACTTTGCTTCCATGCCCCAGGCCAGCAATGAAAAAATAATATTGAACGAAATTGTCGAAACTATCCACGACCTGTTCCGGAAAAGAGACGATATGGATATCAATATGATCGAACCCATTGACGACCTCTATGTCTTTGCAGATAAAAACCACCTCGTTCGAATCCTGAACAACCTGCTGAAAAATGCCATACAGGCCATCCCCGACAACCGCCGGGGCAAAATTGAAATAGAATTGAAGCGCCAGGGCAATGATGCACTCATCAGAATTTCTGACAACGGTTCTGGCATTCCCGATCATATGAAAGAAAAAGTATTTACACCCAATTTTACGACAAAAAGTTCTGGCACAGGGCTGGGCCTCGCGATTTCAGCCAATATGATCGAATCGTTTAATGGCAGAATCTATTTTGAAACCAGAGTAGGCGAGGGTACCGATTTTTATATTTCGATACCACTCATGAGACTGGATGACTATTTTGGCGAAGAGTCGAGAGTCAGCCTCGATTAATAAATCCAAATTGGGTTTTGAACAATGTTAAGCTAAAACATAAAGTTAGCCGGATGTTCCCGCCATAGCTTTCTGATACGTATTTGCACTTAAACAATAAGGAAGTATAGACAGTGAATGAAACAGGAAGGAGTGGTTTGCAACTTCGTTAAGCAAAATGCTTTTACCCTGGTTCATAGATGTAACCTTAAGTTTAATAGTATCCCTCTATGACATTTTATGGAACAAGAAAAGCTAAGCGTATGGTATTACGTGTCAGTGACACAGTGACCCGCAATCCATACTTTTTTTACAGATCAGCCGATTTGTGGTCAGCCTATTTTTGTTCTGTTTTGATTTGCAGACATAATTCCTTCAACTGCGCATCATGAATTGGCGATGGGGCATCTATCATCATATCCCGGCCTTGATTGTTTTTTGGAAAGGCAATAAAATCGCGAATCGACGACTGCCCGTTCATCACCGCACACAACCTGTCAAAGCCAAATGCCAATCCTCCGTGCGGTGGCGCGCCGTATTCAAATGCGCCAAGCAAAAAGCCAAATTGCGCCTCCGCTTCTTCCTTGCTGAAACCCAGCAGGTCAAAATTTTTGGATTGCAATGTCCTGTCGTGAATCCGGATGGATCCGCCTCCGATTTCAGCACCATTGATGACCAGGTCATAGGCGTCCGCTTTAAGACTTTTCATCGTTTCGTGGTCGCCGTTCAGCATGCGCGGTATATCTTCTTTTTTGGGAGAGGTAAATGGATGATGCATCGCATGAAAACGTCCGGCCTCTTCATCCCATTCCAGCAATGGAAAATCCAGTACCCACAATGGCTTAAAATCTCCGGGTTGCATCAGATTTAACCGTTTGCCCAATTCAAGACGGAGTTCACTCAGTTGCTTCCTTGTTTTTTCTGCCTCTCCGCTCAATACAAAAAGAACATCACCTTTTTCAGCCCCGAATCGGCCTGCCCATTCCTGCAGTGTTTCGTCGCTGTAAAATTTGCCTATGGTGGATTTTATACTGCCGTCTTCCTGGTATTTGACGTACACCAACCCTTTGGCACCGATCTGAGGTCTTTGTAGCCATTCCGTCAGATCTTTCATATCTTTGTTTGAATAAGACTCTGCAATACCCTTGGCACAAATGCCGACTACCAGCTCCGAATCATCAAAAACACTGAACCCATGGCCTTTTGCAAAATCGTTCATTTCTGTAAACGACATCCCGAATCGCAGGTCTGGTTTGTCTGAACCATACAACCTTAAAGCATCGTCATAAGACATACGCGGAAAATCACCAAGTTCCAGACCAAGCGTGTGCTTAAATAAATGCCTGGCGAGCCCTTCAAAGGTCTGAAGTATATCTTCTATATGCACAAACGACATTTCACAATCGATCTGCGTAAACTCAGGCTGCCTGTCCGCACGGAGATCCTCATCTCTGAAACATTTGACGATCTGAAAATATTTATCTATACCGGCAACCATAAGTATCTGCTTGAATGTCTGCGGCGATTGCGGCAGGGCATAAAACTGACCTGAATTCAATCGGCTGGGCACTACAAAATCCCTGGCGCCTTCTGGTGTGCTTTTTATGAGAAATGGTGTTTCTACTTCCACAAAACCTTGTCCGTCCAGATATTTTCTGGTCTCCAAAGCGAGTTTGGATCGGAAAACTATATTTTGTTGTACCGGCGCCCTGCGTATATCCAGATACCGGTATTTCATTCGCAGATCATCACCACCATCGGTTTCATCTTCTATAGTAAATGGAGGTACCTTTGATTCGTTTAATACTAGAAATTCCTGAACATCGATTTCAATTTCTCCCGTAACCCTGTTCAGGTTTTTACTCGATCGCTCTCTGACAGAACCCGTTGCCTGTATCACAAATTCCCGCCCCAATTTTCGGGCCCTGCTGCAAAGTTCCGGTTTTTCATCCATGTTAAACACCAGTTGTGTAACCCCATACCGGTCTCGCACATCCACAAAGGTCAGACCACCCAGGTCTCGGCTTTTCTGAACCCAGCCGGCTATAGTGACTACTTTATTGACATCAGACATTCTTAACGCGCCGCAATGATGACTCCTGTACATATTATTTCTGGTTTTTACAAATCGGGGACAAAGGTACGATTTGTGCTTGTATTTTTTAATATTAGACTAAGGAGATTTTACCAGTACACCATTTCAGGTGTACCTAATTCCCCGGTCCAAAATATTTTATTCCCGGTGGAATATCCTTTAAACTTAAAATACATAACCAATTTTAGACGGGCACAGAGGACTTTACTATTGGGTGGACACAGGTTTTGATTTTGTCGCAATGACCTGCAGAAAGAAGTCCGTAATTTGAACAAAAATATAAATTTGAAAACAGGAGTTTATCCCTGTTTTTTTAATAAATAGGTTGGATTGAACACACGATCACAACTTTACCGCGACCTGTATACTTTGAAACGAATGCACTACAACCCACCTGGATCATCTTTCCCGCGGCATCAGCAAAGATTCCCGTTCTCCAAAGGGATGTACAGCAGTAACCCTGCAGCGATTAGCGGGGTAATCACAGGAGGTCCGGTTTACTTGCCCGGGTAAAAGGAATAGGTCTGGCATTTACCCACTTCATAAGGATGCACCCTCCGCCAAAATCTTCATCGTTTGATCGGGAAGATATATTATCCCAAAATACACATTGGACTTTTTTACGAGAAGAAATATGACAAAATAATTGTGAAGCACGGAATTTTTTTTTACCGCAGGTGCAGCCATAGCTGCATTGAGGTAAAAAAAATGAGTACTGAAACAAATATAAAGTCAGATTTTGTCGCAGTAAATTTCTAATGTGTATTTTGGGATTATCTTTGCACGGTATATCAATATGAATATTTTGCAGCAGCAAACGACCTGGTTAATCCTCCTGTTAAGCCTCTTTTCCTTGGGCTCGTTGCTTGCATTGGCAAACCCGGATAAAAAAATAAAAGCAGTTAGACTTAACGAAGAAATTAAGCTGGATGGCAGGCTGACAGAAAAAATATGGAAGAATGCAGATAAAGCGTCAGATTTTATACAGTCTGAACCCCGACCAGGCTCGCCTGCTACCTTTCAGACCCAGGTGTTTTTTTTATACGACAATACAGCCATTTATATAGGTGCAGCTTTATTAGACCCCGAGCCCGACAAAATTCTGAGCGAATTGTCCCTCAGAGACCAGATAGGAAATGCTGATAATTTTAGAATTTTTTTAGATACATACAAAAGTGGTTTGAATGGCTTTAAATTTTACGTGACCTCTTCAGGGGTGCAGTTTGAAGCAGTTGTAACCAACAACACCGACGATACCAACTGGAATGCCGTTTGGGAAAGTGCCGTGAGCCGGGATGAAAAAGGATGGTATGTTGAGATCAGAATTCCATACTCCTCACTCAGGTTTCCTCCATCAGATATTCAGGATTGGAATGTCCAGTTTGGAAGAGAAATCCGCCGGTTCAGGGAATTGTCCTATTGGTCTCCCATCGACCCCACCATTGCCGGTTGGGTGCAGCAAAGCGGGCAGGTAACGGATATCAGCAACATCAAATCACCGGTCAGGCTGTCCCTGACGCCCTACCTTTCCACCTATCTGAATACGGGTTACGATCCTTCCCTGCCAAAAAATAAACTTTCTTCAGGGACTGCCTACGCCGCCGGCCTGGATCTCAAATATGGCCTCAATGATGCATTCACCCTGGATATGACCCTGATCCCAGATTTTGGTCAGGTCATTTCGGATAAACAGGTATTGAATCTGTCCCCGTTTGAAGTTTTTTTTGACGAAAACAGACAGTTTTTTACCGAAGGAACGGAACTTTTTAATCGGGGTAGACTTTTTTATTCGCGTCGTATTGGCGGTCGTCCATTGCACTTCAGCGAGGTAAATAAGCAGCTTAAATTTGGCGAATCCATCATCAGCAACCCCGAAACTTCCCAGTTGTTTAATGCCACCAAAATTTCCGGAAGAACATCCGGAGGCACGGGACTTGGCGCTTTTAATGCGTTTGTCGGCGAAGAATTTGCCACCCTGAGGGATGAAAATGGCCATGAAAGACAAATTAAAACCAACCCGCTCACCAATTATAATGTGCTGGTTATAGACAGAAATTTGAAAAACAACTCTTTTGTGTCCCTGATGAATACAAACGTGTACAGGCTGGGTGAAGACTATGATGCGAATGTTACCGGCAGCTTTTTTAATATAAAAACCAAAAACCAAAAATATTATGTCGGAGGCTTTGCCGTTCTTTCTCAAAAATATTTTACTGAAAATACACAAAACGGACACGCATACAGCATCTCCTTGGGCAAAATCAGCGGCAACTGGACGTATGAGGCCGGACAGGGCGTCAAATCAGATAAATACGACCCCAATGATATGGGCTTTCTTCAGGCCCCAAATGAACAGTTTTATTACGGTCAGGGCAAATACACCCAGTATAAACCAAAAAATGACCGGGTCCAGCAATTCAGCTTCACAGGATCTTCTACCTATACGAGATTGTATAAGCCGGATGTATTTACCGATTTTGTTATTAGTCTCGACAATTTTATCCTCTGGAAATCCAGATTTGCCTTAGGCTTTAACGCCAAACTACAACCCACCGAAACCTTCGATTATTTCGAACCGCGTTCTTCTGATTTCAGCCGCTTTGTCAGCAGACCGGCCAATTTTAACTGGGGAGCCCTGGTCTCCTCCGACTATAGGAAACCATTTGCTTATGACATCAGAATAAATTATCGCCATTTTTATGGCGATGAACGAAAAAATATAGTATTGCTGCTTGGCCCTAGATTTCGGTTCTCCGACCAGCTTTCCATATTTGCAAACACAACGATTACCTATATTTATCACGAACCCGGCTATGTCAATAAGGAATTGACTGATTTACCCATCATTGGATTGGGCACAGACGGTATTCTTTTTGGTAACAGAAACAGACTGATTGTCGACAATTCCATAACAGGCAGGTACATTTTTAATTCCCTGATGGGCATCAACCTGCGTATCCGCCACTATTGGGATAGGGTCAGGTACCTTGACTTTGGCAACTTATCTGAAAACGGACAGCTCGACTACCTCCCCTTTAATGGAAAAGACGCTTCAGGCACACCGGTATACGATCGCAATGTCAATATCTTTAATATCGACTTACAGTACAACTGGCGTTTTGCGCCGGGAAGCGACCTCATTTTTGTTTGGAAAAACCAGATCAATAAAGCAGATGCGTATTTTGACCGCAACTACCTGAACAACTTGGGAGGCTTGTTTGATGCCTTCCAGACAAATAATTTTTCAGTCCGCTTTCTGTATTTTCTCGATTATCTGTATTTGTTTCCAAAAAATCATGCCTGAGGTTGTTTTTAACACCATGCACAAAATACCCAATTATATTCTTGGAAAATCGCTGATCAATATACCAGCAGCGGTATCGCGGCAGGCATTATGACAACCTCAATATCACCTTCTCCGGCGATCTCACCGTCTGCTTCGGTTATTGCACCCTTTTTTATTACATGCACCTTGACCGTTCGGGCTTCGGAATAATGTACATTTTTATGCTTTATCTTGTTACCCTTTTTCAGCGTGATTAGGTTTAAAATGTAATCAGCAAAACTGACCTTGCCCAATAAGGCGAGATGAAATTTTCCGTCATCCGTGCGGGCATCCGGTTGTATGATCAGGCCGTTGCCAAAAGTACTGCCATTACAAATAGCCAGCATCATTAATTTCCCCCGGTACAGATCGTGACCATCTGCAGTGATAAAAACCTCCGGCATCCGGTAGGAGCCAAATGCCCGTATAATGGCCAGAGAGTAGGATATACCTCCGTGAAGTCCTTTTTTTCGTTGCATATTCAGGATCGAAGCCGTATGTCCGCCAAAACCAAGGTCTGCAATATTTAAAAAATACCGCACTCCGGTCTTCAGCTCAATTTTCCCCGCATCAACCCATCGGTACACCGGCGCTTGTAGGGCAGCTAATAACCGCTGCACCGAAAATACAATGTGCTGCGACCTGCAAAAATCATTACCAGTGCCATTTGGAATCAACGCCAGTGCCGGCAAATCGGTATCGTATAGTAACATGCCGTTGACCACTTCATGGAATGTTCCGTCCCCTCCGACAGCAATGATTAAGTCGGCCTTATTTTCACAAGCCGCATAGGCCAGTTGTGTGGCATGCCCGGCATAGACTGTGTAATGAAACGCTGTTTTTTCACACACCGCTGTTTCGTTAAGGTGGTGAAGGAACACTTGCAAGGCTGGAGGAAGTTTTCTCAGCGTATTGATGATGACTTCGATGTTTCGGACTGCTTTGTTTTCCATGGACTCATTCCAATTTATATCAATGATGGCATTGATTAAGATCAGTAAAAGTAAATATTTATCCCTTTATATTTGTACAAATGAAGAAGAGTTACGTGGTAGACTTTAATAAATACTATTTAAATAAATGGACATACTTGTTTTTTTTCATGATGTCGGTATCTTGTATGGCATTTTGCCAGCTTCCACAAAATAAGAAGGAGGTAAAAAAAGACAGTATCCCGCATCTGGTATACCACACCCCGCATTTTATTAGACCTCTGGCAGATTTGACAGCGATCAACCTCTTTATGAACCGCTTCGATGTTTACGTTTATAAAAAAAGCTGGGCAAACGTAAGCCCTTCATCATGGTGGTTCAATCTGGAAAGGGGAATGATGACCGATGGCGATGCGTTTCCGACAAATTGGTTGGGCCACCCCATACATGGATCGTTGTTTTACAATGCGGCCCGCGCTAACCACCTGAATTTCTGGCAAGCCATGCCATATGTGGCTACAGGAAGCCTGATGTGGGAGTTTTTGGGAGAAACTGAACCCGCAAGCCATATTGATGTATATACCACAACCTTAGGCGGCATTTTTTTGGGAGAAGCCTTCTACCGGCTTACAGATTATGCCTGGAATAACCCATCAGCACAACAACATCCCCTGTTTGCAGATATTGCTGGTAGCCTGATTAATCCGGTAGCCGCCATCAACCGGTTTATGTTCGGCAATACAATCCCATTCACCACCAGTTCCCTGACACCGGTTACCATGGAATGGTATCTTGGTACCATTTACCCATTTTATAAGATAATGCCAAAACAAAATACCACAGGCATGTTTTTGGCTACTCAATTGACTTACGGCGATTTGTTTGATCGTTCAAAAGAAAAGTTTGGCCCGTTCGATTACTTCAGAATGACATCATGGCTAAATATATCGGATAACCCGGCATCCACAAATAAAGTGTACTTTAACCTCTCCTCTGATGCTGTTATTTTGGGCAGTAAAATCACCAACACACCGGATAAAACTGAATTGATCAGCCTGACACAGCATTACGATTTTATTCACAACGACCTGTTTAAGATCGGATCGGTAGTCCTGACCGGCGATTGGACCACCAGGCACACATACAATAACCTGAGGATCACCAGTTCCACAAAACTTGGCGTAGTTCTCTTTGGCAGTGGAAACTCAGAATTGGTGACCCCGGTCTTGCCCGGCGTGTTCCCCGACTTCGAAAGAGACTACATTTATGGACAGGGCTTTATGGGGGAAGTGGAGTGTATGGTCCAGTTCAGAAACTTCGGCACAGTAGCATCCAATCTAACCCACTTTATTATTTATTCTAAATCGCAACCACAGGGGGTTGAAAACCTGGACCTGCTTCGGGCAAAATACCTCTATCCGTTAAGTAAAAATTTTATGATAGGTCTGCAGTTTGATTATTACCACAGAAATGCGGAGTATTATGTAACAAAGGAAATAAACACTACCCGAAAAAGTCATCAGGAATTGAAATTGGTCTTCGGGTATAGCCTTTAAGCAGCTTACAAAAAGGAGGAGAAGGGATTTTATAAAACAAAAAATTAATAAATCCGGATGCCTTAATGCATTCAGATTTATTAATTTTTGTTGGAATGGATCTTATTTTTTGGAATCCAGTTCCTTCATGTTTTCTTTAACTTCTGCTTCAATATTATTTTTGGCATTGTTAAACTCGCGGATACCACTACCAAGACCACGCATCAACTCAGGAATTTTTTTACCACCGAAAAAAACCAGAATGATCAGACCAATTACAAGTAGTTCCTGTCCGCCTAAACCAAATACTAGATTAAACATGTCTTATCAATTTATTAGAGTACAAAGATACAACTATTCAGACATTGTTACATAAAAGGTTTGAAATAAGTTCCCGTACTGGCGTGTTTTAATCGCCATGTTTATACTTATTTTAAAAATTGATTTTCAAATCACCGTTGTTTGGGTTTAAACTTCGACTTTTCCATCAGCTTTTGACTGTCCTGCATATCAAGAAGCGATTTGATGCTGGTGTCGGGATACTTTTGCATATACGCTTTTACAATTTGCCAGCCCAAATAGTTGGCCGTTTGCCCCGGAGCTTCGTCCGGCATGTCCGGACTTTTTGGACTGGGGTGAATATACTTACCCGTTTTGGCTGGATTCGACTCATAAAATAACTTTTGGTCAAAAAAGAATGACCACATTTGTAATTCATTTTCCTGACACCATTGAAGCTGTTTTCCCGTATATTCCGTAATTATCGTATCGTGGACCTCTGGAAGCAACAGCCCGGTGACGTACATTTTTTTACCATTGTGGATCATCTGGTCGATCAGCCGGTGACCGGGGGCCTCACCCAATAGGTCATTGACGTGAAGATCCGCTATTTTTTTTACAATGTGGTCCTTATTCCAGCTTCGTGTGATGTAATCCGAAAAATTGGTATTATCCGGGTCGATCATTTTGTAATCTATTTCCGGATGTAAAAACATATCCAGCCCCAGGCCAATGCCGTCTTTCCCGTCATCGTCTTTAAATATAAAGATCTGGTAACCAAATTGGGAAATGAAGGTATAAAGATTGGGTACAGCCGATTTTTCCGGAAAATAGTATTTCAGATACCGGTACATCTGCTCCGTATTTTTTTTGATGTCTGAAAAATCTGCATACCGCGATTCTGTTTTGACAAACAGATCTTTAATCAGCGAATCCTGGATAAATTCCTGGAAGCTGTGGTACAGACTATCCGCTTGTTTCCCTTTATACAAAGGCAGTATCTCATGCAGATAGATATCGTAAAAGGCAGCATGTTTTTTTATCAGTGTATCATATGTGGGTCGGTCGTGTACCGCCATTATTTCCGGTTCTGTACGAACTACTTGCAGGGATACCTCAATATCAGACACATCTGGTGCCGCTTTTTTCCGGTCACATCCGGCAAAAACAACAATACACACAAATAATATTAAAAGCAATCTGGTCATGTTTGTTTATGATTTCAAAAGAATGCAAAATGGTTACAACGCCACACACCATCAATTTGTTATAAGACCGCGGCAAAATAAGAATTTAAAAAAGGGAGCACCCTGAAATTTACAGCCGAATGTAGAATATTTGAAGGATCAGCAGCATGCAGACACCAAAAAATCTTAAATTTGCATCTTACTCGTGTTTAATGCGCTTCAAAATTAATCAGGAATGAATAATTTCTATCAGTATGTGTTATTTATGCTCTCCGTTTTGGTCATGTTTACGTCATGTAAAAATGACCTGGCCAGTAAATTGACCAATAAACCTACCGCAATGGGCAGAATCAATAATCTGGTCATTTTGTCCGATAAGCAGATGGTCGACGGTCCGATTGGAGATACCATTTCCTATTATTTTGAATCTGCCTATCCGGTCCTGCCGGCCGAAGAACCCATGTTCGACCTCAGATACATGACCCCGGAAGATCTGGAAGCGAAGCCTTTAAGAAAGGAATTGCGCATTTTTATTCTCCTCGCCGATGTCAATGATACCCTGTCTTCCACAACAAGAATGCTTATGAAAGATATGGGTCCAGATAAATTTGCCAAAGCCCGCACGGATTCTACCTTTACGACATCACTCGGCCACGATAAATGGGCCAGAGACCAGATCATTATTTATGTTTTTGCAAAAGGAGAGAAAAACCTGGCAAATGCCATCCGTACCCATTTCCCGGCAATTTCAAAAAAGATCAATCAGCACGATCTGCGGAATCTGACAGCAACAGTCTACGGTATTCAGGAAGAAAATAAAGCCTTGTCCAAACTGGTATTGGATAGCTTCGGCCTCCAACTCAAAATTCCGGGTTTGTATCAGAAAGCCATGCAAAAAAAGAATTTCCTTTGGTTCAGACTCGATGACAAGGAAATGAATCAGAGTATTGTCATTCGCAAGTTTCCCTACAAGGACAAAAGCCAGTTTTCTATGGACAATATCATTAAATTGCGAAATGAATACGGTAAGGAATTTATCCATACCGGCTTTGCAGACGCCTACATGAGCACCAATGTCATAGATTTACCAACATACGAATACACGTACCTGCACAATGGGGTCTACACCAGAGAAGTCAGAGGCATCTGGGAAACGGTAAATGACTTTATGGGTGGCCCGTTTGTGTCGTATCTCCTCCACAACGAAGCGAAAGGCGAAATCATTTTTATCGATACCTTTGTTTTTGCACCGGGCAAAGAAAAAAGAGATTATGTACAGCAACTGGATTGTATAATTAAAACCGCTTCTTTTCCGGGTATTAAATAAAAGCGCCCCTTTCCGGCCAATAAAAAAAGGATTGAATACCTTCCATACCAAACCCATACCGCCTGTAGTTTTAAAAAGGGCATTAGTAACAGCAACAGTACCCATATTCAACCCGAATAAAAACATCGATCAATAGGATAGGTGGGTATGGACAAACCGTATAAGTTTTAGTTTTTCAATTCGCCTGAAAGGTGCATTTTATTCGGTGTAACCATGGTAAATAAATAAAGTAAAGGGCATAGCACAAAAAGCAATTCTTTTTGACGCAAGGAACCTGTCAGGAGTTCAAAACAGTACACTTTTGGATAAACCGGAAAGCCCATGTTATATAGACTGGGCATCTATGTTTTGTGGGGATTTTTACCCCCATCTCCAAAAATCACGACAAAACACTTTTTAACTCCGGCCGACAAGACCACTTAGATCATAAATATTACTTGTCATTCACTGCAATACTAAAAAAGCGTCCGTTCAACAGCCTTTTATTAACTTGGTCGGAAGAAATGTTAATATGAATTGTGACTTGCCATTTTTTCTTTTTTGGCAATGTCAGTCATTTGATTGGGTCTGTTGCTGAAAAGGTCAAATCTTGCGACCCATGTTTCCAAATACGATTTCCAAGGTCGGTCAGTTTTTGTCGGTCACTTTCAATCACCCTTGCGAAAATGTTGCAGGCGTCCAGTCCTTTACCGTCACCATAATATATTCCAAAACAGTTTGCTGTTTTTGTTCGGCTGGGCTTCGTTGGACCAAAGACAACTTCTCCTGGCTCGGTGAAGATAGATGCATTCTCTTGAATAATGTCAAGTTTGGGAACATCGTCGATCCATATTTCTTGTCCGGAAACTCGGGCATGATGAAATGTCCTTGTAAATGGTAATATGCCGGCAAACGCTTTTGATGTCACAGGCGCAGCCTCAACATAAAATTCAAAATGTATTTCTTGTTTGTCCGATGTTGTTATTTTAAAACCAGCCATATTTTTTGATTTAGGTTGTTTGTTGATATCATATTTGAAATAACCCTGACTGTCGCAAGTTTGTAACTTGTGTCTTTAACTACACCTATGGCATCCATAATAACACATCCCTGTTAGGTAGGCGCAGCCTACGTCTGTCTGTTGCCAAATTTAGATATCTCAATTCTCCCTTCTCCCTTCTCATATCTTTACCACCTGTCTTCCATAAAATATACGCTCAGGATTCATATTTGGATAATATTCAATATTATACCGCCCGGATGGCTGGTCACTGATATCAATCTCCCGGATATGCTGAAAATTATTGATCTCAAGTTTTAAGATGACTTTACCCTGTATATCAGTCACCATCAAAAGGCCATCGTTTGCTTCATCGGGCATCCGTACCTGATAAGTACCGGTCGACGGACTAGGAAATATATCCAATTTTCGTCTGAAGTACACTGATTCTCCAAATATAGATGAAATGGTCGGATCGCACTTATCTGCTTCATCTACTCTGAATCTTGGGAAGTTTGGCAAGGTGCCACTGTTTTGTGCAGGTAGCTTTATGCCATTTTGAACAAAGTCACATGCCTTCCCAGGTTCATTCGGTTTGTTGAT
>WBZS01000112.1_pt1 | contig 162969 bp, 161 predicted proteins | sample 5204201 | NCBI WGS metagenome assembly WBZS01 (sample SAMN12344357, study PRJNA552823) | activated sludge metagenome | biome: Activated sludge suspended growth; feature: Nitrification reactor; material: Wastewater; isolation source: activated sludge from nitrification reactor of wastewater... | reverse complement strand
GCTCGCCCGCAGCACCGCAGCGTTGCCCCACCCGTCGAGCCGGCCGCGCTCGGCGGCATCGAGCACGTCGATGGCCGAAAGTCGCTGCGCGGCATCGGCGGTCATCGCCTCCAACACTCGCTCGAAACGCCCGATCACCGTGGCGATCTCGGTCGAGTCGAAGGCGTGGGTGTCGTACTCGACCCGCAACCCCATCTCGGCGCCCGGCAGGGCCATCACCGACAACGGGTAGTGGTTGTACTCGCGGCTGACGAAGTCGGTGATCGACAGCTCGTGCACCCCCATGAAGGCGGTGATGTCGACCGGGTAGCTCTCGTAGAGAAACAGGGTGTCGAAGAGATGGTCCTGACCGCTCAAACGATGAATCTCGGTCAGGGCCACATGCTCGTGCTCGAGGGTGTCGTTGTGGTGGTGCTGCAACTCGGCCAGCAGGTCGGCGACCGTGCTGCCCGCGCCGGCCTTCGCCCGCACCGGCACCGTGTTGATCAACAACCCGACGATCGTGTCCGCGCCCGGCAATTCCGCGGGCCGCCCCGAGACCGCGGTGCCGAAGGCCACATCCCGATGACCGGTTAGCATCATCAGCACCTGGGCCCAGCCGGCCTGCAGCACCGTGGACACCGTGGTGTGCTGGGCGCGGGCCAGATCCGCCAGGGCCTTCGTGGTCTCCGCCGAGATGCGGAACGAGTCCACCGCCCGCGGACCCGGCGCCGCCGGCGCGGCCACCAGCGTCGGGGTGTCGAAACCCTCGAGCACCGAGCGCCACGCCGCGTGCGCGGCGTCGCGATCCTGTGCGGCCAGCCAGGTGACGAAGCTGCGATACGACGCGGCCGCGGGCAGCCGCTGCCGGAAGTAGCTGGCGAAGATCTCCTGTAGCAGGATCGGCAACGACCAACCGTCGACCACGATGTGATGCAGCGTCAGCACGAACCGGTGCTGATTGCCGGAGGTGCGGATCAAGGCGGCCCGGAAGGTGGGGCGCCCCAACAGATCACACACCGCCCCACGCTCGGTCGCGCACAGCCGATCGACCTCCGCACCCGGGTCGCAGTCATCGCCGCGCAGATCCACATAGCGCCAGGCGATCTGCGGTTCGGCCATCAACACCTGCACCGGCTCACCGAACTGGTCGTAGAACCGCGCGGCGAGGTTGGGATGACGGCCGATGACGGTGTGCACCGCTTCGCGCAGCCGATCCTGATCCAGGACACCCTCCACGGTGATGTCCAACTGCACCGCGTACATGTCCTCGGCGGTGCCGGGCGCGAACAGGGAGTGGAACATCAGGCCCTGCTGCACCGGGGTCAGTGGCAACACGTCGGCCACTGGGTGGCGCTGGGCCAGCTCGTCGATCTGAGGTTGAGTCAGCTTGGCGGGCAACAGATCCGACGGGGTCAACCCGCCGCCGCCGTGCTGCACATGGGCGCAGATACCGCCGAGCGCCTCGAACCACAACTTGCTTAGCCGGTCGATCTGCCCGGCGTCCATCGCCGAAGGCGCCCAGGTCCAGGCGGCTTGCAGCCGCGGCCCGGACTCGGTGTCCAGCGTGCCCGCATTGAGCGCCACCGTGTGCATCAACGGCATGGCGATCGCCGCCGCGGCGGCGCTGAGCGTCGCGGCGTCGGCATCGATGCGCCACAACTCCTCGGCGAGCTCACCGGCACCGCTACCCAGCCGGCCCAGGTAGTTGAAGCCGATGCCCGGTTCGGCGCCACCCAACTCGACATCGGGGTTCACATAGCGCAGCAGCCCGTAGCTCACCGGGTCGGGCAGCGCGCGAAGCTGCTCCTTGGCATCCTTGATCACCGCACCCAGGGCGACATCACCGGCGCGCACCCGCTCCCAGGAGATCGCACCCGGGGTCAGCGCGATCGGGTACTTCGTGGTGAACCAGCCCACCGTGCGGGACAGGTCGACATCGTCGGCGGCCCACTGCTCCTCGCGGCCGTGACCCTCGACGTCGATGCCGATCGGCGTGGGACCGGTACCCAGAAACTCCGTCCACGCCAGCCCGAAGGCGATCAGCAGGATGTCCTGCACCCCGGCGTGGAACGCCGCGGGCACCTCACCGAGCAGCCGCCGGGTGGTCGCGGTGTCCAGCGACACCGATGCGGTGCCGGCGCTGGCATAGGTGTCCCGGTCGGGCTGCACCGCCGAGACCACCGCCGGCATGCGCACCACCTGCCGCCACGCCTCGGCCGACTCGAGCACCTCGGTGCTGTGGGCGTGCTCCTCGAGCACCTTCGACCACCGGGCGAACGAGGTCCCGCCGGTCGGCAACGCGATCGGCTGGCCGTTGTGATGCTGTGCCCAGGCGATGTTGAGGTCCTCGACCAGGATTCGCCACGACACCCCGTCGACGGCCAGGTGATGGATGATCAACGCCAGCTGACCAGTATCGGCCGCCCACACCGCACGCACCAACCGCCCCGCGGCCGGATCCAGATCAGACCGCGCCGCCACCAACACCTCGTTGGACAGCGCCGCCACCGTCGACACACACTGCCCGGCGGGCACCGACCCCGGCTCGGGCACCGTCAGCGACCAACCATCCGCGCCGTCGTCGGCCACCTGCAACCGCAACGTGGCATGCCGGTCCAGCAGGGCCTGCAGCACCGCCTCGACGTCGTCCGCATCCACCCCCGCCGGGGCGGTGAACACCAGGGTCTGGTTGAACTCATCGGTCGGCCCCTGCACGTCATGCAGCCAGCGCATGATCGGGGTGGCCACTACCGGGCCGATGCCCTCGTCGACGACACCGGCCTCACCGCCGGACACCTTGACCAGCGCGGCCACCCGCGCCACCGTCTGCTCGACGAACACATCCCGCGGCCGGCAGATCAACCCGGCCGCCCGCGCCCGGGCCACCACCTGCATCGACAGAATGCTGTCCCCGCCCAGATCGAAGAACGAGTCATCCACCCCGACCCGCTCCACACCGAGCACCTCGGCGTAGATCTTGACCAGGATCTCCTCGACCGGATTCGACGGCGCCCGATACTCCCCCACACCGCTGCCGTACTCCGGAGCCGGCAACGCCCGCACGTCGAGCTTGCCGTTGACCGTCAGCGGCAGGGTCTCCATCACCACGATCGCCGCCGGCACCATATAGGCCGGCAACCGATCCGCCAGCGCCGCCCGCGCCGCACCCGGATTCACCGACCCGGCCTGCGTCTCGGTCACATAACCCACCAGACGCTTATCCCCTGGGCGGTCCTCCCGGGCGATCACCGCCGCCTGGGCCACCCCCGCCACCGTGGCCAGCACACTCTGGATCTCACCCAACTCGATGCGGTAGCCACGGATCTTGACCTGCTCATCAGCGCGGCCCAGGTACTCGAGCTGGCCGTCGTCGCCCCAGCGCACCAGGTCGCCGGTGCGATACATCCGCGACCCCGGCAACCCGAACGGGCACGCCACGAACCGCGACGCACTCAGACCCGAGCGGTGCAGATAGCCCATCCCCACGCCACGGCCGGCCAGGTACAACTCCCCGACCACCCCGGGCGCCACCGGCTGCAACCAGGGGTCCAGTACGAACGTCGCCGCACCCTCGATCGGGGAACCGACCGGAACCACCGCCCGACCCGGGCGCAACGGCGTGCTCATCGACGCACACACGGTGGCCTCGGTCGGGCCGTAGGCGTCGATCATCGTGCGCCCCGGGGCCGCCCAGCGCTCCACCAGTTCCGGCGGGCAGGCTTCACCGGCGACCACCAACGTCATCGACTCCAGCTGCTCGGTGGCCAGCATCGCCACCGCCGAGGGCGTCTGCGTCAACACACTGACCTGCTCATCGACCAGCAGGGTGTGCAATTCCTCCGGGTGGGCCGCCACGTCCTCGGGAACCACCAGCAGCCGCCGGCCCGACAGGAGGGCCCCCCAGATCTCCCACACCGAGAAGTCGAACGCCGGCGAATGGCACTGCGTCCACACCGGGCCCGGAGGCAGCCCGGCATCCAGCGACCCCACCAGCCACGTCACGTTCTGATGCGCGATCGCCACGCCCTTGGGCACACCCGTGGTCCCCGAGGTGTAGATGACGTAGGCCATGTTCTCCGCCGCCGGGACCGCCAACGGCGTCCTGGACTGGGCCTCGATCACCTCGTCGTCGATGTCGATGACCCACACGTCGCGGCCCTCGAACCGCGAATGCATGTCCGCGGTGGTGATGACGGCGACCGGTGTGGCGTCCTTGAGCACGAAGTCCATCCGGGCCACCGAGTGCGCCGGATCGATCGGCACGTAGGCCGCGCCGGTCTTGAGTACCGCCAGCATCGCCACGATCGCCTCCGCGCACCGCCCGAACAGCAGCGCCACGCACTCGCCCGGGCCGGCACCGCCGGCGGCCAGCAGATGGGCCAACCGGTTCGAGGTCACGTCGAGTTCGGCGTAGGTCAGCGAACGACCCGCGTACCGGATCGCCACCGCCTCCGGCGCGCGGGCCACCTGTTCGGCGAACAGTGTCGGAATCGACACCCCGGCGGGCGCCGGCTCCAGCAACGCAGCGCGATTGGCCCACTCATCGAGCTCGTCATGCTCGGTGTCGTCCAGGAGATCGAAAGACAGCAATCTCCTGGTCGTGGGATCGGCGCTCATCGCTTCTCTCTCGTATGTCCGGTCATCGCCTCGGGCCCCCGCCGGAACCGATCGGCCAGCCTAACCCGCCGGCTGTGGCAAATACCCTAGTGGTGAATTCGATTTGCCGGTCCGGATCGCGCGCTATTGCGCCGGGCGGGACAGCAGCGGATCGTCGCCGCTCCGGCATCGCGGCCGCTTCACCGGCCGCGAACTGCGCGTATGCCAATGCACCGGGCGGTGTGATGTGGGACACGCCGGTTCGCCGAATCGGGGATGCCAATTTGGCTGTATTGCCGCTGAAATGCCAGGCCCCGATATCTGCGTAGCAATGCACCATCGACCCCCCGACCTCCGGTACATACCGGCTCTGCCCGCTCTCCGGCGGCACTGCAGCCGGCCGGAGAACGTCCACCCCGGCCCGTCCCGGTGCGGAATCCGCGGTGGGTAGGTTACCGGGCGGTTCCGTCGTACGCAGCAAATACAATGGGGCGATGACCGGCCGAAGAGCAGCACAGCGGGATCGCGGATGACCGACGGACCGCTGATCGTGCAGTCCGACAAGACGGTGCTACTCGAGGTCGACCACGAACTTGCCGGGGCCGCTCGGGCCGCTATCGCACCGTTCGCCGAGCTGGAGCGCGCGCCCGAGCACATCCACACCTACCGCATCACACCCTTGGCGCTGTGGAACGCGCGCGCCGCCGGCCATGACGCCGAGCAGGTGGTCGATGCGCTGGTCAGCTTCTCCCGCTACGCCGTGCCGCAGCCGCTGCTGGTCGACATCGTCGACACCATGGCCCGCTATGGCCGCCTCCAGCTGGTGAAGAGCCCGGTCCACGGGCTGACGCTGGTGAGCCTGGACCGGGCGGTGCTCGAGGAGGTCCTGCGCCACAAGAAGATCGCCCCCATGCTGGGCGCGCGCATCGACGACGACACCGTCGTGGTGCACCCCAGCGAGCGCGGCCACATCAAGCAGATGCTGCTCAAGATCGGTTGGCCGGCCGAAGACCTGGCGGGCTACGTCAACGGCGAGGCGCATCCCATCAGCCTGCGGGAGGACGGCTGGGAGCTGCGCGACTACCAGGAGATGGCGGCCGAGTCGTTCTGGGCGGGCGGCTCGGGTGTGGTGGTGCTGCCCTGTGGGGCCGGCAAGACGCTCGTGGGCGCGGCGGCGATGGCCAAGGCGGGGGCGACGACGCTGATCCTGGTCACCAACACCGTGGCGGGTCGGCAGTGGAAACGGGAGCTGATCGCGCGCACGTCGCTGACCGAGGCCGAGATCGGTGAGTACTCCGGCGAGCGCAAGGAGATCCGACCGGTCACCATCGCCACCTATCAGGTGATCACCCGCCGCACCAAGGGGGAGTACCGCCACCTCGAGCTCTTCGACAGCCGCGACTGGGGCCTGATCATCTACGACGAGGTGCACCTGCTGCCCGCCCCGGTGTTCCGGATGACGGCCGATCTGCAGTCCCGTCGGCGCCTCGGGCTGACCGCGACGCTGATCCGCGAGGACGGGCGCGAGGGTGACGTGTTCAGCCTGATCGGCCCCAAGCGGTATGACGCACCTTGGAAGGACATCGAAGCGCAGGGCTGGATCGCACCGGCCGAGTGCATCGAGGTGCGGGTCACGATGACCGAGAACGAACGGATGCTGTACGCCACCGCCGAACCCGAGGAACGCTACCGGCTGTGTTCGACGGCGCATTCGAAGATCGCGGTGGTCAAGTCGATCCTGGCCCGGCACAGCGGCGAGCCGACCCTGGTGATCGGCGCCTACCTTGATCAGCTCGACGAGTTGGGCGCCGAACTCGACGCCCCGGTGATCCAGGGGTCGACGAAGAACGCCGAACGCGAGGCGCTCTTCGAGGCGTTCCGTCGCGGCGAGGTGAAGACGCTGGTGGTCTCCAAGGTCGCGAACTTCTCCATCGACCTACCGGAAGCCTCGGTGGCCGTTCAGGTTTCGGGAACCTTCGGCTCGCGCCAGGAGGAGGCGCAGCGGTTGGGCCGGTTGCTGCGACCCAAGCACGACGGTGGCGGCGCGGTGTTCTACTCGGTCGTGGCCCGCGACAGCCTGGACGCCGAGTACGCCGCGCATCGGCAGCGCTTCCTCGCCGAGCAGGGCTACGGCTACGTCATCAGGGATGCCGACGACCTGCTCGGCCCGGCGATCTGAGGGCGGCCGGAACTACAGCGAAACGATTGTCGCCGAGGCGGTTCCGGGCGCGCCGTACACCTGCGCCAGTCCGACCCGCGGATTGCCCGGCACCTGCCGCTCGCCGGCCTCACCGCGCAGCTGACGCACCAGCTCGTGCATCTGGCGTAGGCCCGAGGCGCCGATCGGCTCGCCATTGGCGATCAGTCCGCCGTCGGTGTTGATCGGCAACGAGCCGTGGATCTCGGTGGCCCCGTCGGCCAGCAGCTTCTCCTGCTCACCGTCGGCGCACAGGCCGGTCTCGGCCATGTGGATGATCTCGGCGCCCGCATCGGTGTCCTGCAGCTGGGCGATGTCGACGTCCTCGGGGCCGATCCCGGCCGCCTCGTAGGCCGCCTTGGCCGCATACACCGTCGGGGAGACGTCCTCTTCCAGCGGCGCCGACGTGGCGTGCACCTCGTAGGTGCCGAAGCGGCGGGTGCGGATCTCGCTGGCCCGCACATACACCGGCTTGTCGGTGTAGCGGTGCGCGATGTCGGCACGGCACATGATGACCGCCGCGGCGCCCTCGTCCGGTGCGCAGAACATGTACTGGCGCAGGGGGTAGTTCAGTACCGGCGAGGCCATGATCTCGTCGATGGAGATCTCCTTGCGGCGGAACGCATTCGGGTTCAGCACACCGTTGCGGAAGTTCTTGTTGGCGACGCGCGCCAGGGTCTCCTCGGAGATGTTGTGGTCGTGGATGTAGCGATTGGCCTTGATGCCGAAGAACTTGGTGGTGACGAACTGCCCGTTCTGGGCGTACCACTGCGGCAGCGCGAGCTTTGCCGGGTCGTCGGTGAACGCGCCGCGGGGATGCTTGTCCAGGCCCACCGCGATGCCGATGTCGTACTTGCCCAGCCGGATGGTGTCGGCGGTCTGCTGGATAGCACTCGCCGAGGTGGCACAGGCGTTGAAGACGTTGGTGAACGTGATTCCGGTCAGGCCCACCAGCCGGGTCACCGCGTCGGGGTTGGACACCTCGTAGCTGCCGCCGAAGCCGAACTGGATGTCCTGCCACTCGACGCCGGCGTCCTCGAGCGCCAGCTGGATCGCTTCGGCCCCCATCTGCATGGCGGTCTTGTCGAACCGGCCGAACGGGTGCAGGCCCACGCCGATGATCGCGACGTCGTTGGTCATTGATTGGTCCTTTCGGCTCAGGCCGGCTGGAAGGCGAAGGTGATGATCTCGTTGCCCTCGGCGTCGGTGGCGAACGGGATCATCGTGAGTTCGACGTCCATCCCCCACTTGAGTTTCTCCGGGTCACTCTCGGTCAGCCGAGCCTCCACCCGCACCACATCATCGAGTTGGACCAGGCCGACCCCGAACGGGACGAAGTCCTTGCCGGCCGGGCCGATGTAGGGCGCCCCCGGGGCGAAGCCCTGGGTGGTCCAGGCCACCAGGGTGCCCTTGCGGGGCAGCTTGACCGCGGACATGCCGCCGGCGCTGCAGTGCGGGCAGCGGTCCTGGCGGGGGAACACCACCGCCGAGCAGCTTGCGCACTTACTGCCGATGAGCTGGGGATTCTCTTCCGGCCAGGTGGAGATTTCCGGCGCCAGAGCCTTTTGCATGCGTCCTCCGTCGTCCGACTCGGTAGCCGGATCGTACAACAGGGTTGGCATCAGATGGAAACACGATTCTCATCTGTGTGCACGCGCTTCTCAGGCGAGCGCGGGAATCACCTCGCGCTCGAACAACTCGATGCCCGACCGGTCGTAGGCCGCCTCCGGGAAGTAGCAGATGACGTAGTCGCAACCCAGGTCGCGAAGTTTGATCAGGTTCTCGATGACCTGCTCGGCGGTTCCGGCCGCCGAACCGGGCGCCGAGAACATTGACATCATCGCGTCGGCCGCGCCCTCGCCGGCGATGCCGGCCAGCCGGTCACGCACCCGCCCGATCCGCTGCTCGACGTCCCCTTCGGTGCTGCCCAGAACGGCGTTGACGTTGGCCGAGCGCACGATCGCGCCGTAGTCCGTTCCGACCTCCCGGCAGTGCTCGGCGAGGATCTGCGACTTCTGTGCGAACCCGTCCGGCTCGGAGGTGAAGTTGGTGTACTGCGCGTACTTCGCCGCGATCCTCAGCGTCACCTTCTCCCCACCGCCGGCGATCCACAGCGGAATCCCGCTGGGCTGCAGCGGTTTCGGTGCGACGATCGCGCCGTCGACCTGATAGTGCTTGCCCTCGAAGCTGACCCGGCCGTCGCGCCAGGCGTCGCGCATGATCTGGACACCCTCGTCGAGGCGGCCGAGCCGGACGCCGGCCGCTGGGAAACCGTATCCATAGGCCCGCCATTCGTGCTCGTACCAGCCACCGCCGATGCCCATCTGCACGCGACCGCCGGAGATGATGTCGGTGGTGGCGGCGACCTTGGCGAGGTAGGCGGGGTTGCGGTAGCTCATGGCCGTACACATTTGGCCGAGCTTGATCCGCGAGGTGGTCGCCGCGAACGCGGCCATCAGACTCCACGCCTCGTGGGTGGCCTCATCGGTGGGGATGGGCACGGTGTGGAAGTGGTCGTACACCCACAGCGAGTCCCACGGCCCGGCGTCGGCGTGAGCGGCGAGGTCGCTCATCACCTGCCAGTGCCGCTCGGTCGGGATGCCGACCAGGTCCAGTCGCCAGCCCTGGGGAATGAAGAGTCCGAACCGCATAGCTCCCGACTCTACGACCACCCCCGCCCGCCGGCGGCGCGGTTAGCCTGGCGAACATGGCGCTATCCAAAGACGAACGCGAGCAGTTCCTGTCCGAACCGCATATCGCGGCGCTGTCGGTGTATGCCGGTGACTCCCGCGGGCCGCTGACCGTGCCGATCTGGTACCAGTACACGCCGGGCGGCGAGCCCTGGGTGCTCACTGGCGCCGGCTCCCGTAAGGCCCGGCTGATCGAGGCCACCGGATACTTCTCGCTGATGGCCGAACGCCTGGACCCGAGCGTGCGCTATGTCTCGGTTGACGGGCCGGTCAGCCGCATCGAACCGGGCACCGACGAGCAGTTGGTCGAGATGACGAAGCGGTATCTGCCGGCGGAGAAGGTGGATGCCTACCTGGACTACGCGCGGCGCGACCTGGGCGCGAACGTCGCGATCTACCTGCAGCCGCAGAACTGGCTCTCGGCAGATCTCGGATCACTGTGAGCTGACCGCCGGCGGCGGCTGCCAGCCCCCGAACACGGACTCCAGATGCGCGGCCACGGCCAGCGCGGTCGCGTCCTGCCACGGCCGCGAAGCAATCTGCACCCCGATGGGCAACCCGCCACTGGATGTGCCGCACCGCACTACGACCGCCGGCCAGCCGGTCAGGTTGTGCACCATGAGATGGGAGAAGTCGTCGATCTCCACCAGCCCGTGGTGATGCGGTTTGGCCGGTCCCGGCATAGCCGGCCCGACGATCACATCGAAATCGTCCATGAAAGCCAGCATTTCGATGCGATAGCCGTCGATCTCGGCGAGACGGCACCGCGCATCGGACAACGAGAACTCCACATCGCGCGCCTGCCGCAGGAACTCGGCCAGTTCCTCGGAAGGGTGGCCGACCCCGACCTCGGCCAGGTCGGCCTCGAATCCCTGTCCCCGATCGCCGCCGAGGAATACCGACCGCCACAACAGATCCATCGTCCGGCCGACGCAACCCGGAATGCCCGGACGGACCATGGCGCCGGCGCCGGCGAGTGCGTCCGCCGCCGCGGTCACCACGGCAGCGACATCGCTGCTGGGCGGCGAGATCCCGTCGTCGAGATAGCTGGCCACCCGCAGCCCGGAAACGTCGACGGCATCGGGGTCGCCGAGTGGCGCGGGCACCGCGTACGGGTCGCGTAGGTCCGGTCCGTTCATCACGGACAGGGCCAGGTGCAGGTCTGCGACCGAACGTGCCAGCGGGCCATAGCAATTGAACGGCCCGAAGATGCCCGATGCGTCGCCGAACACGGATCCGGTCCGCGGGATGCGGCCGTGGGTCGGCTTGAGACCGGCGATGCCGGTGTTGTGCGACGGCTGGCGGATGCTTCCACCGCCGTCGGACCCGACGCTCAGCGCGGCACCGCCCGCGCACACCAGAGCCGCTGATCCCCCGCTGGAGCCGCCGGGCGTGCGGGTCAGGTCGAACGGATTGTTGGTACGGCCGTAGAGGTTGTTGTTCGACTCGCCGCCGCGCCCCATCTCCGGGACGTTGGTCAGGCCGAGCACGACGGCGCCCTCGGCGCGCAGCCTGGCCACCGCCGTCGCGTCCCGAGTCGCGGTCGCGCGCAGTGCCGCCACCCCACCGGAGCAGGCCAAGCCGGCCACCGCCATCACGTCCTTGACGACCACCGGCAGCCCGTGCAGCCGGCCGGTCGGTTCGCCGCGGATCACTTTCGCGTCGGCCGCGTCGGCGCTGGCAAGGCACTGATCCGGGTCGGTGGCAACCACGAGAGCATTCAGCCGGGGGTTCACCGTGGCGATGCGAACTAGATGGGCTTCGACTACCTCCCGGGAGGACACCGCGCCCGTCGTCATCCGGTGTACCAGTTCGTGGGCGGGCAACTCACACAGATCGGTCATGCACCGATGGTGGTCCCGGCGCGGAGAACAATGGCCGCTTTCGCGCAATCTTCAGTCGGGTCGGTACATCGCGGCCACATCGCGCAGGCTCACCTTGAGCGACTGGGTTCGTGGCAGTTCATCGACCACGGCGACGCCGACCGGCACGCAGTGCTTGGGCAGCTGATCGCGGACCAGATCCATCAGCTCGGCCGGGGCCGGCAGCGGGCGTCCGGGAATCGTCTCGACGGCGGCGAACGGAACCTCACCGAGCCGCGCGTCGGGCACGCCGACCACGGCGGCGTCCCGAACCGCGGGATGTGAAACCAGCACGCGCCGAACCGCTTCCGGCAGCACCTTGAACCCACCGCGGTTGATCGCCCCGTCGGCGCGGCCGTGCAGGGTGATGAACCCGTCGGCGTCGACGGAGGCCAGGTCGTTGGTCCGGATCCAGTCCGGACTGACGGTGGCGATCTTCGCCTCCAGCAGTCCCCGATGGTCGGTGGGGACCGGCTCTCCGGTTTCCGGGTCGATAATGCGCACCTCGGTGTCGGGCAGCACCCGGCCGGAACTCGTCCGCTTGACCGCACCGAACTCGCGGTACAACTCGGGTGTCCAGGTGCACACCGAACCGGCGAATTCGGTTGCACCGTAGGCCAACAGCACCGGGACGCCGTAGCGCCTCTCGAAAGCGTCGCGGATCTCCGGATCCAGCGGACCCGATGCACTCATCACGAAGTCCAGCGACGCCAGATCCTCGGGCGGCAGGTCGGCGTCGAGCAGCATCCGTACCGCGGCGGGTTGCAGGCCGGATCGGCGGATGCCGTAGGTCTTGACCACCCGCACCCACTCGGCGACGCTGAACTTCTCCAGCAGCGCGATGCGCTTGCCGATGTACGCCCCGGTGATGAGCTGGCAGACCCCGCCGATCCCGCCCAGTGGCCAGTACATCAGCTCGGGCGGATCACCGGCGGTGGCGGTGCCGCCCGAGACGCTCAGCACGGTGTGCGCCAACACCTCCGAGGGAATCCGGTGCCGCTTCGGCGGTCCAGTGGTGCCGCTGGTGAGCACCCACAGCCCGGATGAGCCGTCGCTGCCGACGGTTCGCGCGCCGGCGCCCGCCGACTCGAGCCGGGTGACCGGTTCGACCGCGGGCGGCTGCAGGCTGACCGCGATGCCCGCGGTTCCGGCCCGCCGGGCCGCGTCGATCACCGGTTCGGTCCAGTCCTCGCGGTCGGCGATGACCGCGGCCAGCCCCAGTGCCGTCACATCGCCGGCGATCGCCGCCGGCGACTGGAAGGAATAGATCATCGAGACCCACCGGCGCGCGGCCAGCAGTCCCACCACCGCGGCGGCGTGGGGCGGCCGGTTGCGGGCGACCACGCCGACCGGGGCCCCGTCGGGCACCCCCGCGCCGCGCAGCGCGGCGTCGATGGCGTCCACGTATCCGGTGATCTCGGCCCCGGTAAGCCACCGGCCCTCGAATTCGATGCAGGGGGCGTCGCCGTAGCCGGCCAGGCTGGCGGCCAGCGTGCCGCTGAACGTCGGGGTGCCGTCGCTCATGGTCGTAACCTAGCGGGCATGAGCGACGATGTGGGCGGCGACCTGACCCGGGACGAGGTCCGCTCGGTCATCGAGACCTTCTGGCGGCTCGACGCCGACAAGGCGCACCTGGCGGATTTCCTGCCGATCATGGACGACGAGTTCGTGATTCGGGCCGTCAGCGAGGCCGGCGAGGAGGTGGTCCGCTTCGACGGGCTGGCGGGCCTGGAGGACCACCAGGACGGCAAGATGGACATCTTCGACGAGGTCTTCGAGCTCACCTCGTTCCGGTTCGATACCGGTCCGGTCGCGATCGCCCACACCACGTGCGTGTGGACCTTCCGCAGGCGCGAGCCGCGCGCCGCGCGCAGCGAGGTGTGCGTCGCCGACCTCGCCCACGTGTGGCAGCTTCGCCGACACCCGGTTCGGGGCTGCCCGGTGATGACCGGCCACACCTGCGTGCGCTTCGAGTTTCGGCCCTGCCAGGGACCGTCGACACCGAGCGCCCGGCAGGCGGTCAAGCTCGCCAGCGAGGAGTTGCACCGGGATCCGTCGGCCATGAAGGGTGCCACGCCGGGCTGAGTAGACGCGAAAGTCCCCGAGACTCCGTTGTCCCGGGGACTTTCGCGTCTGGTCGCGCTGACTACAGCAGCGAGGCCGGCGGGTTGAACCGGTCGCCGTACTTGGCGGCCAGTTCCTTGGCGCGGGCCACGAAGCCGGCCTTCCCGCCGTGCGGGTAGCCGACGATCAGCTGCGCGGCGCCACCGGTCCACGGTGGGAAGCCGATGCCCATGATTGAGCCGATGTTGGCGTCCGCGGTCGAGGTGATCACGCCCTCGTCGATGCACTTCTGGGTCTCCAGCGCCTCGGCGAACAGCATCCGGTCGATCATGTCCTGCAGCGGCGGCCGCGAGGTGCCGGACTTGAAGGTCTCCCGGAGGCCCGGCCACAGCCGGGTGCGCTTGCCGTCGACGTACTCATAGAAGCCGGCACCGGAAAGCCTTGATGGGCGGCCGATCTCGATCATCTTCTCCACGACGGCCTCGGCCGGGTGCGGCTCGTAGGTGCCGCCGGCATCCTCGACACCCTTGCGGGTGGCGAGCGCGATCTTGTGCATCAGCTCCAGGTTGAGCTCGTCGGACAGCTGCAGCGGCGGAGCCGGGTAGCCGGCCTGCGAACCCGCGTGCTCGATCGACGCCGGCTCGACACCTTCACCGAGCATGGCCAGTGCCTCGTTGACGAAGGTGCCGATGACGCGGCTGGTGTAGAAGCCGCGGCTGTCGTTGACCACGATTGGGGTCTTGCCGATGGCCAGGGTGTAGTCGAACACCCGGGCCAGCGCCTCGTCGGAGGTCTTCTCGCCCTTGATGATCTCGACCAGCGGCATCTTGTCGACCGGCGAGAAGAAGTGGATCCCGATGAAGTCCTCCTGGCGCTTCACGCCGGTCGCCAGGCCGGTGATGGGCATCGTGGAGGTGTTGGAACCCAGGATGGCGTTGGGCTCGACGATGTCCTCGATCTCCTGGAACACCTTGTGCTTGAGTTCCTGGTTCTCGAAGACCGCTTCGATCACGAAGTCGACGCCCTTGAAATCGGCGGCATCGGCGGTCGGGGTGATCCGGGCCAGCAGCGCGTCGGAGCGCTCCTTGCTGGTCTTGCCGCGTTCGAGGGCCTTGGCCTCCAGCTTCTCGGAGTAGCCCTTGCCCTTCTGCGCGGCCTCCAGGCTGACGTCCTTGAGCACCACGTCGAACCCGGCCTTGGCCGAGACGTAGGCGATGCCCGCGCCCATCATGCCGGCGCCGAGCACGCCGATCTTGGTGATCGGGGTCTTGCCGATGCCCTCCGGCCGCGAACCACCGGAGTTGATGGTCTGCAGGTCGAAGAAGAACGCCTGGATCATGTTCTTGGCGATCGGCCCGGTGGCCAGCTCGGTGAAGTAGCGGCTCTCGATGCGGCTGGCGGTGTCGAAGTCCACCTGCGCGCCCTCGACGGCGGCGGCCATGATGGCCCGCGGCGCCGGCATCGGCGCGCCCTTGAGCTGGCTGCGCAGCAGCGACGGGAACGACGGCAGGATGGCCGCGAGGGCCGGGCTGCTGGGGGTTCCGCCGGGCATCTTGTAGCCCTTGGCGTCCCACGGCTGGGTGTGCGCCTCCGGGTTGGCCTTGATCCACGCCTTGGCGGCGGGCACCAGTTCCTCGACGCTGCCGACGATCTCGTCGACCAGGCCGAGCTCCTTGGCCTGGGCCGGCTTGAATCGGGTGCCCTGGCTCAGGACGCTCATGAACGCGTTCTGGATACCCAGCATCCGCACCGTGCGGGTGACACCGCCACCGCCGGGCAGCAGGCCCAACGTGACCTCGGGCAGACCGATCTGGCAGCCCTTGACATCGGCGATGATCCGGTGGTGACAGGCCAGCGCGATCTCCAGGCCACCGCCCATCGCGGCGCCGTTGATGGCGGCCACCACCGGCACCCCGAGGGTCTCGATGGTGCGCAGGTCGCGCTTGACGTCCTCCACCATCGCGAACGCCTCGCCGGCGTTCTCCGGGCCGAGCTTGATGACTTCGCGCAGGTCGGCGCCGGCGAAGAAGGTCTTCTTGGCGCTGGCGATCACCACACCGGTGATCGAGTCCTTCTCCGCCACAAGGCGTTCGACGGCCTTGCGCATCGACTCCTGGTAGTTCTCGTTCATCACGTTGGCCGAGCCGGTCGGGTCGTCCAGCGTCAGCGTGACGATGCCGTCGGCATCCTTGTCCCACTTGATGGTGTTCTCTGCCATGGTTTTTCGTTTCGCTCCTGTTTCAGACGCTTAGACGCGCTCGATGATGGTGGCCACGCCCATACCGCCGCCGATGCACAACGTGATCAGCGCGCGCTTGGCGCCGCGGCGCTCGAGCTCGTCGACCATGGTGCCGGTGATCATGGCGCCGGTGGCGCCAAGCGGGTGGCCCATCGCGATGGCGCCACCGTTGACGTTGAGCTTCTCGTTGGGGATGTTGAGGTCCTTCTGGAACTTCAGCACCACCGAGGCGAAGGCCTCGTTCAGCTCGAACAGGTCGATGTCGTCGACGGTCAGGCCCGCCCGGTCGAGCGCCTTCAGCGTGGCGGGGGTGGGGCCGGTCAGCATGATGGTCGGGTCGGCACCGGTGGTGGCGGTGGCCACGATCCGGGCCCGCGGGGTCAGGCCCTGCGACTTGCCCGCCTTTTCTGAGCCCACCAGCACCAGGGCGGCGCCGTCGACGATGCCGGAGCTGTTGCCGCCGGTGTGGACGTGGTTGATCTTCTCCAGCCAGTGATACTTCTGCAGCGCCACATCGTCGAAGCCGGCCATCGCGGCCAGCTGCTCGAAGGCCGGCTTGAGCTTGCCCAGGCCTTCCTTGGTGGTGTCGGGGCGCATGTGCTCGTCGTGGTCGAGGATGAGCAGGCCGTTCTGGTCGCGGACCGGCACCACACTCTTGGCGAAGTAGCCGCCTGACCATGCCTCGGCGGCGCGCTCCTGGGACTGCAGCGCGTAGTTGTCGACGTCGTCGCGGGAGAAGCCCTCGATGGTGGCGATCAGGTCGGCGCCGATGCCCTGCGGGGCGATGTAGGCGTCGTAGGAGGTGGCGGGGTCGGCCATCATGGCGCCGCCGTCGGAGCCCATCGGCACCCGGCTCATCGACTCCACGCCGCCGGCGATCACCATGTCGTCCCAGCCGGAGCGCACCTTCTGCGCGGCGGTGTTGACGGCCTCCAGGCCCGAGGCGCAGAACCGGTTCAGCTGGACGCCCCCGACGGTGTCGGGCATCTTGGCCGCGATCACCGCGGTGCGGGCGATGTCGCCACCCTGGTCGCCGACCGGGGAGACGCAGCCCAGGATGACGTCACTGATCAGGCTCTCGTCCAGGTCGGGGTTACGCCTGCGCAACTCCTCGATCAGCCCGGTGACCAGGTTGAGCGGCTTGACCTCGGTCAGGGCACCGCCCCGCTGCTTGCCGCGAGGCGTGCGGATGGCCTCGTAGATGAAGGCTTCTTCGGACATGGTTATCCCCTTCTGTCCTGTTCGGAGTTGTTCGTCGTCCGGCTACCGGGAGCCTAGTCGCTGTAGCTGCACCCTAACAGCAGCCTCGGCCAACCTGTTGGTTGGGCGGTTGACCTGCGCTTAACCTCTGGCAGCGGCTATCACTAGGCTCGCGCTGTGACAGTTCCCAATGTCGCCGGCCAGGCCGCGACGGTCCAGCGGTTGCAGCCCTTCGCGGTCAACATCTTCGCCGCGATGTCGGCGTTGGCCGCCCGCCTCGAGGCGGTCAACCTGGGCCAGGGCTTCCCCGATGAGGACGGGCCGCCCGCCATGCTCGAGGCGGCACAACAGGCCATCGCCCACGGCGTCAACCAATACCCGCCGGGACCGGGCATCCTGGCGCTGCGGCAGGCGATCGCCGCGCAGCGCAGGCGCGCGTACGGCATGGAGTTCGACCCGGAGACCGGGGTGCTGGTCACCGTCGGCGCGTCCGAGGCCATCGCCGCCGCGGTGCTGGGACTGGTCGAACCGGGCTCGGACGTGATCCTGATCGAGCCGGCGTTCGACACCTATGCCCCCGTCATCGCAATGGCGGGATCGAACCGGGTTCCGGTGCCGCTGGTGCCCGACGGTCGTGGCTTCGCCCTCGACGTCGACGCGCTGCGCGCCGCCGTCACCCCGCGAACCAAAGCGATCATCGTCAACTCCCCGCACAACCCGACCGGCACGGTGCTCGCCGAGAAGGATCTGCACGCGCTGGCCGAGTTCGCCGTCGAGGCCGACCTGCTGGTGATCAGCGACGAGGTGTACGAGCACCTGGTCTACGACGGCAGGCGCCATCTGCCGCTGGCGACCTATCCAGGTATGGCCGAGCGGACGGTGACCATCTCCAGCGCGGCGAAGATGTTCAACTGCACCGGGTGGAAGATCGGCTGGGCGTGCGGCACTCCGGAGTTGATCGGGGGCGTGCGCGCCGCCAAGCAGTACCTCAGTTATGTGGGCGGGGCACCGTTTCAGCCGGCGGTGGCCTACGCGCTGGAATCGGAGGGGGCGTGGGTCGCCGCCCTGCGGAGTTCCCTACAGGCCAAGCGGGACAAGCTGGCGGCGGCGTTGACCGAGCTGGGCTTCGGGGTGCACGCCAGCGCGGGCACCTACTTCCTGTGCGCCGATCCGCGACCGCTGGGCTTCTCCGACAGCGCGTCCTTCTGCGCCGAGCTGCCGGAGAAGGCCGGCGTGGCGGCGATCCCGATGTCGGCGTTCTGCGATCCGGCGACGAGCCACGCCGGCGCGTGGAATCACCTGGTGCGCTTCGCCTTCTGCAAACGCGACGAGACCCTCGACGAGGCGATCAGGCGTCTGGCCGTGCTACGCGCATGACGTGCTGGCGCAGGCCCTCGGTGGCGGCCTGCAGCACCGTGCGTTTGGCGCGCTTGATCAGGAACTCCGGCAGCGGCGCCGACGGTTCCATCGTGATGTCGAAACGGAGCCGGGTCTTGCCGGCCTCGGGCCGCACGGTGTATTCGACGTGCTGGGCATGCTGTTGCGGCGAGCGTTCGGCGTCCCACACCACCCAGTCCCGGCCCCAGTGGTACTCCAGCACTTCGTGGTCGACGAGGCCCAGCACCTTAACGGTGACCGCCACGTGATGGGGACGCCCGTCGTCGTAACGGTCGATCACGTGGGCGCGTCTGTGCACCGACGACCAAGTCGGTATGGCTTCGATATCGGCCAGTGCGTCGAGGACCACATCCGGCGCGGCATCGATCAAGATCTCCCGCGATGCCCGCACGGCCATGACACCAATGTAGCGACGGCAAACCCGCCGCGATCACCTTTGGTGGATGTGCTTTGCTACCAACCGATCTCGTCGAGTGGGGTGGCGTGCTGCGGCGGCGATCCGATCGGGCCTGCGGCACTGCGGGAGAACCGCGGCGCCGGCGCGGCCTGCGGTGTGCCGCCGACGTCGACGATGGTTCGCCGGGCCCGCAGGTGCTCGTTGGACTGCGCCTCGGTCCAGGTGAGCACCGGTGTGACGCACGCGTCGGTGCCGGCGAAGACCGCGGTCCATTCGTCGCGGGTCTTGCTCGCGAAGCGTTCGGTGAAGATCCGCTCCAACTTGGGGTGACGTTCGGTGTCGGACTGGGCGGGGACCTCGTCGGCGGACAACCCGAGCCCGTCAAGCAGCGCGGCGAAGAACTGCGGTTCGATCGAGCCGACCGCCATGTACTTCCCGTCGGCCGTCTGGTAGGTCCGATAGTACGGGGAACTGCCGTCCAGCACGAACGATTCGCGATCGTCGGAGAGTTTCCCGGTCGACTTGAGCGTCCACATCGCCTGCGCCAGCACGCTGACCCCGTCGACCATCGCGGCGTCGACCACCTGGCCCAAGCCGGACTTCTCCCGCTCGTACAGGGCCGCGACGATACCCAACAGCACCAGCATCGAGCCGCCACCGAAGTCGGCGACGAGGTTCAGCGGTACAACCGGGCGCCGGTCGCGGAAGCCGATGGCGTTCAGCGCCCCGGTCTGCGACAGGTAGTTGATGTCGTGTCCGGCGGTCGAGGCCAACGGACCCTCCTGGCCCCAGCCGGTCATCCGGGCGAAGATCAGCCGCGGATTGAGCGCCGCGCATTCCTCGGGCCCGATGCCGAGGCGCTCGCAGGTGCCCGGGCGGAAGCAGTCCAGCAGCACGTCGGCCTTCGCGACCAGATCGAGCAGGGCCTGCCGTTGCGATTTCATGTCGAGGTCGACGACGCGCTTGCCGCGGTGAAACAGGTCGATGTTCTCCGCGGCCACCCGCAACCCGCCGCTGGGCCTGCGCACCCGCACCACGTCGGCGCCCAGGTCGGCCAGCACCATCGCGGCGTGCGGGCCAGGTCCGATGCCGCCCAGCTCGATGACCCGGACACCGGCCAGGGGCCCGGTACTGCTCACGGCCACAGGCGGATTCAGCCGCCCTTCTTGATCTTGAGCACCTGCTTGCGCAGCCCGTCGGTCGCGCTCTCGGTGCCGCCCTTGATCGCCCGCTTCAGGATGAAGCCGGGCAGCGGCACCGAGGTGTCGACGGTGATCTCGAAGTGCACCTTGGTCTTGGCGCCCTGCGGCGTCAGGGTGTACCTCGCCTCCTGCGAGCGCAGCTGGCCGGCCTTGATCAACGTCCAGCCGGCGGTGTTCTCGCCCCAGCTGTATTCGACGATCTGGTCGTCGGTCAGTCCGGCCGCCTTGATCTTGATCTTGACCCGTTTCGGCCGCCCGTCGTCGTAGGTGTCCACCACCTCGGCGCTCTGGTACTGCGGCGACCAACTCGGCGCGGACTCGACGTCGGCGATGACCTCGAGAATCTCCTCGGGCGTCGCCTCGATGACCACTTCACGGGAATCTTTGACTGCCATGGCGCGACCATAGTTTGTCGCACACCGATCGCACACGAGATCGACACAAGGGCTGCGATCTCCGCCCGAATCACGACCCTGACGTCGATTTCGTGAGCTACGGCGTCGGCGGCACCAGCATGGACTGCCAGGTCTTGTTCCCGGGGTTGGCGAGGTCGGCCTCGGTGTAGCGCTTTCCGTCCGGCCCGAGGTAGCCGCCGGTGGCCGGGTCGTAGGGCACGAAGGCCACCGGAGGCCCGGCACCGGGCGCCTGCCGCGGGTCGGCACCCGGCGGGTACTGCGGCACACCCTGGCCGGTGAAGGTGGCGTTCGGGTCGCCCTTCCAGTTGAAGCCGTCGTTGAGCGGCACGTAGTCCTCGTCGCTCTCGCACATCTCGACGGTCGGTGCCCGCTTCCCCGGCTTGGTCTCGCACGGGATGTTGCGCACACCGCGCACGTTCATGTCCGAGTCCTGCGGGATCCGGCAGTAAAGGTCACCGGCGGGCCGCTCGGGATAGTCGACGTCCGACGCCGCCCGCTGCTGGTCGACAGGCAGGAACCCGGTGTTGCAGGGCGGCGGCAGGTTGAGGTTGAGGTTGAAGTCCAGATAGATGCCGCGGTAGGCCTGCTTCACGCCGGAGTCGGCCACGGCGATCGCCTGCATCACGGCGGTGCCCTGGGGGAAAAGCACCAGCAGCTGTTCGAGATCGCTGCGGTAGGTCACCGCGATGTCGCCGAGGCTGACCAGGTTTGCCAGCAGCACCGGCAGGGTCGGTGCGAACCGGTCGAACAGCGCCCTGCCCTCGTCCAGCGCGGGGCCGCCCACCCTGAGCAGGTCGGCGACGGCGGCGTCCTGCGCCTCGAACTGCCCGGTGATGGCGGCCATGTGCGCCGCCCAGGCGGCGATCGAATCCGAGGTCCGCACTTGGGAATCCAGCACCGGAGGCGACTGGTCGATCAGCTCGGTGAGCGGGCCGACGGTCTTGCCGGCCTCGATCGCCAGGGCCGTCGAGCCGTCGACGATGCGGGCCAGTTCGGGGCCCAGCCCGCCGACCGCCGTGGCCGCCTCGTCGACGACCGTGCGCAGGTTGTCCTGCGGGATCGCCTGCAGCGCCGTGTTGGTGGCGTCGAGAAGCCTTCCGATGTCGGGTGGGGTCTGCACCTCGGTGGCCGGGATGACGTCGCCGTCCCGGAGTTTCGGCCCCCCAGCGGCTTTCGGGGTCAGCTCGAGGAACTGCTCACCGACCGCAGAGCGGCTGTGCACCGAGGCCTGGACCGGCGTGGGAATCGGGGTGCCGGATTCGAGCTTCAGCACGGCACGCACGCCGTCGCGGGTCACGTCGATCGATTCGACGCGCCCGACCTCGGTGCCGCGGTAGCTCACCACCGAGGTCGGGTACAACCCGCCCGAGGCCGGCAGGTCGACGGTCACGGTGTACCGCCCGATGCCCAGCAATGCGGGCACATCGATGAAGCCGAACGCCATGATGCCGACCGAAACCACGGTGATGATGCCGAGGATCGCCAACTGGATCCACACCGGACGGGGCAGCCGCAACATCTCAGTACCCCCCAAAGTGGTAAGGGGCGATCAACGGGTTGCCCGCGGTGTAGGGGCTCGGCATCTGGCCGATGGTGCGACCCCACTGCATCTCCAACTCGGTGAGGTTGCCCTCCCACCGGGTGCCCGTGAACAGGCCGCTGTCGATCCGGCTCAGGGTGAGGTCGATGACCAGGGTGATGTTCGCGAAGTCACCCCGGAACCACTTGGGGATGGTGCTTTTCACCCAGGGATACGTGGACAGGAAGTCCAGGCCCCGGGTCAGCGCCGGGCCGGCGTCGGCCAGTTCGCGCAGCACCGGCGCGATATTGCGCAGGTTGTCGACCAGTGCGTCCTTGCTCTGGTGGACGGTGTCGGCGGCAATCGCGCCGAATTTCCCGAGGGCGTCGATTGCATTGGCCAGCTTGGTGCGCGAGTCGGCGAGCACCGCGAGGGCCTGCGGGATCGTGGTCAGCGCCTTGTCGACCGCCTGGTCCTTGGCGGCGAACTGCCCGGCCAGGGAGTTGAGGTTCTCGGTGGCGGCGATGATGTCGTCGGTCTGGCCGTTCAGCTGTGAGATGAAGGTGTCGAGTTGCACCAGAAGGCTTTTCATATCGTCTTCGCGACCACTCAGCGCGGTGGCGAATGCCTGGTTGATCTCCTGGAGTTGGCCCAGGCCGCCACCGTTGAGCAGCACCGACACCGAGGCGAGGGTCTGCTCGGTGGTGGGGTAGGTGCCCGACCGGGACAGCGGGATCAAGGAGCCGTTCTTGAGTTGGCCCTGCGGGGCTTCGCCGGTGGGCGCGGCCAGTTCGATGTGCTGGGAGCCCAGCAGGCTGGTCTGTCCGACCTTGGCGGTGCTGTTGGCGGGCAGGTGCACGTCGCCGTCGATCCGCATCGTCACCAGCGCGTGCCAGTCCCGCACCTCGATTCCGGTGACGTTGCCGACGTTGACGTCGGCCACCCGCACCCGGGTGTTCTGCTGGATGGTGACCACGTCGGGGAGCTCGGCCTGGATGGTGTAGGAGCCGGCGCCGGTTCCGGTGGTTCCGGGCAGGCTCAACGAGTTCAGGCCGCGCCATTCACAACCCGACACCCCGACCAGACACACCACGGCGAGCACTCCGGCCGTCAGCCGCCTCATGGTGAGCCCGCCGGGATCATCATGCCCTCCAGCCCCGCGTTGGGATCGGTGGGCGTGGCCGGTGGCGCCTCGGCGGGTAACGCGGGCGGGGCGGTGTTCGCCGGTGCCGGGACGGCGGGTGGCAGGTGCGGATTGAGCCGGTCCTCGCTGTAGGTGATCTCGTTGGGGCGGGCCACCGTTCCGACGAACGGATTGCCACCCAGCGGTGGGTAGTTGTACTGGCGATTCTTGATGATCGGAGCCAGGTACTGCGTGCACAGCTTCGAGGACTGTTCCCACCCCTGCCGGGAGGCCGCCTGGATTGAGCTGCAGATGAATTGGACGGTGTCGGCGAAGTTGACCGGGGCGAGGATGCCGGTGATGGCGCTCTGCGCCGGCTGATAGATGTTGGTGAAGTTGGAGAACACCGACGGCGCGATGTGCAGGGTCTGCTTGACGTCACCGCGGCTGTCGTTCAACGCGGTGGTGATCGCGTTGAGATGGTCGAACGTCGTCCCGAGGCCTTCGCGGTTCTCGGCGACGAACGTGCGCAGGTCGCGCACCGCTCCGTCGAGACCGCGCGTGGCGTCGGCGATCTCGTTGGGTGAGTTAGACAGCGCACCGCTGATGTCGGCCAGGTTGGTGTTGAACGAGGCCAGCAGGTCGCTGCTCGACGACAGCGCCGAGACCAGCAATTGCAGATTGCGAACCGTGCCGAAGATGTCGGTGGCGTGATCGCCGAGGGCGGAGGTGGCCTGGGAGAGCTTGATAACGGTGTCGCGCGCGGTGTCACCCTGGCCGCGCAGGTTGTCCGCGGCGGTGTTGATGAACTCACCGAGCGCGCTGGGACCGCCCGGCGTGGTGGGCTGCAGTGAACCGGTGAGCTTCTCCAACTGACGGCGCAGGTCATCCCATTCGATGGGCACCGCGGTGCGTTCGATCGGAATCGTCGCGCCGTCAGCCAATTTGGGGCCTCCGGAGTACGCCGGGATCAACTGGACCGCCCGCGCCGTGACCAGGGACGGCGACAGGATCGCCGCCTTCACCTCGGCGGGGACCGGGTACTTGCGGTCGACGGTGAAGGTGACCTTGGCCGCGTCGGGCTCCGGTTCGATGCGCTCGATCGTGCCGACCGCGACACCGAGGATGCGCACCTCGTCACCGGTGTAAAGGCCGTTGGTGTTCGCGAAGTACGCCGTGTAGGTGTTGCGCGCGACGCGATGCCACCAGGGTGTGGCCACCACGCTGATCGCTACGGCGAGGATGCTCAAGAGGCTGACGGCGGTCGCGATCCGCGCCACCCGCCGGTGTCGGGTCACCATCGTCAGTTCCCCCCGCTCGACGGGGCCGGTGGCACCGGCGGGATGGACGGCGGTGGTAGCTCGCCGGGCGCCGGCCCCGGTGCGGGCGGCCCCGGCGGCGGGCCGCCCGGCGGCGGCGCGGGCAGCGGCTCCCGGTAGGGGTAGCGCGGGTCACCTGGATTGCCGGTGATCGCATCGGGCAGCGTCAAATTGGGCTCGCCGCCCTGGCCGGTCCGCGGGTACGGCACCGGCAGCGGCGGGGTGGCCGGCTGCCCGACGCCGGGGTCGACGAGAGCCGAGGGCACCTTCACGTTGGGATCCAAGCCGAGGTCGGAGAACGCGGCGTCGATGAACGGCTGGGAGAACTGGCCGGGCGCGAGGTTGACCACCGAGGCCTTGAAGAAGGGACCCGAGCCCAGCACTTCACCGAACGACATCGCATAGCGCCGAAGCAGGTACAGGGTGCGCTGCAACTCCTTCTTGCGATTGTCCAGGATGGCCAGCACGCCGTTGAGCTTGTCCACAGCCGGTTTGAGCTGGGTGCGGTTCTCGGCGACCAGGCCGGAGATCTGCTGCGATACGGCGCCGAGATTGCCCATCAGGGTGTCCACCGAATTACGCTGGGCGACAAGCTCAACCAGCAGCGCGTTGGCGTTGGCGACCAGTTGGGCGATCTGGTCGCTGCGCTTGGCCAGCACACCGGTCACCTTTTTGGCATCGGCCAGCAGGTCCCGCAGCTTGGCATCCCGGGTGTTGAGCGTGTCGGAGAAGCGGGCCACCCCCTGCAGGGCGAGCCTCAGCTGGGGTGGCGTGTCTCTGAAGGTGTCGGCCATCGTGGTCAACGCCGACGACAGCTGTGCGGTGTCCAGGCCGCTTATCGTCGTCGTCAGATCGCCGAGCGCGTCGGTCAGATCGTAGGGCGAGCGGCTGCGCTCCAGTGGAATGGGTCCGATCAGTGTGCCATCACCGCGCGGCGTCAGCTCCAAATACTTTGTGCCCAGTACGGTTTCGGTCTTGATGGCCGCCTCGGTGCGGTCACCGAGGTCGACACCGTCGCGCACCGTGAAGTCGATGAGCACCTTGGTGCCCTCAAGGCTGATGTCGGAGACCCGGCCCACCCCCAGCCCGGACACCCGTACGTCGCTGCCCGGCTTGATGCCCGCCGCTTCGGCGAAATAGGCGGAGTGGTCGGTGGTCCCCTTGATGAACGGAATCCTGTCGTAGGAGAAGACCGCCACCACCAGTGCGATGATGATCGCGACGCCGACGAGGCCGACGGTCAGCTTGTTGCGCTCGGCCAGCGGTTTGAAACGCGGCCGGCTGGACGTTGGTCGCGTCATTTCGGTGTGCACCGTCCCGTCACCTGCTCTGCCAGTTTGACGAACACGGGCTGACCACCCTTCCCGTTGACCTTCAGGATCGCGTCGCACAGATAGAACCCGAAGTAGTCGCCGTACAGGCCGTTTCGGGCCAGCACCTGATAGGCATCCGGAAGGGTTCGCACCAGCTCGTCCACGTAGTCGTGGTCGGCCATCACCTGACCGGCGAACCGGTCGGTCTGGGTCACCGTCTCCTTGATCGGCTCGCGCGCCGCGGTGAGCAGGTCGGCCACCGAGCCGGCGGCAGCATTGATGTAGGCCAGACCGGTGCTGATTTCACCACGACGGTCGGCCAGCCCCTGCACCAGCTCGGACAGTTTGTCCAGACCGGCACCAAACTGGTCGTCGCGGGTGGCGAACGTTCCGAGCACGGTGTTCAGGTTGGTGATGACCTCACCGATCAGCTGGTCGCGACCGGCCAGTGTGGTGGTCAGCGCCGATGTCTGCGCAAGTACCGAGGAGATCGTTCCGCCCTGGCCCTGGAAGACCCGCAGCAGCTGCCCCGACAGGGCGTTCACCTGCTCGGGGTCGAGCGCCCGGAACAACGGCCGGAAGCCGCCGATCAGTGCGTCGACGTCGAGTGCGGGCGCGGTGCGGTCCAGCGGAATGGTCTGCCCGGGAAGCAGTTTGCGCACCGAGCCGGCACCCTCCTCCAGCGACAGGTAGCGGTCACCGATGAGGTTCTCGTAGCGCACCACGGCCCTGGTGCCCTGGGTGAGCTGCAGGCCCTTGTCGATCGCGAAGTCGACGGTGACGGTGCCGTCCTTGTGCAGCGTCATGTCCTTGACCTTGCCGACCTCCACGCCGGCGATCCGCACGAAGTTGCCGCCCTTGAGCCCCGACACGTTGGAGAACACCGCGCTATAGGAGGCGCAGGAGTCGAATCGGAACTGGCCGAACACCGTGACGAGGATGAACATGAAGACGAGGCACATCACGGTGAACAGCACCACCCGGGTCGCCGCGCGAAGGGTCTTCGACCTCACGGCTGTCCCCCCGGCGGCGGCGGGTACAGCGGTGTGCCGTCCGGTGCGTATTCCGGTGCGCCGTAGGGCGGTCCGCCCGGATACGGCGGTGGCGGGCCCGGTTCCGGGCCGCCCGGGTAGCGGATCCGCGGCTCCTCCGGCACCCCCTTGGTGGCCGGGAAGTAGTTGGCGAATCCCGGGAAGCCGATGCCGGGGTTGGGCCGGACGTCGAGTCCGGTACCGAAGCCGGTGTCGGTCACGAGGTACTTCACCGGGAAGTTCTTGCTGGCGTCCGGCAGCGAGCCGCAGCTGGGCTTGCCGCCCGGCCCGCCGGTGGCGTTCGTGATCGGCAGGTTGTCGGGATAGCGGTACGGATCGTCCCCGGCCAACAGCGCGGCGTCCATGATGACCGACTTACCGTTGCCGCCCAATGCGTCCCGGCCGCCGTTCTCCAGGAACCATTGGGCGCCCTGGAACAGGCAGGTGTAGGTCGGCGAGTACTTGAGGAACAGGGCGGTCGTGGGGTCGAGGATGTTCATCGCCCGCACCAGGGCGGGTTGGTTGCCGCCGATGGTGTTGATCCCGGACTGCGAGAACCCGACCGCGGACAGCAGCAGCGCGTCCAAGGCCGATGCATTGATGGTGATCGTCGTGCTGGTGGTGGTGAACGCGGCCAGGGTAGACAGGATGTCCTGCGCGGCAGCGGAATACGCCTGAGCCGTCTGGCCGAACAACTGCCAGTCCCGTTGCGCGGTCGGCATCCGCGGGTTCACCGCCAGCAGAACGTCGTTGGCGGCGGTGATGGCCTGCCCCATCCGCTCCCCCTTGCCGCGCACGGCTTCGGCGATCGCGGTGAAGACGGCGTTGAGTTTCGCCGGGTCGATGGCGCGCACCAGTGACTGCAGGTTCTCGAAGACGGTGTTGACCTCGACGGTGACGTTGCGTGATCGCAGCACCGCGCCGGGGGCGAGATGTCCCTTCGGGCCACCGGCGTCCGCCGAGGGCACCACCAAATCGACGTACTTGGCACCGAAGGCGGTGCTGGACTTGATCTCCGCCTCGACGTTGCTCGGCAGATACCGAAACGGTCCAGGGTCGATCTTGAGTTTCAGGGTGGACAGATTGGCTCCGCCGGCGTGCTCGGACCCGATCGACGTGACCTCACCGATCTGGACACCGCGCAGTTTGACCTTCGCCCCGTCCTCCATCACCAGTCCGGCCCGGTCGGAAATCACGGTCAGCGGAACGGTTTTACGCAGCGAGCCGGAGAACAGCAGGGCGGTCAGCGCTGTGATCGCCGCGATGACCAGCAGCAGCACGGGCGCCCACCAGATCGGGTCGATCTTCTCTCGCCGGGTTGAGTTCGCCACGGCTTACCCCGACAGGTGGAAATTGCCGGACTGCCCGTATACGGACAGCGTGATGGTCAGCAGGATGAAGACACCCGCCGTGATCGAGGTGCGCACCGCGCGGCCGACGGCCTCGCCGACGCCGGCCGGGCCGCCGGTGGCGGTGTAGCCGTAGTAGGTGTGGATCGCCATCACGACGGCGGCCATCGCCAGCGCCTCGACGAACGACCACATCAGGTCGCTCGGGTGCAGGAACGTGGTGAAGTAGTGGTCGTAGACACCACGGGACTGCCCGTAGATGATCGTGGTGCCGAACCGGGTGGCCAGGAACGACATCAGGACGGCCACGGTGTAGATGGGGATGACGGCAAGCACCCCCGCCACGATCCGGGTCGACGCCAGGTAGGTGATGACGCGGATGCCCATTACCTCCAGTGCGTCGATCTCCTCGTTGATGCGCATCGCGCCGAGTTGTGCGGTGGCGCCGGCCCCGATGGTCGCGGCCAGGGCCACCCCCGCGGTCGCCGGCGCGATGAACCGGACGTTGAGGAAGGCGCCGAGAAAACCGGTGAGCGCCTCGATCCCGACGTTGGACAGCGTGTTGTAGCCCTGCACCGCGATCAGCGCGCCGGTGGACAGCGTCAGGAAGCCGACGATCACCACGGTGCCGCCGATGACGGCGAGCGCCCCGGTGCCCATGCCCATCACCGCGATCAGCCGCAACACCTCGGTGGGATAGCGGCGCACGGCGTCGGCCGTGGCGGCCAGCGCGTTGCCGTAGAAGGCGGTCTGCTCACCGAGCCGTCGCGTCGAGGCGATCACCCGGTTCCCGGTCTCCTCCGTACTCATGGCGCGACCTTCACGCCGAACGCGGTGGCAAGGATGTTGATCAGGAACAGCGCCATGAACGCGAAGACCACGGTCTCGTTGACGGCGTTGCCCACCGCGGTCGGACCGCCTCCGACGGAAAGCCCCTTGTAGCACGCGATCAGGCCGGCCGACAGTCCGAACAGCAGGGCCTTGACTAACGACACGATGACTTGCGGCAGACCGGTCAGCAGCGTCATGCCCGCCACGAACGCACCCGGGGTGACGTTCTGGACGAACACCACGAAGAAGTAGCTTCCGGCGAGCCCGACGACCGCGACCACCGAGTAGAGCATCAGGGCCACGAAGGTCGCGGCGACCACCCGCGGCACCACCAGCGCCTGGATCGGGTTGACGCCGATGACCTTCATCGCGTCGATCTCCTCACGGATGGTGCGGGCGCCCAGGTCGGCGCACATCGCCGTGGAGCCCGCGCCGGAGACCACGATCGCGGTCACCACCGGACCGACCTGTGTCACCGAGGCCAGCGCCGCGCCCGCCCCGGACAGGTCGCCTGCACCGACCTCAAGCAGCACGATGTTGAGGGTGAACACGATCAGCACCGTGTAGGGAATCGAGAGCACCAGGGTCGGGACGATCGACACCCGCGCCACGAACCAGATCTGGTCCAGCAGTTCCCGCCAGGCAAACGGGCGGCGGAACATCGCGGCGAAAGTCTCACCGACGAGCACGACGAAATCGCCGACCGCCAGCACGGGTTTCGACCAGGCGGTCGCCGTCACGGTCGACCGTCGAGTGATTGCGGCACCGGCCTACCCCGCTCGCCGAGAGCCGTGCACGCGCGAGCACCTCGCCGCGATACCCACATGCAGTCCTCTCGTCGTCACACTTGGGCCGGACGCTAAGAGAGTGCCGGGTAGCTGTCAACGCGAGCGGTCCGACGAACGGCCGCGTCGATAGCAGGAATCGGCTGGTTGCCGCAATGCTTTTGGTTTCACTCAATTCGATTTAATTGCGGCGACTTAAAGTCTTGTCGGAGCGTTCCGGCTACCCCGGTAGGCTGGCCGAATGACCGAATCGGTGGACCCGTCCGCACCACCGAGCGGCACCGGATGCGTCGAGTGTGATGCCGCCGGCGGTTGGTGGGTGCACCTGCGCCGGTGCGCCGCATGCGGGCACATCGGTTGCTGTGACGACTCCCCCATGCGCCACGCCGCCGCCCACTGGCGCGGCAGCGGCCACCCGATCATCCGCTCGTTCGAGCCGGGCGAGGACTGGTTCTGGGACTACCGGAGCAACCGCTATTACAAGGGCCGGGAACTCACCCCGCCGGAAAGCCGACCGCTGGACGAGACCGTTCCCGGCCCACACGGCCGGGCACCCGCCGACTGGGCGGAGATCCTGCGCAACCGGGCGGACTGAACCTGCTCCTCGCCGTCCTCGCGGCGCAGACAGACCACGGCGTCGATGCCGTCGCAGCCGCCGAGCGTTCCGAACGCGTCGTCGTCGATCACTACCCGCTTCTTGCGCAGCACCGACGAGCCACATGCGACGAAGGCCACCGGCGCACCCTCGTGATCCCGGGAAACCCGAACCGAGTCGCTGAAGTGCAAGCCGATCTCACACTGGTCGAAGACGACGAGGTAGCGAATGGTGAACAGCCAACTGGCATCGGACCGCTGCTCACCGCGGACGATCAACGTGTCGTCAGCGAACCGCGCCATCCATCGATGGTCCTCCGACCGACCGGCGATGCGTGGGAGCACACGCCGTGCTCAGCCCGAAAGTCCGGCTCGCTCCATCTCTTTGCCGAATTCGACGGCCATTTTCTCGGCGAAGGCGGTGACGGCCCGCAGTGGACGCAGCATGACGGTGAACTCGTCGATGAGGCCGTCCTCGCCGACGTGGAGGAAGTCGCAGCCGTTGATGTCCAGGTCGCCGACCCTGGCGGTGAACACCAACGCATGGTCGGCGGCGCCCGGCGCGCCGATCTCCCGCACATAGGTCAGATCTTCGAAAACCCGGGAGACCGCCCGCAGGATGATCGCCACGGTGTCACGGCCGCGGTAGGGCTTGTGGGCGATGGGGCTGCGGAACACCACGTCCGCGGCGAACAGCGCGGGCAGAGCGTCGAAGTCACGGGCCTCGACGGCGGCGCGAAAGGCATGCATGTGGTCAGCATGCCACGGGCGCTCCGCCGGAATCGCTAGTCCGCGGCGACACCCTCACGCAGCGACCGCAGGGCAGTGCTGCACAGCCGGGTCAGTTCGTCGAGCGAACGGTCCGTCCCGACCATCCACATCTCCATCGCCCCGAAGACGGCCGCGGCGATGCAGCGCGCGGTGACGATGGTGTGCAGCCGCTCGTCTCCCGCCGCGCTGTCCGCACCGCGGGAGAGCTGTTCGACGATGGCGTCGGCGAAGTCCGCCTCCAGTTGCCGGGTATGCCGGACGATGCGCCCCGGGTCGAGTTCCCGGGCCCGCAGGGCGGCGATCTGGGTGACCGCCTCAGTGTCGTAGGGGAACGCGAAGATCGCCGATTGCACCGACTCGAGGATCGACTCCTGCGGTGAGCGCTCCAGCAGCGCGGTACGGAACCACTGGAGGCCGGCGTCGTAGTCCGCGAACAGCAGGTCGTGCTTGGACGCGAAGTGGCGATAGAAGGTGCGCAGCGACACCCCCGCGTCGGCGGCGATCTGCTCGGCGGAGGTGTCTTCGACGCCCTGCGCCAGGAACCGGACGAGCGCGGCGCGGCGCAGGGCGTCGCGGGTGCGCTCGCTGCGCGCGGTGTGGGCGGGCCGGACCATGCGGAGGAACCTACCCCAGTACTTTCGTCAAAATTGACAAAACTGCGCCGAGGTGTCCCTAGACTCGTCGTCCATGACGCTCATCGTTCACGCAGTGCTGGCAGTCATCGTCATCGGCCTGATCATCTGGTCGAACCCCGCGATCTTCCGGCGCCCGGCCAGTGGCCCGGCGTTCAGCGCGCTCGAGATCATCTACTACGTCGTCGGCATCGCGTCGGTGGTGTTGGGCTGGTACTTCAACATCAAGTTCGTCGAGCAGTACGCCGACGGAACGGGCAACGTCTTCACCGGCAGCGGAAGCTGGTGGCAGTTCATCTCACTCGGCTATGCCAATCCGGCGGCGGGTTCGGCCAGCCAGGACTACACCATCGGCAATGTGATCCTGCTGCCGCTGTTCACCATCGTCGACGGGTACCGCCGTGGGGTGCGCCGGCCCTGGCTGTACTTCGTGTCGAGCCTGTTCACCAGTTTCGCCTTCGCGTGGGCGTTCTATCTGGCCACCGTCGAACGGCAACGGCTGCACGAGAAGTCGCGACAAGCGGTGGCCGCCTAACTCACGCGGTCCGCGACCAAGGTCGGGTAGTCGGTGTATCCGACCGGCCCGGGCGAGTAGAAGGTGGCGACATCCGGTTGGGTCAACTCGGCTCCGGCGCGCAGCCGGTCGATGAGGTCGGGGTTGGCCAGAAACGACCGGCCCACGGCTGCCGCACTGATGACACCCCAGTCGACGAGATTCTCCAGCTCGCAGAAACCGGTCTCCACCTCCCGGCCGGTGTTGAGCACGAAGGTGCCGGGCCACAGCGCCCGAACCGTTCCGAAGTCGGACGAATCGGGATTGATCAGCACGTGCAGGTAGGCCAGCCCGAGTCCTGAAATACGTTGCAGCAGAGCCTCATAGGCCGACACCGTGTCGACCTCGTTGATGTCACCGGCGTGGTTTCCCGGCGAGATCCGCAACCCCACCCGCTGCGCGCCGATCTCGTCCGCCACTGCTTCGACGACCTCCGCCGCCACCCGGGACCGGTTCTCCGCCGATCCGCCGTAACGATCGGTGCGGGCGTTGGTCGACTCGGACAGGAACTGGTGCAGCAGATAGCCGTTCGCGGAGTGGATCTCCACACCGTCGAGACCGGCGTCGACGGCCCGGCGGGCCGCCGCGCGGAACTCTCCGACGACGTCCGGGATCCCGGCGGTGTCCAGCGCCCGTGGCGTCACGAGCGGTCTCTTGCCCGACGGCGTGTGTGCCGTCATCCGGGCGGCGATCGGTGATGGGCCGACCGGTTCCGCGCCGCTGATGTCCGGGTGCGCCATTCTGCCGACGTGCCAGATCTGCATGAAGATCAGCCCGCCGCGGCCGTGGACCGCGTCGGCAACCTCGGCCCACTTGCGCTGATGAGCATCGGTGTAGATGCCCGGGGTGTTGGCATAGGCGCCGTTGCCCACCCGTGAGACCGCGGTGGCCTCGGTGATGATCAACCCGGCCGACGCCCGCTGCGCGTAGTACTGCGCCTGCAGGTCCGTCGGCGTCCCGTCCGCGGCGGCGCGGCTGCGGGTCAGCGGCGCCATGAAGAGCCGGTTGGCCGCCGTTACGGCACCCAGCGCGATCGGGGTCAGCAGGGCCGAGTCGTCGGCCAGGGTGAAGGTCATGCCAGTCAGCAGCGCGCCGGGTCGCCGTTTCATTCCCGGGCGGTTGTGTGACTGCGACAAGCGGGCCCCGATACCCGACGGGGAAGGACGGTTTCCCGTTCCTTCCCACTCTCAATGTATAGCGCACCGGGGGGCTTGCCGCAAGGCCCCGTTCACGTTCCAGAATGTCCCGGTCGCTGCGAGAAGTGCTGGCAATCAAAGACTCTCGGCACGCCGCAGCGACAGACCGGAGATCAGGGGGTTTCATGTTCGACGTCATCATCGTCGGGGCGGGTCCGACCGGATTGATGCTGGCCGGTGAGTTGCGGCTGCACGGTGTGCGTGTGCTGGTGCTCGAGAGGGACGCGGAGCCGCCGGAGCAGGTCCGCGCCCTCGGCCTGCACGTGCGCAGTATCGAGCTGATGGATCAGCGGGGACTACTGGAGCGGTTCCTGGCTCGGGGCAGGCAGTACCCGCTGCGCGGCTTCGCCGGAATCGACAAGCCGCCCCCACCGGGCTTGGACACCGCCCACGGATACATTCTGGGCATTCCGCAGACCCACACCGAGGCGTTGCTGGCCGAATGGGCCGCCGAGATCGGCGCTGAGGTCCGACGCGGCGTCGCGGTGGTCGCCCTGGGTCAGGACGACCCCGGGGTGAGCGTCGAGTTGGCGGACGGTACCCGGTATTCGGCGCGCTACCTGGTCGGTTGTGACGGTGGCCGCAGCACGGTGCGCAAACTGCTCGGCGTCGGATTCCCGGGCGAGCCGGCCAGGGTCGAGACGCTGGTGGGCGAACTGGTGCTGACCGCGGACCCGGCCGAGATCGCCGCCGTCGTCGCGGAGGTTCGCAAGACCCAACTGCGTTTCGGGGTGATGCCGCTCGAGAACGGGCTGTCCCGCGTCGTGGTGCCCGGCGACGAGGCCGGCGAGGACCGCACCGTTCCGCCGACCCTCGAGGAGTTCACACTGCACCTCCGCGCGACCGCGGGCACCGATTTCGGGGCGCACTCACCGCGCTGGCTGTCCCGCTTCGGCGATGCCACCCGACTCGCCGAGCGCTACCGCGTCGGCCGGGTGCTGCTGGCCGGCGATGCCGCGCACATCCATCCGCCGGCGGGTGGGCAGGGGCTCAACCTCGGCATCCAGGACGCGGTCAACCTGGGCTGGAAGCTGGCGGCCGCACTCGACGGTTGGGCACCGGACGGGCTGCTGGACAGCTACCACACCGAGCGGCACCCGGTGGCCGCCGCGGTGCTCGACAACACCCGCGCGCAGATGGCGCTGCTGTCCACGGAGCCGGGGGCGCAGGCGATGCGCCGGCTCGTGTCGGAGCTGATGGACTTCGAGCAGGTGCACCGGCACCTGATCGAGAAGATCACCGCCATCGGGGTCCGTTACGACTTCGGCCCGGGGCACGCGTTGCTCGGCCGCCGGCAACGCGACGTGCGACTCGAGCGTGGGCGTCTCTACGAGTTGATGCGCGCCGGCCGGGGCCTGCTCGTCGACCAGACCGGGCAGCTGTCGGTGGCGGGTTGGACGGACCGCGTCGATCATGTCGTCGACGTCAGCGACGAACTCGCCGCCCCGGCAATGCTGTTGCGTCCGGACGGTCACATCGCATGGGCCGGCGACGAGCAGGCCGACCTCGTTGGGCACCTGCCCACCTGGTTCGGCGCCGCGCGGGCTTGACGCACGCGGTCAGCCGCCGCTGCGCACCTCGTCGAGGAAGGCACGAACGGTCGCCTCCGGCGTCCCGGCGGGCAACCCCACCATCACCCGGTCGATGATGCCGTCGCAGCGCCGCGTCAACGCGGCGGCCAGTCTGTCGACGGGGGCGACCACGGCGAAGGTCTCGAGGATCTCGTCGTCGATCAGGTCGGCCATCGCATCCCACCGGCCGCCGAGCGAGAGCCGGTGCAGATCGGTCTGCAACTCACCCCAGCCGTGCAGTTCGAGCACCTTGCGGTAGGCCGGCGTCGAGGCGTAGAACGCGATCTGCTTGCGGGTGCCCGCGGCGGCCGCTGCCATCTCCGCCTCGCCCGTTCCGGTGACGACGAACACCGGACAGAACATCTGGACGTCGCCGCGGCCGCGGCCCGACTTGGCCAGCCCGCGCTGCAGCGCCGGGATCGTCACCTCGTCGAAGTAGCGCTTGGTGGTGAACGCGTGCGCGATCATCCCGTCGGTGACCTCACCGCACATCTCGGTCATCAGCTCACCGACGGCGGCGACCAGGATCTTCGGTGTGCCGTACGGCTGCGGTTCCGGAACGAACATCGGCGTCATCAGCCGGTGGGTGTAGAAGTCGCCCTCGAAGCTGAGCCGGGTGCCGTTGTGCCAGCAGTCCCAGATCGCCTGCACGGCAAGGACGAACTCGCGCATGCGCTTGACCGGCTGACTCCACGGCATGCTGAACCGCTTCTCGATGTGCGGTTTGATCTGGGTTCCCAGCCCGAGCAGCAACCGGCCGCGGGAGAACTCCTGCAGATCCCAGCCGACGTTGGCCACGGTCATCGGGTTGCGGGCGAACGCGACCGCGATGCTGGTGCCCAGTTCGACCGTCGAGGTGTGCTCGGCGGCCAGCGTGAGCGGCAGGAACGGGTCGTGACTGATCTCCGCGGTCCAGCAGCCGTCGTAGCCGAGTTGTTCGACCTCACGCGCCGCCCCGGCCACGTCGGCCAGCCGGGTCATGACGCCGCGGTCGACCTTGAGACCGCCGCCCCTACCCATGTCGGCCGACGCTACAGTCAGCAATTCAGTATGGTCAACGACCGCGTGAGGACACGTCGATGGGCAATGCGCAGGACTGGCAGGAGTCGTTGCACGACCTGAGCCGCAGGCGGCAGCAGGCCCACGAGATGGGCGGCGCGGAGCGGTTGGCCAAGCATGGCGGCGACGGCAAACTCGACGCTCGCGGCAGGGTCGACTACTTGCTCGACGCCGGCACGTTCCAGGAGTTCGGCACGTTGGTGGGCGGCGCGATCGCCGCCGACGGCATCGTCACGGGTGCGGGCCAAATCAACGGGCGGCCGGTGATGGTGGGCGCCGAGGACTTCACCACCCTGGCGGGCACCATCGGCCCCGGCGGCAATGCCAAGCGGTACCGGCTTGCGGAACTGGCGCTGCGGCAGAAGATTCCGTTGATCATGCTGCTCGAGGGCGCCGGCTTTCGCCCCCGGGATGATCACCAAGGGCGCAGCCCCACCGACATGATCGCGCAGGCGCGGTGTTCCGGCAGGGTCCCTACCGTCTCCGCGGTGCTGGGTCCATCGGCGGGCCACGGCGCACTAGTCGCACCGGTGTCCGACTTCACCGTGATGAGCGGCCGAGGCGCGATCTTCACCGCCGGCCCGCCGGTGGTCAAGGAGTCGACAGGTGAAGAGATTTCCAAAGAGGATCTCGGCGGACCGGAGGTGGCGCTGCGCAGCGGGGTGATCCACAATTTCGCCGAGGCCGACGAGGCCGCACTGGACGAGATCCAGCGCTACCTGTCCTACTTCCCGCCCAGCGCGTGGTCCTACCCGCCGACGCGGCCCTTCGGCGACGCCGCCGGCCCGCGGGCGACCCCCGAACTGCTCGACATCATTCCCCGCGACAATCGGCGCAGCTACGACATGCGAACGGTCCTCGACGCGGTGTTCGACGACACCGACTGGCTGGAGGTCCAGCCGAGGTTCGGTCCGGCGATCATCTGCGCGCTGGCGCATCTCGGCAGCCATCCGGTAGCGGTGATCGCCAACCAGCCGGCCAAGCTGGCCGGGGCCATCGATGCCGATGCCGCCGACAAGGCGGCGCACTTCATCACGGTCGCCGACTCGTTTCACCTGCCGCTGGTCTTCCTGGCCGACAACCCGGGGATGATGCCGGGAAGCCGATCAGAGCGGGCGGGCGTATTGCGAAGCGGGGCAAGGATGTTCGTTGCTCAGACGGTCGCCACCACCGTCAAGCTGCATGTGACGCTGCGCAAGGCGTTCGGGTTCGGTTCGATGGTGATGTCGATGCTGGCATTCGACAATCAGGCGGCGACATTCGCCTACCCGGGGGCGACGATGGGTGCGATGAGCGCGGCGGCACAGGGCCGCGCCGCCAAGGCCGACGAGGATGTCACCGAGCTGCTCAAGCAGATCGAGCTCGACGCCTCCTTCAACTCCGCGGGCAATCTCGGTTTCGACGAGCTGATCTCACCCGAGGAGACCAGGAACGCCTTGCTGCTGACGCTGCAGCGCGCGGTCCAGGCCCGACAGGAGGCCGCGGCGCCGGTGGCGCGCACTGCGATCACACCGTAGCGCGATAGGCGGCGACGACCGGCTCGAGTTCGTCCGGGGTGGCCCCGTGCATGATCAGCGCATCGGCCCCGTAGTCGAACTCCTTGCGGATCCGGTCGACGCACTGCTGGGCGGAGCCGGTGGCCGAGGGCTCCAGCCACTCGTCGGGGATCAGCGTCGCGATGTGTTCGATCTGCTCGGCGGTGCCCTTGTGATCGATGCCGCCGCCGACGGACTGGACCACCTGGTCGGCCCGGAACCGCTCCAGCACAGCGGGATCCCAGTCGTTCGTCTTCACCAGCAGGTCACCGTAGCCCTGCAGGTAGGTCGCCAGCCGGGCGACGGTCTTCTTCAACCGCAACTCGCCCGGCAGGTGGTCACCCACGGTGGCGAAGCAGGACCACACCCGCACACTGGCCGGGTCCCGGCCGGCCTGCTCGGCGGCGTCCTTGACGGTCTTCACACAGCGCTGCAGCGTCTGCGGGGTGAAGTAGGTGTGCAGGATGACATCGTCGAAAACGCGGCCGCCGAGCTTGAGGGTATTGGGCCCGAACGCCACCAGCGCCAGCCGGATGTCCTCGCGGAAGTCCGGGTCGAGGCCCAGGATCTGGTACTTCCCGATCGGGCCGTCGTGGTTGAAGATGTACTCCCCGTGCCACATCCGGCGCATCACCTGGGCGAAGTCCTCCATCTGCGCGGTGGTCACCGCGGGGATGCCGAAGGCGGAGTAGATGGCGCCGATCCCGCGCCCGATCCCCAGGGTGAACCGGCCGCCGGAGAGGCGGTGCATCGTGGTGGCCCACGATCCGGTGATCAGCGGGTGGCGGGTGTTGTGATTAGTTGCGGCCGTCGCGATGTGCATCCGGCTGGTGACGGCGCAGGCCGCTCCGACGAGCGAGGACGCCTCCTTGACATTGAAGCGCTCGGAGATGAATGCGGTGCCGAAACCGAGTTCCTCACCGCGGCGCGCCTCGTCCATCAGTGTCGCCGGACCCTCCCCACCGGCTCCGGCCAGCAGGTAGTAACCGAGTTCGTCGAGCACCCGGTCGTCCACCGCGGGGTCCGCCTGCACTCCGGTCACTGCCATACTCCTTGCTTGTAGCCACAGTTCCACACCTCGGTGATCCGGCCATCGACGACACGGAAGATCTCCATACTGCCGATGCTGAGTTCGGTGCCGTCCTTGAGCGTCATCGGTGACTGGTAGACGACCGCGACGTGTTCACCGTCGTCACCGGCGACCACCAGGTGCAGGTCGAACCGGATCTCGTCGAACATCTCCCAGGTGTCGACGACCCGCCGTACCGCCTCGGCGTGGGTGAGCACGTGGACCTCACCAACCTCGTGCCGAGTCACGTTGTCCCCCAATAACTCCTCGGCCAGGCCGAAGTCGCGGGTGTTCCAGACCACCCGGTTGTACAGCTCGACGACCTCGCGCGCGGTGCGGGTCATTCGGCCGGACCCGAGAAGCGCAGCAGTGTTCGGCTCAGATGCAGGCTCGTGATCAACCAGCGGTCGTCGCGCTTCTCATAGGTCTCGTGGTAGTGACCGGCGCCGTGCAACCGGTTGCCGTCGGGGAAGAAGAGCAGGTCCTCCATCGCCCAGATGCCGGTCGCGGTGGTCGGCGAGGTGAGGGTGATCTCGGGGGTGTGACAGTGGTGCACCGTCGCGACGCCCTCGAGGGTGCCGAGCACCATCGGCACGAAGTTGTCGACGCCGATGATCGCGGGACCCGTCTGCGGATCGGCGCCGCCGGTGGACACCGCCCCGTCGAGCAGCACGGTGAGATCCGCCGCGAACACACCACGCCAGCCCTCGACGTCCCGGGTGTCCAGGTAGCGGCAATACCGCGCCTTCAGCTGCCTGATGGCCTCGAGCTCGTCAGCCGCCGGCGTCGTCACCACCGCACACTCCGATCGCTTCGGTTCAGCACGTAATCCAGGACATCACCGGCCCCGGACCTGTCATTGTTAGCGCAGTCGTTCCGGACATGTCGAGGTCTCGAGGGGATGCGCAGTTGATCAAGGTCATGGAGGGCGTCCGCGTCCTGGAGGTCGCCCAGTTCACCTTCGTCCCGGCAGCCGGAGCGATCCTCGCCGACTGGGGCGCCGACGTCATCAAGGTGGAGCACCCGGTGCGCGGTGACACCCAGCGCGGTTTCATCAACATGGGCGGCCTCCAACTCGACCCCGACCGTCATCCGCTGATGGAACACCCCAACCGGGGCAAGCGCAGCGTCGGCATCGACGTGTCGACACCGGAGGGTCAGGAGGTGCTCTACGAGATCGCCAGGAGCGCCGACGTGTTCCTGACGAACTACCTGCCCGCCGCGCGGCAGAAGAACAAGTTCGACGTCGAGCACATCCGCGCGGCGAACCCCGACATCATCTACGCCCGTGGCAGCGCCTACGGCGACAAGGGGCCCGAGCGGGACGTCGGCGGCTTCGACGGCACCGCGTTCTGGACGCGTAGTGGCGTCGGCTGGGCTCTTACCCCCGAGGCGCTGGGTGGCGCACTGTCCCAGGGCATTCCGGCCTTCGGCGACTCGATCGGTGGAATGAACATCGCCGGCGGCATCTCCGCCGCCCTGTTCCATCGGGAGCGCACCGGTGAGGCCGTCGAGTTGGACGTGTCGCTGTTGAGCACCGCGTGGTGGGCGGCGGGCGCGAGCGTCACGCAGGGCATGGAGACCGGCCAGACCATGCGCTCGGTGATGCCCGACAGCCTCGCGCCGAGCGTCAACCCGTTCATGGGCAATTACATGACCTCCGACGGCGGGACGATCAACCTGTGCATCGTCAGTCCGACCGGCTACATCCGCGACGCGTTCGAGCACCTCGGCCTCGGCGAGCTCGCCGACGATCCCCGCTTCAGCGAAGTTCTGCCGCTGATCGAGAATGCCACGGCCGCAGCCCAACTGATCGCCGCGGCCATCGGCGGCAAGCCGTTCGACTACTGGCGCGAGCACCTGAAGACGATGCGGGGCCAGTGGGCGCCATTCCAGAGCCTGATCGACCTCGCCAGCGATGAACAGGCGGTGGCCAACGACATGATCGTCGAGGTCGAGGCCGCCGACGGCGGCGCCCCGTTCAAGGTGGTGCGCGGACCGGTCCAGTTCAATCACGAGCCGCTGGAGACCACGCGCGCGCCGCAGGCCTCCGAGCACACCGAGATCGTGTTGATGGAGATCGGCCTGGACTGGGACCGCATCCAGGCGCTCAAGGATTCCGGCGCCATCGCCTAGGCGTCGCATCCGTCCGGCGCGGGCCCGCTCGCTAGACCTCGATGACGACGGCACCGCCCTGGCCACCGCCGGCACACATCGCCGCGACTCCGATACCGCCGCCGCGGCGGCGCAACTCGTAGACCAGGGTGGTGACCATCCGGGCGCCGGAAGCGGCGATCGGGTGGCCCAGGCTGCAGCCGCTTCCGGAGAAGTTGACGAGTTCCTCGTCGATCCCGTACTTGCGGCAGGCGGCGATCGGCACGGAGGCGAAGGCCTCGTTGATCTCCCACAGCGCCACGTCCGACGGCTTCAGCCCGGCCCGGTCCAGCACCTTGCCGATCACCTCGACACCTCCCAGACCGGTGTCGCGCGGCGGAACACCGACCGCGCCCCAGGCCTTGACCGTCGCCATGACATCGAGGCCGTGGTTCGACGCATGGCCCCGCTCGACGACCGCCACCGCCGCGCAGGCGTCATTGGTGCCGCTGCTGTTGCCCGCGGTGATCGAGAAGCCCTCGATCTCGGGGTGCAGCACCTTGAGCTGGGCCAGCTTCTCGGCGGTGGTGTCCCGGCGGGGATGCTCATCGACGCTGAAGTCGACCACCGATCCGTCGAGCTGCTGCACCTTCAGCGGCAGGATCTCGTCGACGAACTTGCCCGCATCGATCGCGGCGATGGCACGCTGATGTGACCGCGCGGCCCAGGCGTCCATGTCCTCGCGGGAGATGCCCGCCGCCTGCGCGGTGTTCCAGCCCACCGTGATGGACATGTCCTTGGCCGGGGCGTCCGGCGTCTCGACGTGGGTGGGCGGCATCCAGCGCTCCTCGAACTTCAGTTCCGGGCCGATGATGCGCTGGCTCATCAGCGGGGTCATCGACAGCGACTGCACGCCGCCGGCGATCAGTACCCGCTCCATACCCGAGCCGATCTGCGCCGAGGCGTTCCCGATCGCGGTCAGACTACCCGCGCAGTGCCGGTTGACCGACTGTCCGGGTACATGCTTCAGCCCGGTGGCATCGGCCGCGTACCGCGCGAGATCACCGCCGCCGTAATGGGATTCGGCGAAGATCATGTCGTCGATGTCGGCGGGGTCTATTCCGGCGCGGCGGATGACCTCCGGCACGATCGCGGTGATCAGCGTCTCCGGCGGGGTGTTGACCAACGTCCCCTTGAACGAACGACCGATCGCGGTCCGGACGGCGCCGACGATGACTGGTTCGGGCATGGGACTCCACCTCGGGTTCGACGCGTCAACAACGTTACAAAAGTAGCAGATAGTGTATCGCCGACGGTGCCGGGTGCCCGGGCCGCATTCGAGACCGCGTCATGTCGCCTTCTGCGCGACTCCGTGGTTCACTAGGTGCTCAATCAACGGCGTCGCCCCGGCCGCGAGGTGATCCGACATCGCCGCACGCGCGGCCTCCGCATCGTGCGCCCGCAACGCGGCCAGGATGCGCGCATGGTCGGCCACCGACCGCGCCGGCCAGCCCGCGATCGTGGGAAACACCGACTCCGGCGCATACCGGGTGATCTGCGACATCAACTGCGCCAGCTTCGGTGAGTCTGCGGCCACGTTGATGGCCCGGTGGAACTCGTGGTTGAGCCGCACCGCCCGGTCGCCGTCGTCGACGGCGTAGGCATCGGCCAGCTCGTCGTGGATCAGCGAAAGTTCCTCGAGTGCAGCGTCATCGATGTTCGCCGCCGCCCGCGCCGCCAATTCCCCGCCGACGTGGGCCTGCAGATTGGAAACGTCGGTGATGTCGCGGTCGGTGAACGGCAACACCACGAACCCGCGCCGCGGCAGCTGGTCCAGCAGGCCCTCGCCGCGCAGTTCGAACAGCGCCTCCCGCACCGGCGTCACACTGATGCCGAGTTCCGCGGCGAGCTGATCCAGGCGGATGTAATCCCCGGCCGGATAGGTGCCGTTGAAGATCCGCCGGCGGACGAAGCGCGCCACATCCTCGGCCAGCTGCGGGCGCGGCGTGAATTCCGGTGCGCTCATATCAGATCCGGTAGTCCGCCAGCAGCCGCTTGCTGATGATGCTCTTCTGGATCTCGCTGGTGCCCTCCCCGATGAGCAGGAACGGTGCGTCGCGCATCAGCCGCTCGATCTCGTACTCCTTGGAGTAGCCGTATCCACCGTGGATGCGGAAGCTCTGCTGGGTGACCTCCGAGCAGAACTCGCTGGCCAGGTACTTGGCCATGCCGGCGGCCACATCATTGCGGTCCCCGGAGTCCTTGAGGCGGGCGGCATTGACCATCATCAGGTGGGCGGCCTCGACCTTGGTGGCCATCTCGGCGAGTTGGAAGGCGATGGCCTGGTGCTCGGCGATCGGCTTGCCGAAGGTGGCGCGCTGCTGGGCGTAGCGGACCGCGAGTTCGAACGCCCGGATGCCGACCCCGCAGGCGCGGGCCGCGACATTGACGCGGCCGACCTCGACGCCGTCCATCATCTGGAAGAAGCCCTGCCCCGGCTTGCCGCCCAGGACGGCGTCGGCGCCTGCGACGTAGCCGTCGAAGATCAGTTCCGTGGTGTCGATCCCCTTGTAGCCGAGCTTGTCGATCTTTCCCGGGATGGTCAGTCCGGGCGCGACTTCGCCGAAGCCGGTGGGCTTTTCGACCAGGAAGGCGGTCAGGTTGCGGTGCGGTTTGTCGGCACCCTCGTCGGTGCGCACCAACACGGCCACCAGGGTGGAGCTGCCGCCGTTGGTCAGCCACATCTTCTGGCCGTCGATGGTGTAGGTGCCGTCACCGTTGCGGCGGCCCCGGGTGCGGATAGCGGCGACATCCGAGCCCAGTTCTGGTTCGGACATCGAGAAGGCACCGCGGGTCTCGCCGGTGGCCATCCGCGGCAGGAGGCGCTGTTTCTGCTCATCGGTGCCGTGCTGGCGGATCATGTAGGCGACGATGAAGTGGGTGTTGATCACCCCGGAGATGCTCATCCAGCCGCGGGCCAGTTCCTCGACGCACAGGGCGTAGGTCAGCAGCGACTCGCCGAGCCCGCCGTACTCCTCGGGCACCATCAGCCCGAACAGGCCCATCTCCCGCATCTGGTCGACGATGGCCTGCGGGTAGGTGTCGGAGTGCTCCAGCTCCTGAGCGGCGGGGATGATCTCCTTGTCCACGAATTGGCGCACGGTGGCGATGATTTCGGTCTGGAACTCGGTCAGCCCCAGTGTCTGGGCCAAACGCGTCATAATGTGCCCACCCTTTCGAACACGGCGGCCAGGCCCTGCCCGCCTCCGATGCACATCGTCTCCAGGCCGTAGCGCGCGTCGCGGCGATGCAGCTCGCGGGCCAGCGTGGCCAGCATCCGTCCGCCGGTGGCACCCACCGGGTGGCCGAGCGAGATTCCGGAGCCGTGCACGTTGGTGCGTTCCCGGTCGGCATCGGTGAACCTCCACTCCCGCATCACCGCCAGCGCCTGCGCCGCGAACGCCTCGTTGAGTTCGACGACGTCGATGTCGCCGAGCGCCAGGCCCGCCTTGCGCAGCGCCACCTCGGTGGCCGGCACCGGCCCGATGCCCATCACCGCGGGGTCCACTCCCGCAGACCCCCACGACACCAGCCGCACCAGCGGTGTCAGGCCCAGTTCGGCCGCCCGCTCCGGAGTGGTGACCAGGCACATCGCGGCCGCGTCGTTCTGCCCGCTGGAGTTGCCCGCCGTCACGGTGGCTTCCGGGTCCTGTTTGACCAGAACGGGTTTCAGCTTGGCCAGTGACTCGACGGTGGTGTCGGCGCGGGGGTGCTCGTCGGTGTCGATCACCTCGTCGCCGCGCCGACCCGGCACCGTGACCGGGATCATCTCCTCGGCGAAGACACCGCTGTTCTGGGCGGCGACGGCCCGCCGATGGGATGCGGCGGCGAGTTCGTCCTGCTCGTGCCGGGAGATGCCGTACTCGCGGCGCAGGTTCTCGGCGGTCTCCAGCATGCCGCCCGGTACCGGGTGGAACTTGCCGCCCGCGGTGGTCCGGCCGCGGGCCAGGCCGTCGTGCACCCGCACGCCGTGGCGGGCCCCGCCCCAGCGCATGTCGATGGAGTAGAACGCGACGTTGCTCATGCTCTCCGTACCGCCAGCGACCACCAGATCGTTGTCGCCCGAAGCCACTTGGAGACAGGCCTGGATCACGGCCTGCAGGCCCGAACCACAGCGCCGGTCGACCTGCATACCCGGGACGGTCACCGGCAGGCCCGCATCGAGGGCCACCACCCGCCCGATCGCCGGCGCCTCGCTGTTGGGGTAGCAGTGCCCGAGGATGACGTCCTCGACGTCCCGGGGAGCCACGCCGGTCCGCTCGAGCAGTCCCCGGAGCGCGGCGACGCCGAGGTCGACGGCCGTCAGTGAACCGAACATCCCGCCGTAGCGACCGATCGGCGTGCGCACCGGCTCACAAATGACGGCGGTTCGCATCAGAGGTGCCGCCCCCCGGTGACCTCCAGCACCGTGCCGGTCATGTACGACGAGAGGTCGGAGGCCAGGAACAGCGCCACGTTGGCCACCTCGTAGGGCTCACCGGCCCGACCCAGCGGAACCTCGGCCACCTTCGAGTCCCAAATCCGTTGCGGCATCGCCTCGGTCATCGCCGAGCGGATCAGTCCGGGCTGGATGGCGTTGACGCGCACCCCGAGGTGGGCGAGTTCCTTGGAGGCGGCCTTCGTCATGCCGACGATGCCGGCCTTGGCCGCCGAGTAGTTGGTCTGGCCGATCATGCCGACCTTGCCGGAGATCGACGACATGTTCACGATCGCGCCGCTCTTCTGTTCGCGCATGATCGACGCGGCCTTCTTCAGCCCGTTCCAGGTGCCCTTCAGATGTACCGAGATGACCTGATCGAACTCGTCCTCGGTCATCTTCCGCAGGGTCGCGTCCCGAGTGATGCCGGCGTTGTTGACCATGATGTCGAAGCGGCCGAACTCCCCCAGCGCCGCATCGACCAATGCGTCCACATCGGCGTATGCGGTCACGTCGCACTTCACGGCCCGGGCGACGTCGGCGCCGCCCAGCTTCTCGACGGCCTGGTTGGTGGCCTCGAGGTTGAGATCACCGAGCACCACCCGGGCGCCCTCTTCGATGAATCGCTCGGCGATGGCGTAGCCCAGCCCCTGCGCTCCACCCGTGATGACCGCGGTCTGACCGGCCAGCAGCGACATCTGCACTCCCATTTGCTCGTAGGACCGGAGAATCGGCACATCATATTTCATATATGATCGCTGCGAGCCAGCGCCCCCTGCCGACAAGGAGCCCTGATGAGCCCTGCGAACGTCAGCGACGACGACTTCCGCGAAATCCTGGCTCAGACGCGGCACTTCGTGCGCACCGCCGTCGTGCCCCGGGAGGCGGAGATCCTGGCCGAGGACAAGGTGCCCGACGACCTGCGCGACCAGGCCAAGAAGATGGGGTTGTTCGGCTACGCCATTCCCCAGGAATGGGGCGGGCTCGGCCTCGACATCGCCCAGGACGTCGAACTGGCGATGGAACTCGGCTACACCAGCCTGGCGCTGCGCTCGATGTTCGGCACCAACAACGGCATCGCCGGGCAGGTGTTGGTCGGCTTCGGCACCGACGACCAGAAGGCCCGCTGGCTGGAGCCGATCGCCTCGGGCGAGGTGGTCGCCTCGTTCGCGCTGACCGAGCCGGGAGCGGGCTCCAACCCGTCCGGTTTGAAGACCAAAGCCGTTGCGGACGGCCCGGAAAAGGACCGAGCTTGGGTGATCAACGGCCGCAAGCAGTACATCACCAATGCGCCGGTCGCCGATCTGTTCATCGTCTTCGCCCGTACCCGGCCCGCCGACGCCGACGGGCCGGGGATCGCGGTATTCCTGGTGCCTGCGAACACGCCGGGTGTCGAGATCGGGGTCAAGGACGCCAAGATGGGCCAGGAGGGCGCCTGGACGTCGGACGTGAACTTCACCGACGTCCGCGTCGGCCACGACACCCTGATCGGCGGCAGCGTGGACATCGGCTACCGCGCGGCCATGACGTCGCTGGCGCGCGGACGCATCCACATCGCCGCTCTGGCGGTCGGCTCGGCACAGCGGGCGCTCGACGAGTCGGTCGCCTACGCCGCCACGGCCACCCAGGGCGGCACCCCGATCGGCAACTTCCAACTGGTGCAGGCCATGCTGGCCGACCAGCAGACCGGCGTGCTGGCCGGCCGGGCCCTGGTGCGCGACGCGGCCCAAAAATGGCTGCATGACGAGGACCGCAGGATCGCCCCGTCGGTGGCGAAACTGTTCTGCACCGAGGTGGCGGGCAAGGTCGCCGACCTGGCGGTGCAGGTGCACGGCGGCGCGGGCTACATGCGTGGTGTGCCGGTCGAGCGGATCTACCGGGAGGTGCGCCTGCTGCGCCTCTACGAGGGCACCAGCGAGATCCAGCGGTTGATCATCGGCGGCGGCCTGGTCAAGGAAGCGCAGCGGAAGCTTCGCGACTGAGCACCCGGGCCAGAAACGCGACCTGGTCGGCGGCGGCCTTCTCGAACCACTCATGTCCCGGCCATACGTCGAAGTGGTCACAGGGATAGTGGTGCACCACTCCCCTGGCCAGCTCGGCGGTCTTGACCACCGATTCGGCGGGAACGTAGCGGTCGAAGTCGGCGATCTGAAACAGCGCCGGGCACCGCAGACGCCTGGCAGCCTCGGCGGTTCTGATGCCGGCGATCTGCAGGCCCACCGCCGAGTCCACCTCATTCCGCCAGGTCGGGCCGGCCAGCGCGGTGTAGCTCTCGTAGGCGCCGTCCAGCGTAAGTCCGCCGGGCTCACCGGGATGGGCGACCAGCGGCATCATCGTGGGGCGGCGGCCGCGGGCAACATCCACCCGGCTTTTCAGTCCGATTGCCGTCCATTTCAGCGCGGAGCCAACGTCGCGGTGCGCAACGGCGGCGCGGCTGACGGCCGCACCACTGGTGAGCGGTGTCATCGCGATGGCTGCGGCGATGTCGTCGCGCCCGGCGGCCAGCCGCAGCACGTGCCCACCCGACATCGATGAGCCCCACAGCACGATCCGATTCGGGTCGACCCCGGGCAGTCTTTTCGCGGCGGCCATCGCGGCCTCGAAGTCGTGGATCTGGTCGGCCACCGAAACGGTCTGGCGCGGTTCACCTTCCGATGCTCCGAAGCCGCGGTAGTCGAAGGCCAGCACGTCCAGGCCGGCCCCACTGAGCCGCTCGGCGAACGGTTCCAGCCCAGAGTCCTTGGTTCCGCCGAATCCGTGGCCCATGACCACAACCGGCCGGCGCCCGAAGCGGTCACCGGCACCACGGAAATGCCAGCCGCTGCAGGACACCCCCGCGGAGTTGAAGCTGACGTCGGCGTGCGTCACACCGCCTCCTGGACTCGACGGCGGCGCAGTTCGGCCCGCTTGATCCCGGCGGGCAGTTCGCGGGTGCGGATGTCGTGCTCGTAGTGGAAGTAGTCCACCTGCTGGGTGTGGCGCGGCCGGTCGACACAGTGCCCGACGTACTTCTTCTGGTCGGCGTCGATCACGCGTTCCATCTCGGCGACCGGCGGGGGGTTGTAGCGGCCGACGGCGTAGGCGGCCATCAACTTGGCCTGACACTCGATGAACGGGAACAGCGTGGGCACCGCCTGGGCGAAGCCGATGAAGACCAGCTTGTCGATACCGGGGAAGAACATTCGCTTGTAGAGCCGGATGTCGTTGCCGGGAGCACTGATGAAGTCCGGGTCGAAGAACGGGAAGGTGATGTTGTATCCGGTGGCGTAGACGATCACGTCAAATACCCCGCTGGTGCCGTCCTCGAAGTGCACGGCCTCACCGTCGAGCCGGGTGACGTTGGGCTTGGGGGTGACGTCCCCGGAGCCCAGCCGCAGCGGTAGTTCGACCGATTGCGTCGGGTGCGCCTCCAGCAGTTTGTGATTCGGCGCCGGAAGACCGTAGAGCTGCGGATCGATGCCCAACGCCGGAGCCATCAACTGCAGGGCCTTGCGCTGCCAGGACAACGGTATGTACGGCGAGGTACGGGCAATGCTGTCCAGCGGCCTGCCGGCGATGTACTTCGGCACGATCCAGGCGCTCGACCGGGTCGACAGGGTGACGCTGTTCTGCAGTGTCTTGGAGGACAGTTCGACGGTGATGTCGGCCGCGCTGTTTCCGATGCCCACCACCAAGATCCGCTTTCCGCTCAGTTTCAGTGGGCTCTGCGGGTCGATGTAGTGGTGGGAGTGCAGGCTCTCACCGGTGAACTCGCCCGGGAAATCGGGGTATCGGGCGTCCCAATGGTGGCCGTTTCCGACGACGAGCAGATCGAATTCGCGGGTGCTGCCCTGCTGATCGGTGATGTCCCATCGGCCATCGGGTCGGAGTCCGGCATGGCGGACGCCGTTGTTGAACTCTATGTTCTCCAGCAAGCCGAACGTGTCGGCGTAGGAGTCGAGATACGCCTTGATGTCGCTGTGGTGCGGAAACGACGGAAAGTGCTGCGGGATCGGAAAGTCCTTGAACGACAACCGTTCTTTCGAGGTGTCGATGTGCAGCGAACGGTAGGCGCTGCTCAGGCCGTTCGGGTTCCCGAACGCCCAGTTGCCGCCGATGCGGTCGGACAACTCGAAGATGGTGTGCGGGACGCCGTAGTCCTTGAGCATCTTGCCGGACGTCAGCCCGCTGATGCCGGCGCCGATGACGGCGGTGCGGGGCGGGCTCTCACTCATGGGGTGCTCCTACTCGGCGTCGATGAGATCGAGGGTGCCGAGGTCCCGGATCGCCTGGCAGCCCCGACGCAGCATGGCGGCCATCATGTCGTCACCGCGTTCGGTCTCGATCGAGAACGCGCAACCCAGTGCCGAGATCAGCGGCACCTGGATCATGCCCAAAAGGTAGTCATCCCAACAGGTCGGAAGGTCATAGCCGGTGACGCCCTGGTCCAGCAGAGCTTGGTGGTAGTCGCCGACGAGGTCGGCGTCGACCCCCGCGCGCACGTCGGGCTCCAGGCTGGTGCCGGTGAAATACGCCAGGTCGCGACCGGCCAGTCCCACTCCCATCGTCTGCCAGTCGACCACGGTGATTCGTTCGCCGTCGAAGAGCAGGTTGTCCAGGCGATAGTCGCCATGCAGCAGAGCGAAGCGGTCGGGCGTGTTCAGCAACCACGGGGTCACCAGACCCATTGCTGTGACCAGGGTTTCGGCGTCTTCATCAGTCAGCTTGCCAGCGAGCTTGCCCACGGTGATGTCACCGGCCATCTTGGCGATCTCGCCCATCCCGCGGATTGCGTCCTCACCCGTGACGCTCATCGCCAGGCCGTCGAAGGTCTGCCAATAGGGGTCACACCAGGTCGGCCCGTGCAGTCCGGCAAGGGCGCGCACTGCCATGCGGGCCGCGTCGACCCCGCAACCGGCGATCTGGTCACCCTGCACGGCGGGTGCCTGGTCGGCCAGCAGGAGGGCGTAGCTGGCGCCGTCGTCGGTGATCTCACAGCCGAAGCACTCCGGAACCGGGATGGTCACCCGATCGGCGACGGACTGGTAGAACGCACACTCGCTGCGGTAGCCGAGCGCCACCCGGTCGCGCACCGCATCGTCGCCGGAAGGCAGTTTGAGGATGAAGCTGTCCGGCAGGCCGTGCGGATTGGTCGCGTAGCCGGCCGATACTCGGAACGTGGCGCCGGTCTGCCCGGTGCCCACCGGGCAGACGTCCACCGATGCGACGTCGGCGGGCGTGCCGCGGCGACCGAGGACGTCGGCGAGCCAGTCGGGTGTGACATCGGTGGGATACCGGGGAATCGAGGGCACGGCGCTCATCGTGTCATCCGCCGTCCGCCAACGGAACGCTGTTGGGCGATCGTGGTGGTGGCCAGGGCCGGGATCGAACCGGCGACCTTCCGCTTTTCAGGCGGACGAGATAGCCACTGACCTGCGGTTTACCTGAGTTTATGCGTCGTATGCGCCGCATTGAGCTGCGCTGACGTATTCAGTCTGTCCCGCGAACGGACATAAACCGGACACGGTGCTTGCACTCCCGTCCAGGAGCTTTCGCGCTGCCGCGTGCGTTGTGGGCAGCCCCGGCGGCTCTGGGGAGCAGGCATCCCGATGCCCAGCATCGCATCATCAGTCAACGGACCGACGCCGTCGCCGACCAGCGCGACTTCGGCATCAGAACAATCGCCGTTTGGGCCCGGTGCCTCGGTTGACGGGAGGTCGCGATCGCCCGAGGCCGCCAGGCCGCAGGGCGGGAGAGCGCCAGCGTTCGGCCGTACGTCAACCGAGGCGCCCGAGCGCGACCCGGCCACGGCCGGCGGGCTTGTTATATGTGCCAAAACTGTCCGCGACTCAGTTGACGGCGGGACCGCGACCGGCGAGCTGCGGGCGATCGACGCATTGGGGCTGCGGTTCCCGAGTCCCGAGATGGTCACCGCGGCCGCGGCATTGTTCGAACCGGCGGCGCCGTGGGCGTGTGGTTCCGGACGACGCGGCATCGAACCGGAATCTGGACGGTTTCGCATCACTGTCGGTCCTGGCGTCGTTCGGCTCGGGTGGATGAATCCGGTCCGGGCCGAGAAGACTGCCGAACGTGCCGTCGGTCATCACCAACGTGACGTTGACGACGCGAAGTTCCATGTCAGAAATGACCTCGAACGCGATACCGGGCACGGTGATCAGGCCGTCGCGTCTTCGACACGACGGAGTCCTACGGAAAACGACCAGTGCAGTACCGGCGGTGTCATCACCGAGTGGTCCCGGAAATCGCGGTCGGCGATGTGCCGCACCTTTGCCGAACTCGATTACACCCCACTGGTTGAGTCCGGCCGCGTCCCTGCCATGGTCACCCTCACTTACCCCGGAGACTGGGAGGCCGTGGCCCCCGATGGGGCCAGCGTGAAGCGTCATATGGTGCTGTGGCGCAAACGCTTTCAACGTGAGTACGGCGAACTGGCTCGCTACATCTGGAAACTGGAATTCCAGCGCCGCGGCGCGCCGCATATCCACCTGTGGATGGCGCCGCCGATGTCGCCTGGGCGCTCCGGGCGAGGTTTCGCACAGTGGTTGTCCGAGACATGGGCGCAAGTCGTGGACCATCCCGATCCCGAGCAGAAAGCTCGGCACCGACTCGCCGGCACCGCTATCGACGTGCGCAACGGCCTGAAAGCGTGCGACCCGAAACGGTTGGCCATCTACTTCACCAAGCACTCATCACCGAACATGCACGGCGACAAGGAGTACCAGCACATCGTTCCCGAACTTTGGCAGCAGCGCGGTCGCGGTCCCGGCAGGTTCTGGGGCGTGTACGGACTGAAGAAGGCCATCGCGGCGGTGGAGGTCGCTCAGGACGCGTACCTAGCTGCGCGTCGGATCATGCGGCGGTGGTCACGTAGCCAGGCGGTGTACGGCGATCCGGCCAGCCGGTTCCCCACTGCCGTGGTGCCGCGCACGACCACGCGCCTGGTTCCCCGCGTTGACCGTGCAACCGGCGTCGTGGTGCATCGGCGAGTTCGGCGACGACGAACTCTCTGCGGTCAAGGTGGTCTGGCCGGTGGATACGCGCTCGTGAACAATGGACCAGCGTTCGCATCGCAACTCGCGGCAGCCGTGACCTTCAACTGAGGCTGTCATATTCAAGCTCGGTTGGATCGCATCGCGATGATTCGGCGTCGTCACGTTACGGGCGTCTACGCGATGGCCGACGTCTCAGACGATATGTTCACCGCATGAGTAAGTCCCTCCTGGAACAACTGCCCAGTATTATCGCGGCGGGCAAGCGGCAAGCGGCACAAATTCTCGAACAGTTAGAGGGACGCAACCGCGTCAGCCTGCAGACGCGGGAACTCGTCATCCCTTCGAAGGATCACGCCGGGTTCAACTTCGGTAGCGCTGACGCATCCGTTGAGGAGCCGAACCGTCTCATCTACGGCGACAACCTGCTGGCGATCGCCGCCCTCCTGGCCGGTGACGACGACACGCCGAGCCTACGGGGAAAGATCGACCTGATCTACATCGACCCCCCGTTCGATTCCAAAGCGGACTATCGAACGAAGATCACGCTCCCTGGGGCAACTATTGATCAGAAGCCGACCGTCCTGGAGCAGTTCGCCTACTCAGACACTTGGTCAGATGGAACGGCTTCTTACCTAGCGATGCTCATGCCGAGGCTAATTCTTATGCGAGAGTTGCTGTCGGATGAAGGCTCCATCTACGTTCACTTGGACTGGCACGTCGGCCACTACGTGAAGCTCCTTCTCGATGAGCTTTTCGGTAAGCAGAACCTGCGAAACGAAATTGTGTGGGCGTACCACGGACCTGGGAGTCCAGGAATGCGTCAATACAACCGCAAACACGACACCATCTTTTGGTACTCGAAAACGGATAAATGGATCTTCAACGACGACCAGATCCGTGAGGCGCACAGCGATAAGACCAAGGGCAACTTCAAGACAGGCCTGGCGGGCTCGGGATTCGTTACCGACGACTATGCCCTCGCCGAAGGGAAAATTCCTGAAGACTGGTGGGTGATGGCTATCGCCGGACGCTATCCAGTCGATGGCAAGAAGCGTGTCGGATACGCAACTGAAAAGCCGTGGCCACTGATTGAGCGCATCATCAGAGGGTCGTCTTCTGAAGGTGCCATCGTGGCGGACTTCTTTGGTGGGTCCGGTGTGTTTGCAGCGGTCGCAGAATCGCTGGGTAGACGATGGGTGACCACCGATCTTGGCAAACCTTCAACGATGGTGATGCGAAAGCGTCTGATCGACGTTGAAGCGAAACCTTTCCTGTATCAGGCCATCGGCGATTACCAGGTGGAGCAGGCTCGCTCCACCCTCGGACGGTCGTTCCGTGTGGGCGATCTAGCCAAAGTAGTGATGGATCTGTTCGGGGCATTACCGCTGCCTCCGGAGGAAAACGTGAACGGCAGCCTTGGACGCCTTCCTGGAACTCGCACTCTCGTCTTTGTGGACAGCCCGTCTCGGCTGACGACGATCTCAACGCTGAAACGCGCCCAGGGGTACCGCGAGGTGAAGATGGGTGGCTTCGACAAGGTCGTCGTGCTCGGTTGGAACTTCTCTGCCGGGATAGGGCAAGACATCAATGATCTCAATGACCCGAACTTGGAAGTGCTGGTGATTCCGCCGGACTTACTCGACCGCCTCAAGAAAAAGGGAGCCGACAAGCTCGCTTCGGAGGTGCGCTTCTCAAGTCTGCAGTACTTGCAAGCCGATATTGCGGGTCGAAAGGTGGACGGTGAGCGTGAGGCGTTGGCAGTGAAGCTGCAAAACTACGTGCTGCTCTCTCCCGAGGCGATCAATTTAGACCAAGCGAATCGGGCCAAGCTACAGGACGTCATGAACTCCGAGCCGCTCGCGCTCATCGAGTACTGGGCGGTTGACCCGAACTACGACGGTGCGGTGTTCCGGTCAGTGTGGCAGGACTACCGCGGTAACACCGACAACGACGACGACCCGCTGCGGGTAGTCACCTCCGCTGAACTCGATCTACCACCCGTCGAAGGATCGCGGACCGTCTGCGTACGCGCAGTCGACGTGTTCGGCTTCGAGTCCGAGGTGGTCATCTCCAACGTGGAGTTGCAGCAATGAGCGGCTTCGCGGACTTCCCACTTGCCAAGGGATTGTCAGCCGTCGTCAATCCGCTGATCCCGGGCATCGTCGATGGCACCGGTTCAGTGCTGCTCGACGAGGTCACTCCAGTGACCTCAGAGCTGCTTCGATTCTGGTTCCAGCAGGACTACTGCGACACCCGCGAGCTCAATTTCCACGTCGGGCAGCGCGCAGCGATCTTGAACATCATCTACGCGCACGAGGTGCTCGGTGCCGCGCGGCTGCGAGACCTGTACGAGGCGGTTGCCCCCGAGGCGATGCTCGAAGGTGGCGTTCTCGGCGAGGTTATGCGCGAACGTCATGGTCACCCGAAGTACGCGGCCAAGATGGCGACGGGGACCGGAAAGACGTGGGTGCTCAATGCACTGCTGATCTGGCAGCACCTCAACAAGCTGGCCACGCCGCAAGACCACCGGTTCTCCAGCAACTTCTTGCTCGTCACACCCGGTCTCATCGTGTACGACCGACTGCTCGACTCGTTTATGGGCAAAGAACGCGAGGGAGAGCGCGACTTCACCACGAGTGACGTGTACCTGCAGCAGGGGTTGTTCGTCCCAGACACCTACCGCACACCCTTGTTCTCCTTCCTGCAGTCGTCGGTGGTCACAAAGGCGGAGATCGGTCGCAAGGTCACGGGGTCGGGCATGATCGCCATCACCAACTGGCACTTGCTCGCTGGACAGGAGGATCCCGACTTCGTTGACGATGGAGACACCATCGTGGCGCCCGGTGCCGAGGTTGACGCCAAAGCGGCCGTGGAGAGCTTCTTCCCGCTTACTCCGGGCACCAGCGCCGGTAACGCGCTGGACACACTGGACCGCCGCTTTCTGCGAGGTGGGCCGTTGCAGGCGTTGAAGGACCTACCGGATCTGGTTGTGTTCAATGACGAGGCGCACCACATCCACGAGGTACGCAAGGCCGACGAGGTCACCGACGTCGAGTGGCAGAAGAGCTTGAGTGAGATCGCCTCAACAAAGGGCCGCCGGTTCACCCAGATCGACTTCTCCGCCACTCCATACAACGAGGTCGGTGCAGGCAAGTCGAAAGGCAAAGCCTACTTCCCGCACATCGTCGTCGACTTCGACCTCAATGCAGCGATGCGGGCCGGGCTTGTCAAGTCCCTTGCTCTCGACAAGCGCAAGGAGATTGCCGCCCTGCCGCTGGATTTCAAAGCCGAGCGAGATGAACAAAAGCGAGTCACGGGCTTGTCCAATGGGCAGCGCGTCATGCTCCAAGCCGGCTTGAAGAAGCTACAGATCCTTGAGGAGCAGTTCGCCGCCGTTGACCCCGCCAAGCATCCGAAGCTGCTGGTGGTCTGCGAAGACACGAACGTGAGCCCGCACGTCGTCGAGTACCTGCAGAGCACTGGGTTGTCAGACGACGACATCCTGCGCGTTGACTCCGGCCGGAAGGCCGAGCTCGGAGCCAAGGACTGGGTGCCGATCCGCGAGAAGCTGTTTGATGTCGACCGGCACAAGCAGCCCAAGGTCATCGTGTCGGTGCTCATGCTGCGCGAGGGCTTCGATGTCAGCAATATCGCCGTCATCGTGCCTTTGCGGTCTTCTCAGGCGTCGATCCTCCTGGAACAGACGGTAGGCCGAGGCCTGCGACTCATGTGGCGCGGTGACCCGTCGATCGATGAACTGAAGGCGGAAACGCGTGAGCGCATCCGCAACGGACTGGAACCAACCAACTACTTCGACGTGCTATTCATCGTCGAGCACCCTGCGTTCAGCGACTTCTACGACGAACTGCTGCGCGGCGGCCTCATGGTCGAAACAGGCGACGAGTCGGACGCCACCGCTGCGGCTGGCGATCTGGAGCACGTCGACCTGCGTCCCGGCTACCAGGCTTTCGACTTTGAGATCCCCATCATCCTGAGGGATGCCGACGAGGAACTGCGCCAGCCAAGCATCGACCCGCTTGCGCTGTCCCCATCACCGTTTCCCCTGGAGCTACTGCTCAAGAGCATCGGCAAAGGCGACCGCTTCGTGTCGCACGATGCACAGACCGGCACGCAATACGGCGACTACCGTGTCGACGGCGGTGTGCTGACTGCCACTGGCTACAACGACTATTTGTCGCGCATGACGACGCGCATCACCGAAGCCCTCGGCCGCACGATGACCAAGAGCCAGAGCAAATACAACGAGAATGCCAAGTTCCCGATCCTGCAGGCATACCGACCACTGCTGACTGGCTGGCTGGACAGCTACATCCGGCACCGCGTCTTTGACCGGGAGTTCGATCCATTGGCTGACGAGAATTGGCGGGTGCTGCTCCTCGATGATGTCGCACACGGCATTGCCGGCACCTTTGCAACCAAGCTGGTCGAGCTTCAAGCCAGCCAAGTCGTTGCCTCAGCTGAGGTGCAGCACCGTACGCTTTCTGACGTGACCACCATCCCGGTTCGCGGAAGCACGGCCGAGGACGTCAATAAGTGCATCTATCCGAAACTTCCGGTCCCGTCCCAGGGCGGCGGCCTGGAGCGCCGCTTCATCCGCTGGGCGGACAAGGACTCAGGAGTGGAGGCACTGGCCAAGTTGCATGAGTACCGTCATGACTTCCTGCGTCGGCCGTACCTGAAGGCTGATGGCATGCCGGCGCAATACTCACCGGACTTCCTAGTCCGCACCGCGGAGATGGTCTATGTGGTCGAGACCAAGGCTCAGTCTGCACTCAGCGACGAGAACGTGCGACGAAAGCAGAAAGCGGCCGTCGCCTGGTGCGATCAGATCAATGAGCTCCCAGAAGAGGATCGCGATAGTCGCCAGTGGGCATACGTCCTGCTGGGTGAGTCAGCAGTGACGGCATGGCGCCAGAAGAACGCCACCGTTACTGACCTGCTTGAGTACGCCAAACTGCGGCGTGTGACGACTGCGGGGCAGGACCGGTTGCTCTGACCGGGAACCGCTGTTGAACCATCGACGGTCTGCAGCCCAGGACTGACGTGCGGCTAGCACAATCACCGAACTGACGTCAGGGGTGTGAAGTACAGTGTGAAGCATGGCGACTACGCACCCCTTCGCCGACGAAGAGCCTGGCAATATCCCCCTGTCATCGGCTCCACTTGTGCGCACCATAGCCCAGATCAAGTTTCCGCTTCTGACGCAATTCTCCATCAACGGTGATGCCGTCGCTTCGGCGGTGGCCGGCGCTCTCATAGAGCACTACCCGCTACTTGAGGTCGGACAAGAAGTGTCCGTGATCATTACGTCCGATGGACCGTCGGAGCAACGCAGCGCTACCCGCATATGGCGCCTCGTCAGCGCGGATCGCGCGTGGCAGGTCACCTTCACTGGAACTTTTCTCAGCATCGACACCACGGATTACGTTCGTCGTCGCGATTTTGCGCAGAGACTTACGAATGCGTGGGAGGCATTGAATCAGCACGTCTCTGTGCCATACATCGAGCGACTGGGCGTTCGATACATCAACCAGGTGACCGACCGGGAGCACCTAGCTCGACTCCATGAGCTACTGAGGCCCGAGGTACTCGGAATCGCTATGGCTCAGGATCTTGACGAGGCCCACCTTGCCACGGCCATCACCGAGGCTCAATATCGTTTTCCCGATGGAGCCGCACTCACCGCGCGGTGGGGGATGTTGCCGGCGGGTACAAATATCGAGAATGCAAGTCCGCCGTTCGACTACCCAACATGGATCCTCGATACGGACTCTTTCTGCGAGTTTAAACACAATTCAAACAGCGGGCAGAACCTATTCGAAGACGTACGTGCTTTAGCGCTTCGGAGCTATCAGTTCTTCCGGTGGGCAGTGACGAAAGACTTCATATCAACATTCGGAGGCAGCAGTGAGCACCGCGACTGAGGACACCGTGATCTACCGCGATCCGGTCGCTGGCTACGAATTCAGTGCATTCGAGACCACCTATGCAACTGACGAGGAACGACGGCGTCCGCATGCCTCGAAAGCGACTGCGTCGCTATTTATGGCCGGCTTGCTGATGGCAGGCGGGCTGTCCGGCACGACCATCGGTGGCGAAAACCCCTTTGCATCCACAATCCTCGGCGGACGCACCATCCGCGGCGAACTTGCACCCCTACCCGCCGATGCCTCGCTAGCTCGAACTACGGACACTGCGAAAGCGGTCGCCCATCGGAGCGACCGTGAAGAGATCGTGTGGATCAAGGAGCATTCCGGACTGACTTGGGACCAGCTGGGTAAGGTTTTCGGCGTTTCACGACGAGCGGTGCACATGTGGGCGAACGGTGGCCGTCTCAACGAGACGAACGCACAACGACTACGCGAGTTCGCGTCAATCATCGAGCACCTTGAGGCCGAGACGCCCGGCGCTACTCCCGAGGTGATCCGCGCGCGTCTTAACCAGATAGAAGCCGACGGGTACAGCGTCGTCGGACGTCTTCGACAGGAGCGTTCGGGTGGACCTAGCTGGGGAGCGCCATTCGGACCGGAGCGCCTGGTCGACGCCATTCGTGACCCTCTACGTGCGCGGGCCGGTGAAGTCGGTCAATAGCAGTGGGGTTACTTCAGAAAATCCGTCGGCGCCGCAGTGGCGTAGCGGATGATCAGGTGAACGCCGATCAGCTCAAGGATGAGCAGCTCCCAGAGATTGGCGAAGCCTGCAGAGACTGGCGACAAGGCGACGTCTTCTGTGATGGCAAGACGTTCGTGTTCGATCACGGGTGGAGTCCTCAGCCAGTTGGAGCCGCCTATGGCGCTGTCATCATCAGCCAATCGTGCGACGCCTCGTTACCAGGTCGAGAGCGGATCCAGATTGCACCGGTAGTCCGGCTGGAAGACGAAGATGACCTTCGCGAAGCGCTGTCCGGGAGGCGAACCCAGTACCTGGCGCTGCCACGCATCGGTCAGGAGTTCTTCGCCGACCTCGATGGGATTACAACAGTTATGAAGACGGCGTTGCTCTCATACGAGCGAGCACCTGGAGTCGAGACAGATCAGGAGATCCGTGAATTCGCGTTCTCACTGGCGAGACGTTTCGGCCGTTTCGCCTACCCGGACGAGGTCGTCGAGTGCTTCAAGCCACTGACCGAAGCGTTGCGGTCGAAGGCGCGAAAAGAAAACTCACCGATGGGCAAGGTGTTGGCCGATGTTCACTCATTTCGCGTGGAGTGCGGCGATTGGTCGACGGAACCGTACGCGCTCACCCTCATAGTAATCCTTGAGCCGGCGAGAGTGACATCCGATCTCGATGACATCGGGGACTGTCCCGAAGATCTCGCCCGGCTGGGTAACAAAGCGACCGGCGAGCGAATCGGCGCCTACGCTGCCTACCTCAATCGTGATGGACTGAGCCAGACAGAACGCTACTTCGGCTGGCAGCTCCTTGCCGACGCTTGGGCACGGCGATGCGAAGAAACCGCAACCGCTCGCGGTCTCACGGGAATCGTCAGCTCAGTCACTGCACAACTCACTTCAACCGACGAGTTCCCAATGTCGCAGTACCTGTCGACGGAAAGCCTCGACCTCGACTATTTGTCGGATTCTCGCAAAGCGCCCCAGTAACTTTGCAACGAAACAATTTGGCCTACGCGGCGGCTTGCCTGAATCTGATCGCCGCGTCACTGTCGGCCCGGCGTGAAACGATGGCTGCATGACCACTGTCAAGGTTCAGGCAGGTCAGTCCATCCTGGAGGGCTACGTTAAGAAGCCGTCCACGGGGCTGACCGAACTCATCTGGAACGCCTTCGATGAAGACGCGCACCACGTCTCGGTGACCTGCGAGTACAACGACCTCGGCGGGATCGAACAGATCGCCGTAACCGACGACGGCAACGGCATGCACCGCGAGACGGCCGCGCACGCATTCTCCCGCGTCGGCGACAGCTGGAAGCTCATGCCGGGCACTCGAAGCGAGAGTGGTGAGCGCATCGTGCACGGGAGGCATGGCCGGGGCCGCTACGCCGCATTTGCGCTAGGCAACGTCGTGCGTTGGGTTTCCACATCGGAACGCGTGGAAGGCGGTCTCGGCGTGGTGCAGGTGACCGGCAACAGGTCATCGCTGGACACCTTCGACATCGAAGCGTTCGGCGCGGATCCTGACGGCACCAACTCCGGGACGGTCGTCACCGTCCACCAGCTAGGTCCGGCAGCAGTGTCGAGCTTCGACGCACCAGACGACCTACGGCAGGCCATTCTCATCGAGTTCGCGCTGAACCTTGAGCGCTACAAAGACTTCCAGATCCGGTTCCTCGGCGAAGACATCGACGCAGCATCAGTCGAGGTCCACCGTCAGGAGATCCCGCTGGTCGACCCAGAACGCTGGGACGGCGAAGCCACCCTCACGGTCATCGAGTGGAACCTACAGAACGTGCGGCGGTCCATCTTCCTCTGCGATGCGGACGCCCGCGTCCTCGACGAGGTAGAGGCCAGAATCCAATCTCCTGGGTCGGAGTTCACCGCCTACCTGACGTGGCAGGACTTCGTCAGCGACGATCCGGTCGGCTTGGAAGACGACACCGACACCCCACGTGGTCGCCTGATCGCGGCCGCTCGTGACGCGCTGCGCGAACACCTCGCGGAGAGGCAGCGACTCCGCGAAGCCGCGACGGTCAGAAGGTGGCGCGACGAAGGAGTGTGGCCCTACAAGGATGAGCCCAAGACGCCCGTCGAGGAGGCGACGCGAGACACGTTCAAGGTGGTCGCCTTCGCCGCTTCCCGGACCATCGACGAGAGCAAGAGCGGCGGGCCGAAGGCAATGGCGCTGCGGCTTCTGAAGGAAACATTCGAGACCGATCCCGAGGCGCTCCTGCCGATCCTGTCCGATCTCGCCAAGCTTCCGAAGTCGCGGGTGGACGAGCTCGCGCAGCTGCTGAAACACACCTCGCTGACGCAGCTGATCCAGACCGGCCGTGCCATCGGTACCCGCATGGAGTTCCTCAGCGGCTTGAGCACGATCCTGTTCGACCGGCAGATCAAGCGGCGGCTGCTGGAACGCCGGCAGCTGCACCGCATCCTCGCGCACGAGACCTGGATCTTCGGCGAGGAGTGGAGCCTGACGGGTGACGACGAACGCCTCACCAAGGTGCTCAAGAACTTCCTCAAGAAGCTGGGAACGGACGTCGAGCTGGCCGACCTCAAGGAGGTGCGGTTGGAGGACGGCTCCGATGCGATACCGGACCTGGTGCTCGGACGTCGGCTGCAGACCAATGCCGACTCGTTCGAACATCTCGTGGTTGAGCTGAAACGACCCAAGCACAAGCTCGATGACGACGACGTGAGCCAACTGCGGTCCTACGCCAGTGCCATCGTCAACGACGAGGCGTTTGCGCAGCCAAACGTCAAGTGGGACTTCTGGTTGGTCGGCAACGAGACGACCCGCACCGTCGACGAGCAGCGGCGGCAACCGCACCTGCCGTTCGGTGTCGTACAGGAGAGCCCGTACAGGATCGTCGTAAAACAGTGGAGCGAGCTGATCTCCGACGCCCAACACCGGCTCAAGTTCGTGCAGAACTCGCTGGAGTACGAGACGTCTCACGACTCGGGGCTGGCATACCTCCGGGAGAAGTACGCACAGTTCCTTCCTACCGACGTCGCGGAATCCGCCAGCGACGAAGTGCAGTCGGCGTAGGTTGTTTTCCCACTCTGAAGCTCTGTGGCCTGAGATTGGAGAAATTATTGTGAGCGACTTGCCTTCGATACCGAACGCGGCGGACCGGCCCGAAGACTTCGAGGGTCTACGAACAGAGCTCGCGACGCTCCTCGCTGGATTCCTACCCGTTGCAGATGACCTGTGGCCACGTTTGCAGGATCACCGATCACGGTGGGAGGTGTATCGCTACGGTCTCCCAGACGGATACGACGAATTGATCGTGTCAGACATCGTTGACCTCCTGGGTACGGCGCTCATTAATCTTGCTGGCGCGCGGGATCGAATATCGCAAGCGTCACTGAGAGCCGACGATCGCAGCCGTGGTACCTGAACCCACAGGCAAACAGACAGGGTTCAGCGCGTAATGAGATTGACTCCATCATGCGCCCGCGACTGAGGCGCTTCCTCGAAGGCATCCAAGACCCGCACCCCAAACGCGGGCGTCATCGCTGAATGCACTTCTTCCTTTGTCATCCAACGGATTTCACGTGCCTCCTCAGTCGGGCGAGTTTCGCCGGCTACTGGCCGGCATCGGTACACCAGCGCGACGATTCCGTGGGTCAGATTCTTGTAGACACCGGTGAGGCGCTCGACGGTCACCGTAAGTCCGGTCTCTTCCAGCACCTCGCGCTGGACACCGGCCTCGAACGACTCGTCGAGCTCCAGAACGCCTCCAGGCGCTTCCCAATGCCCGTTGTCGTCGCGCTTGATAACCAGAACCCGGTCATCGTCGCGGACCACGATGCCGGCGACGCTGACCGAGTGCTTCGGTGTGGCTGCCATGCGAGACTCCTACTCTGCGCCCGACTCCAGTCGTGACATGGGCGTGTCGTTTCCCTAGACTAGTCGCCTAGACATGTACGGGAAGGCGCGCAGTGCTGCAACTTGGTCAGATCGACCGGTCGGACGACAAGCCGCCATACCGGCAGATCGCCGGCATGCTGCGTGATGCAATCAGCTCTGGCCAGCTCATCGCCGGTGAGCGCCTGCCATCCGAGGCAGCGTTGATCGACCACTTCGGCGTTGCCCGAATGACAGTTCGCCAGGCAGTACAAGATCTGCGCGCCGAGGGCCTGGTGATCTCCGAACACGGCCGCGGTGTTTTCGTTCGTCCCGCTCCCCCGATTCGCCGACTCGCTTCCGACCGCTTCGCTCGCCGACATCGAGCGAGCGGCAAAGCGGCGTTCACCGTCGAGGCGGAGAAGTCGGGCTACGCGCCGCAGGTCGACAACATCACCGTGACGCGGGAGAAGTCGAATCCCACTGTTGCCGAACGCCTCCGACTGACTCCAGACGACGAGGTTGTCGTTCGATCACGCCGCTACCTCGCCGATGGCCGGCCAGTCGAAACGGCAACCTCGTACATTCCCGCCACATTCGCCCAGGGCACCAAGATCGAACAGACCGACACCGGACCTGGCGGTATCTATGCCCGACTCGAAGACGCCGGCCACATCTTGGACCGGTTCACCGAAGAAGTCGGCGCCCGGATGCCTACCCCCGAAGAGCGCCGAGCATTGCAACTCGCGACCGGAGTGCCCGTGCTGACCGTGGTTCGGACTGCCTACGACACCAACGACGTGGCTGTCGAAGTCTGCGACACGGTGAAGGTAGCGTCCGCCTACCTGCTCGAATACGACTTCTCAGCGCGCTGAAGCTTCACGAAACGACGAAAACAGCGTTCAACGCTTGACTCACTCCTCTAGACGACTATGTTAGATAGTCATCTAGTTCAATCCACTCGAAAGGTTCTGCAATGTCCATCCCCAAATGGCTCCAGATCGGGCACGACCAGGTTTTCTCCCTCGGCGCATTCCTCGTGTCCGAAGTGACGCCGATGATCGACTTCGACAAGTCCTCCGGCGAGAACCGCGTCCAGGCGAGGGACCGCGATACCGGCCTACCCATGTGGCAGGTCGAAGTGCTCGACGGTGATCCGGCCGCGCCGAAGCGGAGCCGCACCGTGACCATCAAGTTCGCCGCGGCAACGCAGCCGACTGCTCCGGCCAATTCCAGCGGAACACCCTTCACCCCCGTGGTTCTCGAGGGCCTGATGGCTCTGCCGTACGTCGAGCGGTCGGGCGACTTCTCCCGAATCGCGTGGTCCTACCGGGCCTCTGGCATGACAGCACCAGGCAAGCCATCCGCAGCGGCGAACACGAGTAAGGCGTCGGCGTGAATCCGGACCCGTTCGCACCGGTCGATCCCGACACCCCGCTGCGGTTCGACCGCCTGCTGGACCTGCTGACCAGTCTCGCGTTGTGCGTGGCGGCCGTCGTGGTCATCACAAGTGCCGCACTCATCTACTGGCGGCTGCGATCGCCGGAGACCTACGAGGAACGGTTCGCGACGCCTGCCCGACTTCTTCGCTGGCGCCTCTGGGCACACTTCTCGTGGCAGAAGCTCTGCAAGCGCTGCGGCTTGTCCGCCTCCGAACAGGTCACGCGCCGCGACAACGAAGGCCACCAGATCACGTCGACACGCTGGTTTCATCCAAAACTGTTGGGAACAGACGTGTCTCGCACCACCCTGCGTCTGACGGTACGGGCCAGGATGGGACAGACCGTCGAAGACTTGGAGCGGGCCGTTCCAGCGATCCGCGACGCTGCGGGCGCACACTCGTCGCGGTCAGTGGTCGTCGAGCCCGGGACGCTCCGGATCGAGCTGGTCATGCGCGAGCAGTTGTCGACTGTAGGTCACGCTCCGCCGCCGACAGCAGTAGCGACAGCGCGAGTCACGCTCGGGCGATGCGAAAACGGGTCAGCCTGGACGCTGCCACTGAGCGGCCGGCACACCCTCACCGTCGGCTGCTCGGGTTCAGGCAAAGGTTCCGTCTTCTGGGGCGTCGCGGGTGGACTCGGCCCCGCAGTGGCCGCAGGAACGGTTCGCCTGGTGGGAATTGATCTGAAGTACGGCATCGAATTGTCCGTCGGCTCAAGCCTGTTCACCAAGATCGCCACCACGGAAGTCGACGCCGTGGAAACCCTTGCCGCGCTGGAAAAGCTGATGAACAAGCGCGGCAAGGCGATGGCAGGTCTCACACGCGAACACAGTCCAACAAAGGCCTCACCCCTCGTGGTGCTCCTGATCGACGAACTGGCCGGAGTGACCGCGTACATGAGCGATCCGGCCCTGCGCAAAGCAGCCGCCGCCTCGTTGTCGCGGATTCTCACCAAAGGCCGCGCGCTGGGAATCGTGGTGGCCGCGTTCCTTCAAGACCCACGCAAAGAAGTCCTGCCGATGCGAGGACTGTTCACTCAGACCATCGCGCTTCGACTGCGATCCCGAGACGAAGTGACGATGGTCCTCGGCGACGGCATGGCCGACGCCGCACCCGCACATCGGATCGGCCCTGACCGGCCAGGTACCGGCTACGTCGTCGCCGAAGACGGGCAAGTGACCAAAGTGCGAGCCGACTTCTGGAGTGACGATCAAATCCGCTCCACTGCAAAGCAATACGGGCGGGTACGCACGTCGGGAGGGAAGGCCAATGACTGACACCTGGGCCGTCTTCGAGCCACCCGACCAGGATCAAGTGGCCCGGTATGCCGATGATCTGGTGCGGCGCTCCAGCCTCGTCCGCAGAGACGGATGGGACGAGTACCGGCACGTCTGGTCGTGCGGCGAAGTCATCGGCACCGCCCTGATCTTGGACGACGACGCCGAAATCCAGCTCTGCGGCGAAACAACGAACTCCGCGCTGGAGCGGTGGGCATTCGACCTCTGGGGAGTCACCGGAGGTCAGTCCGACGCCGACGCTGGATTGCAGCGCACACGCGCCTGGTTCGACTCGATTCGCACAGCGAGGTGAAGCGATGGTCACTCACGGCCTCCGGGAGACTCTCGTCGCCGCAGGCAGCTTTCCTGAGTTGCTGACCGCAGAGCAGGTGTCAGCGCTACTCGGCGTCTCAGCCGCGACCCTCAACCGCTGGGCGGCAATCCGCGAAACGACCGGCGAGCAGATCGGCCCGCCCTGCTACACGCTGTCCGAGCGGGTGCGCCGCTGGGACTGCGCCGAAGTCCGGTCCTGGCTGAAGCAGGTGCGTCGGTAATGGCCGGCAACACGCCTCGCGGCATCCGAAAGCGGCTCAACGCATCCGGGGAGCCTCGCTACCAAGTCCGCTACTTGATCCGTGATCCTGACGCGGCATCGGGCTGGGTAGAAACGTCGGCGACGTTCCCGACGCTCCGCGAGGCGAAGGCGTTCAAATCCGAACGCGACAACGAGGCCGCGCTCGGAGCCCGCCGATTCGACCCCCGCCTCGGCCGCACGCCGCTGAACCGCGTTTGGATGCAGTTCTCCGACTCGAAGAGACCGGCGGTGTCGCCGAAGACGTGGAGCGGTTACACCCAGCACTGGGAACTGCGGATCGCGCCGCGGTTCGGTCATGTGCCCGTCGATGAGATCACCCGCACCGAGGTTCAGACGTTCGTCGACGGATTGACGGTCGGGCCGTGGGCGAAGGTGTCCACGTTGCGACTGCTGCGGTCGATTCTCGACGTGGCACACCAGGATGGCCGGATCCACCGGAATCCTGCCCTCGGTGTCTCAGCGGGTCGCATTCCCGAGCGGGAGCGTCACCGTTACCTGACCGCTCAGGAGGTCCAGACGCTCGCCACCGCGTGCGGGGACCAGGGCGACATCGTGACAATCCTCGCCTACACCGGCCTGCGCTGGTCCGAACTCGTCGGCCTCCGCGTCAAGGACGTCGACCTCGTCGCCCGCCGCCTCTACGTCAGACGGGCCGCGCCCGAAGTCGAAGGGCGCATCGTCATCGGGCCGCCCAAGACGCGCGCTGGCATCAGAACGGTCCCGCTCCCTCAGGTCGTCGTCGACATCTTCAAAGGGCGCATCACCGGCCGGGAACCCGATGGCCCAGCCATCACCTCACCCAATGGCGCGATGCTGCGCTCCAACAACTGGCGTCGGCACACGCACTGGAACAAGGCCCTCAAGAACACCGCTCTGGCCCCACTGACCATTCATGATCTCCGCCACACCTATGCGAGCCTCGCCAGAAAATCGGGGGCAGACCTCAGATACGTACAGAAAACGATGGGCCACTCGACGCCGACGGTCACCGCGAACATCTACAGCGACCTCTACTCCGACGAGCTGGATCAGGTGGCAACCAACCTCGATCAGCTTCACGCGACCGAGATTCACGCACCGAAGACCGGACAAGAACCGGACAAATCAAACCGACAACCGAGTGCATGACCCGTGTCTATGCAGGTAGAACGTGGTGGCCAGGGCCGGGATCGAACCGGCGACCTTCCGCTTTTCAGGCGGACGCTCGTACCAACTGAGCTACCTGGCCGGAAGGCACTGTTGCCACCGAGTGCCTCACCGCAAAAAATGGCGACCCTGACGGGACTCGAACCCGCGACCTCCGCCGTGACAGGGCGGCGCGCTAACCAACTGCGCCACAGGGCCTTGCTCTACTGCGCTGTACTGCCCGCTCCGCGTGCCGCGGTGCGTGTACCCCCTACGGGATTCGAACCCGCGCTACCGCCTTGAAAGGGCGGCGTCCTAGGCCGCTAGACGAAGGGGGCCAGAGCCGAATCTCTCCGGGGTACTCGCAACTCAACCACGTTGGGAGCCTCGATAGCTTAGGCCACGGCCACCCGAATCCTCAAACGAGCCCCACTCGGCCACCCAGTATCCTGATCGCTGCCGGCCCCTATAGCTCAGTTGGTAGAGCTACGGACTTTTAATCCGCAGGTCCTAGGTTCGAGTCCTAGTGGGGGCACCGACAACCCACAACGACGCGATCGCCGGGGACGAGTGGCGTATCCGCCATGGTCAGGCATAGTCTTTGCGCGTGATCGAACCGACGCCGACCGACGCCGGCGCCGGGGACGGCGCGCAGGCGAGCAGCGACGCCGATTCCCCAGGGGGGCGAAGCTCCGTCGAGCCGGCCGCCGCCCAGCGGTTGGTCGCCACCTTCATCCACGCCGACGACCCCGCGGTCGGCGCCGTCGTCGACCAGTTGTCGGCCGAGGACGACCAACGGGTGGCGACTCTCATCGACGTCGTGCTGTCCGATCCGGATCGGTTGCAGGCGCTGCACGACTCCGGCCTGATGGACGGTCTGCCCAACATCGCACTCGACCAGATCGCCAGGATGACCACGGACGCGCTGGGAACCTCGCTGGCGTCGGTGACCCTGGTCGGTCAGGACCGGCAGTACCTCGCCGGGTGCAACGTGCCGGAGACCGGCTTCCCCAGGTCGCGCCCGTTGACACTGTCGTTCTCCAAATTCGTGGTCGCCAGCGGTCGCACGCTGATCGTTCACGACGCCACCAAGCACCGGTTGTTCGCCCAGCATCCGGCGGTGCAGGGCGGTGTGGTGGTCGCCTTCGTCGGTGTCCCGCTCATCGACGGCCGGGGCCACACCATCGGCACGTTGTCGACCTGGGATGACCATCCCCGGCACTGGACGACCGGCCAGATCCAGATCCTCACCGACCTCGCCCAGGTCGCCGCCACGAAGGTGTTTCGATGAGGTTTTCGCAAACCGCCTTGCGGGGAGTTGTACCCCCGCATTTCCAGGGAAAAAGTACAGATAAATCCCGGATGGCAACCTTGTGTTCCGGTAACCTGCGGTCTGTGTTTGCGCGGGGGTGAATCGAGACTGATGGCGACGAAGACGCTCCGCCTGGACGGGCCGACGGACGCTCGGCTGCCGGTGTCGCCGTCGCGCGCGTCTTCGGGGAGCAGGTTCGCCCGCCTGATCCGTCTGGATCCGCTGAGCACAATCGTCACGATCGCCATCGACGTTCTGTCGGCGTCGGTGGCAGCGTTCTTGGCCTATTGGTGGGTGTCGAAGTCGCATGAGGCCACCCCACCGCTGTGGATGATCCTGCTCTACGTCCCCACCGTCATCGGGATGCTCGGGGCCCGACGGGTGTACCGGCGCCGGCTCAACCGGAAGTTCCTCGACGAGATCGGACCGATCGAGGCGACCGTCGCCCTGGCGAGCATGTTCCTGCTCACCCTGATGACCCTTGGCCGCGTTCCCGGACAGACCGAGCAGACGGTACTGCGGGTGTGGATCTGCGCCGCAGTGCTGATGCCGACCGGCCGGCTGATCCGCGCGGCCATCCAGCGCAGCCTGCGCCGCCACCACCACCTGATGTCGCCCACCCTGATCGTCGGCAACGGTCGGATCGCCACACGCATCGTCGAGCGCCTCAAGTCGATGCCCGAACTCGGCCTGGACCCGGTCGGGCTGATCGACGCCGAGGCCCCCTGGGCCGGCCCGGACGGCAGCACGATGCCCGCCTTACCCAACCTGGGCACCCCGGAGACCATCGAGCAGGCCATTCTGCAGACCGGCGCCGAGGGTGTCGTCGTAGCGTTCTCGCGCACGGAGGACGAGCTGCTCACCCACGTGGTGCGGGTCGCCCACCACCACGAGGCCCGGGTCTGGGTGGTGCCTCGGATGTTCGACGTGATCGGCTCGCACGCACGCTTCGAACACGTCGGTGGCCTGCCGCTGATCGCGCTCGCCCACACCAACCCGCGGGGCTGGCAGTTCGCGATCAAGCACTTCATTGACCGGGTGTGCTCGTCGCTCGGCCTGCTGTTGATTTCGCCGCTGTTCCTGACCCTGATGCTGCTGGTCCGGCTGAGTTCGCCGGGTCCGATCTTCTTCCGGCAGCCGCGCGTCGGGCGCGACGGGAAGGTCTTCGACTGTCTGAAGTTCCGCACCATGCGTCCGCCGCGGCCATCCGATGCCGACTTCGAACTGAAGTCGGGCGCGGCGCCGGGCGGCGTCGAGGGGGTCGACCGGCGCACGGCGATCGGCAAGATCATGCGGGCGACGTCGATGGACGAACTGCCACAGCTGATCAACGTGATCAAGGGCGAGATGAGCCTGGTCGGCCCGCGGCCCGAGCGTCCGGAGTTCGTCGAGCTCTTCGAGATGCAGATCCGCCGGTACGGCGAACGGCATCGGGTGAAGGCCGGCATGACCGGCTGGGCGCAGGTGCACGGCCTGCGCGGGCAGACCTCGATCGCCGACCGCGCGGAGTGGGACAACTACTACATCGAGAACTGGTCGTTGACCCTGGACTTCAAGATCCTGTTGCTGACGGTGCTGGCCGTCCTGCGCCGCGCCCCCGAGTAGGGCGAACGTTACCGCGGCGAGCCCGCCGCACCCACGTAGTGAATCCCCTTGTCCCGCTCGGTGATCGGCGGCAGGTTGCGCGCCGGGGTGTGCACCAGCGGGGCATCGGCCGGGATCCGGCCCTCGGCGCGATCCCAACCCGCCCGGGCCCGCGGGTGCAGGCGCCTGCGGCGCGGCAACAACTTGAAGGCCAGGTTGACCCCCTGCCCGAACCTACGGTGCAGCCAAGCGTCGCGCGCCGACCAGCTGTATCCCATCAACTCGCGCACCGGCTCGTCATACAGCCCGACCGTCACCCACACCGCGAACGGTTCCATCACCCTGAGGTAGGCCGACCACAACCAATCCGGAATCCATTGCCCATCAAGCGGTTTGGGCATCGACTTCAGATTGAGCACCTCACGCGCCGCCCAGGTGTTCTCCAGCTCCTCGCGGCACATCCGGTTCCAGTAAACCTGAAACTCCTCCCACGTCTGGGGAACCGGCCGCATGCTCATGCCGTACATCCGGTACCAGGTGACGTGCTCGTCGAACAGCTGGCGCTTCTGCGCCTCGGTGAGGCCGTCACCGAAGTGCTCGGCCGTCAGGATCGTGCCCATGAAGAACGTCGCGTGCGCCCAGTAGAAGACGTCCGGGTTCAGCGCGCTATAGCGCCGGCCCTGCTCGTCGACCCCCTTGATCGGGATGTGGTAGTCGCGTACCTCGGCGCCCGTGGCCGGGGCGCGCTCACCGTCGAACACCACGCCCCCGATCGGGTACAGCGAACGGAACAGCCGCGGGAGCCGCTCGGTGAAGAAGATCGAGTGATCCTTGACCGCGGCGCCGAGCTGCGGGTGCATGTTCTGCATCGACCCCGCCCACGGTCCCTGCAGCAGGCCGCGCCAGTCACCGAAGATCCTCCAGGTCAGTGAATCCGGGCCGAGGGGTCGGGCCGGGGCCTGGTAGCCGCCGCCCGTCACCGGGCAGCCGGCCTCCGCCGAGGCGCCGTCGCTGGTGGGCGGGTGCGTCTCGGAAGTATGTTGGCTCAACTGGTGACCTTTCCTCGGCGGCGGTCGCCGATCTGACTACGCGCGTTGTCACCTCGAGCCTAGGAGGGTTGTGACCTCGGGTCAACGACGGGGCCGCTGGTCGGGTGTTCCCCTCCAGGATCGGCAGGTGCGTCGCCGCGACGAGTTGATCGCCGCGGGTGTCACGCTGCTCGGCGGAGCGGGCGGCCCCGCATTGACCGTCCGGGCAGTGTGCCGCGAGGCGGGCCTGACCGAGCGCTACTTCTACGAAAGTTTCAACGACCGTGACCAATTCGTCCGGGCGGTGTACGACGACGTCTGTAGCCGTGCGATGTCCGCGCTGATGTCGGCAAGCACCCCGCGCGAGGCGGTGGAACGATTCGTCGCGTTGATGGTCGACGATCCGGTGCGCGGTCGCGTCCTGCTGCTGGCCCCCGAGGTGGAGCCGGTGCTGGTGCGCTCTGGTGCGGAATGGATGCCCACGTTCATCGGCCTGCTGCAGCGAAAACTGACCACCATCGGCGATCCGACCATGCAGAACATGGTGGCCACCGGGCTGATGGGGGCATTGACGGCCCTGTTCACCGCCTACCTGGACGGCCGGCTGACGGCCTCCCGCGAGCAGTTCATCGACTACTGCGTGGACCTGCTGCTCAAACGTGCGACGCGCTAGCCCTGCTCGCCCACCGCGGCCGCCTCGGCCTCGGCCTGCGCCTGCTCCTCGGCCGCCTTCGCGTCGGCGTCGGCCTTGGCCGTCCGACCCTCGGGGCTGCCCAGAGAGTTGCCCGGAATGCCGGCCTTCGCGTAGGTGTCGTTGCAGTTCAGGTACAGCAGCACCCGGCCACCACCGTTGATGCCGCTGGAGTCCAGGAAATTGGCCGATCGCGAGCCGGTGACCATGCACTCGTCGGTGGGCAGGAAGCTACCCACCCGCGTCGCGATGACGGCCGATTGCCCCGCGTCGCTGATCGCCTGAGTCGCGTCGGCGTAGGTCTGGCCGGCGTACTCGTTGATGGCGGCCGCCGTCCCGGTTCCGAAAGTCATCAGTGCCACCGCCGCGGTGCTCAGGGCGCCGGCGCCGACGATCATGATCCTGTTCAAAGCCACCGACCCTCCGGGTTTGCTGGGTAATGGCTGCAGAATACCTCCCAAGCGGGTACTCCGCAGAGGTCGGCGACATGCCGCCGGGAACGATGAACTTGAATGTCACCGGGATACACAGATATATTGGTGCAACTACTAGGCACAGATAACTGGAGGGTCCATGTCGAAAGACCTGACCGACCTACAACTACTGCGCGAACTTGAACCCGTCGCGGAGGCTCTGACCAATCGGCACATGTCGATGATGAAGGAGTGGAACCCGCACGACTACATCCCGTGGTCGGACGGCAAGAACTACTACGCCCTAGGCGGCCAGGACTGGGATCCCGACCAGGCCAAGCTTTCCGAGGTCGCCCGGGTGGCCATGGTGCAGAACCTGCTCACCGAGGACAACCTGCCCTCCTACCACCGCGAGATCGCGATGAACTTCTCCATGGACGGTCCCTGGGGCTACTGGGTGAACCGCTGGACCGCCGAGGAGAACCGGCACGGCATCTCCATCCGGGACTACCTGGTGGTCACCCGCAACTGCGATCCCATCGAGCTCGAAGAGCTGCGCATGGAGCAGATGACCCGCGGCTTCTCGCCCGGCCAGAACCAGCAGGGTGACCTGTTCGCGCAGAGCTTGTTCGACTCGGTGATGTACGTCAGCTTCCAGGAGCTGGCCACCCGCGTCTCGCACCGAAACACCGGTAAAGCCTGCAACGAGCCCGTCGCCGAGCAGCTGCTGGCTCGGATCTCCAACGACGAGAACCTGCACATGATCTTCTACCGCGACGTCAGCGCCGCCGGCCTGGACATCGCCCCCAACCAGGCGATCAAGTCGGTGCACCGGATCCTGCACAACTTCAAGATGCCCGGATACACCGTTCCGGAGTTCCGCCGCAAGGCCGTCATCATCGCCGTCGGCGGCGTCTACGACCCGCGCATCCACCTCGACGACGTGGTGATGCCGGTGCTCAAGAAGTGGCGCATCTTCGAGCGCGACGACTTCTCCGGCGAGGGCGCGCGGCTGCGTGACGAGCTGGGCAAGCTGGTCGAGGACCTCGAGGAGACCTGCGTGAAGTTCGAGGACGCCAAGGCCCGGCGGCTCGAGCGCGAGGCCAAGATGGCCGACAAGAAGAACGCCGTGCTGGCGGGAGCGTCGACGTAGCCGACACGACCCAGGCGAGCGTCGACACCCTCGACGACGCACCGGCACAACCGGCCACCACCGGGCTGCGGATCGGGCCTTTCGCCCTACGCAGCCCGGTCGTGTTGGCGCCCATGGCCGGGGTGACGAACGTCGCGTTCCGCACCCTGTGCCGTGAGCTCGAGGAGGCCCGGGTGGGCACCGTCAGCGGGCTCTACGTCTGCGAGATGGTGACCGCCCGCGCCCTGGTCGAGCGGCACCCGGTCACCATGCACATGACGACGTTCGCGCCCCAGGAGTCGCCGCGCTCACTGCAGCTGTACACCGTCGACCCGGCCACCACCTACGACGCGGCGAAGATGATCGTCGAGGAGAACCTCGCCGACCACATCGACATGAACTTCGGCTGCCCGGTTCCCAAGGTCACCCGGCGCGGCGGCGGGGCCGCGCTGCCGTACAAGCGACGGCTATTCGGCCAGATCGTCGCCGCCGCGGTCCGCGCCACCGAGGGCACGCCGGTGCCGGTGACGGTCAAGTTCCGGATCGGCATCGACGAGACCCATCACACCCACATCGACGCGGGCCGCATCGCCGAGCAGGAGGGCGCCGCCGCGGTGGCGCTGCACGCCCGCACCGCGGCCCAGCGTTATTCCGGGACCGCCGACTGGGATCAGATCGCCCGGCTGAAGGAGGCGGTCACGACCGTCCCGGTGCTGGGCAACGGCGACATCTTCGAGGCCAACGATGCGTTGGCGATGATGGCCGCCACCGGGTGTGACGGAGTCGTCATCGGCCGCGGGTGCCTGGGCAGGCCCTGGCTGTTCGCCGAGCTGTCCGCGGCGTTCACGGGCTCACCGGCGCCCACCCCGCCGAGTCTGGGCGAGGTGGCCGACATCGTCCGCAGGCACGGCAGCCTGCTGGCCGACCATTTCGGTGAGGACAAGGGCATGCGGGACATCCGCAAGCACGTCGCCTGGTACCTGCACGGCTTCCCCGCCGGAGCTGACCTACGCCGGGCATTGGCGCTGGTCAAGACCCTCGATGAGCTCGACCGACTGCTGGGACTCCTCGACCGCGACGTACCCTTTCCGCCGGCGGCGGGCGGACCGCGGGGCCGTCAGGGCTCGGCCGGTTCGGTCACCCTGCCCGAGGGGTGGCTCGACGACCCGGACGACTGCACGGTCCCGGCGGGAGCCGACGCCATGGTCTCGGGTGGCTGAATCGAGACGGTCCCGAAATCTCCTCGGGCTCGCATGCTCTTAGATTGGCTCAGTACGATCTGACGTGGCTGGGAGACCGCTGAAGTGGCGGACCCCCACCGCGTGCTGCTAGAGACGTAGGAGCAGTTGTGTCGCCGCGAAGCGGCGGCCGGCCCCGGTGCCCAGAAATCCGCACCGCGGCCACGTCGCGCAGAGCCGCGCCAGCACCTCAACGAGCGGGTCCACCCGACCCGGACGGACACATGCGGAGGCACCATGAGTGACGGCGACAACGCCACTCCTGGCGACCCCACCACGGCCGGTCCCGGTGACCACTATCGGGTCACCCGCACCCCGCCACACGTTTCGCCGGCGGCCCCCTGGGAGCGCGCCGCCACGCCGGCACGGCCCGCAGCCGATCCCGACCGCTCCGGCAGCCACACCGAGGGCCTGTCCGTCGCCGACCTGATCGCCAAGCTCGGCGGAACCACCCCGACCGTCCCACCGGCACGGCACCACAGTACGGCCGAACCGGCGGCCCGCGACAACTCTCAGGACCGCACCGAACCCATTCCCGTCATGCGCGGCGTCGCCGACGAGATTCCCAACCTGGCGGCCATCACCGGCAGGCGAGCGCCCCTGGTCGCCCGGCGGGACCCCGAGCCCGACGACCGGGTGTCGCCGAAGCGCGTCGGCCGGCCGAAGGCCGGGAAGCCCGCGGAACCGAAACGCAAGAAGCGGCGGCCGATCATCCTGGCCGGGCGCTCGGCCGCGGTGCTGTTCGCGGTATCCGCGCTCGCGCTGACCGGCGGGGCCTACCAGTGGCAGGCGTCCAAGAACGACCTGCTGCGCAACGTCGCGGCGCTCGACCCGAACTCGCGCGACATCCTGGACCCGAACGCGCAGTTCGGTGACGAGAATTTCCTGATCGTCGGTGTGGACAGCCGCATCGGGGCGAACTCCGAGGTGGGGGCCGGGGACACGACCGACGCCGAAGGATCCCGATCGGACACCGTGATGCTGGTGAACATCCCGGCGAACCGCAAGCGCGTGGTGGCGGTGTCCTTTCCTCGCGACCTGGCCATCACCCCGTTGAGCTGTGAGGCCTGGGACCCCGAGACCGGCGACTACGGCCCGGTGTACGACAAGCACACCGGCGAGTGGAGCGACCAGTGGCGCTACACCGAGACCAAACTGAACTCGGCCTACTCGCTCGGCGGGCCCAAGTGCCTGGTCAAGGCCATTCAGAAGATCTCCGGGCTGTCGATCAACCGGTTCATGGCGGTGGACTTCAACGGCTTCGCCAAAATGGTCGACGCCCTGGGTGGGGTCGACGTCTGCAGCACCACCCCGCTGGAGGACTACGAACTCGGGACGGTGCTGGCCACCGCCGGCCATCAGCGGCTGGACGGCCACAGTGCGCTCAACTACGTGCGCGCCCGGCAGGTCACCACCGAGGGCAACGGCGACTACGGCCGCATCAAGCGCCAGCAGCTGTTCCTGTCCTCGCTGCTGCGCTCGGTGATCTCCACCGACACCCTCTTCAGCCTCAACAAGCTGAACGATGTGGTGAACATGTTCGTCGGCGACACCTACGTCGACAACGTCAAGACCAAGGACCTCGTCGACCTCGGACAATCGCTGCAGGGTGTGGCCGCGGGACGCATCACGTTCGTGACCGTGCCGACCACCGGCGTCACCGATGCCGACGGCAACGAGGAGCCGCGCAGCGAGGACATCCGGGCGCTGTTCGACGCGATCATCAACGACGACCCGCTGCCGGGCGAGAACGACAAGAACGCGACGACCGGGCAGGTCGCCCAGGCCGACAAGACCTCGGAGGCCATCGCCGAGGCCGCCACCCCCTCGAGCACCGCCCCGGCGGTCCCCGACTCCCCGGACACCAAGGTGACGGAGCTCATCAACGCGGTGACCACCGAACCGAAGGACGTCACGGTCCAGGTCTCCAATTCCACCGCCGACAGCGGTGTGGCCAACACCGCCAGCACCCAACTGGCCGAGCACGGCTTCCACGTGCTGAACCCCGACGACTACTCCGACACCGTCACGACCACGACGGTGCTGTTCTCCGCGGGCAACGAGCAGGCGGCGGCGACGGTCGCCGCGGCATTCCCGAATGCGCAGATCGAGCGGGTCACCGGCCTCGGCGAGGTGGTTCAGGTGGTGCTCGGTCCGGACTTCACGGCCGTCAACGCCCCCCCGGCCACAGGTTCGGCGGTCAAGGTTCCGGTCACCCACACCGGAAGCAGCACCCCCACCCAGCTGCCCGAGGACCTCACGGTGACCAACGCGGCGGACGTGACCTGCGAATAGCGGTTGCCGCCCGCCGACTTGGGTAGGACTCATTCACCTGTCGTTCACCCCGTCGCGGCGCTGAGCCACGGTGTCGGGAAGTAGGCTTGGCCAATGCGGACCGCGTACCACGACCAACTCGATGCGCTGACCCAGCAGCTGGCCGAGATGTGCCGGATGGCGGGGGTCGCCATGGAGCGCGCAACCCAGGCCCTGCTGCAGGCCGACCTGACGCTGGCCGAGCAGGTGATCAGTGACCACGAGCAGATCAGCGCCTCCAGCGCGCGCGCCGAGGAGGCCGCCTTCGTGCTGCTTGCGTTGCAGGCGCCGGTCGCCGGTGATCTCCGCGCGATCGTGAGCTCCATCCAGATCGTGGCCGACGTGGACCGGATGGGCGCACTGGCGCTGCATGTGGCCAAGATCGCCCGCCGCCGCCATCCCCAGCATGCGCTGCCCGAGGAAGTCAACGGCTACTTCGCCGAAATGGGCCGGGTCGCAGTCGAATTGGGTGAGAGCGCCCGCGAGGTGTTGATCTCGCGCGATCCGGACAAGGCCCGCAGCATCCGCGAAGAAGACGACGCGATGGACGACCTGCACCGCCATCTGTTCACCGTGATGATGGATCGGGAGTGGAAGCACGGCGTCGCCGCCGCCGTGGACGTGACGCTTTTGGGCCGGTTCTACGAACGGTTCGCCGACCATGCCGTGGAGATCTCCCGGCGGGTCATCTTCCAGGTGACCGGCCGGCTGCCGGACGAAGAGGAAATCGCCACCTACTGAGGTGGATCCGGCGACCTAGCCGAACCGCCCGGAGATGTAATCCTCCGTGGCCCGCTGGGCAGGGTTGGAGAAGATCTTCTCGGTGTCGTCCACCTCGACGAGCTTGCCCGGCTTCCCGGTGGCCTCCAGGTTGAAGAACGCCGTCTGATCGCTGACGCGGGCCGCCTGCTGCATGTTGTGCGTGACGATGACGATCGTGAAGTCCTGCTTGAGTTCGGCGATCAGGTCCTCGATGGCGAGCGTCGAGATGGGGTCCAGGGCCGAGCACGGCTCGTCCATGAGCAGCACATCGGGCTGCACGGCGATCGCGCGGGCAATGCACAGCCGCTGCTGCTGGCCGCCGGATAGCCCACCGCCCGGCTTGTCGAGGCGGTCCTTGACCTCGTTCCACAGGTTTGCGCCCTTGAGAGAGCGCTCCGCGGTCTCGTCGATCACCTTCCGGTTGCGCACGCCTTGCAGCTTCAGCCCGGCGACCACGTTGTCCTTGATGGACATGGTGGGGAACGGGTTCGGCCGCTGGAAGACCATGCCGATGGTCTTGCGCACACTCACCGGGTCGACTCCCGAACCGTAGATGTCCTCCCCGTCGAGCAGCACCGAGCCTTCGACTCGGCCGCCCGGGATCACCTCGTGCATCCGGTTGAGGGCACGGAGCACGGTGGACTTGCCGCAGCCGGACGGTCCGATGAACGCCGTGACGCTGCGCGGTGGCACCGCCAGCGACACGTCGGCCACCGCGTGGAAGGAGCCGTAGTAGATGTTGACGTCTTTGAGGTCGATCCGCTTTGCCATGTGTTCTCTCCTCGAGGCCGTCAGGTGCGATTTCGGGCCAGGTAGCGGTTGACGAACGCGGCGGCGATGTACAGGGCCGCAACCAGCAGGATCAGGGTCAGCGCGGCGCCCCAGACCCGCAGCCGGCCCGCCGCCTCCGGGTTGGTCAGTTCGGTGTAGATCAACAGCGGCAGGGAGGCCATGTTGCCGTTGAGCGCGTCGTAGTTGATGGACCGGGCGTAGCCCACCAGCACCAGCACCGGTGCCGTCTCACCCATCACCCGCGCCAGCGCCAGCAGGATTCCGCTGATCATTCCGGGCAGCGCGGTCGGCACCACCACCCGCAGGATGGTCTTCCACTTGGGAATGCCCAATGCGTATGAGGCTTCCCGCAATTCGTCGGGAACCAGCTTGAGCATCTCCTCGGTGTTGCGCACCACCACCGGCAGCATCAGCAACACCAGCGCCAGGGCGACGGCGAATGCGCTCTGCGGAAACCCGAGGGTGGCGATCCACAACGCGAAGATGAAGAGCGCCGCGACGATCGACGGAACACCGGCGAGGATGTCGACCATGAAGGTGGTGACCTTCGCGAAGCGGCCGCGGCCGTACTCCACCAGGTAGATCGCGGCCATGATGCCGAGCGGAACCGAGAGCACCGCAGCGATACCCGCCTGGATCAGCGTCCCGTAGATCGCGTGGTAGACGCCGCCGGCGAACTGATCGGGCAGCACACCGGCCAGCGATCGGCTCCACCAACCCGGGCTGATGACCGCCTTGAATCCCCGCTCCAGGACGGTGTAGAGCACCCACACCAGCGGCACCATGGCGATCATGAAAGCGGTGCCGAACAATGTGGTCGCAAGGGCGTTCTTGAACTTGCGACTGCGGCTGATTGGATGGAACGTCGGCCCCTTGACCGGCGCGTCGAGCGTGGCTTGCGTCATCCTCCGCTCACCCTTCCTCCCGCGGCCGCACGGGCCAGTGCATTGACGATGAACGTCAAGATGAACAAGACGAAGCCAGCGGCGATGTAGGCGCCGGTCGGCAGCGGCGAGCTGAATTCGGCTGCGGCGGAGGCGATCTTGGAGGCGAACGTGTAGCCGCCGTCGAACAGCGACCAGTGGCCGGCCTGGGCGGCCGAACGCAGGATGATCAACACGGCGACCGTCTCACCGAGCGCGCGCCCCAGGCCCAGCATCGATCCGGCGATCATCCCGCTGCGGCCGTACGGGAAGACCGTCATACGGATCACCTCCCACTTGGTGGCCCCGAGGGCCTGGGCGGCCTCGACATGGCCGCGCGGCGTCAGGCTGAACACCTCCCTGGTCACCGAGGTGATGATCGGCAGAATCATCACGGCCAGAACGACTCCGGCGGTGAAGATCGTCCCGCCGCCGGCCAGGGAGACATTGCCCTTGGCGAAGAGGAAGAACCAGCCGAGGTGTTCGTTCAGGAACCGGGCGACCGGCTCGAGCCAGGGTGCCAGCACGAAGATCCCCCAGAGACCGAACACGATCGAGGGCACCGCGGCCAGCAGGTCGACCAGGATCGCGAACGGCCGGGCCAGCCGGCGCGGTGCGTAGTTCGTCAGGAACGCCGCGATGCCGATCGCGATCGGTACCGCGATCACGAGGGCGAACAGCGAACTCAGCACGGTGACCTGGAACAGTTCGGCGATGCCGAAACGCAGGTTCTCGGCGTCGTTCGTCACGAACTCGGAGCTGGTGAAGAAGTTTGCCTTGTTGACGCGCAGCGACGGCACCGCGCGAATGATCAGGAACAGGGCCATCAAGGCGATCGCACCGATGATGGTGGCGCCCGCCGCCACCGCGACCGACCCGAAGATCCGATCGCCCCAGCGGTTGCCGCCGCGCAGGCCGGACTGGGGCGGGAGCTTCGGAGGCATGTTGTCAGTATTCCGCGACCGCTGTGGGCCTGCGGGGGTTCGCGGGCCCACAGCGGTCGGTTCGGGTTTGATCGTCACGGGTTACCACTCATGCGATGGCGTCGATGGCGGCGCTTAGCTTGCCCTTGAACGAGTCCGGCACCGGGATGTAGCCGTTGTCGGTCAGGCCCTCCTGACCCTTGCCGAGCGCGATGGTCAGGAACGCCTTGACGGCCGGCGCGACCTGGCTGTCCGGGTACTTCGAGCAGACGACGGTGTAGGTGCCGAGCACGATCGGGTAGGCGCCGGGCGTGGTGGGGTTGTAGAACGACGAGGTGTCGAGCACCAGGTCGTTGCCCTGGCCCTTGATCTTCACGCCCTCGATGGACTTGCCCACCGACTCGACGCTGAGCACCACCGGATCCGGTCCGGCCGAGGTGATGACGTTGGCGATCTGCAGCCCCTGGTTCTTGGCGAACGACCACTCGTTGTAGGTGATCGAGCCGGGGGTGCTCTTGATCGCCGCCGAGGTGCCCTCGTTGCCCTTGGCCCCCTCGCCGGTGCCGCCGTTGAAGGTCTTGCCGGCCCCCTTGCCCCACGCCCCGTTGGACGCGGCGTCGAGGTACTTCTGGAAGTTGTCGGTGGTTCCCGACTCGTCACTGCGGAAGATGACGACGATCGGGGTCGCCGGCAGGGCCTTGCCCTGGTTCAGCGCCGCGATCTCGGGGGCGTCCCAGCTCTTCACGGTGCCGTTGAAGATCTTGGCCGCCGTCGGACCGTCGAGCGTGATGCCGTCGACGCCGGGAACGTTGTAGGTGATCGCGATCGGGCCGAACACCATCGGCAGGTTCCACGCGTCGCTACCGCCGCAGCGCGCCTTGGCCTTCTCCACCTCGCCCTTGTCCGGGTTCAGCGGTGAGTCGGTGCCGCCGAAATCGGTTTGGCCGCCGATGAATTCGGACACGCCTGCGCCGGACCCGCTGGAGGTGTAGTTGACGGTGAAGCCGGGGCAGGCCGCCTCGTAGGCGGTGACAAAGCGCGTCATGGCGTTCGCCTGCGCCGAGGAGCCGCTGGCCTTGAGCGACTTCTTACCCGCGCAGTTCGACGACGAACCGCCATCCGAGCCGGACGATGACGTGGCGTTGTTGTCGCTACCGCACGCCGACAGCGACACGGTCGCGATCGCCGCGACAGCCACAGTGGTGCCGAACGCCTTGCCAATCCTGTTGAAGCTCACTGATCCCACTTTCGTTCGTCGGCTTGCAGACTCCCGGGAAACGTAAGCGGTGGCGGTGCACGGAACGGACATGGCAGGTGAACGACGGGTGAACAGGTCGGTGAACGGGGCCTTACCAGCAGCAGGTAGTCAGCTGTGGTTTTCGTCACCGTCAATATCGGCCGGCATTGTCGGCCGGTAGGCGGTATCGACGTTGCACACGGCGAAACCGAGCCGGCGGTAGGTGCTGACCGCGGCGGCGTTGTCGGCCTCGACATACAGCATCACCTCGGCGTCGTCATACCCGCTCAACCGACCTGCGAGGTGATCGATGCCCACCTGCGTGAGGATGCGGCCCAGACCCCGGCCCTGCGCGGCGGGGTCGACGCCCACCACGTACACCTCGCCCAGGCCGGGCCGGTCGGTGTGCACCTTGGTCCAGTGGAAGCCCAGCAGCGCCCCGGTGTCCTTGGCGAAGGCCAGAAACAGCCCGGCCGGGTCGAACCACGGTTCGAGGCGTCGTTCGGCGAGGTCCGCTTCGGTCCACCCGCCCTGCTCGGGGTGCCAGGCGAAGGCGGCGTTGTTGACCCGCAGCAGTTCGGCATCGTCGGACGCCCCAGCGTAGGTCCGGATCCGCAGGCCGTCCGGCGCCACGGGTTCGGGCAGGTCCTGCAGGGTCCGGCGCATCTGCAGGAGTTCGCGGACCACCGCCAGGTGCAGGGTGTCGGCCAAGGCCCGCGCCGCGGGTTGGGTGCCGTGCGCCCAGAACCGGACGGCGTTCCGCTCCCGGGCGGCCGCGGTCCGCAGCAGCGCGGTGCCGATGCCGCGGCGGCGGGCGCGTGGATGGACGACCAGTTCCCCCATCGCATCGGCGCCGTCGCCGCCCGGGGTCAGGTTGAGGTAGCCGAGGATATCGTCGCCCTCGGCGGCGAGCAGATGCCCGGTGCGCTGGTGCGGAAGTTCGCGAAGCACCTGCTCCCCGACCGGCGCGACACCATCGAAGTCCGTCGCCGCCGCGATCAGTTCACGAATCCGGGTCTGCTGTTGCGGGGCGAGAGCGGGCTGCCAGGTCGGCTCGATCACTGACTGCGCAGCGGGTGCGACATCGAATCGGCGGACCGCAGCGCGTCCTGCACCGACTCCGACAGGTCGTCCTCGGCGTCGGGGAAACCGTCAGCGTCGTCGTCGTAGTCGGGATCGGTCGCGGCGGGGCGGCCCCGCGCCGGACGAACCGCCTTGTAACCGACGTTGCGTACCGTCCCGATCAGCGACTCGTACTCGGGCCCGAGCTTGGCCCGCAGCCGCCGCACGTGCACGTCGACGGTGCGGGTGCCGCCGAAGAAGTCGTAACCCCACACCTCCTGCAGCAACTGCGCGCGGGTGAACACCCGGCCGGCGTGCTGCGCGAGGTACTTGAGGAGTTCGAATTCCTTGTAGGTCAGATCCAGCGGACGGCCGCGCAGCCGCGCGGTGTAGGTGCCTTCGTCGATGACGAGCTCGCCAAGACTGACCTTGCCCGCGCTCTCCTGGCTGGCGATGCCGCCGCGCCTGCCCACCAACAGGCGCAACCGGGCGTCGATCTCGGCGGGCCCGGTACCGGGCAGCAGGATCTCGTCGAGACCCCAGTCCATGTTCACCGCCACCAGGCCGCCCTCGTTGACGACGGCGACCACCGGCACCGAGGTTCCGGTGGTGCCGAGCAGCCGGCACAGGCCGCGCGCGGCGGCCAGGTCGGTGCGGGCGTCGACGATCGCGACGTCCGCGGTACCGGCTTCCAGCAGCGACGACACCTCGGTCGGCGCCGACCGCACGTTGTGGGCGAGCAGGGACAACGAGGGCAGGACCGACTCCGGGTGCGGGTCGACGGTGAGAAGTAGCAGATCCAACACACTCTCCAATGCCCCGGAACCTCATCCTCGACATCGATGTCGCGGTGATCTCCCAGATTCATGGGCGACACACGGCCGTTACCGACCATCGGGCTTCTACTTTAACCCGCGACCTGCTATTTAGCCGATCTCAGTGATCCAGTCGGCATTCCCGGAACCGTGACCGCGCCGTCATCGGCGCCGGTGGGCCAGAATGTCCGGGTGCGCAAGGTGCTGATCGCCGTGGCCGCCGCGGTCTTCGCGGTGGTGGTCGGGGCGATCGGTGCAGACTTCGGCGCCACCATCTACGCCGAGTATCGGCTGGCCCGTACCGTCCGCGACGCCGCGGGTCTGTCGTTCGACCCCTCGGTGGCGATCCTGGGCTTTCCGTTCATCCAGCAGGCGGTCAACCATCACTACGACGAGATCGAGATCAAGGCCAACGGGGTCGACCACGCGGTAGTAGGCCGGGCCGGCCTGGAGGCCACCCTGCATGCCGTCGACCTGACCAAAGCCTCGTGGCTGATCAGGCCGGATGCCCCACTGCCCGTCGGCAAGCTGGAGAGCCGGATCATCATCGACTCCGGACACCTCGGCCGGTTCATGGGAATCAAGGACCTGATGGTCGAGGCCCCCGCGAAGGACACCAACGACGCCACCGGGGGCACCACCGAGTCCGGCATCTCCGGCAACAAGGGCCTGGTTTTCACGGGCACCCCGCGGAAGGCCGGCTTCGACAAACCGGTCAGCGTGACCGTCGACCTTGCGGTCACGGGCCAGGACCAGACGACACTGGTGTTCACCGCCACCGGTGTCGCGACCGGGCCCGGCACCGCCAACCAGGACGTGCCGGATGAGAAGAAGGCGGCCGTGCTCGAGGCGTTCAGCGCCGGCCTGCCCGGCCAGCGTCTTCCGTTCGGGGTCCGCCCGACCACCGAGGGCGCCCGCGGGTCCGACGTCATCATCGAGGGCATCACCGAGGGAGTAACCATCCGTCTCGATGCGTTCAGGCAGTCATGACTCCCGCGTTGATCACCGCGATCGCGGCCATCGCCGCCGCGCTCGGCGTGGCCGCCATCGCCGGTGTGCTGCACAACCGGCGCTCCGGGGTGCTGCGCGACACCACCACTCCGACGGCCGTCGACACCAGCGATCTGGGCCTGTCGCGCACCGGGCCGACCATCGTGCACTTCAGCGCGGTGTGGTGCGGACCCTGCGCCGGGGTGCGGCGGGTGGTGGACCAGGTCTGCGCCGACCTGCCCGAGGTCGCCCACATCGAGATCGACATGGACGCCAATCCGGTTGCGGCCCGGAACCTTTCGGTGCTGTCGCTGCCGACCACGTTCATCTTCGACGCCGACGGCAATCAGCGCTACCGGACGTCGGGGGTGCCGAAGGCCGCCGACCTGCGGTCGGCCCTCGAACCTCTGTTGGCCTGAGACCGGGTTCATTGGGTAGCATGTCTGCCGTGTCCGCCCGCCTCGAGCTGCTGCTCACCAAGCGCCGCGCAGTCGATCTGTGCCGCGTCGCGGGTTGTTGCTGTTGTTGCTGTAGCTGCTGAGTAGCTGCGCGACCTCTTCGCATCCCCTTTTTCGCGTAAGCGCTCGGAGTAGCCCGTTGTGGCGTGCCTCCATCAACCCCGGCAACAGGAGTAGACCCATGTCGACCACCAACACCACCCCCGAAATCGCCGCACCGGCCCAAGTGGACGTCCGCGGTCCGCGCTTCGCGGCCTGGATCACCACCGCCGTGTTGCTCGCGGTGCTCGTCCTCTCGGCCATCAGCCCGGTCGGCGCGACGATCCTGCTGGCCGTGCAGGGCGTCGTGTTCGCGATCGGGGCGCTGCGCGGACCCCGTCAGCACCCGTACGGCCTGATCTTCGCCAATTTCGTGGCACCGCGGCTGAGCCCGGTCACCGAGCGGGAACCCGTGCCGCCCCTGCAGTTCGCCCAGCTGGTCGGGCTGATCTTCGCCGTCGTCGGGGTCGCCGGCTTCGTCTTCGGCGCGCCACTGCTCGGCGTGGTCGCCACGGCCTTCGCCCTTTTCGCCGCCTTCCTCAACGCCGCGTTCGGCATCTGCCTGGGCTGCCAGCTCTACCCGCTGGTGCACCGGGTGCGCCGCATCTCGACCTAGAGCCGTCCGACCCGCACTCGAAAGGATCGCCGCCATGGCTCGCTCCGACGTCCTGGTCTCCGCCGACTGGGCCGAGAGCAATCTCGAAACATCTGACGTCGTCTTCGTCGAAGTCGACGAGGACGCCAGCGCCTACGACGGCGGACACATCGCAGGGGCGGTGAAACTGGATTGGAAGACCGATCTGCAGGACCCGGTCAAGCGGGACTTCGTCGACGCCCAACAGTTCTCGAAGCTGTTGAGCGACAAGGGCATCGCCAATGACGACACCGTGGTGCTCTACGGCGGGAACAACAACTGGTTCGCCGCGTACGCGTACTGGTACTTCAAGCTGTACGGGCACGAGGACGTCAAGCTTCTCGACGGAGGGCGCAAGAAGTGGGAACTCGACGGCCGTCCGCTGTCGAGCGACACCGTCGACCGTCCGGCCACCAGCTATTCCGCCAAGGCACCCGACAACACCATCCGCGCTTTTCGCGACGAGGTGATCGCGGCCATCAACACCAAGAACCTCGTCGACGTGCGCTCCCCCGACGAGTTCTCCGGCAAGATCCTGGCGCCGGCCCACCTGCCCCAGGAACAGAGCCAGCGGCCCGGCCACATCCCCGGCGCGATCAACGTGCCCTGGAGCAAGGCCGCCAACGAGGACGGCACGTTTAAGTCCGACGAGGACCTGGCCAAGCTCTACGCCGAGGCCGGCCTGGACGGCGACCGCGAGACCATCGCGTATTGCCGAATCGGTGAGCGCTCGTCGCATACCTGGTTCGTGCTGCGGGAACTTCTTGGCCACCGGAATGTGAAGAACTACGACGGCAGTTGGACCGAATACGGCTCCCTGGTGGGTGCCCCGATCGAGTTGGGAAGTTGATCATGTGCTCAGCACCTAGGCAAGGCCAGACGTTGCCCGCCGGAGTCGACCTGGAGAAGGAGACCGTCATTACCGGCCGGGTCGTCGACGGGTCCGGACAGTCGGTCGGCGGCGCATTCGTCCGACTGCTGGACGGGTCCGACGAGTTCACCGCCGAAGTCGTGGCCTCGGCGACGGGCGACTTCCGGTTCTTCGCCGCCCCCGGCACCTGGAAGGTCCGGGCGCTGTCCGCGGTCGGCAACGGTGATGTCACCGTGGCCCCGACCGGGGCCGGCCTCCACGAGGTCGACGTCAAGGTCGCGTGACGGAGAGTCACGCCATCGGGGGCGCGTGACGGAGAGTCACGCCATCGGGGGCGCGTGACGGGCAAGCCGTCGGCGTGACTCAGCCCATACCGCCGCCGGGGCAACCCCGGAGATAGACTGGCGCCGTGGTGCTCTTCTACGAGATCCTGCTGGTGGCCACGGTCGTCGTCATCACCTGGTTCGCGCTGTACGCGCTCTACCGCCTGATCACCGACGAGTCGTGACCGATGACATCGCGGGCAGCGGCGACCGCGCCGTAGCCGCCGCAATCGAACGGGCCAAGGAGACGGCGGGGCGCAACATCCCCGTCTTCGAGGACCTGCCGGTCCCGCCGGACACCGCGAACCTGCGACTGGGCGCCAACCTGCACGACGCCTTGCTGGCCCTGCTACCGCTGGTCGGGGTGTGGCGCGGCGAGGGCGAGGGCCGCGGACCGCACGGCGACTACCGATTCGGCCAGCAGATCATCGTCTCGCACGACGGCGGTGACTACCTGAACTGGGAGGCCCGCTCCTGGCGACTCGACGAGGGGGGTGAGTACGAGTCGCCCGGCCTGCGCGAGACCGGCTTCTGGCGGTTCGTCGACGACCCCAACGACGCCGGCGAGTCCCAGGCCATCGAACTGCTGCTGGCGCACTCCGCCGGCTACATCGAACTCTTCTACGGCCAGCCGCTGACCCAGTCCTCCTGGGAACTGGTTACCGATGCGCTGGCCCGCAGCAAGTCCGGAATGCTCGTCGGCGGCGCCAAGCGGTTGTACGGGATCGTCGATGGCGGCGATCTGGCCTACGTCGAAGAACGGGTCGACGCCGACGGCGGCCTGGTCCCGCACCTGTCCGCCCGGCTGTCACGGCACGTGGGCTGAATGCGCGCACTCATCCTCGGGACGGCCGCTGCGGCCGTACTGCTCGCGGGCTGCACGTCGAGCCCCACGCCGTCGGGACCGCCCACCACCATCAGCCCCGCACCCACCGCCGCGACCATCACCCCGGCCGAACACGGGTCGCTGGCGACATGCCTGCGCGAACACGGGGTGTCCGAGACCGGGGGTTCGGTTGTCCTCGGGCCGCCGGCCGGCGTCGACCCGGCCACCTGGGACAAGGCGATGAAAGCCTGCTCCACCCTCGCGCCGGGCCCCGGGCCGGGCAACTAGGCCGCGTTCTCGCCGCATCCTCCGATCGGAGGATGACAAATCATCAACAAGATCCTCGATCTGCTCGATTTCGCGCGGCCGCCCATTCCGGCAACGTGGATGTCAGCAAGCCGGAGACACCGGCGACTGGCTGAAAGAGAAGAACATGAAGCGTTTCGCGGTTTCCACCATCCTGGCTGGCGGACTTTTCGCGGGGCTGCTGGGAACAGCCGGCGCCGCGCACGCCGACCTCAGCGACATCCTGTGGAACCAGCAGCATCAGCAGCACGTCTACGTCCCACACGTCGACACCACCGTCCGGCACAGCCGCTGATACGCGCTCCACTCTGCATCGGCCCGCCGCCACCACGCTAGATCCGGAAATGGGTCGGCCCCCGAGCTTTTGGATCCTGGTTGGACGGACCGGGAGCTCGGGGGCCGGGTAGCTGCCTGGAATTCGCCAGCGCGCCGAGGCGCAGGTGATTCCGGCACCTGGTGCTGCTAGCGGGCAGCCACCTCACATGTCCAAGAAGCTATCAATTTTCCGGACCACCTCCTTCCCTGTGTACGGCTGAAGGTACCCGCGTCGGCGCGCACCTGCCAACCGTTTTTCGCGATCAGCGATCGCTGAGGATCGCGGTGTCGACCAGTTCGGCCATCTCGGTAGCCAGGTCGGGCGGCATCAGCAGGCGCCCGTCGATGGTGTGCACCCGGGCCGCCAGTGTAATGCTCGACACCAGCCAAACACCCTGGGCGGCAAACAGATCCGCAGGCCGCAGCGCGCGGTAGTCGCAGTCGTAGCCCTTGTCGCGCGCGACGTCGAACAGCGCCTGCTGGGTGGTGCCGCGCAGGATCGGGTACCACGGTGGGGGCGTCAGCAGACACACCCGGCCGCGGTCGCCCTCGGTGGCGATCACCACCGTCGAACGCGGACCCTCGAGGATGTGCCCGTCGGAGCTGACGAAGATGACGTCACCCGCACCCTTGCCGGCGGCGTGCCGCAACGCGGCCATGTTCACGGCGTAGGACAGCGTCTTGGCCCCGGCCAACAGCCAGGGCATGGCGTCGACGCCGGACGCCGGCAGGCCACGATCGAGCAGCAGGGCGGCCACCCCGTCACGGCGGGCCGCGAGCACCCGTTCCGGAAGGGGGTTGACCGTCAGGTAGGCCGTCGGTTCGGAGCCGCTCTCCCGGCCGCGGCTGTAGACCAGGCGCAGCGCGCCGTCCTGGTCGGTCGCCGCCGTCCAGCGCTGGACGGCGGTCTCGATGGCCCGCCGCCACGCCTCGAGGTCGGGCGCGGGCAGGTTCATCATCTCGGCCGACTGGGCGAGCCGGCGCAGATGCGACCCCACCAGACAGGCGGCGCCGGCGCGCACCAGCAGCGTCTCGAATACGCCGTCGCCGCGAACCGCCGCGAGGTCGTCGGCGAACAGCAGCGGCTTCCCCGGATCATGAACCTCGCCGTCGAGCGTGACGACCACCGATGACTGCCGGGACATGAACTCACAGCGTACTGGCGCTCCGTAGAGTTGAGGTTGTGTCAGCCGTCCCCGCCCCCGGTAGTTCACCCGATGCCGGCGCCGTCTGGCACTACGGCGATCCCCTCGGGGAGCAGCGCGCGGCCGAGCACGATGCCGTGGTGGTCGACCGCTCGCACCGCTTCGTCATCGCGGTCACCGGGACCGAGCGGCTCAGCTGGCTGCACTCGCTGTCCACCCAGCACGTCGCCGCGCAGCCCGACGGCACCTGTACCCAGAATCTGAGCCTGGACGGTCAGGGTCGGGTGGAGGACCACTGGATCCAGACCGAGTTGGACGGTGTCACGTACCTCGACACCGAGCCCTGGCGCGGAGAACCGCTGCTGGCGTACCTGCGCAAGATGGTTTTCTGGGCCGACGTTCGGCTCGACGAGGCCGACTTGGCGGTGTTGTCGCTGCTCGGCCCCGCAGTTGGCCGTCCGGAGGTGTTGGCGGCCCTGGGCATGGACGGGCTGCCCGCGGACGCGACAGCGGTCGCGCTAACGGGGGGCGGGTTCGCCCGGCGGCTGCCGTCGGCGCAGCCCGGCCGAATCGAGCTTGACCTGCTGGTTCCGCGCGCCGACGTCGAAGACTGGCTGGCTCGGCTGACCGCCGCCGGGGTGCGTCGCGCGGGCGTCTGGGCCTACGAGGCGCACCGGGTGGCGGCACTGCGACCCCGGCTCGGGGCGGATACCGACGACCGGACGATCCCCCACGAGGTCGGCTGGATCGGCCCCGCGGTGCATCTGGACAAGGGCTGCTACCGCGGCCAGGAGACCGTGGCGCGCGTCCACAACCTGGGCAAACCGCCCCGGATGCTGGTGCTGCTACATCTCGACGGGTCCGGGGAGCGGCCGGTCACCGGTGATCCGGTGCTGGCCGGCGGCCGGACGGTCGGCCGGGTGGGGACGGTCGTCGAGCACGTCGACTTCGGCCCGATCGCGTTGGCCCTGGTCAAGCGTGGGATTCCCGCCGATACAGCGCTGCTGACCGGCGGAGAGCACCAGGTCGCGGCCGAGATCGACCCCGATTCGCTGCCACCGGCCGAGGTCACGGGCGCGGGCCGGCTGGCTGTGGAGCGACTGCGGGGCGGCGGCACACGATGATGTTCACCTTCAGCGCACCGGGCCTGCCAGCGGATCGCGGTGGGGCGCGGTAAAGTGATGCCAGGACAATAACCAACACACAGATCGGAGCCGCCTGAACTTCGGGCCGCTCCGTTATTGCGCGAGGGGGTTCCCCCATGGGCCGCGGCCGGGCGAAGGCAAAGCAGACCAAGGTTGCTCGAGAGCTGAAGTACAGCTCTCCGCAGATTGATGTCGATCGGCTCCGCAAGGAGCTGGCCGGTTCGGGCGGGGGGGAAGCCGACTCAGTGGACAACGGGTTCGCCGAGGAATCCTGGGCCGACGAGGACGAATGGCGGCGCTGAGCCGCTCCCCTTACTTCTCCTAGAACCGTGGGTGCTGGCCCACGAGCTTGGCTCGCGGGCCGTTCTTCCCCTTGGCCACCGTGCCGAGTGTCCAGCAGCTGAGGTGCCGCGCGGTCAGGATCGCCAGCGCCCGGTCGGTGTCCTCCGGCGCCACCACGGCCACCATGCCGACCCCCATGTTGAAGGTCTTCTCCATCTCGGCGCGCTCGATGCGGCCGCGCTGGGCGATCATCGTGAAAACCGGTGCGGGAGTCCAGGTTCCGCGGTCAAGCTCGGCGACCAGGCCGCGCGGGACGACCCGTTCGAGGTTGCCCGCCAAACCGCCGCCGGTGACGTGGCAGAAGGTGCGGACCTGGGTTTCGGCGGCCAGCGCCAGGCAGTCCTTGGCGTAGATGCGGGTGGGCTCGAGCAGTTCCTCGCCGAGGGTGCGGCCGAACTCCTCTACGTGTCCGCTCAGGCTCATCCGGTCGATCTCAAGCAGCACCTTGCGCGCCAGTGAGTAGCCGTTGGAGTGCAGACCCGAGGACCCCATCGCGATGATCACGTCACCGGGCCGGACCCGGTCGGGTCCGAGCACGTCGTCGGCCTCGACGACGCCGACACCGGTGGCCGAGATGTCGTAGTGGTCGGGTTCCATCAGCCCGGGATGTTCCGCCGTCTCCCCGCCCAGCAGGGCACAGCCGGCGATCACACAGCCGTCGGCGATTCCGCCGACGATCGCGCTGACCCGCTCGGGCACGGTGCGCCCAACGGCGATGTAGTCCTGCAGGAACAGCGGCTCGGCGCCGCATACCACCAGGTCGTCGACGACCATCGCGACCAGGTCGAGCCCGACCGTGTCGTGCTTGTCCATCGCCTGCGCGACGGCCAGCTTGGTGCCCACCCCGTCGGTGGAGGCCGCCAGCACCGGCTCGCGATAGCCCCCACGCAGGGCGAACAGGCCCGCGAAGCCGCCGAGACCACCGCGCACCTCGGCCCGGGTGGCCCGCTTGGCCAGCGGCTTGAACAGCTCGACGGCGCGGTCACCGGCCTCGATGTCCACCCCGGCCGATGCGTAGGAGATGCCGCTGTCTTCTTTTCCGCGACGCGTCATGGTTGGTTCGCCCGCTGCGACTCGCTCATCGGGGCTAAGGCTACCGGTCGCCGTCGGTCGCCGGTACGTGCCCGCGACTGTGGATCAGCCGACGTTCCGCAGCAGCCACTGGTTCAGCGGCACCCCGGCCCGCAACGTTGTGACCACCCGGTCCTTGGCCTTGCGGGTGCCCAGCCACGCCCCGACCGGCCAGGTCTTCATCATCGCTATGCCCTTGTACCGAAGCAGCTCGATCCGGGGGTGGTCCTTCGGGTAGCCCTTGGGGGCGGTCTTGAGCACCTCGTGGGCCATCGTGTCGTAACCCTCCTTGCGCAGGGCGGCCACGATCTTCACCAGCTCGACGCCGGACTTCTCGTTGTCGACGGCCTCGCGGTAGCGCGCCAGCGCCTTCGGGTCGGGCATGTAGAGCCCACCGCCCACCGACAGGCCGTCGGCGGAGAACGAGATGTATCCCGAGCCGATCGTCGCCGCGCAGTTGGTCTTGTAGGGCGTCTTGTCGGCGCTGAACCGGACGTCGCGGTAGGGCCGGAAGATCTTGCCGGTGCCGAACTCGTCGGCCAGCTCGGCCAGCAACTCCTCCATCGGCGCCTTCACGTGCCGGTCGTAGACCGCCCTGTGGTCCTGCCAGTAGACCTTGGAGTTGTCGGCCTCCAGGCCCTCGTAGAATTCGATCGCCTCGATCGCCCAGCCCGCAAACGCCATGGGGCCATTGTGGATCCTCTCAGCGGTCGTCGTGGGTGATCCGGCCGTCCATCATCGTCAGCACGACCGGCACGGCGTGGATCTCGTGCGGGGCGACGCGGAACAGGTCGGCGCCGAGGACGGTCAGGTCGGCGGCCTTGCCGGTGGTCAGCGTGCCGGTGCGGTGGTCCAACCGCAGCTGGTAGGCGCCGTTGGCGGTGTAGCCGCGCAGCGCGTCGTGAAGCCCGATGCGCTGGCGGGCCACCAGCGGGAGGTCGTCGGGATGCCCCGGGCGCTGCCGGGTGAGCAGCGCCTCGATCTGGATCAGTGGCGGGATCTCCGGTATGTCGACGCCGGGGATGTCGCTGCCGTAGGTGACGGTCGCGCCGGAGCGGACCAGGTCGCCGTACGGGAACAGCCGTTCCTCCACCCGCTCGGCGCCGAGCATCGCGGTGTAGATGTCGCGGTACTGGCCGTTGTAGTCGGTCCCCCACAACGGGGTGCAGTTGGCGATGAGGCCGAGCTGCGCGTACCGGTCGACATCGGCCGGGTCCACCATCGAGTTGTGCGCCAGCACATGCCGACGGCCCGCACTACCGGGCGCCTGCCGCGCGGCGGTGTAGGCGTCCAGCACCACCCGCGCCGAACCGTCGCCGTCGATGTGGATGTGCATGTCGAAACCGGCGGCCTGTACCGCCTCGATCTGGGCGGTGATCGCCTCCGGCGGAAAGGTCATCGTTCCGAGGTCATCGGCGGCGTGGCCGCAGCACGGCGACAGCAGCGCCGCCCCGCCGCTCATGAACGTCCCGTCCGCCCACAACTTGCAGGTGCCGATCTGCACATGTTCCGAGCGCAGCTCGCGATGCCAGCGGGTCAGACCCTCGGCGATGGTTTGCGGGTCGTCGGTCGGGGTGCGGGTCCAGTAGGAGCCGGCCACCCGCACCGGAAGGCCGCCCGCCTCGTCCTGGTCGATGAGGTCGGCGAACACCCAGCGCGAGTCGTCGCTCGTCGCGCCGACGATCGTGCCCGCCTCGAAGTAGGCCGTCATCCCCCACGAGGCCGCCGGCTGCAGGGTGAGTTGCTGTGCGGCACGGACATTCGCAACCGAGAACAGGTCCTGGGCGACCAGGATCGGGATCGTCGCGGCGGCCTCCACCGCGTGGCCGGTGGGAGTGCCGTCGGGGTCGCGCACCCAGTACTGCGAACCGGGGTCGGGATCGGGGGTTTCGGGCCCGATGCCGGCGCCGCGCATGGCCGCGGTGTTGAACCACGAGTCGTGCGCGTCGGCGGAGAAGAGGTACATCGGCCGATCGCCGGTGATCTCGTCGAGCCACTCCCGGCGCGGGGATCGCTCCTCGAAGGAGTCCGGCATCCAGGCGTGGCCGCGCAGTGGCGCGTCCGGGGGCTGCTCCGCCACCCAGTCGCGGATCACTGCCAGCACCGCGTCGCGCCCGACGATGCCGGCGAGGTTGACGCCCAATTTGGACAGCGCCATCGAGGCCAGATGGTTGTGCGCATCGATGAAGCCGGGCAGGCACATCCGGCCGCGCAGGTCGATCTGTTCGGTGCCGGCGTCGATGAAGTCGTCGGCGCCGTCGCGGGTGCCCACGTGCAACAGGTCGCGGCCGCGCACCACCACCGCCTGTGCCCACGGTTGCGCCGGGTCGCCGGTCCAGATCGGGCCCCCGGTGAGCAGGTAGGACTTCGTCACATCGGCGACGCTATCCCGGCGGGTTTGGCCACGGTGCCGCTTGCCGCTGTGACACCCTGACAGCCATGAAAACACCCCGGAAAACTCTGTCCGCAGGACTGGGCACCGCCGCGTTGGCTCTGCTGCTCGCCGGCCCCGCATCGGCGACGCCGGGCACCGGGGTGCAGGTGGAGACGCTGTCGAAGAACACGGTCAACGGGGTGGACTACATCGTCACCCAGATCACGGTCGCCCCCGGCGGCGGCACCGGGTGGCACTACCACCCCGGCGAGGTGTTCGGCTTCATCAAGGAGGGCACGATGACGCACTACGGACCCAACTGCCTGGTTGACGACGTCTTCGCCACCGGGGTTCCGGTGAAGGAGGGCGTCGGCCCGGGCTTCGTGCACAACGGTCGCAACGAGGGTTCCACCCCGCTGGTGATGGAGGTGGTCTACATCAACCCGGTCGGCACGCCGCTGTCGGTGGAGGTTCCCGAACCGGAGAACTGCACCATCCCCTGACGACGTTGTGACGGCGCACCGGCCTCGGGTGCGCGAGCTGGCGGCTGCGGGGTTCAATGTCAGCAGGGAGAGGAACGGAGGCGGGCGTGGCGGGTGAGCAGATCCGATGCTTGGTGACGGGCGCCACCGGCTACATCGGTGGGCGGCTAGTACCGCGACTGCTGGACGGCGGGTTCGCCGTTCGCGCCCTGGCCCGCAATCCCGACAAGCTTTCCGCGGTGCCGTGGCGTAAGGACGTCGAGGTGGCCCGCGGCGATCTCAACGACCGGGCCTCGCTGGAGGCGGCGTTCGACGATGTCGACGTCGTCTACTACCTGGTGCACTCGATGGGGTTCGAAAAGGATTTCGCCGCGGAGGAGCGTCGCGCGGCCGAGAACGTCGTCGCGGCCGCCCGCAAGGCGGGGGTGCGCCGCATCATCTACCTGAGCGGATTGCACCCGGCGGGGGCGGAACTGTCGACGCATCTGTCGTCGCGCACCAGGGTCGGCGAGATTCTGATCGCCTCCGGTATCGAGACCATCGTGCTGCAGGCCGGGGTGGTGGTCGGTTCCGGCTCGGCGTCGTTCGAGATGATCCGCCATCTCACCGACCGGCTGCCCGTGATGACCACACCGAAGTGGGTGCACAACAAGATTCAGCCGATCGCCATTCGCGATGTGCTGCATTACCTGGTGGCCGCAGCCACCGCCCAGGTGCCGACCTCGCGGGAGTGGGACATCGGCGGCCCCGACGTCCTCGAGTACGGCGACATGATGCAGATCTACGCCGAGGTTGCCGGTCTGCGGCCCAGGCACATGCTGGTGCTGCCGGTGTTGACACCCCGCATCGCGGCGCTGTGGGTGGGCCTGGTGACCCCGATCCCGTCCGGGCTGGCGCGCCCGCTCGTCGAGTCGCTGCACTGCGACGCGGTGATGGACAACCACGACATCGACACGATCATCCCGCCGCCGCCCGGTGGGTTGACCCCCTACCGGAAGTCGGTGTCGCTGGCGCTGGCGCGCATCCCGAGCGCCGACGTCGAGTCGGCGTGGCACACCGGCACCGCGGCGCAGCTGCCGAGCGACCCGGACTGGGCGGGCGAGGTGGTGTTCGTCGACACCCGGTCCCGGCACAGCAATGCCAGCCCGACCGACTTGTGGAAGGCCGTCGAGGACAGCGTCCCGGAGCGCTGGCAGGTCGAGGAACACGAACCGGGCAACGTCCTTCGCCTGCGCGCCCAGAACGGGGGACCCGGCGAGCGCTGGCTGGAGATGCGGGTCATCCCGGAGGGCAGCGGCAGCCGCTACGAGCAGCGCACCCTGTTTTATCCGCGCGGATTATTGGGCCGGGTGTTCTGGTATGCCGGGCGGCCGGTGCAGACGCTCGCCTCCCGGGCGCGGGCGCGGCGGGTGACGTCGGCGGCTGGCTGACCCGCGGCCACCCTAGGGCCGACGCAGGGCCGAGACGTTGTCGTTGTCGGCCTGGACCGGATGTCGCCTGCCTTCCGGCTCCTGGATGGGCACGCCCGTCCGGGCGGCCGTGGCCAGCATGTGCTCGACGACGTTCTTGCCCAGCTGGGCCTCGCCGGGCAACTCGATCGGGTAGCTACCGTCGAAACACGCGCAGCACAACCGGGTTGCGGGCTGGTCGGTGGCGGCGATCATGCCCTGTTGAGAGATGTAGCCCAGGGTGTCCGCGCCGATCGCATGGCGCACCGCCTCGAGCATCTCGCCCTGATTGTCGACGGCGTTCGCGATGAGTTCGGCCGGTGTGGCGAAGTCGATGCCGTAGAAGCACGGCCATTTCACCGGCGGCGAGGCGATGCGGACGTGCACCTCGACGGCGCCGGCCTCGCGCAACATCCGGATCAGGGCACGCTGGGTGTTGCCGCGAACGATCGAGTCGTCGACCACGATGAGCCGCTTGCCGCGGATCACTTCCTTGAGCGGGTTCAGCTTGAGGCGGATACCGAGTTGCCGGATGGTCTGCGACGGCTGGATGAACGTGCGCCCGACGTAGGCGTTCTTCATCAGCCCCTGCCCGAACGGAATCCCGGACTCCTGGGCGTAGCCGACGGCGGCCGGGGTGCCGGATTCCGGTACGCCGATCACCAGGTCGGCGTCCACCGGCTTCTCCCGGGCCAGCCGGCGCCCGATGTCGACGCGCGCGGCGTGCACGGAGCGGCCGGCGATGGTGCTGTCGGGCCGGGCGAGGTAGACGTACTCGAATACGCAACCCTTCGGCGTCGGATTGGCGAACCGACTGGAGCGCACGCCGTCGGCGTCGATGGCCAGCAGCTCGCCCGGTTCGATGTCGCGGACGAAGGACGCGCCGACGATGTCCAGGGCGGCGGTTTCGGAGGCGACTACCCAGCCGCGGTCCAGCCGACCGAGCGACAGTGGGCGCACGCCGAAGGGGTCACGCGCCGCGTAGAGGGTGTTCTCGTCCATGAAGATCAGGCAGAAGGCGCCGCGCACGGTGGGCAGCAGTTCCAGGGCGGCCTGCTCGACCGAGGAGTCGGCCGCGCCGTGGGCGAGCAGCGCGCCGAGGATGTCCGAGTCGGTGGTCGCCGTGCCGGGCATGTTCGGATTGATCAGACCCGCCTCGCGGGCGCGCCCCGCGAGTTCGGTGGTGTTGACCAGATTTCCGTTGTGGCCCAACGCAACTCCGGTACCGGCGGCGGTGTTTCGGAAGACCGGCTGGGCGTTCTCCCAGGTGGTCGAACCGGTCGTGGAGTAACGGCAGTGCCCGATGGCGACGTGGCCCTCCATGGCGGCCAGGGTCTGCTCGTCGAATACCTGGCTGACCAGGCCGAGATCCTTGAAGACCAGCACCTGTGATCCGTCGGCGACGGCGATGCCCGCGGCCTCCTGGCCCCTGTGTTGCAGCGCATAGAGGCCGTAATAGGTGAGTTTGGCAACATCTTCGCCCGGAGCCCAGACGCCGAAGACGCCGCACTCTTCGCGAGGCTCGTTTTCCAGTTGGCCGGTCACGATATGGGCTGCTCCCTGGCGGAGGTCGGTGACGTAGGCCAGTCTACGGTGATCGGCGGAAAACGCGGAATCGAACGGCGAGTGTCGGCGCAGGCATTCAGTCGGTTTTCACCAGCGGCAGAAGCCCGGCCAACTCGCCGGCGCGGGAACCGGACAGCCGCAGCGCACCGCTCGCGGTGGCGTCGGACAACTCGAGCAGACCGGTCGCCAGCAACAGCCAGGTCCGCGGATCGGTCTCGGCCACGTTGGGCGGGGTGCCGCGGGTGTGCCGAGGTCCCGAAATGCATTGGACCGCAGCGAACGGCGGGATCCGAACCTCGACGCTGGCGCCGGGCGCCACCGCGGCCAGGGTGCGGACGGTCAGCCGGACCGCCGTCGCGATCGCGGCCCGTTCCGGGGCCGGCTCGGACTCGTCGCGCAGCCAGCCGGCCACGGCGCGCACCGCGGCCAGCGTGGCCTGCGGGTCGGCGGCGCGGCGGGACGGCATGGTTCGAGTATTCCAATTCCGACACCCGGCGTTGACATCAACCGAAGTTGAGGTCCTAGCGTGGTCGCATGGCCTTCAAACCGCACGAAATCGCCTACCTGAACTCGGCCGACCTCGGCAGGCTGGCCACCATCCAGCCGAACGGGACGCTCCAGAACAGTCCGGTCGGCTTCAGCTACAACGAGCCGCTCGGCACCATCGACGTGTACGGCTACAACCTGGCGAAGAGCCAGAAGTTCCGCAATGTGGCCATCAACAACACCGTCGCGTTCGTGGTGGACGACATCTTCTCGCACGACCCGTGGCGGGTGCGCTGCCTGGAGGTCCGCGGCACCGCCGAGCACGCCGAGAACGCCGAGGGCGAACCGCTGATCCGGATCACCCCGAAACGCATCATCAGCTTCGGCATCGACGACACCGACACCGAGGCGCACGACCTGGTGCCGGACAGCCGAGACGTGCCGACCACCGCGAGTTAGGTCGAGTCGACGATGCCGCCGCGTCGAGCGGCGGAGGAGGAGCGAGACGGTTCGGCTAGGTCGAGTCGACGATGCCGCCGCGTCGAGCAGCGGAGGAGGAGCGAGACGGTTCGGCTAGGTCGAGTCGACGATGCCGCCGCGTCCAGCAGCGGAGGAGGAGCGAGACGGTTCGGCTAGGTCGAGTCGACGATGCCGCCGCGTCCAGCAGCGGAGGAGGAGCGAGACGGTTCGGCTAGGTCCGTCGCTGCACCGCGAGGGTCGCCACCGCGCCGGCTTCGTTGATCGCCAGGTGCGCCAGGACCGGGGCCAACAGGCTTCCGGAGCGCTCGGCCAACCAGCCGAACGCCCAGCCGGCCAGGGCGGTGACCACGACGGTCCCGATGATCGACTCGCCCTCGTTGCGCGCGTCAGGGATGTGCCACAGCCCGAATACGGCGGCCTGCAGCAGCCGCCCGCCGCTGCGGCCGACGGCTCGCGCCGCGACTGCCTGCACGGCGCCGCGAAAGACCGCCTCCTCCGCCCAGACCGTTCCGGCCGGGATCTCGAGGGCCAGCCATCGGGCCGGACGGTCGGGAAGATCGCGCTCCACCATCGCGCTGCGGACCCGGGGCACCGCGGTCGCCGCGGCCACCCCAGTGGCCACCATCGCGGCAGCAGCGCCGCCGACTCTCAGTCCGGACCACAGCACGGGCGGTCGCAGCCCGAGCGGCGCCCGTGCCGCCGCGGCCAGCACGGTGCCGAGAATCGCCCGAGCGGCGGGGTGACCACGAAACTTGATGCCCGTCACTGGAATTCGGGGCCGCCGGCTGCGATCAACTCTTTCAGTGCGCGCCGGACCCGTTCGGTGTCCTCGACCGTCCACCCAGCGGGCGCCGCCACCGCCACCCAGCCGTCGAGCTGCCCGTCACCGTAGTTGTGGCCGTGCCCGGTGGGGGTGCCCTGGGAGTTGGTCACGTTGCCCGCCATGTCGGCGCTCACCTGCAGGAAGGTGACGATCGGATACCACCGCATGGCGGCGCTGCGGTCGAAGCCAGGCGGTTCCTTCAACCAGTCCGGCTTCTCGAACAGCAGGTCCGGTGTCCACCACACCACCGGGTCGGACGGGTGCTGCAGATAGAGCACGCGCGGCCCCTCCCACGGCGGCGCCGCCGCCACCCCGGCGATCTCGGCCGGGCCGGCCGCCTGCGCGAAACGCACCGTACGACCGTTGTCGTAGCGCGGCTGAATCTCCGGAGTGTCCGGATCACGCCTTGTCGTCAACGCCCGCCACAGGGTGCTGGCGTTCGGCGGACCCACCCACAACACCGAGGAGAAGTTCATGTCGACGACGTCGGGCAGGTACCCGAACGCACCCTGCCCCGCCATCGAGCCGAGGCTCTCGCCGTACAGGGCCAATCGGGGTCGACGATCGGCGGGCCACTGCTGCCAGCGACCGTGGATGGCCTCGACCATCGCCTTGCCGGCCTCCACCGACTTCTGCTGATCGGCGAGGAACGAGATCCAGCTCGGCAGATACGAGTACTGCATGGCCACCAGCGCGGTGTCGCCGTTGTACATCGACTCGATGGAACGCGCGGCGACGGGATCCACCCACCCCGTGCCGGTGGTCGGGATGATCACGAGCAGCCTGCGCTCGAACGCCTTGGTGCGCTGCAACTCCGAGAGCAGCACCGCGATGCGGCCCTCATCGGTGGCGGCGGACTGCAGACCGGCGTAGATGCGGATCGGCTCCTTGGCCGGGCGGCCGTTGAGTTGGGTCAGCTCCGCCGCATGCGGCCCGGTCGCCACAAAGTTGCGCCCCTGGAAACCCAGGGTGTCCCACCGCGCGAACGACCCCGGGCTGCCCGACCTTTCGGGTTCGACGGGCTGCTCGATGCCGGGCCGGGTGCTGGCGTTCTGCGGCTGGAACACGGTTCTGGCACCGGCGATGAAGCCGCGCACCAGCACACCGTTGACGAGCATGATGATGAGCACCACCACGATCGCGGTGCCGACGAACATGGCCACCTCGTCGTTGACGTCCCAGCGCCGGATCATCACCCGCGCCAGGAACTTGATGGCGTCCTTGATAACCCGAGCGACACCCACCAGCAGCCCACCGGTGACCAGCGCGACGGCGAGGGTGCGCAGGTAACCGAGTGTGCCCGGGCCTTCGATCCCCATCACCGCCGACAGCTGGCGCTGCCAGGCTGCGGCCGGGACCAGCATGAGCACGCTGGCGCCGATCGAGACGACGACGGTGGCCGCCTTGAGCCCGTAGAGCGCCTTCGGGCCCGGGGGCCACCAGACCCGGTGGGATAGGAACAACCGCCGAAACAGCTTGCCCGCCAACACCCCGACGCCGTATCCGATCGCGGCGTTGATACCGCCGATCACCCCACCGTTGACCCAGTCGCGCGGCAGCAGCGACGGGGTCAACGACAAGCAGAAGAACAGCGCACCGAACGCGACCCCGACGAAATCCAGCCGTACCAGGCTCCAGGCCCACGCCACCAGCGATTCGCGCCGCCGCCGACGTTCGGTTGGGGCCTGGGCCTCACCGGTGACGCCGTTGACCGCACTGGTCATCCGAACAGCCCGGGCAGCACTTTCTCCGACGTGGTGCGCAGTTCGTCCAGCGTCACCGTGAAAAGGTCCTGCACTTCAACGGAATCCGAGCCGTCGTCGGAGACACCGATGCGCGTCACGGGCAGCCCGCGGGCCTCGCACATCGACCGGAATCGACTTTCCTCGGTGCGCGGCACGGCGACCAATACCCGGCCGGCCGATTCGGAGAAGAGGAAGACGAACGGGTCCACGTTCTCGGGAAGCACGATGCGGCAACCGGTTTCACCGGCCAGCGCCGATTCGACCACCGCCTGGATCAGTCCGCCCTCGCTCAGGTCGTGGGCCGCCGACACCAGGCCGTCGCGCGACGCCGCGGTCAGCACCTCGGCCAGCAGCTTCTCGCGCGCCAGGTCCACCCGCGGCGGCAGGCCGCCGAGATGATCGCCGGTGACCTGCGCCCAGATCGAACCGTCGAACTCGTCGTGGGTGTCGCCGAGTAGCAGCAGGGTCTCGCCGGGCTCACCGCCCAAACCGGTGGGCAGCCGCCGGCTGACATCGTCGATAACCCCGAGCACACCGACGACCGGGGTCGGCAGGATGGCGGTCGACCCAGTCTGGTTGTAGAAGCTGACATTGCCGCCGGTGACCGGGATTCCAAGTGCCGCACAACCATCCGCCAGTCCGCGCACCGCCTGGGCGAACTGCCACATGACGCCGGGATCCTCCGGTGAACCGAAGTTGAGGCAGTTCGTCACTGCGATCGGGGTGGCGCCGGTGACGGCGACGTTGCGGTAGGCCTCGGCCAGGGCGAGCTGTGCGCCGCGGTAGGGGTCGAGCTTGGTGTAGCGCCCCGAGGCGTCGGTCGAGACCGCGATGCCGCGTCCGGTGGTCTCGTCGATCCGCAGCACGCCGCCGTCGGCGTGCTCGGCCAGCACGGTGTTGCCCCGCACGTACCGGTCGTACTGCTCGGTGATGAAGGCGCGGCTGCACAGGTGCGGGCTGCCGACAAGCGCGAGCAGGGTGGCGCGCAGCTCCTCGCCGGTGGCCGGGCGGGCAAGTGTGGCGGAGGTGTCGGCGTTCAGCTCGTCCTGCCAGTCCGGACGGGCCACCGGACGCTGGTAGACCGGCCCCTCGTGGGCGACGGTGCGGGGCGGCACGTCGACGACGGTCTCTCCGTTCCAGGTGATCCGCAGCCGGTCACCCTCGGTGACCTCGCCGATCACCGTCGCGATGACGTCCCACTTGCGGCACACGGCCATGAACTTCTCGACGTTCTCGGGAGCGACCACCGCGCACATGCGTTCCTGGGACTCGCTGGAGAGCACCTCCGCCGGCGTCATGTTCGTCGCGCGCAGCGGCACCCGGTCGAGCTCGATGGCCATGCCACCATCGCCGGCGGACGCGAGTTCCGAAGTGGCGCAGGACAATCCGGCGCCACCGAGATCCTGGATGCCGATCACCAGACCGGCGGCGTAGAGCTCCAGGCAGCACTCGATGAGCACCTTCTCCATGAAGGGGTCACCGACCTGGACCGAGGGCAGCTTCTTGCGGCCCAACCCGGAGCCTTCGTCCCCGCCGAAGGTGTCGCTGGCCAGTACCGACACCCCGCCGATTCCGTCGAGCCCGGTGCGGGCGCCGAACAGGATGATCTTGTTGCCCGTGCCGGAGGCGAAGGCCAGGTGCAGGTCCTCCTTGCGCAGCACGCCCACACACAACGCGTTGACCAGAGGGTTGCCGGCATAGGAGGCGTCGAAGACGGTCTCACCACCGATGTTTGGCAGGCCCAGGGAGTTGCCGTAGCCGCCGATGCCGCGCACCACTCCATCGACGAGGCGGCGGGTGTCGGGCGCGTCGGCGGCCCCGAACCGCAGTTGGTCCATCACCGCGACCGGACGCGCGCCCATCGCCATGATGTCGCGAACGATGCCGCCGACCCCGGTCGCCGCACCTTGGTAGGGCTCGACGTAGGAGGGGTGGTTGTGCGACTCCACCTTGAAGGTCACCGCCCAGCCGTCGCCGATGTCGACCACGCCGGCGTTCTCACCGATACCGGCGAGCATGGCGGCCTTCATCTCGTCGGTGGTGGTCTCACCGAAGTAGCGCAGATGCACCTTGGAGGACTTGTAGGAACAGTGCTCGCTCCACATCACCGAGTACATGGCCAGTTCGGCGTCGGTGGGTCTGCGGCCGAGGATGTCGCGGATCCGCTGGTACTCGTCGTCTTTGAGGCCGAGTTCGCGGAAGGGTTGGGGGTGGTCAGGCGTTGCCGCTGCCCGCTCGACGGTATCGACAACTCCGTGTACCCCAGACGTCACGAGCACAGTCTAGTGACCACCCCGCGACCGGGCGTTCCGACACGTCTCGGGGGCTAGTGCAGCGCCGCCGCGATCCGCCGCCACTGCTCCTTCGGGAACTCCCTCGGGTCACCGGTGAGCACCTGGACGCAGACGTGGTCGGCTCCGGCGGCCCGGTGTTCGTCGATGCGGCGCAGGATCGCGTCCTCGTCGCCCCAGGCGATGATGGCGTCGATCAGGCGGTCGCTGATCGACGAGATGTCCTCTTCGGTGAATCCCGACCGCAGCAAGTTGTTGGCGTAGTTGGGGAGCGCCAGGTAGCCCCGCAGGAAGTCCGCGGCGATCGTGCGGGCCTCGGCGGGATCGGTGGACAGCACCACACCCTGTTCGGGCAGCAGCAGCGGACCCGCGCCCAGTTCGGCGCGGGCGCTCGCGGTGTGTTCCGGAGTGGTCAGGTACGGGTGGGCGCCGCGGGACCGGCCGGCGGCCAGGGCCAGCATCTTGGGGCCGAGGGCCGCCAGCACCCGGTTCTGCACCGGCACCGGCGGGTCCGCCGCGTCGAGGCCGTCGAGATACTCCCGGGTGGCGGCCAGCGGCCTGCGGTAGCGGCCGGGTTCGGCGGCGTCGATCAGCGGTGCGTGGCTGACCCCGATACCGAGCAGGAAGCGGTCACCGTGGGCGGCGGTCAGGGCCGCGTAGTTGGCCGCGGTCTCGGCGGGAGTGTGCATCCAGAGGTTGAGGATGCCGGTGGCGATGACGACCTGCTCGGTGGCGCCCAGCAGCCGATCGACGGAGTCGAACACCGGCCCACCGACGTCGGGCACCCACAGCGCCGTAAAGCCGAGTTCCTCCAGTTCCGCGGCGGCCTCGGCCACCTTGTCCGGATTGCCGTAGCGCAGTTGGGAACTCCACACGCCCACACCGGAAATGTCCATGGCGGTGACTCTAACCCTGACCTGGGAGGTAATTGTGGCCCGGCACCACCATGAGCACCCTGGACCGTGCAGCGCTCACCGCGGGCGCCCGACCGGGAGGGAAGCCATGACCGATATCCGTACCGCACCCAGATTCAGCGCCGAGATGTGGGCCGCCTTCTGGGCCGCGCCCGAGATGTCCTCGAGCGCGGACATTCTCGCCGACGACATCGTCGGCTATTGGCCGGGTGAAACCGAACCGGTGCGTGGGCTGGCGGAGTATCAAACCAAGATCGCCGAACTGCTCGCGGCCTATCCCGATCTGCGCCTCGAGCTGATCGACAGCGCCACCGTGGCGGGTAAGGCCGACGGCGAGGAGCTGGTCTATCTGCATTACGTCGGCCGGGCGACCGGACCGGACGGGCCGTTCCAGATTCGCGGCCTGGACCGGGTGCGGAGCCGGAACGGAATCGTGGTCGAAAACGTCATCCGCTACGACCCGGCGGAGTTGCCGGGCCGCTGAGCGCGATCAGGCCGGCGCCAGGAACGCGTGCAGGGCCGCGGCATAGGCCGCGACGTCGTGGGCGCCCATCAGTTCGCGGGCCGAGTGCATCGCGAGTTGCGGGGCGCCCACGTCGACGGTCGGGATGCCGGTGCGCGCGGAGGTCATCGGCCCGATCGTCGAGCCGCACGGCAGGTCGGCCCGGTGCTCGTAGCGTTGCAGGGGCACCCCGGCCTGCCGGCAGGCCAGCGCGAAGGTGGCGGCGGTGCGGCCGTCGGTGGCGTAGCGCAGGTTCGGCTGCACCTTGAGCACCGGGCCGCCGTTGATCTCGATCAGGTGGCCCGGTTCGTGCCGGTCCGGGTAGTTCGGGTGCGTCGCGTGCGCCATATCACCCGACGCCACCGCCGAGCCCTGCAATCGGCGCAGGAAGTCCTCGCGGTCGCCGCCGCCGGCCAGCACCACGCGCTCCAGGACGGTCAGCAGCAGTTCGGACTGCGCACCGTGATCCGACGTCGAGCCCACCTCCTCGTGGTCGAACAGCGCCAGCACCGGGACATGGCCCGACGGTTCCGCGGCAAGCAGGGCCTCAAGCCCCGCATAGCAGGTCACCTGGTTGTCCAACCTTGGCGCAGAGACGAATTCGCGGTCGACGCCGCTGAGAGTCGACGGTGTGAGGTCGTGGGTCATCAGGTCGGCGCCGAGTACGTCCGTCTCGTCGACCCCGACTCGTCCGGCGACGTAGCCGAGGAACGAACGCAGCCGGTCACCGGTCCCCCATACCGCATTGACGTGCCGCTGCGGGTCGAGTTTGAGCGCCGCACGGTCCTCGGCGAGGTGGATGGCCAGTTGCGGCACCCGCAGCAATGGGGTGTCGATGCGAAGCAGCCGATGGCTCAGCGATCCCCCGGCGCGCACCGACAGCCTGCCGCTGACACCGAGGTCGCGGTCCAGCCAGGAGTTCAACCAGGCGCCGCCGTAGGGCTCGAGGGCGACCACCTGGCAGCCCGCCACCAGCCGGTCGGGGTGCTGCTTGACGCGCAGGTTCGGGCTGTCGGTATGCCCGCCGACGATCCGGAACGGCCGGTTCGGAACGGCTGCATCGGGCTCCGAACTGTTCCAGGCGATCAGTGATCCGGCCCGCACGGTGAAGAACCGGCCCGGACCCTCCGGCCAGCGGTCGGTCTCGACCAGTTCGGTGTAGCCGGCGGCACTCAGCCGGCCCGCCACCGTCTGGCAGACGTGGAACGGCGACGGCGACGCATCGATGAACTCACACAACCCCTGCGCACTGGCCCCTGTCGACATGCTGACCATCATGTCCGACCACCGACCGATTAGGGTCGAAGAGTGCCCGCACCACTACCGCAACCGGTACTGGCTCCGCTGACTCCGGCGGCGATCTTCCTGATCGCCACCATCGACGAGGGCGGCGAGGCCGCGGTCAATGAGGCGCTGCCCGGCCTGGCCGGTCTGGTCCGGGCGGTCGGGTTCCGGGATCCGTCGAAGAACCTGTCGATGGTCACCTCGATCGGGTCCGACGCCTGGGACCGATTGTTCTCCGGACCGCGGCCCGCCGAGCTGCATCCGTTCGTCGAGTTACACGGCGCCCGCCACCACGCCCCCTCGACCCCTGGTGACCTGCTGTTCCACATCCGCGCCGAGGTGCTCGACGTGTGCTTCGAGTTGGCCGGCCAGGTGGCCAAGTCGATGGCGGGTGCGATCACCATCGTCGACGAGGTGCACGGCTTCAAGTTCTTCGACAACCGTGACCTACTGGGGTTCGTCGACGGCACCGAGAACCCGGACGGCCCGGTCGCGGTGAGCGCCAGCCAGATCGGTGCCGAGGATCCGGATTTCGCCGGCGGCTGCTATGTACACGTGCAGAAGTACCTACACGACATGGCGTCTTGGGAGGCGCTCTCGGTCACCGAGCAGGAGCGGGTGATCGGTCGCACGAAGCTCGAGGACATCGAGCTCGATGACGACGTCAAGCCGGCCAATTCCCATGTGGCCCTGAACGTGATCGAAGACGCCGACGGCAACGAGTTGAAGATCCTGCGGCACAACATGCCGTTCGGCGAGGTCGGCAAGGGCGAGTACGGCACCTTCTACATCGGCTACTCCCGCTCGCCGGCGGTGACCGAGCGGATGTTGGAGAACATGTTCATCGGCGATCCGCCCGGCAACACCGACCGGATCCTGGAGTTCTCGACCGCGCTCACCGGCAGCCTGTTCTTCACCCCGATCGTCGACTTTCTCAACAACCCGCCGTCACTACCGGGCACCGAGACGGCGACCGCTCCCCCGGAACCGACGACCCCTTCCGACGGCTCACTGGCAATCGGCAGCCTGAAAGGACAGCCCCGATGAACAACCTTTACCGCGAGCTCGCGCCGGTTACCGAATCCGCCTGGGAGCAAATCGAATTGGAGGCGACCCGGACCTTCAAGCGGCACATCGCCGGTCGCCGGGTGGTGGATGTCAGCGGACCGGGCGGACCGGTGACGGCGGCGGTCAGCACCGGCCACCTCCGGGACGTGTCATCCCCGGGCGACGGCGTGGTGGCGCATCTGCGTGACGCCAAGCCGCTGGTTAGGCTGCGGGTCCCGTTCACGGTGTCGCGCAGCGCGGTCGACGACGTCGAGCGCGGCGCGCAGGACTCCGACTGGGACCCGGTCAAGGATGCCGCCAAGAAACTGGCGTTCGTCGAGGACCGGGCGATCTTCGAGGGATACGCGGCGGCGTCGATCGACGGCATCCGAGGCTGCAGTTCCAACCCGCCGCTGACGCTGCCCGCCGATCCACGGGAGTTCCCCGACGTGATCTCCCAGGCGCTGTCGGAGCTGCGGCTGGCCGGGGTGGACGGTCCCTACTCGGTGCTGCTGTCCGCCGACGCCTACACCAAGGTCAGCGAGACCACCGAGCACGGCTATCCGATCCGCGAACATCTGAACCGGCTCGTCGACGGCGAGATCATCTGGGCGCCCGCCATCGACGGCGCCTTCGTGCTCAGCACCCGCGGCGGTGACTTCGACCTGCAACTCGGCACCGACGTGTCGATCGGATACCTGCAGCACGACGCCGAGAACGTCCAGCTCTACCTGGAGGAGACCCTGACGTTCCTGTGCTACACCGCCGAGGCGTCGGTCGCGCTGACGGCCTGACGCGTCGCGAGCGTGCGTGTCGGTCGCGCGACACGCCGCGGTGGGCGTGCCGAACCGCACACTCGGAATAAAATAATCGGTCGCCCGCGCTGGCGCTGAGCGGCTGACGGATCAGACCAGCACGGCGTCCAGCGCGGAGTAGAACAGTCCCAGCCCGTCGTCGGACGGCCCGGTCAGCGGTTCGGTGGCGTGCTCCGGGTGCGGCATGAGCCCGACGACCCGGCCGTCGGCCGAGCTGATACCGGCGATATCGCGCATCGAGCCGTTGGGGTTCTCGGCGTAGCGGAACACCACCCGGCCCTCCCCTTCCAGCTCGTCGAGCACCGCCTCACTCGCCACGTAGCGACCCTCGCCGGACTTCAGCGGCACCAGCAGCTCGGCGCCCCATTCGTAGCGCGAGGTCCAGGCCGAGGTGATGGAGTCGACCTTCAGCCAGACATCGCGGCAGATGAAGTGCAGCCCGGCGTTGCGGGCCAGCGCACCGGGCAGCAGTCCGGCCTCGCAGAGCACCTGGAAGCCGTTGCAGATTCCCAGCACGGGCATCCCGCGTCCGGCGGCGGCCACCACCTCGCCCATCACCGGTGCGAACTTGGCGATGGCGCCGCACCGCAGGTAGTCGCCGTAGGAGAAGCCGCCGGGGACCACGACGGCGTCCACCCCCTTGAGATCGGCGTCGGCGTGCCACAGGCTCACCGCTTCGGCACCGGCGCGCCGTACCGCGCGGGCGGCGTCGACGTCATCGAGGGTCCCCGGGAAGGTGATGACTCCGACCCGCGCGCTCATGACTTCCCCCCGGCCGGTTCGCGGACGACGCTCCAGTCCTCGATCACGGTGTTGGCCAGTAGCGATTCGGCGATCTCGGCCAGCTGCTCATCACTGACCGAATCATCGACTTCAAGCTCGAATCGCTTGCCCTGCCGGACATCTGAGACCCCGGCGTGCCCCAGCCGGCCCAGTGCACCGACGATGGCCTGACCCTGTGGGTCGAGAATCTCGGCTTTGGGCATCACGTTGACAACTACCCGGGCCACTCGGCTCCTCGCTGACGTCGGCGGAACTTGCGGTTCGAACTCTACCGGCGACCCGGCGATTCCCGCCCTACTGGCACGACCCGATGTACGCCGCGCACAGCGGTGCACCCATCGCGTCGAGCACGGCGGTGTCATCGACCCCCGGCCAGGTTGTCAGCGGGGGCGCCGTCGACCACATCGCCAGCTCGGTGATCGTGCTGTTCCCGGGGTTGGCGACCAGGTACTGGTGCAGGATCACCGGGCCACCGATCACCGCCGCCATCCGGTCGGGCTCGTCCGTCGTCACCGAGGGCGAGGCCGTCACGTTGGTCCGCTGACAAGACCGCAGCGCCCCGGCCGCGGTGTCGAACACCTCCTGGGCCAATTGACCGCCACGCCACGTCTCACCACGCCAGTGCAGCACCTGGGCCTGCAGCTGCCACTGGCCCTCGGGGTTGACCACCAGCGCGCGTTCGGCCACCGCCCAACTACGCGGGTCCAGCAGCACCGGTGGGCTGGCGCAGAGTTCCTCGAAGCGGAACCGCGGCGCGACGGCGGTCACGGCCACACCGGGCAGCCGAGGCCAGGCGTAGTGCGAGTTCAGCGGAATGCCCCACGGTGGGATCCACGCCGCCTCGGGGATGCGGTCACAAGCCGGGGGGCACGTCTCGGGGGTGGCGGCAGCGGGGGGCGCGACGACGAGCCCGCAGGCCACCAAAAGGGTCCCGAGGACCATCCGCATACGACGCCTCCCGTGAGCGCACAATCGTAAGCATGGACTTGACGCATTTCGGACATTCCTGCCTGCTCGCCGAGTTCGGCGCAACCACGCTGCTGTTCGACCCGGGCAACTTCTCGCACGGCTTCGAGGGCATCACCGGCCTGTCGGCAATCCTGATCACCCACCAACACCCCGACCACGCCGACCGGGCGCGTCTGCCCGCGTTGGTGGAAGCCAACCCGGACGCCGCGCTGTACGCCGACCCGGCCACCGCCGCCGAACTCGGCGGGCCGTGGCGCGCCGTGCATGTCGGCGATGAACTGACGATCGACGGGCTGACGGTTCGCGGGGTGGGCGGGCGCCATGCCGTCATCCACCCGGAGATCCCGGTGATCGACAACATCTCCTACCTGGTCGGCGACGACGAGCACCCGGCGCGGCTGATGCATCCGGGTGACGCGCTGTTCGTGCCCGGCGAGCCGGTCGAGGTGCTGGCCGCGCCGGCGGCCGCGCCGTGGATGAGGATCTCCGAGGCGGTCGACTACCTGCGCGCGGTCGCCCCGGAGCACGCCGTTCCGATCCATCAGGGAATAGTCGCCCCGGAGGCGCGCGGCATCTATTACGGTCGCCTCACCGAGATGACCGACACCGACTTCCGAGTGCTGCCGGAGGAGAACTCCACCCGGTTCTGAATCACCTTGCTGCGAAAGGCTTTCGATGAGTACCGCTGACCTCGAGCACCTGTTCGGCCTCACCGGCAAGACCGCGCTGGTCACCGGCGGCACCCGCGGCATCGGCATGATGATCGCCCGCGGTCTGCTGCAGGCCGGCGCCCGGGTCACCGTCAGCTCCCGCAAGGCCGACGCCTGCGAGCAGGCCGTCGCCCAACTCTCGGAGTTCGGCGAGGTGCGCGGCATCCCGGCCGACTTGTCGCGTCAGGACGAGTGCAGACGATTGGCCGGCGAGGTACTCGCCGACAGCGACGAACTGGACATCCTGGTCAACAACGCCGGCGCGACGTGGGGCGAGCCGCTGGAGAGCTTTCCCGCGTCGGCGTGGGACAAGGTGCTCGACCTGAACGTGAAGTCGCCGTTCTGGATGGTGCAGGAGTTGGTGCCCGCGCTGCGCAAGGCGGGCACGCAGGACGACCCGGCCCGGGTGATCAATGTGGGCAGCATCGACGGTATTCACGTCCCGGTGTTGGCCACCTACTCGTATTCGGCGAGCAAGGCCGCGCTGCACCAGCTGACACGCGTGCTCGCCAAAGAGCTCGGCCCGCAACACATCACGGTCAACGCGGTCGCCCCGGGACCGTTCCCGTCGAAGATGATGGCGGCGACCCTGGATGCCTTCGGTGACGCCATCGCGGCGTCGGCACCGATGCGGCGCATCGGCCGCGACGACGACATGGCCGGTATCGCGGTCTTCCTGGCCAGCCGCGCGGGATCCTATGTGAACGGGGCGATCATCCCGGTCGACGGCGGAATCGCGACGACGGCCTCCGGGTCCGGCTCGAGCCGCTGATCCAACTCACGCCGCTGACGACGCGGGACGGTCAGATCCCCAGCGGTACACCGCCGGTGCGCAACCCTGCATCAGGGCGAGGTCCACCACGTCGAGCATGGCTTGTCGCGGACCGGATTTGCGCAGTTGCCGCGCCGCGACGGCCACCCGGACGATTGCGCCGCGCCGCGCCGTCCGCTCGGCGGACAGCACCAGCGTGCGGCACCACCACGGTTCGGTGAGGAACCCCTCGCCGATGCCGAGCACCCGGCTGCGCACGGTCGAGCGGCTCACCAAATCGGTCATCCCGTGCAGGTCGGCAAGCAGACGAAACCCGTTGCGCGGCAGCGAGGTTACGGTGCCGGCCGACACCGTCCACCCCGGGGCGGCGAACAGCCGGGTCCGTAGTCCGACATGTTCAAGCACCCGGTCGGCGCCCATCAGCCGAAGGTTGGCCTCGTGCGCGGGGAGGGTCGCGAACTCGCCGCGCAGCCGCTTCGTCGCGGCCTCATCGTAGCCGTGCAGGACCACTGCGTCCCCACCCGAGCGCCGGCTCCGCACCCAGTCGACGGTGGTCGGGTCGCCCTCCAACCGATAGCCGTTCTTCAGCCGCGGCGCGACCAGCAGCGACACCGGGACACCGCGGCCGTCGAGCACCCGGCAGAACTCGTCGATGTCGGCCAGGGTCCGGTCGCAGATCCCCGACACCGAGACGATGAGCTGTCCAGCCACATCCGCAGTGTGGCAACCGCAGGTGTCGGGACGGTGTCGGTGATCAAGACGTCAGGCGTCCATCCGGTTCAGTGCGGGAGCACGGCCTCGATGGCGGCGACGACCTCGGGGGCGTCGGGCTCTGTGCGCGGCCGGAACCGGTTGACCACCTTGCCACCGGGGGCGAGCAGGAACTTCTCGAAGTTCCACTGCACGTCGCCGGCCTCCCCGCCGGCGTCGGCGGTCCTGGTCAACTCGGCGTAGAGCGGGTGGCGGTCGGCGCCGTTGACGTCGGTCTTGGCCAACAGCGGGAACGTCACCCCGTAGGTGGTGGAGCAGAACGTGGCAATCTCCTCCGGCGAGCCGGGTTCCTGTCCCATGAACTGGTTGCACGGAACCCCGATAACGGTCAGCCCGCGGTCGGCGTAGTCGCGGGCCAACTGCTCCAGCGCGCCGTACTGCGGCGTGAGGCCGCACTTCGAGGCCACGTTGACCACCAGCACCGCGCGGTCGGCGTAGTCGGCCAGGGAGGTGGGCTTGCCGTCGAGGGTCGTCAGGGGAATGTCGGTCAGGCTCATGGGGCAGACGCTACCAAGGTGTGTTGCTCAGGCGCCTGACCGCTGCGGGCCGCTCGCCGAGCGCCCGTAGTGCTCGGGGTCGGCGGTCGCGAGCAGCCAGGAATACTGGAAGGCGGCTTCCTTCCAGCGCTCGTAGCGTCCGCTGATACCGCCGTGGCCGGCGGTCATCTGCGTCTTCAGCAACACCGGGTGTGCGTCGGTCTTGCTGTGCCGCAGTGCGGCAACCCATTTCGCGGGCTCGACGTAGAACACCCGGGTGTCGTTCAGCGATGTCATCGCCAGGATCGCCGGGTAGTCCTTGGCCTCGACGTTCTCGTACGGCGAGTAGGACTTCATGTAGAAGTAGACGTCCGGGTCCTCGAGGGGGTTGCCCCATTCGTCCCATTCGGTGACCGTCAGCGGCAGCGACGGATCCAGGATCGTGGTCAGCGGGTCCACGAACGGCACCTGGGCGAGGATGCCTGCGAACAATTCCGGCGCCAAGTTGGCCACCGCGCCCATCAGCAGTCCCCCGGCGCTGCCGCCGAGGGCCACCAGGTTCTGCGGCCGGGTTCGGCCGGTTTCGACGAGGTGCCGGGCCACCGCGATGAAGTCGGTGAAGGTGTTCTTCTTCTCCAGCAGCTTGCCCCGCTCGTACCACAGCCGGCCCATCTCGCCGCCGCCGCGAACGTGCGCGACCGCGAACACCACCCCGCGGTCCAGCAGGGACAGCCGCGCGACGGAGAACCGCGGGTCCTCCGAGGACTCGTAGGCGCCATAGCCGTAAAGCACTGTCGGAGAGGGGAAGTCGATGCCCGCCCGATAGATGAGGGAGATCGGGATCCGGGCCCCGTCATCGGCCACCGCCCAGTCCCGGTGTTCGACGTAGTCCTCGCGGCGGTAGTCGCCGAGCACGGGTTGCTCGCGCAGCAGGGTGCGTTCCCCGCTGCCCAGGTCGATGTCGTAGATCCGCAGCGGCGTGACGAACGACGTGGCGGCGACCCGCAGTTTCGGGGCGTCCCAGTTCGGGTTGCCCGCCAGACCCGACGAGGTCAGCTCGGAGTCGAAGTGGATCTCCTCCGGCTCGCCGTAACCGTCGCCGGCGGCGATCGGCCAGAGTTGGATGCGCGGCAACGCCTCCCGGCGGTAGCTCACCACCAGATGGTCGACGAAGGCGTCCACACCTTCGAGTCGGACGTCGTCGCGGGCGGCGATCAGGGTCCGTTGCTTCGACGGGTCGGCAACCGGCGCTTCGGTCAGGGTGAAGTTCACCGCTCCGTCGTTGTGCAGGATCAGGAAACGGTCCTCGCCGCCGACGACGGCGTGTTCGACGGAGTATTCGACGCCGTCGCGGCGGGGCAGCACCGTGGTGAAGGTTGCCGCGGGATCGGCGGCGTCGGCGTAGCGGATCTCCGAGGTCACCGCCGAACCGGCCGCGATGATCACGTAGGCGTTGCTCCGGGTGCGGCCCACCGCGACCCAGTACCGTTCGTCGGGTTCGTGGTAGACCGACTCGTCGGAGTCGGTCGAACCGAGCCGGTGCCGCCACACGGTGTCGGGGCGCCACGCGTCGTCGACGGTCGTGTAGTACACCGTGGCGTTGTCGGCCGCCCAGGTCACCCCCGATGCGATCCCGGCGATGACGTCCGGATAGAGCTCACCGCTGCGTAAGTCCTTGAACCGCAGGGTGTACCGCTCGTCACCGACGACGTCGACCGAGTAGGCCAGCACATGGCCGTCCAGACTCACACTGACGGCACCGAGGGAGAAGAAGTCGTGCCCGTCGGCCTCGACGTTCTCGTCGAGCAGCACCTGTTCGCCGGCGATCTCGGTGTGCTCGTCGAACACCGGTGGCGTCCAGTCGTCCGGATCGGCGACCGGGCACCGGCAGTGCACGCCGTACTGCTTGCCCTCGAAGCTGCGCCCGTAGTACCACCACTCGCCACGGCGGGTCGGCACCGACAGATCGGTCTCCTTGGTCCGGGACTTGATTTCGTCGAAGATCTTCTGCCGCAACGGCTCCAGGTACGCGGTCGCGTCGTCGGTGTAGGTGTTCTCGGCTTCGAGGTAGGCGATGACCTCGGGGTCGGACTTGTCGCGCAACCACTCGTAAGGATCGACGAAGACGTCGTCGTGATGGACGCGGTGGACGTCGGTCCGCTTGGCCGCGGGCGGTGTGGTCATGCCCGAGGTCCGATCCAGTCGGCGAAGGACAGGCCGGAAATGCGTTCGTAGGCCTCGATGTAGCGGGCGCGGGTGGCCGCGACGATGTCGTCGGGCAGCGGTGGTGGCGGTACCGAACCGTACCGGTCCCATCCGGACTCGGGCCCGGTGAGCCAGTTGCGGACGAACTGCTTGTCGAAGCTGGGTTGCACGACGCCCTGGGTGTAGGTGTCGGCCGGCCAGTATCGCGACGAGTCCGGGGTGAACACCTCGTCGGCCAGCACCACCCGATCGTCGGCGTCGACACCGAACTCGAACTTCGTGTCGGCGATGATGATGCCCTTGGTCAGCGCATGGTCCGCCGCCTGGGCATATATCTGGAGGGTGCGCTCGCGCAGTTGGTTCGCGCGGACGGCGCCGACCAACTCGATCACCCGGTCGAACGAGATGTTCTCGTCGTGCTCACCGAACTCGGCCTTGGTCGCCGGGGTGAACAGCGGGGTGTCGAACTTGCTGGCCTCACCCAGCCCCGGCGGGAGCGGAATCCCGCAGACCGCGCCGCTTCGCTGGTAGTCCAGCAGCCCCGATCCGGTCAGGTAGCCGCGGGCCACGCACTCGACCGGCACCATCTCCAGCTGCCGCACCACCAGCGCGCGGCCCAGGACCTCGGCGGGGATGCGCGGGTCGTCGGGCGGACCGGCGAGGTGGTTGGGCGCGTCGATGTAGTCGAAGAAGAAGACGCTCATCGCGGTGAGGATGCGGCCTTTGTCCGGGATCAGGCTGTCGAGGATGTAGTCGAACGCCGAGATCCGGTCGCTGGCGACGAAGAGCAGATGCTCGTCGTCGATCCGGTAGATCTCCCGGACCTTGCCACTGGCCAGATGCCGATAGTCGCTCAAAGCGGGACGCATCGCGTCAGCCTAACGGCCGCTGAGGTGACGCGACTGTGCTGGGATCACGGGTATGAAGTCGCGATTTCTGCCCTACGCCACCACCCCCGGACGACTGCTGGCGCAGTTGGTCAGCGACCTGCTGGTGGGACTGTGGATCGCGATGTGGGTCATGGTCGGCCTCGGCGTGCACACCGCGATCGCCACCATCTCCAAGGTGGGACGTCAGGTCAAGGACAGCGCCACCGGCATCTCGGACAACCTGCATTCGGCCGGCGACAGCGTGCACGGCGTCCCGCTGGTCGGCGACACCATGTCCAAACCGCTGCGCGCCGCCAGCGAGGCCGCCCTCGACCTGGCCGGCGCCGGTCATCAACTCGACACCACGGCCTCGTGGCTGGCGGTGCTGCTGGCCATCGCCGTCGCCGCCCCACCGATCATGGCCATCGGCATGCCGTGGCTGTACCTGCGGATCCGGTTCTTCCGGCGCAAGTGGACCGTCATCGCGCTCGCGCAGACCACCGCCGGTGTGGAACTGCTGGCGCTGCGCGCGCTGGCCAACCGGCCGCTGCGCAAGCTGACCGCGGTCAGCGCGGACCCGGTGGGGGCGTGGCGGCATGACGATCCGGTGGCGGTACGCGGCCTCGCGGAGTTGGAACTGCGATCCGCGGGCGTGGCCGCGCCGCGGTACTGGCGGGCTCCCGCGGTCTAGTTCTGCAGGGATCCGGGCGGCCAGTCCACGCCGATCTCATCGCAGATCGGCGGAATGATGATCAGCGCCCCGCGGGGGCTGCAGAACGGGGTGCCCGGCGGCGGGCCAGTGGGTGCCGGCGGCGGGTTGCGGACCGGCGGCGTATCGCCGGTGTAGATGAAGCTGTCCAATGAGTTGCCCTTGAGGTCGACCATCGTCACGTTGCCCTTGCCAAACGGCACTATCCACCAGGTGTGGCAGGCACTCATGTCCCAGCGGATGTTGTCGAACGGCAGGGCCTGACCCGGGCACCAGGTGTTGCCCGGCTCCGGAACGGCGTGCGCGGCAGTTGCACCGCCAAGGGCGACGCCCGCTATCGTCGCACCGGCTGCGACCACCGCCGCGTTTCGGAAAATCCGCTTCATACGCTCGTTCCCTACGTCGGGCAGCGCCGTTGTCGGCTCTGCTGCACGTCGATTGCACAGGCCCGCGGCCGCTACCGATCCCAAATTGTCTATAGCGTCAATCGGGCGGTCCGGCGGATTTGTTAGCCGCCAGCCGGCAACCGAACCTTGACACCGGGCGGTGTGGCCTCCATCATAAATCAATCAATCGATCGATTAGTTGGGTGCTGCGCGGTTGACCGGCGATTCACGCCGGGGGTCGCCGTGTCGCCCCGCTGTCCCGGCACCAGGAGGTTTCGCGTCATGACCGCAACCGCGCGTCCCGGCGAATGGGTTGACCACGCCCCCGGACTCGACGACCTGGCGGGCAGCTTCAACCTCAGGGTCTCGACGGATCGGTACCGCTCGCGGGAGTACGCCGACCGCGAGCGCGACGCGATCTGGCTGAAGACCTGGCAGGTCGCCGGGCGCGTGGACGACCTGCCCAAGGTCGGCGACTGGATGGAGTACAAGATCTACGACCAGTCCTTCCTCATCGTGCGGGGCAAGGACGAGAAGCTGCGCGGCTTCGTCAACGCGTGCCGGCACCGCGGCAACGCCATCTGCCAGGGCCGCACCGGCAACGCCAAGCGCGGCTTCCTGTGCCAGTACCACCTGTGGTCCTACGACCTCGACGGCCGGCTCAAAGGCCTGCTGCGCGAGGAGAGCTCGGGCGGCCTCGACAAGAGCGACAACTCGCTCATCGCCGTGTCGGTGGACACCTTCGGCGGCTTCATCTTCATCAACCCGGACCCCGGTGCCCAGCCGCTGGTGGAGTGGATCGGCGAGGACGCGCTGGCGATCCTGGCGCCCTACCACCTCGAACTGATGTCGACGGTGATGAACGTCAGCGAGCCGCTGGACTGCAACTGGAAGGTCGTCATGGACGCCTTCAACGAGGGCTACCACGTCAACGGTGTGCACCCGCAGCTGCTGGCGGTGCTCAACATCCAGCCGGAGACCACCCGCTACAACTTCTACGAGAACCACAGCATCGCCATGGCCCCCTTCGAGGTGGTCGGGGCCACCCCCGAAAAGCAGGTCGAGGGCACCCTCGCACTGCCCGAGACCTTCCCCGGCACGGTCGCGGTGATCCCGCGATTCACCGAACTCGTCAAGGAGTACACCGCCGAGGACGGGTCCATCGACTTCCCCGAGGGAGTCACGGCGCGCACGCTGCTCCAGCAGGCGACCCGCGCCCACCTGACCGACATGGGCCTGGACGTCGGCGACCTCACCGACGCCCAGATGAGCGACAACCACGGCTGGTTCCTCTTCCCGAACTTCATGATGACCATCCGGGCCGGCGAGTGCCACGTGATCCTGTCGAGACCGCACCCCGATGGTGACCCCAACCGATGCATCTGGCACGTCGCGAGCTACATGTACCTGCCGCCGGAGATGGCCGACGCGTTCAAGGTGGACCTCATCGAGGTGGACGAACCGGGCAGCTACAAGTATTTCGAAGCGCTGCAACAGGATTACGAGCAGATGCAGCGCCAGCAGTCGGGCCTGCGCAACCAGGGCCTGGACCACATGATGCTGGTGAAGGAAGAGGTCGTCGTCGCCAAGTTCCACGACACCGTGGACCGGTGGATGGCCGGAGAGGGAGCACGGTGAAACTCGAGGACCGCATCGAACTGCACACCCGGATGGCCAACGCCTACGGTGACGCCTATCTGCGCCAGGGCGTGCAGGACGGCGAGAAGTTCGTCGACGTCTGGAAGTTCCATCCCGAGTGCATGTACGCCTCGCCGTACTTCACCGGGGATCAGGCGTTCAAACTCAGCGAGTTCCCCGAGGAGTCGGCCCGCGCCTCCACCATGGAGGCCAAGGTCTACTCGTTGCGCTTTCCCGATTGGAAGCCGGTGGACTTCAGGTACTGGCCGGCCGACAACGGCTTCGTGATGAAGACCCGGTGGCAGGGCACCAACTCCGACACCGGGGCCGTAATGGGTTTCTACTCCTACAGTTTCGTCGACACCGACGACGACGGCCAGGTCACCCGCTGGGAGACCCATGTCAACAGCGAGTACAGCGACTTCCTGGACGTGGCGATCGGGGTGCACGGACCGTTCCACGGCACCCACGAGTACACCGACGCCCTGGAGCGGCGGCTGGCCGAAGAGGGCGTGACGGTCTGATGGAGCTGCGCAACCTCGACGACGTCATCGGCGACTACACCGGCCTGTCGCGCAAGATCCTGGACTACAGCGCGCTGATGAAGCGGATGGTGGACGAGGCCAAGCAGCCGGGTTTCAGCGCCGAGAGTTGGGGTCCCCTGGCCGAGCTGATCGACACCGAGAATTTCGTCCGGGTCGGCAACTTCAAGGAGGTGATGAACTGGCAGGAGTACGTCGCGTTCCTGACCGGCTGGGCCAGTTCGTCGGAGTGGGACTGCTCGTTCAAGCGCGTCACCGAGTCGGGCAACACCGTGTTCCTCGAGCTCGAAGAGCGAAGCAGGATCGGTGATTTCAGCAACTCGGTGAACTCGGCATCGATCTACGAGTTCAACGACGCGGGCAAGATCACCCGGATCGGCGTCTACCTGCAGATGGCCCTGCCCGACCCGGAGATGCTGGCGAGTTACTCCGACGTCGAGATCTCCGACTAGGCCAGACCGAAAAGCCGGCCGCGCAGAAGCTGTTTCAGGGCGACCACCGTGGCGTGGTACTCCGCGGCGGGCGGAGTGCCGGCCGCGTATTCGTTGAGGCCGCGGAAGATCAGGAAGATCGCGCCGGCCGCGCTGTCGACGTCGACGCCGGGCGCCAGTGCGTTCTCGCGGGCGCCCTGTTCGAGAATTTCGCGGATCAGGCTGTGCAGCGCCATGAATCGCACATCGCTGTTCTCGGCCAGCTGCAGATCCCGCGGGCTCTCGGCGCGGATGGCCCGGTCGAAGGCCACCGCGAGGGGGTAGTCCCGCATCACCCGCACACTCTCGTCCAGGACTGCCATCAGCTTGTCGATGGTGGAGACGTTGCGCTCCGCGGCCTGCGCGAGCCGTGGCACCGCGATCGTCGCGACCTCGTCGAAGGTGGCCCTGACCAGTTCGGCCTTGTTCGGAAAGTAGTGGTAGAGACTGCCGCTGGTCATCTGTGCCGCGCGGGCGATCTCGCGGATGGTGGCCCGCGAGTACCCGACGTCGGCGACACAGCGCATGGTCGCATCGAGGATGCGCTTCCTCGTCTCGTCACTGTTGGCGCCGACCGGGCGGCCCAACAGTGACGAGCCGGCCGATGACCTGCCTTCGGATTTCCCCATGGCTTCCCGCAGTTTCTCACAGCCGCAGGTGCGCGCGCGGGACAAACCCTGAAATCAATCAAACGATCGATTCTGTTAGAGTTCGCAGCGTGTCAGACCTCATAGGCAGCGTCGCAGTGGTCACCGGCGCGGCGCGCGGCCAGGGCCGAACCCACGCGGTGGCGCTGGCCGCCGAGGGCGCCGACATCATCGCGATCGACCGCTGCGCCGACCTCGACTCCATCCCCTATCCCCTGGCGACCAGGGCCGATCTCGACGAGACCGTCGCGGCCATCGAGGCGCTCGGCCGGCGGGTGGTTCCGGTCGTCGCCGATGTCCGCGACCTCGCGCAGCTCACGTCGGCCGTGCAGACCGGTATCGACCGGCTCGGCGAGGTCGACATCGTCATCGCCAACGCCGGCGTCGTCGCGATCGGTGTCAAGGACCCACTCGACGAGCAGGTCTACCGCGACATCGTCGACACCAACCTCAACGGCGTCTGGCACACCATCGCCGCCACGGTGCCGTCGATCATCCGCAAGGGTGCGGGCGGTTCGATCGTCCTGACCAGCTCCGCGCAGGGCCTGATCGGGCGCGGCGGCGATGGCAGCGCGGCGATGTTCGCCTACGCCGCGGCCAAGCACGGCGTGGTCGGGCTGATGCGCTCAGCGGCAAACGCCTACGCGCAGCACAATATTCGGGTCAACTCCGTTCACCCGACCGGGGTGGCGACACCGATGATCATGAACGAGTTCACCATCACCAGGATCAAGGAGAACCCCAAGGGTTCGGCGCTGTCGGCCAACCTGCTGCCCGTGCCGTATGTGGAGTCCGAAGACGTCACGAATGCCGTGCTGTGGCTCGTGAGTTCGAAGGCGCGCCACGTCACCGGCGTGACCCTGCCGGTCGACGCCGGCCACACGGTGATGTGACGACATGGCGACCGTCCTGAGGGCACCCGACCGCTTGACCGCGGCCCAGAAGCGGACCACCGCGACCCTGTATCTGGCCGGTCCCTTCGACGATGCCGACACTTGGCGCGACGAGGTGATCGGCGCGTACGACGATCTCGACATCACCATCATCGACCCCCGCAACGAGCGCTGGCCGCAACTGGAGGTGGGTTCACCGGGTCGGCGCGGTGCCTTCGAGTGGCAATGTGCCGCGGCTTTCGACGCCGACGTCGTGATCGTGTGGGTGCCCGCGGGTCGACACGCGCCGACGGCGTTGCTGATCCTGGGATCCCTTGGCGCCAAGCGGAACAACCCCAAGCGTGGCAGCTCGGTGGTCGTCGGGGGCGGCGGATACGACGGACTGGTGCAGCTCTTCGCCCAGAACCAGCGGCTGTTCCCGGCCGGGGATGACCTCGGCGAGGTCATTCGCATCGCCCGCATCCAGCTCGAGCAGGCGCTGGCGGCGAGGGCCGCCGGGTGAGCGGGGGCTGGCGGGCCGCGGCCGCCGCGATCTGGCGGCGGATGACGGCCCGCGGTCCGTGCGGGCGCCGGTTCTGCCGCAACGGGTGCGGCCGAGGGGGCTGCGACCGGGTCAGGCCGCCCGCCGGCTGACGGCTCAGGCGAACTCGACGTACAGATGTCTGATGCCGGTGTGCCGGTTGCTGCGCGCCCACTCCACCGGTTTCACGACGTCGATCCCGGCGAACCGGGTCAGCAGTTCCTCGTAGAGCACCCGCAACTCGAGCCGGGCCAGGTTCGCCCCCAGGCAGTAGTGCACCCCCTGGCCGAAGCCCAAGTGCGGGTTGGGTTTCCGCGCGACGTCGAATCGGTCGGCGCGGTCGAACACCGCGGCGTCGCGGTTGGCCGAACCCTCCCACACCAGCACCTTTTCCCCGGCCCGGATCGCGCAGCCGCCGAGTTCGGTGTCCCGAGTGGCGGTGCGGCGCTTCGACGGTGACGGGGAGGTCCACCGGATCATCTCCTCGATCGCCGTGGGCAGCAGTTCGGGATCGTTCTGCAGCCGCCGATACTGATCCGGGTTCTCGGCGAGCGCCAACAGTCCGCCCGCGACCCCGTTGCGCGTGGTCTCGGCGCCCGCGCTGAACAACAGGCTGAAGAACATGTACAACTCGATGTCGGACAGCGACGGGCACTCGGCGTCCTCGACGGTGGCGTTGGCGACCACCGAGAGCATGTCGTCACCGGGCTGCGCCCTTTTCGCGGCGATCAGCTCGGTGCCGTAGGCGAACATTCGCGACCCGGCCTCCTCGACGGACTCGGCCTCTTCAAACGACTGCGTGCCCACCTCACCCTTGCGGGACTCGCCGAAGTCGAAGGTCGGCTCGATCGCGTGAAACAGCCAATGCCGCTCCTTCTCAGGCACTCCCAGCAGGATGCAGATCATCTGCATCGGCAGCTCGGCCGCGATGTCGACCAGGAAGTCGAACGCCACGCCGGGCCGCACCGCGTCCAGCAGAGCCCGTGCCCGCCGGCGCAGGTCGTCCTCGACCCGGCGGATCATCCGCGGGGTCAGACCGGAACTGACGAGCCGCCGAATGTGGGTGTGCCGGGGATCGTCCATCATGTTGAGCACCTGACCCGCGATCGGCAGGTCCTGCAGCAGGGTGCCGCCGTAGGGCCGGTCACCGCCGGTCACCGACGAATAGGTGTCCGCATCGCGAAGCACGGCAAGGGTTTCCGGGTGGGTGGCCACCGACCAGAAACCCTCGCCGTCGGGGGTGTTCTCGGTCGGCTCGTGCCAGTAGACCGGCGCATCCCGGCGGTGGATCTCGAAGAGGTGGTGCGGGAAACCGCCGGCGAAGTTGTCCAGGTCGGTGAAGTCGATGTCCTTGAGCGACATGGACTTCAGAGGATCGCGCCGGGCGTGTACTTGGCGGCGTCCGGATAGGCACTCACCAACTCGTTCACCGCGGCGACGACCTCGTCCACCTGGTCGCCGGCCGAACCGATGAACGCCGCCTTGTCGGCCAGCGCCTCGTCGAGCGCCGCCCGGTCCAGCGGAAGCCGCGGATCCGCGGCGAGGCGATCCAGCAGGTCCGGTTCGGCGCCCCGCTCCCGCATCGCCAGCGCGACCGCCACGGCGTGCTCCTTGATCACCTCGTGGGCGGCCTCGCGACCCATGCCGGCCCGCACCGCGGCGATGAGCACCTTGGTGGTGGCCAGGAACGGCAGATAGCGGTCGAGCTCCCGCTGGATCACCGCGGGGTAGGCGCCGAACTCCTCGAGCACGGTCAGGAACGTCTCGATCTGACCGTCGACGGCGAAGAAGGCGTCGGGCAGCGCCACCCTGCGCACCACCGAGCAGAACACGTCACCTTCGTTCCATTGCGCCCCGGCCAGTTCGGCGGCCATCGCGGCGTAGCCGCGCAGCACCACCTGCAGGCCGTTGACCCGTTCGCAGCTGCGGGTGTTCATCTTGTGCGGCATCGCCGACGAACCGACCTGTCCCGGCGCGAAGCCCTCGGTGACCAACTCGTGCCCGGCCATCAACCGGACCGTGTGCGCGAAGGACGACGGGCCCGCGCCCAACTGCACCAGGGCCGAGACCACGTCGTGGTCGAGCGAGCGGGGGTACACCTGACCGACGCTGGTGAGGACCGCACTGAAGCCGAGGAATTCGGCGATCCGCCGCTCGAGTTCGGCCAGCCGGCCGGTGTCCCCGTCCAGCAGGTCGAGCATGTCCTGCGCGGTGCCCATCGGACCCTTGATCCCGCGCAGCGGGTAGCGGTCGAGGAGTTCGCGGATTCGCGTCAGCGCGATCAACGTCTCCTGCGCCGCCGAGGCGAAGCGTTTGCCCAGCGTGGTTGCCTGGGCCGCGACGTTGTGGCTGCGACCGGCCATCACCACGTCGCGGTAGGTGGCCGCCCGCTCGGCCAGCCGGGCCGCCACCGCCACCCCGTGGGCATGCACGAGTTCGAGCGACCGGCGGATCTGTAGCTGTTCGACGTTCTCGGTGAGATCGCGGCTCGTCATGCCCTTGTGGACGTGCTCGTGACCGGCCAGCGCGTTGAACTCCTCGATGCGGGCCTTGACGTCGTGCCGCGTCACCCGCTCGCGTGCGGCGATCGAGTCGAGGTCGACCTGCTCGAGCACCCGCTCGTAGTCGGCGACGGCCTGATCGGGGACGTCGACCCCGAATTCCTGCTGCGCCCGCAGCACCGCCAGCCACAGCCGGCGCTCGGCGATGATCTTGGCCTGCGGGGACCACATCGCCACCATCTCGGCGCTGGCGTACCGGCTGGCCAGGACGTTCGGAATTGTCACAATCACACAGCTTACGGCGCTGGTACGGCAAGGTAGGCGGATGTACTTCGTCGGACTGGATCTGGCCTGGGGCGAGCGCAAGCCCACCGGCATCGCGGTGGTCGACGCCGACGGCCGACTCGTGCATATCACTGCCGCGCAAGATGATTCGGCCATCCTCGCCGAGCTGGGGCCCTACGTCGCCGGTGACTGCCTGGTGGCCATCGACGCGCCGCTGGTGGTGACCAACCCGACCGGTCAACGCGCCTGCGAGACCGACCTAAACCGCGATTTCGCCAAGTTCGAGGCCGGCGCCCACCCGGCGAACACCGGTAAGCCGGAGTTCGCCGGCACGCCGCGCGGGGCCAGGATCGCGACGGCGCTCGGGCTGGACATGGATCCGCAGTCGCGGGCGGCCCGGCGCGCCATCGAGGTGTACCCGCACCCGGCGACGGTCGTGTTCTTCCGGCTCGGCCGCACCCTGAAGTACAAGCACAAGCAGGGCCGCAGCCTCAAACAGCTGCGCACCGAGCTGCTGCGGCTGATGGACGAGATCGAGGGGCTCGCCCAGGCGACGGTTCCGCTGCGGGTGGCCGACCACCCCGAGTGGATCGCGCTGCGCAGCGGCGTCGAGCAGGCCGAGCGCAAGAGTGAGCTGCGCCGCGCCGAGGACCCGGTCGACGCGGTGGTATGCGCCTACGTCGCGCTGTTCGCGACGCGCCGACCAGGCGCGATCACCGTCTACGGCGACTTCGCCACCGGCTACATCGTCACCCCGACGCTGCCCGCCGACCTGACCCCGGCACCGCCGGAACCGACCCCCGGGGTGGTCGGGGACGCGGTGGCCCGCTACGCCGACCGGCGGCCCGCCCTGATCGCCACCACCGAGCACTATCTGGCGCTGGTGACCCGCCTGCTCGACGACGCCGGCATCAACTACCTCAGCGTCACCGCCCGCACCAAGAGCGTGGCCTCGTTCGCGGCCAAGGCCGACCGCAGCGTGCACGGCCGTCGGCTCTACACCGACCCGTCGACGCAGATCACCGATCAGGTCGGCGTGCGCATCATCACCTACCTGCGGGAGGACGTGACCGCGGTCGGCAACCTGCTCGCCGACGAACTGCAGGTCCTGGCCGATCTGGACATGGGCCAGGTCACCGCGCGGGAGGGGCGCTGGGGCTATGCCAGCAGGCACATGCTGGTCCGCGTCGACGGCGAAACCCAGCCCGCGTCGGTGCAGGTGCGCACGGTCCTGCAGCACGCGTGGGCGGAGTTCGAACACGACATCCGCTACAAGGGCACCATCCCCGAGCAGGACGCCCCGGAACTGGACCGCCGTTTCACCCTGGCGGCCGGCCTGTTGGAGCTTGCCGACCGGGAGTTCACCGAGATCCGCGACCGGCTACGCGCCTCGATGGCCGACGACCGTACGCCCGCCGCCACCGGGGCCGGGATCGCGACTCCCGTTCTGGCGACCTACCTGGGCCACCGCTTCCCCGAGGCGGGCTGGTCGCGCACCGAGCACTACGCGTGGATGTCCGACCTGCTGGGCGAGTTGGGCATCCTGACCCTCGACAGCCTCGAGGAACTGCTGAACAACCTCGACACCGACGCCGTCAACCAGAAGATGGACTACCGCTTCCCCGCCGGCGCGGTGCGGCGGCTCGACGACGCGCTGCTGTCGGCGTTCGGTGATCGCTATGTCGGGCTGGCGGGCAACGCCCACCGGGTGCCGTTGCTGCAGACCCGCCTCGAGCGACTGCGGGTCGCGCCGTAACCGCGGATCGTTCAGGCGCGCAGGCCGGTCCACCCCTCAGCCGTGCCGGTGAGCCGGCTTACCTGCGCGAGGAAACGGCGTACCTTCGCCGGATCCTCGTGGCGCTGCCAGCCGAAGGTGGTCGGCCGCTGGGAGCGGTCGTGCCAGAAGTGCCCGGGTTTGGACGGCGGGCGGGTCGCCACCAGCCACACCGCGGTGTCGGCACCGTCAACGACGTTGCGCAACAACGGTTTCGTGATTATCCGGAACCGGGGCAGGTACTCGGCCACCCCCGGGGTCTCCACCCAGCCGGGGTGCATGCTCTCCACCCGGATGTCGGTGCCCGCCAGCCGGCGCGCCCACGAGTCGGCCAGGACCACCTGCATCTTCTTGGTGCGAGCGTAGGCCCGGACGCCGTTGTAGCCGTGCCGGTATTCGATGTCGTCGACCACCAGCGGCGAGCTGTACATACCACCGGAGGACACGAACACCACCGACGCCCCGCCGGCCGCACGCAACAGCGGCAGCAGCCGCTCGGTGATCAGATGTGGACCCAGCACGTGGGTGGCCAGCTGCACCTCATGGCCCTGCGGGGTCAGCAGCCGCTCCTTGGGCATCAGGCCGGCGTTGTGCACCAGGCCGCTAAGCGCCGGGATCCGGTTGGCGAGATCGGCCGTCCACTCCCGGACCGCGTCGAGGTCGGAGACGTCGCAGACCTCCTCGACCACCTCGGCGCCGGGCACGGCCGCTCGGATCTCGGCCGCGCAGGTGCGCACCTTGTCGGGATTGCGACCCAGCAGGTGGACGGTCGCGCCGAGTTGAGCGAACGAGTGGGCCATCGCCAGGCCGATGCCCGCGGTGGCGCCGGTGACGAGGATCCGCTTGTCGCGCAGTGATCCGGGCTCGGCGTCGGCCGGCCACCAGTGCCGGCGCAGCCCGGAGCCGATCTTGGTGTAGCCGAGGACCACCGAGCGGTCCATCGCGCCGTCGAGCAGATCATTCACCGGCCGGGTGATAGCGGAGAGATCCATGCGTCGAACGTAACCTTCAGTGGTGCGCCGCTCACACCCGCACGGTGTGCAGATCGATGGGCGCCAGGATGTCGATCACATCGATCAGCGTGGCGCGGGCGATCTCCCGGGGCCCGTCGCCGTCGCCCACCAGCGCCGACACCACCGCGCCGTCGACCGCGCAGACCAGCGCGGTCAGCAGGTCGACGCGCACCCGGCGGCCCGAACGGGAGATGACCTCGACGACCGCGTCGACCCGCTGGCGCAACAGCCGGCGCTGGAGCTCGCGGAGCGCGGGCTGGCGGGCACAGGCGATGTAGCGCTCGTAGCGGGAGATCAGCTGCTCGCTGAAAGGTTCGCTCGCCGGCTCACCGACGAGAAGATCGACCAGCACATCGGCGGTCGCCTCGGGTCCGCGCCGCCGCCGCGGCAGCTCCTCCACCCGGGCCCGCAGCTGCGCGGCCTCCATCATCCCGATGTGCGCGACGGCGTTGACGATGAGATCGTCCAGCGACGAGAAGTAGTAGGTGGTCGAGGCCAGCGGCAGCCCGGCGCGCTGGGCGACGGCGCGGTGGCTCACCGCTTCGAATCCACCCTCGCACAGCAAGTCGGCGGCGGCGCTGACAAGCGCATACCGTCGCCGTTCTCCCTTGGGCGTAACCGCTGCGGTCACGGTTCGAATGCTGCCAGCCACCCCGACGGCGCACCGCCCTTTCACCGAATCATTAACTTCTCCAAAACAGCCGATTCGGCCGCATCCGGCCGCGATGGCAAGATGGCCGCATGCCGAACCTGAGCCGCCGCGCGGTCCTGCGTCTCGGCGCAGCAGCCGCCGCGGGCGCGGCGGGAGCGGTCGCCGCCGGCCCGTTGTTCGGTTCGACGCCCACCGTCACCGGCCCCGCCGTGGCGATGACGGGTGTCGGTGCTCCGCTGCTGCCGCCGCCTCCGCTGGATCCCGCGACCGCGGGCGTCGCCGCCCCCACCATGGTCACCGGTTCGTTCGTCTCCGCGGCGCGCGGCGGAATCCCGACCAACTGGGCCGTCGCCCGGCCGCCGGGGCAGACCAGGCCGCTGCGGCCGGTGATCGCCCTACACGGGAAGGGCAGCGACGCCGCGACGGTGATGGCCGGCGGTGTGGAGCAGGGCCTGGCCGAGGCCGTGCAGGCCGGGCTGCCGCCGTTCGCGGTGGTCGCGGTGGACGGCGGCGGCAGCTACTTCCACCGGCGCGCGTCCGGTGAGGACTCCGGGGCGATGGTCCTCGACGAACTGATCCCGATGCTCGGCGGCCAGGGCCTGGACACCTCGCGGGTGGGTTTCCTGGGCTGGTCGATGGGCGGCTACGGGGCGCTGCTGCTCGGCGCGCGACTCGGCCCGGCCCGCACCGCGGCGATCTGCGCGGTCAGCCCGGCGCTGTGGTTGTCCTCGGGGGCGACGGCGCCCGGCGCGTTCGACGGTGCCGACGACTTCGCCGCCAACAGTGTGTTCGGGCTGCCGGCGCTGGCCTCGATCCCGATCCGCATCGACTGCGGCGACAGCGACCCGTTCTACGCCGCGACGAAACAGTTCATCGCCCAGCTGCCGAACCCGCCTGCCGGCGGGTTCTCCCCCGGCGGACACGACGCCGCCTTCTGGAGTTCGCAACTGCCCGCGGAACTGACCTGGATGGCCCCGCTGTTGACGGCCTGAGGTCTCAGACGATGTCGACCGCGTCGAGGAACGTCGCGGCGTAGTCGTCGTCGCCCGCGATGCTGACGTCACGGTCACGCCAGTCGGCCCGCTTGGTGCCCCACTCCGGGAACTCCGAGGCCGCCGCGGTGATCTGCGCGGCCGACGACTCGACCGCGCCGATGGCGACCGAACCGTTGGGGGCAACCCGCCAGGTGCCGCCGCCGGGTCCGGTCAGGGTGATCGACAGCGTCCGGTCCAGGAACGGAAGCGGCTGGGCGCGAAGCTGATTCGACAGCACCGCCATCATCCACTCCAGCACCACGGCCATCCGGTTGGCGTCGGTGCCCGGTACCGGCCGGCCCAGTGCCGGGGCCATGTCGTGCCGCAGGTGGGTGTGGTGGTCGAAGACCAACGCGCCGAGCATCAGCCGGGCCGGGAACTTACCCAGGTCGGCCAGCGGTACCGGCAAACCACCGAGGGGGGTGCGGCCCACCGCGGTGAGGGTGGCGCCGAAGACCCGGCTCCAGCGCCGGTACTCGGCCAGCACCTCGGTCGAGGACCGATCCCGTCTGCTGTCCACCATCACGTCATTGGCACGCTCAATATCGTTGCTGCGCAACACTTTCCCGGCCGCCGGACTGAACACGGCGTGACATCCGGCCGCTAGGTGGGCGACGACGTCCTGGATGCTCCAGCCCTCGGCACGGCTGTTCATTCGCCAGTCGGCCGGGGCGAGCGTGGCGCAGAAGGCCAGCATGGCGGCCCGCTCGGCCTTGAACGCCGCGCCGCGGTCCGCGCTCACCGCTTCGTCCTCACGGCAGCGCGATCCGGCCCTCGGCGGCGGCCAGTCCGATGTCGGACCGGAAATGGCCGCCCGGCAACCCGATTCCGGACAGCACCCGGTAGGCGGCCTCGCGCGCGGCAGACAGGTCGGCGCCCGTTCCGACGACGGAGAGCACCCGGCCGCCGGACGCGACGACGGCGCCGTCGTCGCGCCGGGTGGTGCCCGCGTGCAGCACGCCGTCGGCCTCGGAGCCGGTGATCACGTCACCGACGCGCGGCCGGCCCGGGTAGTTCTCGGCGGCCAGCACGACGGTGACCGCGTAGCCGTCCTGCCACTGCAGCGCGGGGAAGTCGGCCAGCGTTCCGGTGGCCGTCGCGTAGAGCAACTGTCCCAGTGGGGATTTCAGCAGCGCCAGCACCGCCTGGGTCTCCGGATCGCCGAAGCGGCAGTTGAATTCCACCACCGCCGGTCCGCTCGAGGTCATCGCCAGACCCGCATACAGCAGACCGGAGAAGCCGCAGCCGCGGCGCACCAGTTCGGCCGCGACCGGCTCCACCACGTCGGCGACAATGGCGGCCTTCACCGCGTCGGGCAGCCACGGCAGTGGCGCGTAGGCGCCCATCCCCCCGGTGTTGGGCCCGGCATCACCGTCGCCGACCCGCTTGAAGTCCTGGGCAGGCAGCAGGGGTACCACGGTCGGGCCGTCGACCAGACAGAACAGCGACACCTCCGGTCCGTCGAGGAAGGACTCGAGCAGCACCGGATGCCCGGAGTCCAGCAGCGCCGCGGCATGCACGCGGGCGGTGTCGCGGTCGTCGGTGACCACCACGCCCTTGCCCGCCGCCAGCCCGTCGTCCTTCACCACCCAGGCGGGCTGGCCCGCCGGCGGGCCGAACCGGTCGAGCGCGGCGTCGAGGTGGGCCGGGTTGTCGACGGTCTCGCACAGCGCGGTCCGCACCCCCGCCGCGGACATCACGTCCTTGGCGAAGGCCTTGGAACCCTCGATCCGGGCGGCGTCCCTGGTGGGCCCGAAGCAGGCGATGCCCGCGGCGCGGACGGCGTCGGCGACACCGAGCACCAGCGGCACCTCCGGGCCGACGACCACCAGGTCGGCGCCGATCCGCTTGGCCAGTCCGGTCACCGCCTCGGCGGAGGTGACGTCGACGTCGTGTTGTTCGGCCACGGCCGCGGTGCCGGCGTTACCCGGGGCCACCGACAGATGCTCGACCTGCGGGTCCCGGCGCAGCGCCACCAGCAGGGCGTGTTCGCGGGCACCGGATCCGATCACGAGGACGCGCACAGGATCACACCCTAATCGCAGGGTCGCTACCAGGTGTCGACGAATCGCCTCGGCGGCGGCTGCCCACGGCCGGTCGCCGCCGACAGCGTGGCGGCGATCAGCTCGCGGGTCTCCGCGGGATCGATGACATCGTCGATCTCGAAAAGGGCGGCGGCATTGAGCGCCTTGGCGTTCTCCTGCGCGACGGCGGTGACCTGACGCACCCGCTCCTCCCGTTCGGCGTCGTCGGCGATGGCATCGAGTTCCTTGCGCAGACCCAGTCGCACCGCGCCCTCCAGGCCCATCGGTCCCAGGTGCGCGCCCGGCCAGGCCACGGTGAGCAGCGGCTCGTGCAGGCTACCGCCGGTCATCGCCTGCGCACCGAGGCCGTAGCCGCGGCGCAGGATCACCGCGACCAGCGGCACACGCAGGGCGGCGCCGGCGACCAGCAAACGCGATGCGCGCCGGACCAGCGACTCGGCCTCGGCGGCCGGTCCGACCATATAGCCCGGGCAGTCGACGAGGGAGACGACCGGGATGGCGTAGGTGTCGCACAGTTGCAGGAAACGGGCCGCCTTGTCCGCCGCCCGCGCGGTGATCGCGCCGGCCATCACCATCGTGTTGTTGGCGATCACGCCGATCGCGCGGCCGTCGATCCGGGCCAGCGCGGTGACCATCTCCGGGGCGAAGCGCTCCCGCAGCACGGTCACCGATCCCTCGTCGGCCAGCGTCCGGATCAGCGGCACCACCGGATAGGCGCGGCGCGCCCGCTCCGGAATCATTGTGCGCAAGGCGGTTTGGTCCGCCGCGGGGCCCGGGGCGGTCGACCCCTGGAAGTATCCGATCAGCTGTTTGGTGACGGCGACGGCGGCGGCCTCGTCGGGCACCACGACGTCGACGACGCCGTTGGGCGCCTGCACGGAGATCGGACCGACCGCGTCGGGGTCCACGTCGCCGAGCCCACCGCCGGCGATCATGGCCGGCCCACCCATCCCGATCGAGGTGTCCTCGGTGGCGACGATGAGATCCGAGCAGCCGGCGATCACCGCGTTGCCCGCAAAGCAGCGGCCCTTGACCACCGCGATGCGCGGAACCACACCGGACAGCGCCGCCCACAGCTTGAAGGCGCGCACCTCGAGCGAGGAGACCGTCGGGTAGTCGGTGTCGCCGGGCCGCCCGCCGCCGCCCTCGGCGAAGAACACGGTCGGCAGCCGCATCCGTTCGATGAGCTCGAACAGCCGGTCCTTCTTCCGGTGCCCGAAGACGCCCTGGGTGCCGGCGAGCACGGTGTAGTCGTAGGACAGCACCGCGGCGGCGGCGCGGTCCGGACCGAAGAGGTCGCCGTTGATCCGCCCGATGCCGGCGACCAGACCGTCGGCGGGGGTGCGGGCGATCAGATCGTCGACGTCGCGCCGCTGGCGTTGCGCGGCCATCACGAAACGCCCGTACTCGACGAACGAGCCCGGGTCGACGAGGTCGGCGATGTTCTCGCGCGCGGTGCGCCCGTTCGCGGCGTGCCGGCGGCCGACGGCGTCGGGGCGAGCCGCGTCCTCGGTCAGCGCCCGCCGGCGCAGCAAGTCATCGAGATCGGAGCCCTCGGCCATGAGCTGAACCTACCTGCGGGCCCGGGTCGGCCGGCGGTGGAGGAACCTACGGTCTGCGAGCCAAGGCGGTCCGGCGCGGATAGCATCGCCGGGCATGGGCTATCCCTATCCGCCGCCGTATCCCCCCGCCAAGCCGCCGAGGTCCGGGACGGACCTGACGGTGTCGATCATCACGATGGTCCTCATCGTGCTGCTCGGCGGGCTCGCCGGATTCATGGGTGTGTTCTCGCTGGCGTTCCTGGACCACTGCCCGCCCGCCACATGCAGCGTCGACGGTGCCGTCACTGCGGTGATGACCGCTCTGGCCCTCGCCGCTCTGGTCGGACTCGTCGGCATGGTGCTGACGATCGTCCGGCTCGCGCAGCGCAAACCGGCGTGGCCGTTCGCCGTGGGAACGCTCGGATGTTGTGTCGTGGTCCTTTTCGGCGGAGCGATGGCCTACACCGTGGCCGTCGGTGGGTGACGAGGCTGCGGCCCAGCTGTCCAGACCACTAGGGGTGTTGCCCGGCTTCGAGCGACTCCCAGTGCGCCTCATCGACAAGAGTCGCTCGGAGGCGGGCAGGGCATACCCGTCCCCGGTCTACTGCGTCAGCAGACCCAGCGGCAACGGCAACGTGCCGTTGGCATCGGAGCCCAGGCCCTGCAGCAGCATGGGCAGCTTGCCGTCGGCGACGGACTGCATGAACGCGGGGCATTCGGTCTGCATCGCGAAACCGGCGGCGATGCCGGCGATGGTGGGGGTCAGACCGCCGTGGCCCTGCATCTCAGCAGCGTTGGTGGCGATCGTCGACGCGGGCTTCACCAGCGCTGGGCACAATGCCTGACCGGTCTCGGCCAGCTGGGCCCGGATCGGTCCGGCGTCCACCCCCGCAATCCGGCTCAACAGGTCGTCAGTCGTCGAGTCCGTCGAGTCGGCATGCGCGGAGGCCGGCCACACCAGCGCGGCGAAGACGACAGCGGCCGTGGCCACCAGGGGGTAGAACACCCGCACCGTCGTGTCGACGACCCGCACCCACCCCGACACCTGGTGCGCGACCTTGGTGCGCTTGGTCTCGGGCTTCGTCCACATGCTGCTCAGCATGGTCGGCGCAGTCCACTCGCTGTACATCGTCAGTGACGTCATTCACCACTCCTGACCGTCTTCGGGACACATCAGCCCCTCATTTCACTTCGGTAACAGTGGTGCACAGAAGTCACGTTTGTGACACGGACCGGTAAAGGTTTGCGATCTGCGCGTTTCCTTACCGTTGCCTTAACCAACGCAGTGTTATCGGACCGCTAATCGTCGAGCGTCTTGCCGCTGTGCATCTTCACGGCGGCATTGACGTTTCCCTTCTTGTCCTCGGCCTGCCCCTTCTCGGCGGCCTTCGCCCGCTTGGCGACGACCCGTCCCACCGCGCCGTCGAACTTCGAGCCCAGCGGGAAGCCGAGGTAGTGGGTCAGAAAGATCGCCATCTCCTTGAGTTCGTCGGCGGTGAGTTCCTCGTTGTGCAGCGCGGCGTTGGCCTGGATCTCGGCGAGGTCGTCGATGCCCAGCGAGGCCACCGCGGTCAGCGTCATGATCCGCTTGTCGCGCATCGACAACCCGGGCCGGGTCCAGATGGTGCCGAAGAGATGGTCGACGGTCAGGTCGAAGTACGGGTTGCCCTCGATGTTGGGCATCTCCCAGCCGTAGACCTCGTTCATCTTGGCCAGGCCCTTGCGGCGCAGCTCGTCCATCGTCACTCCTTCGATTCCGTGTGCGGCACACCCAGCCCCGCGGCCAGGTTCTGGAGCGCAACCTGCGCCAGCGGCAGGTCCACGTCGGTCGACTTGCCCAGTGCCAGAGCCAGACTCAGGTCCTTCTCCCCCAGCCCCCGGGTGTGGGTGAAGGCGTCGTACAACCAGTGACCCGGATCCAACTGGTGCATGTTGTCGCGCACCATGATCGCGCCGGGGCCGCCGGTGAGCGCGTCGGTGTGTCGCACCACCCGGCCTAGGGCCTGCAGGTCGAGGCCGGCGGCCTCGGCCAGCTTCATCGCCTCACAGGCCGCGGCGTACGAGGTGAAGGTCAACATGTTGCGCGCCAGCTTCATTCGGGTACCGGCACCGGGTTCACCGGCGTGGATCACCAACGAGGCCCACTGCTTGAAGGCCGGCTTGACCTGTTCATAGACCTCGCGCGGAGCGCCGATCATCACCGCCAGCTCACCGTTCTCGGCGGCCTTGCCACCACCGCTGACGGGTGCGTCGATCACGTGAATGCCTTTGGGGGCAAGCTGTTCCGCGAGTTCGACGGCCAGCGCATCGCTGATGGTGGAATGGATGGCGATGACGGTGCCGGGGCCGGCCAGCGTCGCCAGCTCACCGACGACGTCGCGGACCTGCTCGTCGTTGAGCACCGTCACGCTGATGATGTCGGCAGCCGCCACATCGGCGACGCCGCCGGCCGCGGTGGCTCCGGCCTCGACGAACGGGGCCATCGCCTCGGCGCGCACGTCGAAGACGATCAGCCCGCCGGGCCAGTTCACCAGGCGCTTGGCCATCGGGGCACCCATGTTTCCCAGCCCGATGTAGCCGTATTTCGACTCGTTCACGCTCATGACCGGATGATCTGTCCGCCGTCGACGTTGAAGATCTGGCCGGTGATCCACCTGGCCTGATCGGACAGCAGGAACAGACACATACCGACCAGATCCTCCGGCTGGCCCATCCGGCTCAGCGGGATGTTCTTGACGATGTCTGCGACCATCTCCTGCGGGGTGGTGGTGCGATTGGCCTCGGTGTCGATCGGTCCGGGCGCGATCGCGTTGATGCGGATGTTCATCCCGCCGAGCTCGCGCGAAAGCTGTTGGGTCAGGCCGTTGATACCCACCTTCGCCAGGCCGTAGTAGTTGGCGTAGAGCCAGGCCGCGGTCGAGGACTGGTTGACGATCGCTCCACCGCCGCGCTTGGCCATCTTCTTGTAGACCGCACGCGTGCACACCAGCGCGCCGTCGAGGTTCACGCTCATGAACTTCTTGTAGTAGTCCCAGTCGACGGTGATGAGGAAGTCCAGCTTCATCCCACCGAAGATGGCGGCGTTGTTGACCAGATAGTCGATGCCGCCGAACTCGGCCAGGGTGCGGTCGGCCATCGCCTTGGCCGACTCGGGGTCGCTGACGTCGACCGGCAGGGCCAGCGCGGTGCCCCCCTCGCCCGTGATCCCGTCGGCGACCTTCTGGGCGCCGTCGGTGTTGATGTCGGCGACCACCACGGCCGCACCCTCACGGGCGAGCGCCTCGGCGTAGGCCTGGCCGATGCCGCCGCCCGCGCCGGTGACGATGGCCACCTTGTCGTCGAACTGTCCCATTCCTGGTATTCCTTCCTAACGTCGAACGTCGAGTCGTCATCGACTATTCGTCCGGACGAGCGCAACAACTCGACGCCCGGCGGCACTAGACCGCAGTGGCAATGACTTTCAGCTCGAGGTACTCCTCGAAGCCGGCCAGTCCCATCTCCCGGCCGACACCGGACTGCTTGTACCCGCCGAATGGCGCGTCCGCGGAGTACCACACCCCGCCGTTGACGTTGACCGTGCCGACCCGCAGCCGGGCGGCGGCGGCCTGTGCGCGGTCCGGATCGGCGCTGAAGACCGTGCCGGACAGCCCGTACGGCGAATCGTTGGCGATCCGGATCGCGTCGTCGTCGCCGTCGTGGGCGATGACCGTGAGCACCGGCCCGAAGATCTCCTCGCGCGCCAACCGCGCGGTGTTGTCCAGGCCGGCGATCACCGTGGGCTCGATGAAGAAACCCCGGTCCCGGTCGGCCGGACTGCCGCCACCGCAGGCGAACCGGCCGCCCTCGTCGATCGCCAGGTCGAGATAGGACTGCACCCGGTCGCGCTGACGCTCGGAAATGACTGGGCCGCAGACGGTTCCGGGGTTGGTCGGGTCACCCGGCTTGATTCCGCCCATGGTGGCCGCGGCGGCCTCGACGGCCTCGTCGTAACGAGCCCGCGGCACCACCAGCCGGGTGGTGATCGCGCAGCCCTGCCCGGCGTGCATCGAGGCGGTGAACGCCGACATCGAGCACGCGCCGGCCAGGTCGGCGTCGTCGAGCACCAGAAAGGCCGACTTGCCGCCGAGTTCGAGGAACACCTTCTTGATGGTCGCCGCGCCGGCGGCCATCACCGCACGGCCGGTGTTGGTCGAGCCGGTGAAGGACACCATGTCCACCCGCGGGTCACTGGACAGCAGCGCGCCCACCGCGTGGTCGTTGGAGGTGACGATGTTCACCACACCCGGCGGGATGTCGGTGTGCTCGGCGATCAGTTCACCCAGAACCGCTGCGCACCAGGGGGTGTCGGGTGCCGGTTTGAGGACGATGGTGTTTCCGGCCGCCAGGGCGGGCCCGAGCTTGGCCAGGTTGATCTGGTGCGGGAAGTTCCACGGGGTGATCGCCCCGACGACCCCGACGGCCTCGCGGGCGATGGTGCGCCGGGTCTTGATTCCCATCGGGGAGGCGACGCCGAGGTCCTGCCGCCACTCGTAGGTCTCGGCGGTGTCGGCGCTGAAGGACAGGTCGTCGACCGGCCCCTCGAGTTGAGCCATCGCGGTCAGCATCCGGGGCGCACCGACCTCTGCAATGGTCAGCTCGCGCAGTTCCTCGATGTTCGCCTTCATGGCATCGCGGAGCTGGCGGATGCAACGCACCCGCAGTTCGGTGTCGGTTGACCAGTCGGTGGTGTCGAAGGCGCGACGGGCGGCCCCGATGGCGCGCTCCATGTCGGCGGCGTCGCCGTCGGCGGCCGTACCGAGAACTTCCTCGGTGGCCGGGTTGATCGTCGGATACCGGCCGCTGCCGCCGGGTACGAGCTTCCCGTCGATGAACAGATCGCTGCTGTTGTCGGCCGCTATCGCCATCCGCGACTCCCGCCTTTGATTGGACACCTGTCCGAGAAACCGTCATTCGCACCATAGCCGCCCACCCGCTTGTGGTGCAAGGTCCTTCGCCGGCGGCCACAGTCATCCTACCTGAACAGCGTCTTTTCGATCCGTGCTTGCCCCGGGGCAGGGCCTTCGGATAACTTGGACATGTGTCCAGCGATATCGTGGTGGCGATCACACCCGAGGGTGCCGATGTGCCGCGCAATCGCCGCCAGGAGGAGACCTTCCGCAAGGTGCTGCACGCCGGCCTGGAGATGCTGCGCGAGACGTCCTACGCCGACCTGACGGTGCGTGCCGTCGCCGCGAGGGCCAAGGTCGCACCGGCCACCGCGTATACCTACTTCTCGTCGAAGAACCACCTGATCGCAGAGGTGTATCTCGACCTGATCCGCCAGGCCCCGTTCTTCACCGACGTCAACGACAGCCGGCTCGACCGCGTGCAGCAGGCGCTGCGCAGCCTGGCCCTGGTGATCGCCGACGAACCCGAGGTGGCCGTCGCGTGCACCACCGCGGTGCTCAGCAACGACGCCGGCGTGCCCCGGGTGCGCGACCGCATCGGCGCGGAGATCCACAAGCGGATCAAATCGGCACTGGGTCCGGACGCCGACCCGCAGATCGTCTCCGCGCTGGAGATGACCTACTACGGCGCGCTCGTGCACGCCGGTAGCGGGACGCTGACCTACCACCAAGTCGCCGACCGGATGGCCTATGTCGTCGGCCTGATCCTGAGAGAAGAGCGCTGATGGCCGCGTCGACCGGAGAACGGCCCGTCGAATTGGTCCTCGATCCCTACGACTACGCCTTCCACGAGGATCCGTACCCGTATTACAAGCGGCTGCGCGATGAGGCTCCGCTCTACCGCAACGAGGAGCAGAACTTCTGGGCGCTGACCCGCCATGCCGATGTGCACAAGGGATTCCGCAACAGCACCGCATTGTCCAACAAGCTGGGCGTCGCACTCGACCCCATCTCTCGCACGCCCGAGGCACACCGCACCATGTCGTTCCTGGCCATGGACGACCCCGGCCATCTGCGGTTGCGCACCCTGGTGTCGAAGGGCTTCACCCCGCGCCGGATCCGCGAACTCGAGCCCCGGGTGCTGGAGCTCACCACCGAACATCTCGACGCCGCGCTGGAGCACGAAAGCTTCGACTACATCACCGAATTCGCGGGCAAGCTGCCGATGGACGTGATCTCCGAACTGGTTGGCGTGCCCAAGGAGGACCGTCAGCACCTGCGGGCGCTGGCCGACGGGGTGATGCACCGCGAGGACGGCGTCACCGACGTGCCACCCGCGGCCATCGAGGCCTCCATCAACCTGTTCGTCTACTACGCCGACATGGTGGCGCAGCGCCGCAAGAAGCCCACCGACGATCTGACCTCGGCACTCATCGAGGCCGAGATCGACGGTGACCGCCTCGGTGATGACGAGATCATGGCGTTCCTGTTCCTGATGGTGGTCGCGGGCAACGAGACCACCACCAAACTGCTTGGCAACGCGGTCTATTGGGCCGGTCGCAACCAGGATCAACTGGCCTCGGTGTTCGCCGATCACGAACGGGTTCCGCTGTGGGTGGACGAGACCCTTCGCTACGACACCTCCAGCCAGATCCTGGCCCGCACCGTCGTAGAGGACATCGAGTTCTACGGCACCACGTTGCACGACGGCGACGTGCTGTTGCTGGTTCCCGGGGCCGCGCACCGCGACGAGCGGGTCTTCGACGAGCCCGACGAGTTCCGCATCGGACGCGACATCGGCTCGAAGCTCCTGAGTTTCGGCAGCGGCGCGCACTTCTGCCTTGGCGCGCACCTGGCCCGCATGGAGGGGCGGGTGGCGTTGCAGGCGCTCGTCGAAAGGGTCGGCGGTTTCGAGGTCGACGAGGCCAACGCCGTCCGTGTCCATTCCAGCAGCGTGCGCGGATTCGCGAACCTGCCGATCACAGTGAAGAAGGCCTGATGCCCCGTTTCGAACCCAATCCCGCCCGTCGGCCCGCGCTCGTCGCGGGCGCGTCATCGGGTATCGGTGCGGCGACGGCGCTGGAACTCGCGTCCCGTGGCTTTCCGGTCGCGCTCGGTGCCCGCCGCGTCGAGAAGTGCCAGGAGCTGGTCGACCAGATCCACGCCGGCGGCGGTGAGGCGGTGGCGATCCCGCTCGACGTCACCGATCAGGACTCGGTGAAGGGTTTCGTGCACCGGGCCACCGAGGAGCTCGGTGACATCGAACTGCTGGTTGCGGGCGCCGGCGACACCTACTTCGGCCGGCTCTACGAGATCAGCCCCGAGGAGTTCGAGTCCCAGGTGCAGATCCATCTGATCGGGGCCTTCCGGCTGGCCAACGCCGTCCTGCCGGGCATGGTCGAGCGGCAACGGGGTGACGTGATCTTCGTCGGCTCCGACGTGGCGCTGCGCCAGCGCCCGCACATGGGCGCCTACGGCTCGGCGAAGGCCGGGCTGGTCGCAATGGTGACCAACCTGCAGATGGAACTGGAGGGCACCGGCGTTCGCGCGTCGATCGTGCACCCGGGCCCCACGAAGACCTCGATGGGCTGGAGCCTGCCCGCCGAATTGATCGGTCCCGCGCTGGAGGACTGGGCCAAGTGGGGCCAGGCGCGGCACGACTACTTCCTGCGGGCTGCCGACCTGGCCCGCGCGATCGCGTTCGTCGCCGAGACTCCGCGCGGCGGGTTCATCACGTCGATGGAAGTCCAGCCCGAGGCGCCGCTGTCCGATGCGCCCAAGGAACGTCAACAATTGAAGTATCCGGAGGAATCGTGACCAGCACTCTCAAAGAAGTCCCGCGCGTCTCGGGTGGGCAGGAGGAGCACGGCCACCTCGAGGAGTTCCGCACCGACCCGATCGGCCTGATGAAGCGGCTGCGCGACGAGTGCGGTGACGTCGGCTGGTTCCAACTCGCCGGCAAGAAGGTCATTCTGCTGACCGGCGCCGAGGCCAACGAGTTCTTCTTCCGGTCCTCCGACGAGGATCTCGACCAGGCGGAGGCCTACCCGTTCATGACCCCGGTCTTCGGTGAGGGTGTGGTGTTCGACGCCAGCCCGGAGCGGCGTGCCGAAATGCTGCACAACACCGCGCTCCGCGGTGAGCACATGAAAGGGCACGCCGCCACCATCGAGCGCGAAGTGCGCAAGATGATCGAGAACTGGGGCGACAGCGGCGAGATCGATCTGCTGGAGTTCTTCGCCGAACTGACGATCTACACCTCGACCTCGTGCTTGATCGGCACCAAGTTCCGCAACCAGCTCGACTCGCGGTTCGCCAACTTCTACCACCTGCTCGAGCGCGGAACGGATCCGCTCTGCTACGTCGACCCGTACATGGACATCGAAAGCTTCCGCATTCGCGACGAGGCCCGCCTCGGCTTGGTCGACCTGGTGCAGGGCGTGATGGATCAGCGGATTGCCAACCCGCCCAAGGACAAATCCGACCGCGATCTGCTCGACGTCCTGGTGTCGATCAAGGACCCCGAGGGCAACGCACAGTTCACGGCCAACGAGATCACCGGCATGTTCATCTCGCTGATGTTCGCCGGCCACCACACCAGCTCCGGGACGTCGTCGTGGACGCTCATCGAACTCCTTCGCCATCCCGGTGAGTACGCCGAGGTGCAGCAGGAACTCGACGACCTCTACGCCGACGGCCAGGAGGTGAGTTTCCACGCGCTGCGCCAGATCCCGAAACTGGAGAACGTGCTCAAGGAGACCCTGCGCCTGCACCCGCCGCTGATCATCCTGATGCGGGTGGCACAGGGTGAGTTCGAGGTCGAGGGCTACCCGATCCACAAGGGCGACCTGGTGGCGGCCTCGCCGGCCATTTCCAACCGCATCGCCGAGGACTTCCCCGATCCCGACGCGTTCGACCCGAGCCGATACGACAAGCCGCGCGAGGAGGACGTCATCCACCGCTGGACCTGGATTCCGTTCGGCGCCGGCCGGCACCGCTGCGTCGGCGCGGCCTTCGCGCAGATGCAGATCAAGGCGATCTTCTCGGTTCTCTTGCGCGAGTATGAGTTCGAGATGGCCCAACCCGCCGACAGCTACCACAACGACCACTCCAAGATGGTCGTGCAACTGGCTCGCCCCGCCCGCGTCCGCTACCGCAAGCGCACCTCATAGGAGACACGATGGGCAGTTACCGCGTCGAGGCCGACCTGGACCTGTGCCAGGGGCACGCCATGTGTGAACTGGAGGCGCCCGACTACTTCCGGGTGCCCAAACGCGGTCCCGTCGAGATCTTGGACCACGAGCCCCCGGACGAGGCGCGCTCGCAGATCGAGCTCGCCGTCGAAAGTTGCCCAACCCGAGCACTATCCATCAAAGAAAAGGATTGACAATGCCGTCGTTGCCGCGTGAGGTGCTGGAGGATTTCGTCGAGCGGTGGCTGGAGGCCAACCGGGTGGCCGAGGCCGCGGGCGACTGGAAGGGCCTGGCCGACTTCTACACCGACGACGCTACCTACGGCTGGAACATCGGACCCAAGGAAGACGTCATGTGCGTCGGTATCGACGAGATCCGGAACGTCGCACTGGGTCTGGAGATGTTCGGCCTGGAGGGCTGGAGCTACCCGTATCAGAAGGTGATCATCGACGACAAGATCGGCGAGGTCGTCGGCTTCTGGAAGCAGGTGGCAACCGATGCCGACGGCAACCAGTCGGAGATCTACGGCATCGGCGGCAGCTGGTTCCGGCTGAACGGCGATGGAAAGATCGAATGGCAGCGCGACTTCTTCGACTTCGGCCACGTGCAGAAGCTGTACCTGAAGCTGATGAAAGAGGGAAAGCTGTCCAAGGGGATGTCCGAGCGAATCGAGCGCAGTTTGGCCGGCGAGAAGCTGCCCGGCTACTACCCGATCGGCCAGGCTCCCGTCCCGATCTGGTGACCATTCGACGCCTGTCAAGAAACCCGTACCCGCCGGTTGTCACGGGGGTGACGCAGGTCATAATGTCCTCCTAGAACAGGAACACGTTCTAACTTGTCCTTGATTGACCATCCGGCCGGTCCGGCTCCCCGCACATCCCCGGGGATGGCTTTTTCGAGTGGAGGCTCGCAGTGAAGACAAAAGGCGCACTCATCCGGGAGTTCAACCAGCCCTGGAAGATCGAGGAAATCGAGATGGGCGACCCGCAGAAGGGCGAGGTCAAGGTCCAGATGGAAGCGTCGGGCATGTGCCACTCCGACCATCACTTGGTGACCGGCGGCATCCCGATGTTCGGCTTCCCGGTGCTCGGGGGCCATGAAGGCGCCGGCGTCGTCGTCGAGGTCGGTGAGGGTGTCGAGGGCGTCGCCGTCGGCGACCACGTGGTCATGTCGTTCATCCCGTCCTGCGGCAAGTGTCCGTCTTGTCAGGCCGGCCTGCGTAACCTCTGCGACCTGGGCGCCGGGCTGCTGGCCGGCACCGCCATCTCCGACGGCACCCACCGCATCCACACCGCCGACGGCCATCCGGTGTTCCCGATGACCCTGCTCGGCACCTTCTCGCCCTACATGGTCGTGCACGAATCCTCGGTGGTGCCGATTCCCAAGGACATTCCGTTCGAGGTCGCCTGCCTGGTCGGCTGCGGCGTGACGACCGGCTACGGCTCGGCCACCCACACCGCTCAGATCAAGCCGGGTGAGGACGTCGCGGTCGTCGGCGTGGGTGGCGTCGGCATGTCCGCACTGCAGGGCGCCGTCAACTCCGGCGCCCGCTACATCTTCGTCATCGACCCGGTGGAGTGGAAGCGCGACCAGGCGCTCAAGTTCGGCGCCACTCACGTCTACGAGGACATCAATGCCGCGATGGCGGGCATCGCCGAGGTGACCGGCGGCTTCATGGCCAAGAAGGTGATCGTCACCGTCGGTGAGGTGCACGGGGCCGACGTCGACAACTACATGAACATCACCGCCAAGAGCGGAACCTGCGTGATGACCGCGATCGGCAGCATGCTCGACACCAACGTGACGCTCAACCTGGCGATGCTGACCCTGATGCAGAAGAACCTGCAGGGCACCATCTTCGGTGGCGGCAACCCGTACTACGACATCCCGCATCTGCTGTCGATGTACAAGGTCGGCAAGCTCAATCTCGACGACATGATCACCCGGCAGTACCGCCTCGAGCAGATCAACGAGGGCTACCAGGACATGCTCGAAGGCCGCAACATTCGCGGCGTCATCCGCTACACCGACGAAGACCGCTGAGCCGGTAGCCATGTCCGAGAAGACAACTGAGATCTCCCCGGCCCTGGCGGCGTCGCAGGCGTCGTGGCGGTGCGTGCAGTCACACGACCGGGAGGGCTGGCTGGCACTGATGGCTCCCGATGTGGTCATCGAGGATCCCATCGGCCAGGCCATCACCAATCCCGACGGCCGCGGCGTACGCGGCAAGGAAGCGGTGGCGGCGTTCTACGACGGCAACATCGCCGTCAACAACCTGCGGGTGACCTGTGAGGAGACCTTCCACTCCAGTTCGCCGCAGGAGGTGGCCCACATCCTGGTGCTGCGCAGCCAATTCGAGGGCGGCCTGACCAGCACCGTGCGCGGAGTCTTCACCTACCGGGTCGACGATGACGGTCTGATCACCAACATGCGCGGCTACTGGAACATGGAAGGCATGCAGTTCGGGCAGGCGCCCGCCGACGGTGAGTGATCGGCCACTGGACGGCTTCGGCATAGTCGTCGCGGGCGGATCGCGGGGGATCGGGGCGGCCGTCGCGGCCAAACTCGCCGAATGCGGTGCCGGTGTGGTGGTCAACGGCCGGGATGCCGACGCGGTCGGCGCCACCGTCGATGCCATCACCGGCGCGGGCGGAAGGGCTGTTCCCCACGCCGGTTCCGCCGCGGACGAGGCGGTGGCCGACGAACTGATCGCCCTGTGCGAGAGCCACTTCGGCGCGATCGACGCCCTGGTGAACTGTGCCGGGACGGCGGAGCCGCCCGGATCCTCGATCCTGACTGTCAGCGCCGAGCAGTTCCGCGACCTCATCGACGTTCACCTCGGCACGGTCTTCGCCACCTGTCGCGCCGCGGCACCGAAGATGGTGGCACGCGGCCGCGGCGCCATCGTGAACACGAGTTCGTTCGCCTTCCTCGGCGACTACGGCGGCACCGGTTATCCGGCCGGCAAGGGGGCCGTCAACGGCCTGACGATGGCGATAGCCGCCGAACTCGCCGAGCATGGGGTGCGGGCGAACGTCGTGTGCCCGGGTGCCAGGACCCGGCTTTCGACCGGCCCGGAATACGAGGAGCAGATCCACACCCTGCAGCGGCGCGGCATGCTCGACGAGATCAGCGCTCAGGGCGCCCTGGACCCCGCGCCACCGGAGTACGTCGCACCGATGTACGCCTACCTCGTCAGCGACCTCGCAGCCAAGGTCACCGGCCAGATCTTCATCGCCGCAGGCAATTTCGTCGGACGGTTCGACCGGCCCGCACCGAGTCTGCTCGGCTACCGCGACCATCACGACTCGTCACCGTGGTCGGTCGACGACATCGCCGCGATGCTGGCCTGAACTGATCTCCTATGCTGGCCGGATGGCCTCCGTCTTCAGCATGATCATCAACGGCGAACTTCCCGGGCGATTCGTCTACGAGGACGACGACGTCGTCGCCTTCCTAACCATCGAACCGATGACCCAGGGGCACACCCTGGTGGTGCCGCGCGCCGAGGTCGACAAGTGGCAGGACGTCGAGCCGGCCTTGTTCAATCACGTGATGGCCGTTGCCCAACGCATCGGCAAGGCGGTCTGCGCGGCGTTCGGCGCCGACCGGGCCGGCGTGATCATCGCCGGTCTGGAAGTGCCGCATCTGCACGTCCACGTGTTCCCGGCCTTCAACCTGACCGACTTCGGCTTCGCGCACGTCGACCGCAACCCGTCCGCCAAGTCGCTCGACGAGGCCCAGGCCAAGATCAAGGCGGCTCTGGCGAAGCTCTGAGCGGGTCAACCGATCGGCGCCGGCACGTCGGCGATCCGCGGCAGGCTCACCCGAAAGCAGCAACCGTGCCCCGGCGCGGTGGTCACCGTGACCCGCCCGCCGTGCGCGTACACCAGCGAATCGACGATCGACAGTCCGAGTCCGGTGCCGCCGCTGGCCCGGGCGCGTGAGGAGTCGGTCCGGTAGAAGCGCTCGAAGACCCGTTGGGCGTCCTCCGGCGTCATACCGGGTCCCTGGTCGGCCACCTCCAGAACGGCGTCGTCACCGGCGGTGCCGACCCGCACGGTGATCGGTGAGGTATCGGGCGTGTGCTGCACGGCGTTGGCCATCAGGTTTCCCAGCACCTGACGCAGCCTGGCCTCGTCGCCCAGTACCTCCGGCGTGCCGGGGCCGTCGACCACCTCCATCGTGATGCGGCGCTGCGGCGCGATCGACTGCGCGTCGTGTACCGCGTCGCTGGCCAGTGCCAGCAGGTCGACCCGGCGGCGCTCGAGCGGGCGTTGGGCGTCCAGGCGCGCCAGCAGCAGCAGGTCGTCGACCAACAGACCCATCCGCCGCGACTCGCTCTCGATCCGCGACATCAGCATCTCGACATCGCGGGCGGCGCCCTGGCGGTAGAGCTCGGCGAAGCCCCGAATGGTGGTCAGCGGTGTGCGCAGTTCGTGGCTGGCGTCGGTGATGAACCGGCGCATCCGCTCCTCCGACATCCGGGCGTTCTCGGCCGAGGACTCCGACGAGGCCATCGCCTGCTGGATCTGGGCAAGCATGCCGTTGAGGGCCACCGACAATCTGCCCACCTCGGTGCGCGGATCACGTTGCGGCACACGCCGATCCAGCTCTCCGGCGGCGATCGCCGCCGCGGTCTGCTCCACTTCGGCCAGCGGCCGCAGACTGCGATGCACCACCCAGTACCCGACCACGCCGAGCACCACCAGGACCGCCGTGCCGATCGCCACCTGCGACCAGGCCAACGACCGGACGGTCCGCTCGACGTCGGACAGGTCGATGGCCACGGTGGTCAGCTCCCCGTTGGGCCCGCGCACCGACACCGCGCGCCACTGAATATGCGAGCCGTTCAGCGACCCGATGGTCACCGGGGTGGGTCCGACGTTGTTGTCCTCGGGCAGCGCCGGCTCGGCATCGCGGTCGTTGACGGCCATCCACAGGTTGCCCATGGTGTCGACGCCGCGGACGTAGAAGTTCGACGGCGGCCGGGCCGGGTTGGGGCCCTCGTCGGGCGGCGGCATCCGGCGCGGGGCCTGCGCCCAACTGTTGGAGGCGTCGATCAGGGTCTGGTCCACCCGGTTGACGAGGTCGTGCCGCAACGCCGAGGTGACCGCGACACCGGAGGCCAGCAGCCCGCAGCCCACGAGCAGCAGCATGGCAGCCACCAAGCCCACCCGCAGTGGCACCGCGCGGCGGTAGTTGTTCGCCATGGCCCCATTGTTCGCCCGGGCGGTGGTGGTGCGCCGGATTACCGCGGCTCCCGCAGCACGTAGCCGACCCCGCGCAGCGTGTGCAGTAACCGCTTCTCGCCGGTGTCGATCTTGCGGCGCAGATATGAGACATACGACTCGACGACGTTGACATCACCGCCGAAGTCGTAGCGCCACACGTGATCGAGGATCTTGGGCTTGCTCAGTACCGTGCCCGCATTGATGACGAAGTACCGCAGCAGCGTGAACTCGGTCGGCGACAGCGATACCGGCTCCCCGGCCTTCCACACCTCATGGGTGTCCTCGTCGAGTTCGATGTCGGCGAAGGACAGCCTGGAGGTGCGCGGCTCCTCGACACCCTTGCCGGCCCGGCGCAGGATCACCCGCAGCCGCGCAACCACCTCTTCCAGGCTGAACGGTTTGGTGACGTAGTCATCGCCGCCGAGGGTCAGCCCGGCGATCTTGTCCTGCAGGCTGTCGCGCGCGGTCAGGAACAACGCGGGGGCGTCGATCCCGTCGGCGCGGAGCCGGCGCAGCACGCCGAAGCCGTCCATGCCGGGCATCATCACGTCCAGGATCACAGCGTCGGGGCGCACCTCGCGGGCCCGGTCGAGAGCCGCGGGCCCGTTGGCGGCGGTGTGGACTTCGAAGCCCTGGAACTTCAGGCTCACCGAGAGCAGTTCGACGATGTTGGTCTCGTCGTCGACGACGAGGACGCGCGCCTCGGGTTTGGTCGCGGGTGTCGCTCCGGCGGTCATAGTTGTCAATCTCCTCCCATCTTGGTGAATACAACCTGCACGGTGGCTGTGAGGTTCCTGTGAGTCGAGTTGGGCCTGATGATCGCGATACCGTCGGTAGCGGCTTCGGACGCCCATACACTCGTGGGATGGACCTGGCCAAGGCGCTGGTGGGGATGGCGACCGTACCGATGCGGGCCGGCCTCGCCGCGGCCGACCTGGGTCTCGGGGTCGCGGAGGCGGGCATTGAACTGGCCAAACGGTCCCTGACCGACGCCGGTGTGCCGATGGGACCGAGTTCGGTGGCCCAGGTGTTCGGCCTGGAGGACACCATCAGCCGGGCGAACAGGATCGCGCAGCTGGTCGACGAGGACGCGCCACTGGGCCGGGCTCTGGCGCCGGACGGTCCGCTGGACCGGCTGATGCGCCCCGGCGGACTGATCGACCGACTCACCGCACCCGACGGCGTCCTGGACCGGATGACCGCCGAGGGGGGCGGCCTCGATCGGGCGCTGGCCCCCGGCGGACTCGTCGATCGGCTGCTGGCCGAGGACGGGCTGCTCGAGCGGGTGCTGGCCGAGGAGGGCCTGGCCGACCGCCTACTGGCCGAGGACGGATTGCTCCAGCGTCTGTTGGCCGAGGACGGGATCGCCGACCGCCTGCTGGCCGAGGAGGGCATCGCCGACCGCCTGCTGGCCGACGGCGGTCTGATCGACAAGCTGACCGCCCGGCACGGGCCGCTGGAGCAGCTGGCCGACGTCGCCGACACCCTCAACCGGCTGACCCCCGGTCTGGAGGCCCTGGCGCCCACGATCGAGACGTTGCGGGAAGCGGTGACAACCCTGAGCCTGGTGGTCAATCCGTTGAGCAACATCGCCGACCGGATTCCGCTGCCCGGCCGGCGGCGCTACAGCGGCCCGCGACCGGTCGCACCGGAGCGGGTGCGCAGCGAGCGACTGTCCCGCGACGACGACGAGGACTGACCGGATAAACTCAGGCCCGGCTCAGGCCGACTCGTCGACCGCGCCACGCCTCCTTAGCTCAGTGGTAGAGCAACGCTCTTGTAAAGCGTAGGTCGTCAGTTCAATCCTGACAGGGGGCTCCGTGGGGCTCCGTGACCGTGCCGCTACAGCCGCTGCACCGCGAATGCGGCCGCCTGGCCGGTCATTCCGTTCGCGTTGTACAAAATGTGCGCCATGGTCGGCGCGCCGGCCGGGGCGCCGTTGCAGATGGTGTCGCCCTCGGCGCACAGGTTGATGGTCTTGGGCACGTATAACGGGCCGATCACCACCGGCGGCACACCATTGGCCCGCATGAACTCGTCCGACGGCTCACCGAACAGTGCAACGGCCGCAACGTGATTCGCGATCTCCGGTGGCATCGGCTGCGGGATGTACGAGCGGAACTCGGCCGGCACCGAATCCGGTATCGCGGCCGCGGTGACGTAACCGGCCAGCGCGGCGCCCTGCGAGTACCCGCCCAGCACGATCCTGGTCTTGGGACAGTTCGCCGCGGTGGCCTCGATGTGGGCACCGGCATCCCGGATGCCGTCGACGACGGTGCGGGCGAAGTCGACACCGGCGGCGAAGTTGGAGCTGGCGGGATAGTCGACGGCGTAGACGTCGACGGACCGCGGACCCGCCTGCGACCGCAGGGCGTCGACGAAGGCCTGCCCGGTGCCGCCGACCCCCGGCGGTTCACTGGTGCCGCGGGCGAACACCACTTCGACGTCGGGACAGGGCTCGGCGGACGCGGTCGGTGCGGCCACCACCGCGCAGCCGATTGCCACCGCCGCAGCTACCAGGCCGACGATCCTGCAGGCCGCGAACCGATGTGTAGACATTGCTGCTGCTCCATCTCTCAGAGCCCAGGTCGCCAGCCGGGCCGAGCTATCAGATCGGCCTGGCATACCCGGATCACAGCAAACTCACACGACGGCCCGCGGGTGGCATCGAGAGGCGGACACCAAGCGGCTATGCGCGGCTGACGTCCTGGTGGATACGCGTCAGGACGGGCGCTGGGCGGGCGGCGGCGCCGGGGCGGTGCTCGCGGGGCTCCGACCCGGTCCCATCATTCCGCCGGGACCCATGTCGTCGGGGTCCATGCCGCCGGGACCCATCATTCCCGGACCCATCATGCCGGGACCCATGCCACCACCGCGCATCATCGGGCACTGGGCCCCCGGTCCACCCGGACCCATCTGGCCGGTGTGATAGCCGCGATGCCAGCCGTAGCCCCCCGTCCGGCCGAGGAAGACCCCGGCGAAGAAGACCATTCCGACGATGAACAGCACGCCGGCGACGATGCCGACCCAGGCGAGCGCCTGGTAGAGCCGATTGGGCCGCTGACGGCCATCCCGATCGGCGACGGCCACGGTTTCCGGCGTGGCAACGGTCGATTCGGGTGTCTCGGTCATGATGGTCCCTCCCTTGATCGGATATCGAGCCCGCCAGCACTATATACCCCTACCCCTCTAGGGTATCTGTGAGCGCCGGGCCGGGCGTGGGCCGGTCATCCGAGCCGCAGTTGCGCGACATCCCGCCACCCCCTGCCGTCCCCGATGGAGCCGGGAACCGTTCCAGCCTGCGCCGAAGTGGCGTCCACCCTCAAGGGCCGATGGTCCCCGCGTGCCGGAGGTGGATCAACGCTGCCGCAGGTATGCCGCGATGGCGTCGGCGAGGCCCCGTCGGGCCAGATCGAGATCGGAGTAGCTCCCCAGCTGGCGTTCCGAGGTGATGCCCCGCATCGCCCCCGGCAGGAAGGCCGCGACCGCGCGGACCCGAACCGGGTCGACGTCGACGTCCGCGAACGCCTCATGACAGGCCTTGATCCAACTCTTGCCCCAGGACGCGAGTTCCGCCGCGGTCTTGGGGTACAGCCGTTCGAGCTCCGCACTCTCCCGCGGCAGTGCCATCCGCAGGGTCTCGATGGCCCGCGAATCGGGGGCGGTGAGCCCGTCGTACATGGTGTCGATGACCGCGGCGACTCGTTCCTGCAGCGGAGCGGTGTGATTCGGCCGCATCGGCAATTCCCCCCGCCGCTCGGCGGTGCGCCGCAGCACCGCCGCCCACAACCCGTCGATGTCCCCGAACTGATACTTCACCGCACCCCAGGTGGCGCCGGCCTCCCTGGCGATGCGGTTGGCCGATGCCGCGCCGGCATCACCGGAGGCCAGGCAGCGCAGCGCGGCGTCCAGCATCGCCTCGCGGGTGGCCTGCCCGCGCCGGTTGGGCCGCCGCCCGGTCACCGGCGCCTGTTCCATGCTCGGATCGTAGGCGATCCACCCTTGACTTTCACAGAACCCACTGTGATTCTTACGTAGAGCCGACCTAGAGAGGACTTCCGCGATGGCCAAGCCGACGCTGTCGATGAAGCCGACGGGATGGTTTCAGGTCGCGTGGTCTGACGAGATCGGCCTCGGCGCCGTGCACCGGATGAAGTATTTCGACCGCGAGATGATCGCCTGGCGCGGCCAATCCGGCCGGCTGACCGTCATGGACGCCTACTGCGAGCACCTCGGCGCGCACCTCGGCTTCGGCGGACATGTCGAGGGTGACGCCATCGCGTGCCCGTTCCACGGTTGGCAGTGGGACCACGACGGCCGCAACGTGTGCATCCCGTACGAGGACCGCCCCAACCGCGGCCGGCGGATGCGGACCTACCCAACCGTCGAGCGCAACGAGTCGGTCTACATCTGGCACGACGTGGGGGGCCGCGAACCGTACTTCGACGTGCCCGATGTGTTCGCCGACTTCAACGACGGCAGCGGGCCGGCCGACTACTACCCGATGATGCGGCTGTACCGCCCGGACCTGGAACTGCATCCGCAGTACGTGCTCGAGAACGGTGTCGACTTCGCGCATTTCAAGTTCGTCCACCAGACCCCGATCGTGCCCCTGTTCACCCGCCACGACTTCGACGGCCCGGTGTCCTACGTCGACTTCACCATCACCTTCGAGGGTGACGACGGCCAGTCGATCGACGACGTGAAGAGCGGGGTGGAGGCCATCAACGGCGGGCTCGGCGCGGCCGTGACCAAGAGTTGGGGGATGGTGGACAACCGAACCATCTCGGCGATCACCCCGGTCGACGAGAGCACGTCCGACGTCCGGTTCATGGTCTACATCGGCCGCCTTGCCGGCGACGACTCACCCAGGGCGGAGGCACGGGCCCAGAGCTTCGGTCAGATGGTCATCGACCAGTTCGCCGCCGACATCGAAATCTGGTCCCATCAGCGCTACCGCCCACTGCCGGCCCTGGCGCCCTCGGAGAGCAAAGGATTCACAGCTTTCCGCGACTGGGCGGCTCAGTTCTATCCCGACGAGACGACGATCGAAAGGTCCACGGTATGAGCAAACCCATCCGTGTCTTCCAGGTAGCCACCGGCAACGTAGGCACCGAGATGATCAAACGGATCAGCGCCCGTTCCGACCTGGAGCTCGTCGGATTGCATTGCTACACAGCGGAGAAGATCGGCAAGGACGCCGGTGAGATCGCCGGACTGGCGCCGATCGGGGTCACCGCCACCGGCACCGTCGCGGAGATCATCGCGGCCAGGCCCGATGTGCTGACCTTCCACGGCGTGTTCCCCGACGAGGATCTCTATGTCGCGGTGCTCGAGGCCGGCATCAACATCGTCACCACCGCGGACTGGATCACCGGCTGGCACCGCGACACCAATCACCCGCACCCGTCCGGAAAGCCGGTCAGCGAACTGCTGGCCGCGGCCTGCAAGAAGGGCGGATCCACCTTCTACGGCACCGGGATGAACCCGGGGCTGAACCAGATTCTCGGTGTGGTGTGCTCGGCCGACGTCGCCGAGATCGAGAACGTCACCACCATCGAGTCCGTCGACGTGTCCTGCCACCACTCGGCGGCCACCTGGATAGAGGTCGGCTACGGGCTGCCCGTCGACGATCCGAGCATCCCCGCGAAGCTGGAGAAGTACACCCGGGTCTTCGCCGACAGCGTGCTGCTGATGGCCGACTGCTTCGACCTGCAACTCGACGAGGTCAAGTTCAGCTACGAACTCGGCGCCTGCACCAAGGACGTCGACCTGGGCTGGTACCGGCTGCCCGAGGGCTCGCTGGGCGCCAACTACATCAAGTACCAGGGTGTCGTGGACGGGGTTCCCAAGATCGAGACACACCTCGAGTGGCAGATGACCCCGCACACCGCGCCGCACTGGGATATCAAGGGCTGCTACATCACTCAGATCACCGGTGACCCGTATGTCTACAACAAGCACATGATCTTCCCCAAGCCGGGCGTCGATCTGTCCAACCCGGAGTCGTTCGCCTCGATCGGCATGACGGTCACCGGTCTGCCCGCACTCAACGCCATCAAATCCGTGGTCGCGGCGCCTCCCGGCCTGCTGACCAGTGCCGATATCCCGCTGCGCGGGTTCGCCGGCCGCTTCAAGTGACCGCCGGCTCCGCGACTCAGATCGGCATGCGGTAGCCGTAGAACTCCTGGTCCTCGTTGTAGCCGCCCTGGCCCGCACCGAGGTGGTCGAACGATTCGACGAACTCGATGGCCGCGATCCACTTGACCTGTTTGAAGCCGAGTTCGACCTCGTCGCGCAGTCGCAGTGGCGCACCGTGGGACTCGTTGAGGGGCTGACCGTTCATCTCGTAGGCCAGGATGGTCTGGTCGTGGTACATGTTCGCGATCGGATGGCAGTCGTAGTACCGGCCGCCCACCGGCCCGTCGGCGAAGGAGTAGAACACCACCCATTTGGCCTCGGCGGTCGGCCCGGCGGCCTCGCAGATGGCCCGCATCGAGACACCACCCCACTTGGCGATCCCGGACCAGCCCTGGATGCAGAAGTGCTGGGTGATCTGCTCCTGCTTGGGCATCGCGCGGAGTTCGTCGTAGCTCAACGCCAGTGGGGTCTCCACCAAACCGTCTACCCGGAGCCGATATTCGGACCAGGCGCCCTCCTTCAAGCGTTCGTATTCCGCGGTCTCGGGCTTCTCGCCGTTGGTCCAGAAGTACTCCGAGATGTCCGCTTCGGCGTACGTGGCGGTCGGGTTGGTGCGCTCCAGGAGACCCTTGAGCCAACCGACCACCGCCTGGCCGCCCTTCTGGACCGCACGAGGATGCCGGATCGTCAATGGTGATGCGAGCAGCCAGAATACGAGCACGACGACCATCCACAGCAGGTAAAGCGCCACCCCGAGGTAGGAGTTCGTGTCGGTGCCCAGCGTGATGTGGTTGACGTTGCCCACGAATCCGGTGACGAAGATCATCAGCGTGTGGATGGCGATGAACACCACCATCCAGATCAGCACACCGAAGTGGATCGAGCGGGCCACCTGCCGGTTGAGCAACCCGGCGCCGGTGCCGAACCGGCCCGCGATCGACGGCGCCTGCAACAGACCGGTGACCAGAGCCAGCGGCGCGGCAATGAAGACGGTGATGAAGTACGCCAGCAATTGCAGTGCGTTGTAGGTGCTGAATCCGGCGTTCACCGGCAGCTGCAAGGACAGGTACTGCAACGCCGTGGAGAGCGCGTTGGGGAACACGTCCAGCGAGGTGGGCACGAGCCGCTTCCACTGGTCGGTGCCGAACAGCAGCACCACGAAGATCAGCCCGTTCACCAGCCAGAGCAGGTCGAAGCTGAAGTGCCACCATCGGGCCAGTCCGATGGAGTGCCGAAACCCCGGGATTCCCAACTGCTTCGGCAGCGCGACGGAATCTTCCTTGGCGGTCCACACGTTGTCGGCGTCGGCGCTGTCGCGGCGATCGGGGGGCACCGGGCCGCGCAGCCGCAGCCATTCGGTGTCGGGCTTGCTGCCGGCGTTCAGATACAACCGCGGATGGTCGGCGAGGATCTGCAGCCCGGCACGGATGATGAACATCATGAACAGCAGGTTCAGGAAGTGCTGCCAGCGCAGCCACCACGGGAACCCGGACTGAACCGGCTGCACGTACTGCGCGGAGGTGCCGGGGTACTTCGCGATGAACTCGTGAAACCATTCGTAGTGCGCCATTTCGCGGACCACCGCGATCGAGAGCGCCAAGCCCACGATGCCCAGTGGCACCAGCCAGAGCGTGCTGAACCAGCGTCTACCGACGCGCACCCACGGCGGTTTCGCATCGGTCTGGGCGATGCCACCGGCCCACCGGTCGACGACGATCGGCCCGTTGTGGTGCCCCTGGTTGTAGTACGGCAGCAGGGACTTCTCCAGCGGATCCGGCTCCCCCGGTCTCATGGGTTCCCCCTTCCCGAATCCGGTCATGCTAGACCGTTCGGCGCCGACGGCGGGGGCGAACACCCCGCTAGGCGGACCCGATCCGTTCGGAGTCGTAGATCAGCAGCCGACCGTTCCTGGGCACGACGCTGAGCCAGCGGTCCTCGGTGTCGACGACGCCGTCGCTGCGCACGTAGGACAGGCGGGCCACCACGCTCGTCGCATCCCGCGGGCTCACCGAGATCAGCCGAACCGACTGGATCGAGGACCAGAAGGCCAGGTAGTCCTCGAGTCCGTTGCGCTGCTGATAGTGGGTGTCGAGATCGGTCCAGGCCGCCCTGGCGTTGCCGGGCAGTTGGCCGTAGAAGTCGGTGACCACCGTCCGCATGCCGTCGAACGTGACCGGTTCCGGCAGCGCGGGCGCGGACGAGGTGGTGGTTGTGGTGGCGTTGGACGCCACCTTGGGGCCGGGTTCGGTGCGGTGCCACACCGCCAGCACCACCCCTGCCGAGATGAGCAGCAGCGCGACCGCGGCCACCGCCCATGGCCACCGTGTTGGTGAGGCCGCGACCGGCGCCGGCGGCGGTGCCGCCTCGATCGGCGTGGGCAGGACCGCCGTCGGGGGGTTGTGGAACGGTGGCGGTGTCGCGGGCCGCGGTGGCGCGGGCCGCGGCACAGCGGTTGTCGCCGTCACCGCCTGAGCCAGCGCGTGCGCGAATTCCGCGCAGCTGCGGAATCGGTTGTCGGGACTCTTCGAAAGCGCCTTGCCCAGAACGGGATCCAGCGGTGCGAGGGCGGAATGGGAGGCCGCCAGTGCCGGTGGCGGCGCGTTCAGATGGCGACTGATCACGACGGCCGGGTTGGACGAGCCGTACATCGGCGTCCCGGTCAGCAGGTGGAAGGCGGTGGCCGCTAGCGCGTACTGGTCGGCGCGGCCGTCGATCTCGCCGCCCATCAGCTGTTCGGGGGCGGCGTAGTTCACCGTTCCCAGCGTCACGTTGGTCTCGGTGAGGCCGCTGACGTCCGCGGCATTGCGCGCAATGCCGAAGTCGGCCAGCAGAACTCGCCGACGGCCGCGGTGCGGTGTCGTCAGCAGGATGTTGGGCGGCTTGATGTCGCGATGCAGCAGGCCGCGGTCGTGGGCGTAGTCCAGGGCCTCGGCGACCGCGGTGACGATCTCCGCCACCAGCTGCGGCGGCATACCCGTCGGGTACTGCTCGCGCAGCAGTCGGCCCGCGTCGGGCCCGTCGATGTAGTCCATCGAGATCCACAGCTGACCCTTGAACTCGCCTCGGTCGTGGATGCCCACGATGTGCGGGTTGTACAGGGTGGCGGCCAGCTCCGCCTCCCGGTTGAACCGCTCCCGGAACTCGTTGTCCGCCGACATCGCGGCCGGCAGGATCTTCAGCGCGTCGTGGCGTGGCAGCCGGGGATGCTGGACGAGATACACCTCGCCCATCCCCCCGAGACCGAGGGTCCGCAGGATCCGGTATCCCGCGAACTCCTCGCCACTGGCCAACGGCATGCGCGGAATGGTACCGACGCCGCTTTCTCAGCGACCGCCGAACCCGCTGGCCATCAGCACCAGACCGATGACGATCAGCGCGACCGCGCTGATCTCGTTCTGCCGAAGCTGAATCCAGCGCCGCAACCGTTCCAGGGACCGATCGAACCGCTTGGCGGCCAACAGGTGGGCCAGCACCGGTAGCGCCGTGGTCGAGGCCGCCAGCACTACGAAGTATGCGACGGCGAACCCACGGCCGGCGGCGCCCAGCGTCGAGGTTCCGATCGCCAAACCCGCTGCGGCGCAGGCCACCAGGATCTTCGGGTTGGCGATGGCGAAGATCAACCCGAGCCCGGCGGTGACTGCGGGCGAGACGGTACTCACCCGGTCGAGCCAGCCGGCCCGGGCGGTGCGGGCCCGCCGCACCCACAGCAGCGCACCGACGAGGATCAGCACCGCGCCGAAGATGAGACGGAAGCGACCCTGCGATCCGCCGGCCTGCTCCCCGAGGAGCTTGGGCACGTTGACGAAGACGATCGTCGAGATCACCAGACCGAGGAGCCAGCCGGCCAGGAAGGTCAGGCTGGTGGCGCGGGGCCGTTTCGAGTAGAGCACCAGCAGTAGGGCAGGCAGCACCGAAATCGGCGAGAGCGCGACGACGAGCGCCACCGGGATCAGTTCGGCAGACACCGCCGCCCAGTCGTTCGACACCTATCACCTCCGCTCGGCAGCGCCAAGTTACGCAGTCCACCCGGGACGCGCCATCCTTGCGCGCAGTCGGATCCCGACGGCTCAGTCCTCGTCGGCGTCCGGTCGGGGGCGGCCCTCACCGAACAACGGCCTGCGCATCGGCTGATGGCCGTGCACACCCTCGGCGTAGGCGGTCTCGGCGTGCTGGGTGAAGTCCACGCCGGTGGTCTCCTCCTCGGCGGTGAGCCGGAACCCCATGAAGTGGTTGATCAGCCTGGCCAGCGCGTAGGAAACCGCGAACGCGTAGATCGCGACGACCACCATCCCCAACGCCTGCTTGCCGAGCTGGGCCAGACCACCGCCGTAGAACACGCCGTTGGGGCCCCCGGTCATCACCGCGGTGGCCAGGAACCCGATCAGCAGGACACCCACCACGCCGCCGACGAAATGGACGCCGACCACGTCGAGGGAGTCGTCGTAGCCGAACCGGAACTTCAGCCCGATCGCGAACGAGCAGACGATGCCGGCCGCGAGTCCGACCACGGCCGCGCCGAGGGTGTTGACCGTCCCGCAGGAGGGGGTGATGGCCACCAGCCCGGCGACCACACCGGAGGCGGCGCCGAACGTCGTCGGCCTGCCGTCGCGGATACGCTCGACCGAGAGCCAGCCCAGCATGCCCATACAGCCCGCCACCAGGGTGTTGAGGAAGATCGCTGCCGCGGTGCCGTTGGCGGCCAGTGCGGAACCGGCGTTGAAACCGAACCAGCCGAACCACAGCAGGCCGACGCCGAGCAGCACGAAGGGCAGGTTGTGCGGGCGCATCGCGTCGACCTTGAAGCCGATTCGCGGGCCCAGCACCAGCGCCAGGGCCAGGGCGGAGGCGCCGGAGACGATCTCCACGACCAGCCCACCCGCATAGTCGAGCACACCGAGTTTGAACAGCCATCCGTCCGGAGCCCAGACCCAATGGGCGACAACCGAATACACGACGATCGACCACACCGGTACGAAGACCATCCAGGCGGCGAACCGGGCGCGGTCGGCGATAGCGCCACTGACCAGTGCGGCGGTGATGATGGCGAAGCTGAGTTGGAAGGTGGCGTAGAGCAGTTCCGGAACGGCGCCGTGTGCGGTGCCGGGCCCGATCCCGAGCATGCCGACGTGGGTGAGGTCCCCGATCAGTCCCCCACCGACGTCACCGCTGAACGCCAACGTGTAGCCGACCAGCAGCCAGGCCACCGTGACAAGCGGGATCGCGATGAAACTCATCATGATCATGTTGAGCACGCCGGTGGTGCGCACCATGCCGCCGTAGAAGATGGCCAGCCCGGGCGTCATCAGCAGCACCAGTGCGGTGCTGGCCAACAGCCAAGCGGTGGCGGCGGCATCGATCGAATCCAATTCCGGCTCCTTCTAGGCTCCCGGCACGGTCCCGACGAGGATGTCGGCGCAGTGTTTCCAACGTGCGGCGGTCATGTTTCCGAAAGGTTTCCTCGCCGCCGATCACCAGCCCATGGAGCCCGGTATCCCCTTGAACGGGCCGACCACCCAGCTGGTGATCCAGCCACCGTAGAACCCGCCCGGTTGCGGTACGACGGTCTCGCCGTTGACGGTGCAGCGGTCGACCTGGCCGGCCATCACCGCGATGGCCCCGCCGATCGGTTCGAAGCCTCGGGTGGGATGCGGGTAGGTCCAGGCCGCCTTCGGCGCGACGGCCGCATCGGTCGCCAGGTCGTAGTAGCGCGCCTGCCCCTTCCACTCACACCAGGACGATCCCGGCGCGTCGCGCAGCACGCCGTCGGCGAAAGCGGTCCGCGGCAGGTAGTAGGTCGGCGGGTGGCTGGTCTCCAGTACCCGCCACCCGTGGTTCGTCGTGGCGATGAGCCGGCCGCCAAGTTCGATCGTGATGGAGCCGTCGAAGGTCTCCAGCCGTGGGGGGCGCGGGTAGTCCCACACCGATTCCTGGCCGGGCTCGGGCTGCTGGGGGTTGGGGCGCCCGGTCAACTTTCCAGTCATCCTTCGACCATACGAAGATGGGCAAGGTGTTCAGCGACTGGTGGCTGGTGCCGGTCGGCGCCGTCGCCGCACTGGCGATGGTCTGGCTGCTACTGGGCATTGCACTGTGGGTCGCCAAACCTGACGATGTCGGCATCCAGGACACGCTGCGCCTGCTGCCCGACGTCCTGCGCCTGCTCAAGCGACTCGCCACCGACCCGGAGTTGCCGCGCCGCGTCCGCGTCGCGCTGGTCATGTTGCTCGCGTTCATCGTCTCGCCGATCGACCTGATCCCCGACTTCATTCCGGCCATCGGGTACGCCGACGACGTCATCATCACCGCGCTGGTGCTGCGGTGGGTCTCCCGCATCGCGGGTGCCGACGCCATGGCCAGGCATTGGCCGGGGACCCCGGACGGTCTGGCCGCGGTGCGGCGGCTGTGCGGAATGCCGTCGCCGGAGTGACTGGAGTCGCGGCGTCCGCGCACACCCCTGCCGCCGCGGCACCCGGTTGGGTACGCTCTCGCTGAGCGACTGCTCAGCATTCGGCACCCGACGACAACGCATTGGAGCGAACCGATGGCCGCACCCCCCGCGCGTTACGCCGGGACCCGGGTCCCGCGGGTCGAAGACACCCGCCTGCTCACCGGCCACGGAACCTTCGTCGACGACGTCACCCGGCCCGGCATGCTGCACGCGTGCTTCGTCCGCAGCCCGTTCGCGCACGCGCGGATCAACGGAATCGACGCGGCGGCCGCGCTCGCACTACCGGGCGTGCGTGCGGTCTTCACCGCCGCCGACCTCAACCCCGACGTCAGGGAGGCGTGGCACGCGGTTGCGGGCAAGGACGTTCCGGACACCCCCCGCCCGCCACTGGCCGAGGGTGAGGTCAAGTTCGTCGGCGACCCCGTGGCGCTCGTCGTGGCCGACAGCCGATACATCGCCGAGGACGCCATCGAACTCGTCGACGTGGATTACGAACCCCTGCCGGCGATCGCCGACTTCACCACCGCGGTCGGCGCCGAGGTCGTCGTGCACGAGGCCTATCCGGACAACGTGGCGGGCGGTCTGGCCGGGGCGCCCCCCGACGAAGAGGTCTTCGCCGCCGCGGCGCACGTCGTCAAAGAACGCATCTACCAACAGGCCTACGTTCCGGTGCCAATGGAGACCCGCGGACTGGTGGTCGAATGGGTGGCCTCCACCGAGGAGCTCACCATGTGGGCTTCCACCCAGACACCACACGAGTTGCGGGCGTTCGCCGCCCGACTGCTCGGCATCCCGGCACAGCGGGTTCGCGTCGTCATGCGCGACACCGGCGGTGGGTTCGGCCAGAAGGTCGTCCCGCTGCGCGAGGACATGTGCATCATGCTGGCCGCGCGCAAGGTGCCCGCGGCACTGAAGTGGATCGAAGACCGCCGCGAGAACCTGATCGCGGCCGGCCAGGCCCGCCACGTCGACGGCACCGCCCGCATCGCCCTGAACGACGAGGGTACCCTGCTGGCCGTCGACATCGACTTCGTCCAGGATGTCGGCGCCTACCCGACCCCGTACCCGGTGTTGACGACCGCTGCCATCGGCATGTTCTTCCCCGGACCGTACCGGGTGCCCAAGGCCAGTTTCAGCTACCAGACCGTGTTCTCCAACACCAGCGGCCTGGCCGCCTACCGCGGCCCCTGGCAGTACGAAACCCTCACGCGTGAAATACTTCTCGACATCGCCGCCCGCAAGATCGGTATCGATCCGGTGGAGCTGCGCCGGAAGAACCTGCTGCGCCGCGACGAGATGCCCTACGTCAACCCGAACGGCATGCCTTACGACCACGTCGCTCCCAGCGAGACGTTCGAGCAGGCCGTGAAGATCCTCGACCACGAGGGGTTCCGCAAGGAGCAGCGCGAGGCCCTGGCCCAGGGCCGCTATCTCGGGCTGGGCTTCGCGGCCTACATCGAACCGACGGGCGCCGCGACGGGTCATTTGGCCACCGAGGGCGCCACCATCCGGATGGAGCCCACCGGCAAGATCAACGTCTACGTCAACGGCGGTTCGAGCGGCAACAGCATCGAGACCACAGTCGTCCAACTCACCGCCGACGCGCTCGGCGCCGACATAGACGACGTCGCGACCATTCAGGGCGACACCGCGGTGACCCCGTACGGCGCGGGCACCCAGGGCAGCCGGAGCGCGCCGATGACCGCCGGCGCGGTCGACGAGGCGGCGACCATCCTGCGCGGCCAGTTGCTCGCGATGGCGGCCCACATCCTCGGTGTGTCGCCCGATCGGATCGAACTGGGCTCCTCCCGCGCCACCGCGGTCGATGACCCAACCAAGAGCGTCGGCTTCGGCGATCTCGCGTACCGCGCGCATTACGAACCGCAGCAGCTGCCGGCAGGCATGTCCGCGACGCTGGAGGCCACCGCGCGCTTCACCTCCCAGACGCCGATCCACTGGGCCAACGCCACGCACGCGTGCACGTGTGAGGTCGACGTGACGACGGGGAGGGTGACCCTGACCCGCTACGTCGTCAGCGAGGACGTCGGCCCGATGATCAATCCCAACGTCGTCGAAGGCCAGATCGCGGGCGGGACCGTGCAGGGCATCGGCGGTGCCCTGCTGGAGAGCCTGGTCTACGACGACGACGCGAATCCGTTGGCCACCACGTTCGTCGACTATCTGCTGCCGACCGCCACCGAGGTGCCGCCCATCGAATACGGTCACGTCGAGGTGCCCGGGCCGGGTGTCGGCGGTTACAAGGGCGCCGGTGAGGGCGGGGCGATCGGATCGACACCGGCGGTCATCAACGCGATCAACGACGCACTGGCCCCGCTGGGTGTGGCGGTCACCCGGCTGCCCGCCACACCGGCTGCGATCGCGGCGCTGATCGAGGAAGCGTCTGCCGAACCACGTTGAGATGGCGATCAGCGCGAAGATGGCGCCCGAAACCTCGCTCTCAGTGCGGTTTCAACGCCGCCTGAACTAGGGCGTCGCGGACATCCGCTCTGCGGCCAGTCGCACGGCGTTGACGATGCCCTGATACCCCGTGCAGCGACAGACGTTGCCGGACAGGCCCTCGCGGATCTGCTCGTCGGTGGGGTCGGGATTGTCCCGCAGCAGTGCCGTGATCGACATGACGAATCCCGGTGTGCAGAAGCCACATTGCAGACCGTGGCAGTCCCGCATCGCCGCCTGCACGGGCGAGAGCTCACCATCGGCGGCGGCCACGCCTTCCACGGTGTCGACCTCCATGCCGTCGGCCTGCACGGCGAACACCAGACACGAGCGCACGGCTGCCCCGTTCAGCAGCACCGTGCACGCGCCGCACACGCCGTGCTCGCAACCCAGGTGGGTACCGGTCAGACCGCAGCGTTCGCGCAGGAAGTCGGCCAGGGTGAGCCTGGCCTCGACGACCGCCTCGGTTGGAGTTCCGTTGACCGACAGCTGGATTCGCTGATCATGCATCGGCCGCCTCCTTGGTCGCCGCCAACCAGGCCTGCGCGACGATCGCCGCCCCGACCCGGCGCCGATAGTCGGCCGACCCCGACAGGTCGGCCGGGACATCGTCGAGGCCGGTCATCGACAGTTCGCCGACGTCCTCGGGGGTCAGCTCGCCGAGCCCGCGGCCCGTGAGCTCAGATTCGGCCGCCGTCGCGCGTCGCGGCGTCGAACCGAGCCCCAGCAATCCGATCCCGCACCGGCGAATACGGTCATCACCGTCGAGTTCGACGGCGACGGCCGCCCCGGCGATGGCGAAATCGCCGTGGCGACGGGCGAACTCCTCGACGGCGAAACCACGCCGGCCGGACCAGACCGGGAAGCGGACGGCGGTGAGGATCTCGTCGGACGCCAGCGGGGTCTCCCACACGCCGGTGAAGAACTCGGTCGCCGCGATGGTGCGCCCACCCGTCGGCGAGAGCGTCTCCATCTCCGCGTCCAGCGCGACGGCCACCGCCGGATACTCGGCGGCGGGATCGGCGTGTGCGATCGAGCCGCCCAGGGTGCCCCGGTTGCGGATCTGGAAGTGTCCGATCAGCGGGGTCGCGTGGGTGAGCAGGGGTACCGCGGAGCGGACCCGTTCGTCGGCCCCGACCGCCGCGTGGGTGGTCCCGGCCCCGATCCGCAGCCAGTCGCCGGACACCTCGATGCCCTGCAACGCCTCGAGCCGGGAGATGTCCACCAGATGATCGAAGAAGGCGAGCCGCATCGCGAGCATCGGCACCAGGCTCTGGCCCCCCGCGATCAGCTTGGCGTCCTCGCCGAGTTCGGCCAGTAGCTGCGCCGCCTGCTCAACGGTGTCGGGCCGGTGGTAGGCGAACGGCGCGGGCTTCATGAGGCGCCGCTGGTACCGGTGATGCTAAGCACACGCTCAGCATAGTCATATCGGCCGTTCGGCCCGCATCGAGCGGGACAGCGGGGCCGACGGGGTTGCCG